>FWWM01018044.1_pt1 | contig 10110 bp, 9 predicted proteins | sample 2228351 | NCBI WGS metagenome assembly FWWM01 (sample SAMEA103939774, study PRJEB20133) | metagenome
TGGGGTTGCCTCGTCCCTTTTGCGTTTCAGTGTCCTCGTGCGGACGTTACCTCTCTAACCCGGGGGCGTCTTTTGCGGCGCAGGGGTATGTCGAGGTTTCAGTGTCCTCGTGCGGACGTTACCTCTCTAACCCGAATATCCCACAAAGGCCATCACAGGTCTTCTATGACCTAAAGCGGCGTTTGCAGGCCGCCAGGGACTTCCTGTGAAGCCGATTCTAGCGGCGAATGGATAACTGTCAAACATGGATGTCGCCACCTGGCGAAGACCGATTTTCGCGCGAAAACCCGGGAGGTTTTCGCCGCCGGCCTTCGCCTGCTAGACGTCGTTGCATAATCGCCGGTATTCACAGGCGGCACACCGCCGGCGGTGCGGCGTGGGCGGCGGTTGCCGTTCCTCTGCTACCATGGCGGTGATCGTCTGCAGGCCCTCCTCTACCTGACGGCGCAGATCGTCGCTGAACACGACCTGGCGCGCCCGCCGGGCCGGGATGAAGTATACAAAACCTCGCCGGACCGATCGGCCGCGCGTAGCCTCGACCAGCATGGCGTAGGCGGTTAGTTGCAGCGCCCAGTTGTGCTGGACTGCGGGTGAGAGGCGTCGCGCCGGCGTGCCGCCCGGGCGTGGTTCGGGCGCCAGCTGCAGGCTGTCTTTGTAATCCACCGGTATCAACTCATCGCCGTCGTCGGTGGACGTGGTGATCAGCATGTCCAGCCGGCCGCACAGGCCCAGCGCCTCAGATTCCAGCCACAGGTCGAACTCGCGCTCGCCTGTGCGCAGCCCATAGGCGCGCAGGCTGCGCCGATGCTCGAGGTCTTCGGTCGCCGCGTTGGCTGCGCGCCCCAACACCATTTTGCCCGTCGGCGCGATGTGCACCCCTGGCAGACAATAGGCGTAGTACACCAGTCGCGGGCAGTAGGCCAGTTGCTTGAGGTCGGTGACGATGAACATGGTCGAATTCGAGCGCCGGAGAGGCAGCGGTCAATCGGCCGGCGGGGCGGCAGCGGTTGCAGGACGAGGACCGCCCTCCGCAGGCGCCTGGGAGTCGCCCTTGCTGACGTGCTCTAGCCGCTGTTGCCATTCGCGCTCCCCGATGCAATACAGGTAGATTCGGCCGGCGTGCTTGCCGAGCCTGGCCGCAGCGCGCTTGATCAGCTCTTCTTGATGCGTCCGCAACAGCACGCCGGCGAACGCGCTGTACTGGATGCGGTTCAAGCCGTAGTCCATGCACAGGTCGGCGATCTTGTTGCGGATGCGGGTGCTGGTGATGTCGTAGATGACGATGCAGTTCATGATCGAGAGTCCAAGAGAGGGGGCTGACGTTTGGGGACGGGCGTGCCGTCACCATTTGGCCTTGTAGGCTTGATAGGCGTCCCGCTCGCCGCGCAGGTAGGTGGCCAGGTGGCGAGCCTGGGTCTGGATGATCTCGCGCAGGGTGCGGCGTTTGCCTGCGTAGGGCTCGGCGCTTTGTTCGATGCGTTCGATCACTTTCTCGGCCAGGATGCGCCGCGAGTCGTCGTCGAGCAGGCCATCCTCGCGCAGGGTGATCGGCATGCGCTTGCCGACCATGCCAATCAGGGTGCGATCCACCACCGTCTGTCGGAACTCCTCGATCAGATCGAAGGTCAGGCTAGGCTTGCCGGGGCGATCGGCGTGCAGGAAGCCGGCGAACGGGTCGAGGCCGGCCAGCACCAGGGCTTGCTCGACCTGGCGGGCGAGGATGGCATAGCCATAGTTCAAGGCGTTGTTGAAAGGATCGCGGGCGTTGCGGGTGCGGCGTCCCTCCCAGCCGAGCTCGGCTGGCAGCAGTTGCTTCACGCCGGCCCAGTATTTCTGCGCGGCGCGGCCCTCGATCGAGAGCAGGGCATTGCGACAGCGCTCGATCGGATAGGCGGCGGGGTTGGCGTCATCTTCAGCGTCGGGTGCGGTCGGACCGCGCGCGTGCTGGCGGGTGAGGAAGTCTTCCAGCTCGGCGTCGTGGTCGAGCACTTCGTGGGCCAGCAGGCGCAGCTCGGCGGCCAGTTTGGGGGCAGTGGATTTGCGGCTGCGGGCGTGGTAGAGCAGCAAACCGGCCTGGTTGCTGATCTTGGCCGAGGCGATGGCGCCGGCGATCGTCAGGGCGCGGCTGTCGGTGTAGGCCAGGAGCTGGGCGCGCCTCGTCAGCACGGTGCCAGTCAGCCCCGCCGTGTAGAGCGAGGCGCCGGACTGCGCGCCGACGCCGGAGACGATATGCACGGCAATGCCGCGCTCGGCACAAGCCAGGAGGGCGTCGGACGAGATGCTCACGCCGCGTCCCTTCACGATCACCTGGCGCAGGTAGATCAAGGGCACCTCTGCCTTGATCTCGCCTTTGACGGTGACGCGCAGGCGCTCGCTGTGCTTGCCCACGTAGGCGCCGAAGTCCTCGACGATCAGCGTCTGCAAGGGCTGGACGTTGGAGAGGGGCGATGGGGTGGTGGGTGAGTCGGTCATACAGAAACCTCACAGCAATTGAATGCGAAACAGCCCGTTGCCCTTCACGGTGTGGTTGCCGGCGTGGGTGAACTCGCCCCAGCGCAGCAGGGGAAGGAAGGGCGCGAAATCGTCGGCGGCGTAATCGGCGGTGCCGACGAAGCCGCTCAGGTTGGTGGACGCGCGGGTGCGATCGCTGAAACCGCGCAGCGGCAGCCAGCGGGTGCGGTCGTCCACCATTTGCACCGCATCGGCCAGCTTCAGCAGGGCGTTTCTGGCCGCGCGGTCGGCGGGCAGGCACGGCAGCGGGCCGGCGCCGTAGGTCACGCTCAATTGGGTCAGCCGCTCGATCAACCGATGGACGAGCACGCTGAAGTGCGGGCTGGGCAACGGCTCGCCTTGCGCCCGCAGGGTCATGGGCGTGTGAAAGTGGATGCGCAGGCGGCGGGCGCCGGCTTGTGCATCCAGTTCGGCCTGGCGCATCACGTCGTCGTGCGTGATGCACACCTGCGGCGTCATCACCATGCGTTCACCGGGAGCCAGGAACTCCTGCGTCGTGCGCGTGAGCGGGTTCTGGGCGAAGGCGCGCACCACCCGGAAGCGGCCTCTGACTCCACCCCCGGCCCCCTCCCTGGAGGAGAGGGAAGCAAAGGTGCGGCCCAGCCCGTATGCTTCGGCCCGCTTGAGGGCCATCACCAGCACGGCGAAAGCCTCGATCGCGTCGCCGAACAGGGTGATGCCGAAGCTGAAAGTCTCGCCGGGGGCGAGGATGTGACCATCACCCCCAACCCCTAAAGGGCGGAGGGGAGTAATGGGCGGCTCGATGACGTAGGGCCGGGGCACATCCTGGCCGCGCGGGTTGTCCTCGTCGAGCGTGGCGAGCAGCCGCTGGATGATCGGGTCGGGGATGAAGCGCAGGTCGGGCATGCGCCGGTCACCGTTGGCCAGCGCGACTACGGCGCGGTAGAGCATGCCACGCAGGGCGCTGCCGTTGTGAGCGTGCAGATGCAGCGGGTCCACGGCCTGCAGGTCGAAGAAGAGCTGATGGGCGGTGAGATGAGCGTGTTGGGGAGGGGTTGAGTTCGTCATTTCAGGGATCCTCGGACGGATGTTGGTTTCAGGTCGGCGACCGCAGGCTGCTCAGCAACAGGCCGAGGCCGTCTGCGTCGCCGGAATAGGGCACGTCCACGATGATGGGGTGCGCGTCGCGGACGAGGCGGCCGGCACGCTTGATTTGAACGAGCTGCCCGTAGCGAAGCGGCACCAGCAGCTCGTGAGCCAGGACAGGGTGCGTTTCGCGGAGCGCCTGATATTCGCCGACCAGCGATGCCGGCAGAACCTCGACGCCGTCGAACGCCTCGTAGAATTTCTCTTCGATTGCATCGTCGCTCTGAAACGGGCGCAGCGTGCGCAGGCACACCGTTCGGAATTCCTCCTCGGCCGTCCGATATTCGTCGAGCCAGCCGGCTCGTATGTCGCCGGTGTAGATTTCGTCCAGCCATTCGCCGATGCGGTCTTCGGGCAGGGGCTTGTCGTCCTCGCGCTCCAGGATGCGCAGGGCCGCTTCCACCAGCGCAGCCGGATAGGGGCGCCGGTTCACGACCGGTTCGGTAAACACGTGCACAGGCGCTGTGGGTTGGATCGCCCGGCGGCGGTTGACGCGCCCGAAGCGCTGCACCAGCGCTTCCAGCGGGGCCGGGTCGGTGAAGATCGTGTCCAGGTCAATGTCCAGGCTGACCTCGACGACCTGGGTGGCGATCAACACGACCGGTCTGCGCTGGGTGCGGGCGGCGTCGGTGAAGGTGCGAATTTGTCTCTCCCGCGCGCTGCGATCGCGCATGTTGAACCGGCCGTGCAGCAGGATCGCCTGGGCGTTGGGCAGGTCTGCGCGCATGCGTCGGAAGGCTTCCTGAGCGCGGGCGACCGTGTTCACGCACACCAGCACCGACCTGCCGTCGCGCGCCGTTTGCACGATCTCGTGCCAGCGTCGTTCGTCGAGCAGGTCGCCCTCGACCATGCGCAGGTGGTGCCGACAGTACGCCTGATACAGCGCTGCGTCGGCCCGGATCGGGTGGGGTTGGCCGAGCGCGTCCTCCAGGGCTGCACGGATGAGCGAAGGGAAGGTGGCCGACATGACCAGGAAGCGAGCGGCGTAGTGTTCGCGTAGGTGGCGCATGGTCTCGACGATCATCGCCAGTCGGCCCGGCTCGTAGGCGTGGATCTCGTCGAAGATGAAAGCAGCGCCGTGAAAGTCGGCCAGCATGCCCTCGTAGCCCTTCAGCCGGTATGCCGCCTTGAGCATCTGATATGGGCTGAACACCTGCACCGGCGCATGGTGCAGCCGGGCCAGCGTGCGTCGCCAGCGCACCTGTCGCAGCGCCTTGTCGGGATCCGGCTCGGTTTCCATCACCAGGCGATACAGCGCCAGCAGGCTGCGCCCATGTTGCATCTGCACGTTGCGCGGTTCGAACGTGGCGCACAGACGACGCCACATTGCGTTCATGCTGGCCTGATAGGGGAGGGTGTAGAACAGTCGCGGCGTCTCCGTCTGGGCGCAGGCCCAGAGCAGCGCGGCCTCGGTCTTGCCGCTGCCGGTGGGTGCGGTGAGCAGGGCCGATCCCTGCGTGCCGGCACATCGCTCCTGGTGCGCGTTGTAGTGGGCAATGTGCGCCCATCTGCTGCGCAGCGCGGCAGCGTCGCAGGTCAGGCTGCGGATGCGCCCCGCGCGCGCCGATGCCGTATGGTCCGACTGGGTGATGAGGCCGCGCAAGATCAGCTCAGCGGGTGTAGGTTGCGCTTGCCGATCCAGCCTGCGCGACCAGCGGGCATAGTCGTCCAACGCGCGCAGGATGGCGCGCGCGCCGCCGTCCACCACGTGGCGCACGGCGTCGGGCCTGGGCATGATCGGTCGGGTGGGGTGGAGGGGCATCGCCAGCGCGCATGCCCAGTCCGCTGCACAGGTGTGCAGCCAGTCGTAGATGCCCTCGATGACGGACGTGGGGATCGTCGCGATGATCCCCGCGAGCTGATCCTCGGCTTCGGGCGGATAGGCATGCTCGATGGCGCTGCGATCGCGATGGTGCGAGGCGACCCCGCCGATGACCCAGTAGCGAGCTTCGGTCTGGTGCGGGAAGATCCAATCCACGAACGCCAGCGAGATGACCTCGTGGCGGTGCGAGGCCCAGGCTTTGGCCTGGGGCGATTCGCGCTGGTTGGGGCGCAGCCGGTGTTGGAAGCCGGTTGCGCACTTGCCCAGGTCGTGCAGCAGACAGGCCCAAAACAGGCGTGCCCACAGTTCCGGCTGGCGCAGCGCCCGGTCGAGCTGTGGACGCAGGCAGCGCAGGTCGCTCAGGCGCTGCAGGACCTGCCAGGTGTGCTCGGCCAGCGTTTCGCCGCGGGCCTCGCCCGATGCCGGGCTTTTCGCCCAGACGTCGTCCAACCAGTCTGGCCAGGGGTGTGGGCGCGTCATGCTGATTGACCGGGACCTCTGCGTTGCGCTCACACGAACGTCTGAAAGATCAATCCCAGTTGCCGACCTTTGAAGTCGGGGGATTCCGGATCCACCCAGTAGGTGGCCGGCGGCTCGCCGAAATGCAGCCAGCCTGGGTCGTCGCTGGCAACGCGCTGCCGCAGCACGATGTAGCGGGCGAAGGTGGGGCGGCGGTTGTTCCGATAGTCCACGAAGCGCGGCATGGTAACGATCACCCCCTGCGGCGTCTTCGACGGATGGTCGAAGGGGATGAGCGTGTGCTCGAAGTAGGCCGCCTCGCGCTCGACAAGCTCGATGACGCGCACGTCGGTGTAGGTGCACAGGTCCTGCGAGCGTCCCAGCACGACCGGATAGGGCGGGCTGAGGAACGCCGCCGCCCACTCCGGCCGGTTGAGGTAGAGCGTCAACCGCGGCTGGAAGAGCAGCTCGCGCCGGAAGGGGTTGACGTTGCCCTCCAGGGCCTTGGGGAGGCGCGTCCCGGGCAATTTGCCGCCGGAAGGCGCGACCACGTGCACGTGTTCCAGATCTTCCAGCTTGCGTTCGTAGGTAAAGCGGTAGGCGAACTGAATGCCCGCCGGGTCCACCCACTGGCCGAGCGCGCTGCATACGTGGCCGTAGATGGTGGCCGGCGGCGGCATGTCGTAGCTGGGCTGCACGCCGAGCATGAAGTTCGGGTAGCGAAACGAGGCTGTGATGCCCTCGAGGGTGATCTTGAGAACGCGCATCGGAGTCCCGAATGAGCCTTGCGCGGCGGCCGGGCCGTTCCGCGCAAGGCGTGCATCCCTAGTCCAGCCAGGTGCGGTTGGCGTCGTCGCGCAGCGCGTCCGCCATCGCCCGGAAGGCTTCGCGCGGGTGGGAGACGACGATCCTGTCCCGGAAGGGGTTCAGCTCGCCGCCCTGATCGAGCGCCTGTGCGAAGGCCGCGCGCTGGTCATCCAGGTAGCCCTGCACCCAGCCCACATACACCGGCGACAGCACTTCGTCTGCGAACACCCGCAGCGCTTCGGCGAGCGCCTCGGGCTTGACCCTGGGCAGGCCGCGCTCGTTGGCGCCGACGGCGTGGGCGAAGATGTGGTTGCCGCCCCGCGTCACGGCCAGGATCGTCAAGGCCGGCATCACGTCGGTGTAGTGCAGGGTGAGCTTGGCACCGCCCTCCAGTTGCGACAGTCCTTCGAACAACGCGGCCACGCGGGCCACGCGTTGTTCGAGCGGCAGGCGATACGCCTTCTCGGCTTCCAGGTGTTCCAGTTCGCGCTGCTTGGCCAGCTCGATCCGCACATCGTCCAGGTTGCGAAAGCCGGTGCGGTTGGCGTAGGAGAAGGTGCCGCAGGCGCGCAGGTTGAGCGAGAACAGGCCTTTGAGCGTGGTGCGATAGAACTGGTGCTCGTGCGGCACCGGATTGCCCTCGATGCGCGTCATGGTGCCGTAGTCCATCGTGAGCGTCACCGGCGCGATGGAGACCAGCGTGCCGACGCGGAAGGGCGCAGCGCGCGTGACCGTGTCGGTCGTCGGCGTTGCGCCGGCCTGGGCGGCATCGGCCTCGCGCCTGGCCCGGGCCGATTCCTTCTTCGACGGGGCGCGCATGTAGCCGAACAAGTCGTCATCCCAGAATTCGATGGGGTTGGCATCGGTATAGGCGATCTTCTCCTCGCGGTAGACCGGCGCAGCGACCCAGTTCGGCACGTAGGCGCTGAGCGTGTTGCGCAGCCAGTATCGGAAGGCCTGCGCCGAGACATACGGATACGCGCCCTCGCGCGTCTTGATCTGCTTGACGCCGCTGGCGTTGTCGTAGCGCTCACCTTCGATCTGGCCGAGGTTGTTCAGGGCCGATGCGGGTGCGTCAATCAGCAGCAAACCCGTGACGAATGCCATGTGTGTTTCCTCCTTCACGCTTGTGCAGCGACGTCCGCTTCGTCGGCGGGCGTCTGCGGGATGACGTCTTCGTTGCCGGCCAGCCAGGGCGCCAGGCGTTCGATCATGCGGATCAGCACCAGGTCGCGCGCCAGTTGCCAATCCTTGCGCGCCAGGTCCTCGCCTTCTTCGAACACCTCGATGAACTGATCGAACGTGATCAGGGGCTGCCCGGTGCGACGAACGGCGGTGGTGTTGGCTTTCAACAGCGCGTTTCGCAGCAGCGCGTAGTTGCGTTCGCCATAGAATGCGCGAAAGAAGCGCCGGTCGTTCTCTGCCGACACGTAGTCGGCCAGCCGATCGCCCAGCGCGCGGATGTGCTCGATGCGTGTTTTGTCCATGCTCATCACCTCTCTGAGGAAAAGTTCGGTCAGGTCCCACGACACCAGCGCCAGCTCGCGCCGCGTGGAGTAATCGGCGCGAGGGTCGGCGTTACTCAGCCGCATCGAACGTGGCACGTGGCGCAGGAAGTAGATGCGCAAGAAGCGGGGGGCATCCTCGGGCAGGCGCAGCACGTCTTCGTACAGGTAGTTGCGCTGCACGGCCGGCTTCTTCGACGCGCCCGGGGGCTCGTCCGAAGCGCGGCGACCCCGCTTGTTGCCTGCGGCTTCGCCTCTGGCGTCGGGCGCGCGCGGCCAGGCGGCCTGTACGATGCGCTGCCACTGCGCCTGGTAGCGGGGCGTGTGCGCCAGGCGCAGAAAGCCGGTCACGCCCAGGGGAAGGTGGTAGATGGCGATTTCCGGCGCCTGGCCGTTGGTCAGGTGGTAGGCCGTGATGGTGTAGGGCAGGCCGCTCTCGTCCAGGTAGCGGCTTTCTGCAATCACCTTCATCAACGTGTCCACCAGCAGGGTGCCGATGCCATAGCGCGTCTCCGGCATCTTGGTTTCGCCCGCCTGTTGCGCAAGCGCGATGTTCTTGCGGTTGATGGTCAGAAACTCGCGGGCGAATGCCAGGGTGATCGCCGGTTCCGAGGCATGCACGGCCAGCAGTCGTCCGCCGACCTTGGCGCAGCCCAGCGGGAAGGCCTGGAGGCACAGGAGCGCCTGGCCGGAGATCGGCAGGCCGGCGTTGCCGTTGGGGTAGAAGTTGATATCCTCGTCGCCTTGCGTGAGCGGGATCTGCGCTCGTGCGGCGCGTCCGGGCGCCAGCTTGTCCGACAGCGTGGCCAGGGTGGTCGGTAGGCCGGTGAAGATGCAGCGCTCGTCGTCAGGTCCGACGTTTTGCCAGGCCAACAGGTGGGCCTGGCCTCGGGCCGCTTTCTTCTCTGGCGTGAACGATGGCTGGGCAAACCAGGCGTTGCTGGTGAAGGCGACCGTCAGAAACGACTTGAGCGGATCCTGCAGGTAATTCTGGATGATCCAATCCGCCACGCTTTGCAAGTCGTTCGGCGTGAGTTGAGCCGGGTCGTCCTTGCTGTGGAAAGCCAGAATGGTCGCCAGGCCAACGTCAACATAGGGATCGCCGCTCCACTGCATCATGGCTGACCTCCGGGCATGGGTGGGTGGCCGCGTTTCATCCGCGCCTGGTCGCGCACGGCCTGCAGGTTCAGGATTTCCGCCACCTCGAAGCGGGGCGGGCCAGGGTAGGCGAGGGCAGTGCCCTCGCCTACCCGTCGCAGGCGCAGGTGGGCCGGGAAGTAACCGCAGCGGCCGTGCAGCTCGGCCAGCAGGCACGCGGCGCTGTAGTTCAGCGAGGGAGGGTTGATCAGCAGCGGCTCGGTCTGCCACTGCGCCGGCGTCAGCCCGGCTGCGTCGGCCATGGCGGCCACCTGCGGCGCCAGCGGCTGCTGCGGGTCGATCTGGCTGTGCACCTCGACCACGCGCGCGATCGTCTGGCCGGTCAGCGCCTCGATGTCGTGGAGCTGGTCGGGGGTGAGGGGGTGGGCGAAGTTGAGGAGGATCATCCCAGCACCTCCGTGTATGGTGTGATTTGAACCGGATGGATGATCGGGTAGGCGAAGGCATTGCCTTCGGCCACCCTATTGCCTTCGCCTACCTCGCCTGCGGCCACTCCATAATTGGCCGCGCTAGACCAGGGATATTCCTCTGGCCGAGAGACCAGCCCCGCCCGGACGGGGTTGGCGTGGATATAAGCCACCTTTTCCGCGAGCTTTCGTGCGGTGTAAACGTTGAAATCGTAGCCTGCGCCTGGCTGCCAGAGTTTGTGGCGCCAGTTGCGGTAGTGAGGCCGGTCTCTTGGCTCTCGGACCGGCTGCAGGGGGTAGGCGAAGGCATTGCCGTCGCCTGCCCCCTGAAGAT
>FWWM01012512.1_pt1 | contig 10108 bp, 7 predicted proteins | sample 2228351 | NCBI WGS metagenome assembly FWWM01 (sample SAMEA103939774, study PRJEB20133) | metagenome
GGCACCGAAGTGCACTTCCTGCCCGACACGGAAATCTTCAAAGAGAACAATGACTTCCACTACGAGATCCTGGCCAAGCGCCTGCGCGAACTCTCGTTCCTGAATAACGGCGTGCGCATTCGCCTCAAGGACGAGCGCAGCGGCAAGGAAGACGACTTCTCCGGCGCGGGCGGCGTGCGCGGCTTCGTCGAGTTCATCAACAAGGGCAAGACCGTTCTGCACCCCACCTCGTTCTACGCCGCCGGCGAGCGTCCGGCCGAGAGCTACGGCGGCATCCCCGGCACACACATCGGCGTGGAAGTGGCCATGCAGTGGAACAGCGCATACACCGAACAGGTGCTGTGCTTCACCAACAACATCCCCCAGCGTGACGGCGGCACCCACCTGACCGGCCTGCGTGCTGCGATGACCCGCGTCATCAACAAGTACATCGAAGAGAACGAGCTGGCCAAGAAGGCCAAGGTCGAAGTCACCGGCGACGACATGCGCGAAGGCCTGTGCTGCGTGCTCAGCGTGAAGGTGCCCGAGCCCAAGTTCAGCAGCCAGACCAAAGACAAGCTGGTGTCGAGCGAAGTGCGCGCTCCCGTGGAAGACATCGTGGGCAAACTGCTGACCGACTACCTGCAAGAAAAGCCCAACGACGCCAAGATCATCTGCGGCAAGATCGTGGAAGCCGCCAAGGCCCGCGAAGCCGCCCGCAAAGCCCGCGAAATGACGCGCCGCAAGGGCGTGCTCGACGGCATGGGCCTGCCCGGCAAACTGGCCGACTGCCAGGAAAAAGACCCTGCGATGTGCGAGATCTACATCGTCGAGGGTGACTCCGCCGGTGGCTCTGCCAAGCAAGGCCGCGACCGCAAGTTCCAGGCCATCCTGCCCCTGCGCGGCAAGATCCTGAACGTGGAAAAAGCCCGCTACGAAAAGCTGCTGACCAGCAACGAAATCCTCACGCTGATCACGGCCCTCGGCACCGGAATCGGCAAGGCGGGCGGCACCACCGGGGGCGACGACTTTGATGTGGCCAAGCTGCGCTACCACCGCATCATCATCATGACCGACGCCGACGTGGACGGCGCCCACATCCGCACCCTGCTGCTCACCTTCTTCTACCGCCAGATGCCCGAACTGGTCGAGCGCGGCCACATCTACATCGCCCAGCCGCCGCTGTACAAGGTCAAGGCGGGCAAGGAAGAGCTGTACCTGAAGGACGGCCCCGCGCTCGACAGCTTCCTGCTGCGCATTGCGCTGAACCACGCCAGCGTGACCACCGGCGGCGCCAACCCGCAAACCCTGACCGGCGAGACCCTGGCCGAACTGGCGCGCAAGCACCAGATCGCCGAAAGTGTCATCGCCCGCCTGGGCAACTTCATGGACGCTGAAGCCCTGCGCGCCATTGCCGACGGCGTGAGCCTCAAGCTCGACACCGTGCAAGACGCCGAAGCCAGCGCCGTGGCCCTGCAAGCCAAGCTGCGCGAACTGAACACCACCGGCGCCCCCGCCGAAGTGGCCGGTGAATTCGACGTGCGCACCGACAAGCCCCTGCTGCGCATCAGCCGCCGCCACCACGGCAACATCAAGAGCAGCGTCATCACCCAAGACTTCGTGCACGGCGCCGACTACGCCGCCCTGGCCGAAGCCGCCGAAACCTTCCGCGGCCTGCTGGCCGAAGGCGCCAAAGCGATGCGCGGCGAGGGTGAGAAGCAAAAGGAAGAAAAGGTCAGCGACTTCCGCCAGGCCATGAAGTGGCTGATCAGCGAAGCCGAACGCACCACCGCCCGCCAGCGCTACAAGGGCCTGGGCGAAATGAACCCCGAGCAGCTGTGGGAAACGACGATGGACCCCAACGTGCGCCGCCTGCTGCGCGTGCAGATCGACGATGCGATCGAGGCGGATCGCGTGTTCACGATGCTGATGGGCGACGAGGTTGAGCCCCGCCGGGACTTCATTGAGACGAATGCGCTGCGGGCGGGGAATATTGACGTTTGAGCGATAGCGTCAAGCGAAAAGCAGAACGGTAAATTGGCTGTCATCGAAAAACTCGCGAGCTGACGAATGGAAAAGTACCCTTTCGCCCCCGCAACCGAAACGGTCGCACTCGACCCCGACTTGTTTTCTCGCCAACTCACTTGGTCTGATGCACAACGGTTCGAGAAACGGGATATTCATGTGCGACTTCAGGAAAGAGCCAATGCCCAGATGCTTTGCCTTCGGGTACTACGAGTGACGGAATCACCCTCCGCACCCGGCACCCATCAATTCACCATTGTTTTTCATGGCCCTGCGGATACGTTATTGGGCCAAGGAACCTATCACTTGGTTCATCCAGAGCTCGGGGATTTTGCTGTCTTCATGACCCCGGTGGGGCGCACATCTTCAGGTGTTGAATACGAGGCCTGTTTCACACATGTGGTGTGATCTAGACACCTCGCTGCTAGCGCCTGATCTAAGCTTGCGGCTGTCTACAGACAGTGACTTGCCGTTCTTGAAAACTTTGTACCGTACGGTGCGCGACCCTGAGCTCGCGTTGACTGGGTGGTCAGAAGAACAAAAGCAGGCTTTTTCAGATTCGCAGTTTTCCCTGCAGGACCAACACTACAGAAAGTACTATCCCGGAGCCCAGTTTCTGGTGATTCAGCACCAGTGTGCGCCGGCGGGGCGGGTCTATCTGGCCAGAGTAGCAAACCAATTGCGATTAATGGATCTTGCTCTTATGCCCCATTTCCGGGGACGCGGCTGGGGTTCTTCAGTTGTGCGGGTTGTACTAGACCACGCAGATCGGGAAAGGCTAGAGACACTGCTGTTTGTTGAATCCAGCAATCCGGCCTACGCTTTATACCTACGTAACGGCTTCCTGTCAGAGGGCTTGGAGGGCGTCTACGTGCGTATGCGACGCCCCGCTTCATGCGCCTTTGACACTCCAGCTAGATCATTGGATGGTAACGATTGAAAATTGCCTCCACTTCACGGCCTCGCGCATCATTGGGACTGGTGAAGATCGGATGCCTACCCAGATCCGGATGAAAAACGTCCCACGTCTCTTGCTCTGGGACCAAGCGACTGGTAGGAGCAAAGACGAGACGAAAACTTTGTTCAAAATTGCCGCCACCAGGCAATGGGCTGATCTCCAGCAATGTGCCTTGCCATTCCCGTCCTTTGGGATGGCTGAAGAAAAACTCCCCTCCCACAAGCGGTAAAAAATGGCTCCGAAGCAGCGTGACATCGCCGCCCTGCTCAGGCAGAGAGGAAGCATGTACTAGCACTGAGCCGGCCGCAACCGCCGGGGCTAGGCCAGCGGCCTTGAGCAAAGTGCGTCTTTGGTGATTCAACATAGAAATGGTACCGATCCCACTGGGGCAGTTCTCTGGCAGACGGCGGGGATCTTGCCTCAGTTTTGAATATGGCGCCATATTTGTCTTGCGCCGCATCAAACAGCCTCCTATATTCCGCCATGCCTGCGAAGAGAGCCGCAGGCGCGCTTGCCCATGGCAAGTGGCTACGCAACGTCTTTCCTTCCTCAGTTTTTGCGGGCCGCGTGCCCATTGCGCTCCATGGCACAACCTTATGTTGGCGAAATTCGCATGTTCGCCGGAAATTTTGCTCCGGCTGGCTGGGCCCTGTGTGAAGGGCAATTACTACCCATCTCCGAAAACCAAACGCTTTATCAATTGATTGGGACTACCTACGGCGGCGATGGGGAATCCACGTTCGCTCTGCCTGATTTGCGTGGCCGGATCCCCATCCATCAAGGCAACGGCTTCATCTTGGCAGAAACAGGCTACGCTGACCGTGAATCAGATCCCGAGCCATAGCCATGCGCTGCGGGCTTCGGCAGGAACGGGTTACATCGCATCACCAGCAGGGGCGCTGCCCGCTCGACACCGCGACTACAAAACTTTTTTGAATGCTGTGCCTGCAGCGCAGAGCATGCACGTGTCTACGCTTTCCCCGGTCGGCGGCAGTCAGCCACACGAGAACCGGCCGCCATTCTTGTGCGTGAATTTCATCATCTCGCTCTTCGGCATTTTCCCGTCTCCCACCTGACGCCATGGCAGAACCGTTCCTTTCCGAGATTCGTATCGTCTCGTTTGTATTTGCTCCCAAAGGATGGGCGCTTTGCAACGGGCAGCTCTTGCCCATCAACCAGAACCAAGCACTTTTCTCCCTCCTTGGCACCACTTTTGGTGGGGATGGACGTGTGAATTTTGCGTTGCCAGATTTTCGTGGGCGCATCCCTATTCACGTGGGAGGCAGTCATGCCCTGGGCGAGCGTGGCGGGGCACAGGCCCACACCCTCTCGGTGAACGAACTGCCAGCGCACACCCACGTCGCAAAGGCGGCGACAGCGGTAGGGAGTGCCACGGCACCTGCGGGCAATGTGTTCGCGGCATCGCGCGGAAGCTACGCGGCATCCGCTACTACCACCACGCACCCAGCGACCATTACGTCCGTTGGCGGGTCGCAAGCCCACTTGAATATGCCTCCTTTCCTTACGCTCAATTTTGTAATCGCGTTGCAGGGCATCTTTCCTTCACCCACCTGACCAAGTACGACGAGAGACCCGCATGGCTGACCCATTTGTCGCGGAAATCCGCATCGTTCCTTTCAATTTTGCGCCCAGAGGATGGGCGTGGTGTGATGGACAGATCCTGCCCCTATCGCAGAACACAGCACTTTTTTCGTTACTAGGGACAACCTACGGGGGCAATGGACAATCCAATTTTGCGCTGCCTGACCTACAAGGGCGAGCACCCTTGATGCCGGGGCAAGGCCCCGGCCTGTCTCTTTACGATCTTGGACAGACAGGGGGATCAGAAACAGTCAATCTGCAGGAATCGCAAATTCCCGTCCACAGTCATGCATTGCGGGGTGGAGACCCTGGGGGAGCGCCTGTGGCCTCCCCAGAAAATGCAAGCCTGGGCTCATCGCCAGCACGCAGCTATGCCAGTAACGTCACCGCTAGCGAATCAATGTCTTTCGAAGCGGTGGGTCAGACTGGCAGCAGTCAACCCCATAACAACATGCCGCCCTATTTGACGGCGTATTTCATCATCGCTTTGCAAGGCGTCTTCCCACCAAGGACCTAGTCCTGTGAATTGCGCGCTCACCGAAACCAGAAGCGGGCACTCCCCAATCCTCATTAACTGACCCCACCATGCGTTGTACCGTTCTGGCTCTAGCCTTAGTGCTGTCTGCTAGCGCTCTGCCTTCTTGGTCGCAGCAGATCAAGCCTGTCGTGCAACGCGAATTCGCAGGGCGGGAGAACCGTTTCGTTGCCATGCCAGCCAGCGATAGCTCGGCACGGTTTCGCGCCGCTGCAGCGGGAAGGCAAATTGCTTTTGAAAACACTGGCGTACTACTCCAGCCCCGCCGCAGCCAAGCCACAACGGCAAAGATCGGAACTACACAGAAGACAGCAACCGAGAGCGGCCTGCGCTACAGCTTCGAGGGCACCTCAGGCGTCATACCCCAGGGCGCGCGACCTTCTTCCACCGTGTACCACTGGCTGGTGGGCGATCGCTCACAGTGGCAGGTGGGTCTCAAAAGCTACGGCGCTGTGGCGTACCGCAGTGTATGGCCAGGCATCGATGCCATCTTTGCGGGCGATGCAGGCGGCTTCAAGTACCAGTTCGAGCTGGCAGCAGGAGCAAACCCCGCCCATGTGATTTGGCGAGTAGATGGGGCAGATAGCCTGAACATCCAGCCCGACGGTTCGCTGCAGTGGCGCGTGGGTGATGAGATGCTGACCGACGCTGCTCCCGTGGTGTATCAGCCGCAGGGGCAAGGGCGCACCCCGGTGGCTGCGAGCTACCAAGTGGAACAGACAGCCGCGCGCAGCTGGCGTGTGCGCTTCGCTCTTGCACCGCACGACCCCAGCAAACCTCTGATCATCGATCCGGCCTGGACGGGCTATTCAGGCTTAGTTGGCGGCAACGCGGACGATCAGGTGTTTGCAGTGACCCGCGACGAGAACGGAAATACCTTTGCATGCGGTGCGACAGAGTCTTCCAGCTTGATCCCTGGCTCAAGCACGGTGGGTACCAGGGGGGCAGATGACGCCTTTTTGGTGAAGTTCGATTCCAAGGGTGCGGCGCAATTCGTAACGTATGTGGGGGGCACTGGCAACGATGCCTGCCATGGATTGGCGCTAGATGACGGTGGACGCATCTACCTCGCAGGGGCCACCCATTCCGCCGACTTTCCCACTGTAGGTACTGATCCGAACAACCGCTTTCGCCGTTCCAAGACGCTCCAAGACCGCGATGCCTTTGTGATGCGATTAGGCAGCAGTGGAACCACAGTCGAGTATTCGGGCTTCATTGGGGGCACAGAAGATGACCAAGCCAACGCAATCGTGGTTGATGGGCTGGGCCGAGCCTATGTCACCGGCTTTTCGTCATGCACCACTACGTCAGCCGCTGGCTGCACCACGAATTCCACAGCTTTCCCGAGTTTCGTAGGGCCTAGTCTGAGCCACGGAGGCGATCAATTAGGCACGGGCGGAATGGATGCATTTGTGGCACGCGTGGCGGCCAACGGTGGGACTCTGGAATACGCAGGCTTTATTGGCGGCAACGGCGGCGATGAGATGGGCAATGCGCTGGCGCTGCTACCAGATGGGAGGTTGGCTGTAGCCGGTGCCACAGACTCCACAGCAGGACTGCCAACACTCACAGGAGCGCGTACCTTACTAGTATCTCGTTCCCAAGACGCAGTCGACGCGTTTGTGGCTTTTGTCTCAGACGACGGATCCAGCGCACAGATGCAGATACTGACAGGCTCGACACCCAGCAATGGTGAGGTCGGCATTGACCGTGCGCTGGCTGTGATGCCAGATTCCAACGGAGGGCTGCTAGTCGCAGGTGAAACCAACTCACCTAACTTTCCTGCTGACAACACTGGTTCGCGATTCCTGTCGGGCGGCCCACAAAGTACCGCCAATGGGAGCATGGACGGCTTTATCGTTCGACTACATCCCACCGCACCATTTGCTACATACCTCGGAGGCTCAGGCTACGACTATGTTGCCGCGCTGGCGGAAGACGGTAGCTCTCTTTACGCTACGGGATCTACCAGCACGGGCACGGGCTTCCCAGTGGTAGCCCAGAGCGGCATTGCCACTGCGCGGCCGGGGCAACAGGATGGCTTCCTCAGCAAGATCGCGCTGGCCACGCCGGGTAACTTTGTGTACTCGGGCTTTCTGGGGACAAGCGGGGCCGACGCCATGCATGCGTTGTCCGCAACGTTGATGGACACAGATACCATCCTTTCGGTGGGTGGGGTAACTACCTCGGGCTCAGCAGGGCTCACCAATCCCACTACCAGTGCATCCAACGGCACCACGGCAGCCAATGGACTGGTGTTGCGCATTGATCCTTTCGGCCCACCCCATCGCATTGATGTGGTTTCAGGCGCAACGCAATCCACACCTATCGGCCAAACTTTCTCTACACCTCTGCAGGTACAGGTGTTTGATGTCGATTCCCGTGCTCTATCCAACATCGTGGTTACCTTCAGTGCGCCGAACACCGGGGCGTCAGCCGTGCTGGACGCCGGTGGCTCGGCCACAACCAACGCTTCGGGAATCGCCACGCTGAACGCCACAGCAAACATGCTGGCTGGTACCTACAACATCATGTCCGCAGCGGGGGGCGCACAGGCATCACTGACTCTCACCAATGCCAAAGGCTCCCAAGCCGCACTGACAGCTTCGGCAAGCCCGACCAACATCACCTACAACGGAACAACCACCCTGTCTTCCAGCGGAGGAACCGGCACTGGCACTGTCTCATACGCAGTGACCGCGGGCGCATCTAATTGCTCCGTCGTGGGCAGTACGGTCACGGGCACGGGCGTGGGCATTTGCACCATCACGGCCACCAAGGCCTCAGATGCCAACTACTTGGAAACCACTGCCACAGTGGATATCAACGTCAACAAGGCCAACCAAACATCGTTGACTGCCTCGGCATCGCCCTCCACCATTGCATTCAATGGCACGACCACACTTGACGCCATCGGCGGCTCGAGCGGGGGTGCAGTGAGCTTTGCAGTAACGGCGGGCACAAACTTCTGTAGCGTGACAGGCAACCTGCTGACCGGTCTGGACGTAGGCTCGTGCACCGTCACTGCCACCCGCGCGGGTAATGCCCTGTACAACGATGTTTCGGCGCAGGTGGTGGTCACGGTAGGCCGCGCGTTGCAGACCGGCTGGGCTGTGAGCGGTACCCCCTCTGCCACCGTTTCCGTCAACGGAACGGTTACGCTGTCGACTTCCGGGGGCAGCGGCTCTGGAGCAGTTAGCCTGGCCATCACATCGGGCGCACCATCTTGCTCTCTATCGGGCAACGTGGTCACCGGCGTGACGCCCGGTACGTGCACAGTGACGGCCACCAAGGCGGCTGACACGCAGTACGAATCTGCATCAGCCACAGTGGATATCCAAGTCGAACAAGCTGCGCAAGCGCCTCTGGCTGCTACGGCGACACCAGCCACCATTTCCTATCTGGGCTCAGCCACGCTGGCCACGACGGGGGGATCAGGTACCGGGACGGTTAGCTTTGCCGTCACAGTCGGGGCAGGGCAATGTCAACTGACCGGAAACTTGCTGACGGGTATTGGCGTCGGCGGATGCACCATCACCGCCACCAAGGCAGCCGATATCAACTATGGGGCAGCTACAGCCACGGTAGGCGTGCTGGTCACCAAAGCAACCCAGCCCGCCCTATCGGTTGCGGTATCGCCTTCCTCGCTGATGCTCAATGGCACGGCGACGCTGTCAACTTCAGGTGGCGCAGGTACTGGGCTGGTGAACTACTCCGTTACCACCGGTACAGGTGTGTGTTCCGTGGCTGGAAACACATTGACCGGATCAGCCGTCGGCGCGTGCGAAATAACCGCCACCAAGGCTGGCGATAGCAACTATGAAGGGACCTCCGCTACGGTCATGGTGTCGGTGGGCAAGGCACTGCAAACCATCAACTTTGGCGCGCTGGGCAACAAGGTTCTGGGCGCCCCCGACTTCACGGTATCAGCCACTGCCAGTTCAGGACTGGCGGTGAGCTTCAGCACAGATACCCCGCTGGTGTGCACAGTGGCAGGCAGCACTGTGCGCCTCTCAGGCATGGGCACCTGTCGTGTGATTGCTTCGCAAAACGGTGACGCCAGCTACGGCGCTGCTGTAGTCGTGAGTCAAGCGTTCACGGTGTCTCCCCCACCTACAGCAGGCTCATCCGTCAATGGGAGTACGCCCTCCGGCCCCGCATCGGCAGACATCTCCACACCGGCGTGGGTATTTGCAGAGCCGGGCACAGGCAAATTCCAAAACGCTGGTTTTATGCCGCTCACTGGACATCCAAAATCGCCGTCAGAGCCTCCACCTACTGGTGTGACTTTCCCTCTGGGACTCTTCAATCTGGTGGCTATCAGCGGCGTGCCGGGCTCGTCTTTTACGGTGAAACTGACCTACCCCACTGCTCTGCCTCCGGGAACCCAGTATTGGAAGTTCGGCCCCACCCCTGGAAACTCCACACCGCACTGGTATGCGTTCCCCGGTGCGGTAATTTCGGGCAATACGATCACACTCACCGTCGTAGACGGCCAGCAAGGTGACGATGACTTGCAAGCAAATGCGGTCATTCTTGATCCGGGCGGACCCGCACTCGTTGCCAGCGCGGCAGGCACCGGAGTCGCTGCAATTCCGACATTGTCGGAATGGGGACAAATAGTACTTTTCATGTTGATGACTGCATTAGCTTGGCGTGTGAAACGCTCAAGCTCACTTCGCAGGAATGCAACCTGAATTTCTATCCCATTCCTTCACACAAAGCTTTGAGGAATGAAATGGACGAGCATCTCTCGTCCACCAGCGCAGGCACAATTGAACCCATGCGCTCCCCCATCTCCATCGTCGACGTTGACCGCCTGGACACCTGGTCCCGCTACCGCGCGGGCCTGTGCGAGACCTGTGCGGCCAACTGCTGCACCATGCCGCTGGAAGTGCAGCTGTCAGACCTGGTGCGGCTGGGGCTCGTGGATGCGTTTGAGGCCGAGCATGAGGAGCCCCGGCACATTGCCAAGCGGCTGCAGAAGGCGCGGCTGATTGACCACTTCC
>FWWM01018047.1_pt1 | contig 10108 bp, 9 predicted proteins | sample 2228351 | NCBI WGS metagenome assembly FWWM01 (sample SAMEA103939774, study PRJEB20133) | metagenome
TCCTGTTCGTGGTTCTGGCGCTGGTTTTCCCGCTGCGGGCGCAGCGGGCGCGGGCGGCGACCAACGATAACAATGTGGAATGGTTCGGCCTGGGCTATAACAGCCGCGATCCCTTTCACACGCGCACGCTGCCGTGCTCGGGCACGGCGGCCTTCAACGACACGTGGCAGCCGTAGGGCCGCGAACCTCTGACGGAGGGCGCTCCGGAGGCTCCCCCGCGGGGCCTCCGAGGCCAGTGAATCTCAATGTTCAGGAGGTGGAAGATGGTTCCGCGACGTCTCTATATCCTGGTGGCGATGTTTGCGGCGTTGGGCCTGCTGTTGGCGGCATGCGCTCAGCCGGCAACGCCGACCCCGGCGCCCACCCCCACGCAGCCCCCACAGCCGACCCCGGCGCCGGCTCCCACCCCGACCGCTGTGCAGAAGGTCAAGATCACCTACTGGGAGCAGGAGAGTGAGGAGGTCGATGCGTTCCTAGACGAGCTGGTCGCCGATTTCATGAAAGCGCACCCCAACATCACCGTGGAGCGGGTCCACTACGGCAACGAGGAGCTGCGGGACCAGTTCCAGGCCGCCGGCCTGGCCGGGGCGGCCCCCGAGCTGGTGCGGGTGCCCAACGACTTCGCCGGCCCCTTCAGCGCCCTGGGCATCATCGCCAAGGCCACCGAGATCTTCGACCAGTCCTTCCTCGACCAGTTCATCCCCGAGGCCTTGAACGCCACCCGGGTGAAGGGGGAGATCTGGGGGGTGCCCGACAACTACGGCAACCACCTGATGCTGCTCTACAACAAGGACCTGGTCAAGGAGCCGCCGAAGGACACCGATGAGCTGATCAAAATGGCCTCCGAGCTCACCAAGGGCGACGTCCAGGGCTTCGCCTACAACCTGAACGAGCCCTTCTGGCTCGCCCCCTGGCTGGGCGCCTTCGGGGCCTGGCCGCTGGACGAGAACGACAAGCCATCGTTCGATAACGAGGGCACGGTGGCGGCCCTCCAGTTCGTCCAGGACTTGAAGCTCAAGCACAAGGTGGTCCCCCCGGAGTGCGACTACGCCTGCGCCGACACCCTCTTCAAGGAGGGGAAGGCGGCCATGATCATCAACGGCGACTGGTCCCTGGGCGGCTACCTCCAAGTCCTGGGCGATAAGCTGGGCGTGGCCCCCATCCCGAAGGTGACCGCCACCGGCAAATACCCCACCCCGATGACCGGCGGCAAATACTGGATGGTCTCCAAGGCCGTCCTGAACGACCCCGCCAAGCGGGAGGCGGTCAAGACCTTCGTGACCTATATGACCTCGGCCGACGTCCAGAAGAAGTGGATCGAGCGGTTCAAGCGCCTGCCGTCCCTGAAGGCCCTCAAGGACGACCCTGCCATCCAGCAGGACCCGGTCCTGAAGGGCTCCTTCGAGCAGCTGCTGCTGGGCCGGCCGATGCCGGCCGCCCCGGAGATGCGCTGCGCCTGGGACGCCATGCGCCCCAACCTCGAGGGGGTGATGGCCGGGAGCCTCACCCCGGCGGACGCGGCGAAGGCGATGCAGCAGGCGGCGGACCAGTGCGTGGCGGAGCTGGGGAAGACAAAGTGAGGGGATGAAGCCGGGGAGGGGAGGCCGTCGGGCGCCTCCCCTCCCCAGGGACTGGGTGGGGGTCTGGGGACGCGCGAGAGGGAAGCACCCCAGGCCCCCAAATGTCCATCATCAACCGAGACGGCCAGACGGCCAGGCCGTTTTTCGCGTTTGTGAGAAAATAAAGGCATCGGCTGGCGGACGTCCGCTTGACGGCGGGTTGGAGGCGCGGGAGGGTGGAGATGGGCGCGTTGACTCCTTCGATCATGGTCCGCTCGTTGGCTCAGGTGTTAGGGTTCGTCCTCGCCATCGCGCTGGCCCTGGCGCTGGTGGAGGGGTATGTCTACCTGCTCTTCTTCCGGAGGCCGCGCTCCCTCCCCGCCGCCGTCTTCGCCCGCGCGGCCCAGGGCATCATCGCCGTCGGGCTGGTCCTGGTGTTTCTTCGGCTCCTCGACCGCGTGGGCCTGATCGCCGACCTCGTGGAGGCCGTGCACCTGACCCCGGTGCTGACCCTGCCGGAGCGGGCCTGGGCGGCGTGGTCCGACCTCTCCCCCATGCCATGGCGCCTGCTCGTCCCATTCGCCCTCTTTCTGGCGCTGGAGGCCGCGATCTACTTCACCGGGGAGCCGCGTCCCTCGCGCCTGGGGCTGGCCTACGTCCTGATCCTCCCCGCCCTCATCGGCGTCAGCTTCCTGATCCTCATCCCCTTCCTCTTCGAGGTGCGCCTGGCGTTCTCGAACATGGCGATGTATACGGCCCAGAACCCCGAGTTCGGGCTCCGGTATGGCGTCGAGAACTTCGTCAAGGTCTTCACCGGGCCGGTCGCCAAGGACGCCACGTTCTTCGAAGTGTTCGGGCGCACGGTGCTGTGGACGGTGATCAACGTCTCGCTCCACGTCACCGGGGGGTTGATCCTGGCCCTGTTGCTCAACCGACGGATGCGCCTGCAGGGCCTCTACCGGACGATCCTCGTCCTCCCTTGGGCGGTCCCCTCAACGATCACCGCCATGGCCTGGCGCAACGAGTTCGACTACCGGTATGGGTTTTTCAACATCCTCCTGCGCAACCTCCAGCAGTTCTTCGCCGACCTCGCCACCCAGGCGCAGGGGATCCCCCTGATCGATGACCTCCTGAATGGGCTCGCCCAGACGGTCGGCCCCGTCTCGTGGCGTCAGGATCCCACCTGGGCCTTCGTCTCCGTGGTCATGACCAATGTCTGGCTGGGGATCCCCTTCATGATGGTGGTGCTCCTGGGCGCGCTGCAGAGCATCTCCCCGGAATACTACGAGGCAGCCGAGATCGACGGCGCCAGCAGGTGGCAGCAGTTTCGTCACATCACCCTGCCGTTGTTGCGGCCGGTGCTGGTGCCAGCCACCATTTTGGGGACGGTGTGGACGTTCAACCGGTTTGAGGTGATTTATCTGGTGACGCAAGGGGGGCCGCAGGAGAAGACGGACATCCTAGTCTCCTCGCTGTATAAGGCGGTCTTCCAGTTTTACCGTTACGGGTTCAGCGCCGCCTTCGCGCTGGTGATCTTCTTCATCTTGCTCCTGTGGTCTATCCTCTATATCCGGATCACGAAGGGGTTGCGGGGGGTTTACGAATGAAGGGAAACCGGCTCCTGACCTCAGTGGCGGAAGCCCCGGCGGCCCCGGCCTGGCCGTGGGCCCGCCCGCGCCTGCGGGCGCTGTTCTACCGGCCCCGAGGGGACAGCCCGATCAAGCGGCTGTTCATCCACCTGGCCCTCTGGGCGGCGTGCGCGGTCGCGGTCTATCCGGTGCTGCGGGTGGTGTCCATCTCCCTGCGGCCGGCCAACAAACTCCTCACCACCAGCCTGGCCATTATCCCTGAGGATGCCACCCTGGCGAACTACATCGAGTTGTTGTTCGGCCGGCCCGGACGCCCGACGGAGTTTTACCTCTGGATCTGGAACAGCCTGATCATCACGGCGACCACGGCGATCATCGGGCTCCTCCTTTCCGCCACGGCGGCCTACGCCTTCTCCCGCTTCCGCTTCCCGGGGCGGGGGGCTGGGTTGATCTTCCTGCTCAGCACCCAGATGTTCCCCGCCGCCATGCTGCTGCTCCCGCTCTTCATCATGATCTCCCGCCTGGGCCTGATCAACTCCTATCTCGGCCTGGTCATCGCCTACTCCGTGACCGCCGTCCCCGTCAGCATCTGGATACTCAAGGGCTACTATGATTCCATCCCCCGTGACTTGGAGGAGGCGGCCCTCATTGATGGCGCCTCGCGCCTGGGGGTGCTCTGGCACATCATCCGGCCGCTCTCCACGCCCGCCCTGGCCATCGCCTTCATCTTCAACTTCATGAGCAGCTGGAACGAATACATCGTGGCCCGGGTCATCCTGAATAAGCGTGAGTTGTATACCTGGCCGCTGGGGCTGTGGACCTTCACAGAGCAATACACGGTGCTGTGGGGGAAGTTCGCCGCTGCTTCGATCCTCGTGGCGCTCCCCGTCACCCTCCTTTTCCTCTACTCCTCCCGCTGGCTGATCTCGGGGCTCACCCTGGGGGGTGTGAAGGAGTAATCCGCTCCCCGCGGCGGAGATCGAACGGATACACCACGCTCGCGCGCCGAGCGATCAACGGATCGCCGGTGTGGATCTTGGAAGTGCTCCTCGGAGCGCGGCCGCTTCGGTATGTGGCCTTCGCGCCCCGCCTGGCTCCATCCCCCCGGTGCGGAGCACGGAGCCGAGCGGAGCGCGGGGGCCATTACGGGGTCTCGGAGACAGGTGCCTGCGCCCGATCGGGAGGGCATAGGAAGGGTGGGCCCTGGCGCCCGGCGTGATAGGCGTAGCGCTGGCCCCCCGCCTCCAGGATGACGCGGTAGCCCGGGGTGAGGACCTGCAGATACATCCGCCCGGGTTCCGGGCACCCCAGGCTGCTGTCCGGCCATGTCACCGCCCGCGCCTCCACCACTCGGATCTCGGCGACGGCCCGCCCCAGGCGGGCCGCCAGATCCCGCCGGGCCTGCTCGACGATCTCCTCTAACGTCGAGGGAAGCGTCACCGTCGGGCTTCCTCCTATATCGGTCGGAACCGTCGGGGTCGAATGGGCCGGGGCCGGGAGGGGGGAGAACCCCTCCAGGGGCGAAGCCTCCGGCCGCCCGGGCGCGCAGGCCCCCAGCCCGAGGCCCACGATCGCCAGCCCGATGATCCCCCATACATGTCCACGCTTCATCGGGGCCTCCTGGAGCGATTTTCCTTTGGCCGGAGAAGAGACGTCCCCAGGAAGCCACGGGTTCCCACCGCCATCGGCGCGCCCCCAAGGGCAACGGGCGGGATCAATCGGCGTCCTCGTCGTCCCGCATAAGGCGCCGATACCGTTCGGCGAGATCAGAATCCCCCTCCCGGGTCAGTTCCTCGTAAAAGGAGGCGTCATACGGGCGCGTGCGCACCACCACGGGCATGGGCACCGCGTGCCCCAGCAGCAGGGCCTGCTGCTTGGTCTCCAGGCGGGCCAGCACCTCCCGAAGCCGCGCCGCCCCCGAAACCCCCGCCAAGGCCGCCCGCACATCTTCCTCGTGGTCCAGCAGGCACAGCACCCGCGTGCCGATCTGAGAGAGCACCTCGCTGTCGATCTGGCTGGGCCGCTGATCCACGATGAGCAGCGTGACGTTGTATTTGCGCAGCTCGCGGGCGATGGTCCCGAACACCGTGTGCTCCGCGATGCCGGGCTGAAGGAACTTGTGGGCCTCCTCGACCACGATGACCAGGTGGGGCGGCTCCCGGCTCGGGTCCTCGATGGCCGCCTCCTTCCGCCGGACGTATTCCGCGTGGATCCGGCGGGTCAGGTAGTTGGCCACCAGCACGTAGGCGCGCATGTCGTTGCCGTAGCGGCCGAACTCCAGGACCACGCTCTGGCCCCCCAGGAGGCGGGAGAGGATGGCCTGGACGGCGTCCTCGGCGGTCTGGGGGACCAGGAAGGGGAATCGATGGAAGAAGCCCAGCTTGCGCTGGAGCGCCCCGAGCGTGCTGCTGGTCACCAGATCCCGCTCCACCAGCTCGGCGAGGGGATCCGCCTCCCCTTCGATCCCCTCGGCGGACGCTCGCTCCTCCTCCAAGAGAATCCGCAGCCAGCCGCGCCCCAGCCGCCGCCGCAGCATGTAAAGGGCACCGACCTGGACCTCGCTCAGGTCGATCACGCCCCGCAGGAGCTCCACGTCCTCGGGCTCGATCTGGTCGTAGGCGATGCGGACCACGAGGTCGTAGCGGCTGTTCCGACGGCGCGAGGATTCCTCGTCCAGGGTGGCGATGACGACGCGGGAGTGGCAGCCCGGCAGTTGCTTCAGACCCTTCACATACCCTCCCTCGCCCGCCGTGCTCCACCCGTATTCGTTGTGCATGTCGAACACCAGGGCCACCGAGGCGTTGTGGGAGATCACCCCGGCCAGCAGCATGCGGGTGAGGAAGGTCTTCCCCGTCCCACTTTTTCCGAACACGCCCCCCGAGCGCTCCACGAAGCGGTCCAGGTTGAGGGGGATGCGCACCCCGGGCATGTCCAGGGGCTCCCCGATGACGAAGTAGCGGTCCCGCCGCCCTTCCACCCGGGGCCGGAAGATGGCGTGGACCTCCTCCTCGGTCGCCTCGTAGACGGGGGCGAAGTGGGCGGGGACAGTTTTGACCGGCCGCGGAAGGGGGTCCCCATCCTCCAGCATGAGCATCGGCTGGACGTGGATCTGGCCGAAGACGCCCACGCCCGCCACCATCTCCCGGATGAGGGGATCATCGGGATCCGGGGGCATCCGGGCGATGTCCGGGTTGGCGCTGTCCAGCCGGATGTCGGTGATCATGCCGAAGAACCGGCGCCGGTGGCCGTGGATCACCACGTAGCGCCCGACCGCGAGCCCCTCGATCGCGATGCGCGGGTCGAGCTTGACGGCCAGCCCCTCGGAGAGGGAGCCGCCGATCACCATCCCCAGCCGGCGCGCCTCGATCGCTGAGGGGGCGGATCGGTTTCCGAAGAAGGCCTCCAGCTCCGAAGCCATCGGGAGCCTCCCATGGAAGATCAGCCGGCGAGCCCCGCGCTCGCCCTCATGGGGTTTCCGCCGCCATCCGGATGCGCCGCAGGATCTGGGCGAGGCGGATGGGTTTGTCGGCCAGCAGCCGCACCAGCTCCCGCCCCACTTGGATCAGGAAGTCCCGCTGTTGGGGGCCGGGCCGGGCGCCGACGGCCGTCTGGATCACGGCGGCTAGCACGTCGTCGGAGGCCTCGCGGGCCTCCACGAGGGTGCGGATGAAATCCGGCTGCTCGGTGAACCGCCGGATCTGCGCCGGCAGACAGGTGTAGACCGGCTCCAGCAGGGCGGGGGGCTGGTGGGGGATGCCGTAATAGGTCGCCCGGTCCCGCATGTATCCCAGCGTCAGCACTCCAATCTGGACCGGGATGTTGCGGTTCTCGATCATGTCCCGCTGGATCTCCGGGGGCGGGACATCCTGGATGGCGATCGCGCGGGTGAATTCGTCCCCCTGCAAAACCAGGTCATAAATCACCCCGATGATGGTGGTCTCGCCCCGCGCCGTCTGGACGAAGGCCCCGAAGGCCGGGATGTCCTCCGCGGTCAGCCGGCAGCCCACGCGGAAGGCGCGGGCGCTGGCCTCGATCACCCGGCCGATGAACGCCGGGCTGGAGGCGCTCTCGACATGAGCGCGGGTGGCCATCGGATCGCCCCCTCCCATCTGGGTTATCCTCCCAGCCACTCCTTCTGCTGGGCCTTCGCGGAGATCGAGATATGGAAGCCGCGGCGGATGAGGGCTTCCTGGATCATCTGATCCAGCTGCCTGCGCTCCTCGGAGCGGATGCGGGCCAGCTCGTGGGCCCGGGTCAGCAAGTAGGGATAGGGGGCCTCGGCCAGGATGCGGCACTGGTCCCAGATCGCCCGGTGCAGCCGCTCCAGGCGGGCCCGGTCTTGGGCCACCCATTCCGGGATCTCCACGCGGGCCAGGTGGGGCCGTCCTTCCCGCCCCACGTTCAGGTAGAAGAACAGGAGCCGGTGCCCCTCGCGGCCCAGATGGTCGTTGATCGGCCAGGTGTGGGCGAAGAGGGCGGAGCGCTCCCCCGGCCGGAGCAGCGCCGCGAAGAGCATCCGGTCCCGCAGCTGGCCGAAGGGGTAATCCGCGACCTTCTCCCGCGAGATCTCCTCGAGGAGCCCGAGGCCCAGCAGCCGCAGGACCGCGTGGCCGGTCGGCCGATCCACATACCCGGCGATGGCCCCGCCGGTCCGCCTCGCGGACTCCAGGGCCCCGACGGCCCGCCGAAAGAGCTCGCGGTAGCGCTCGGCGGGGACGGCGGCGAAGGGCTCGCCGCGGGCCAGGGCCCACGGGAGCAGCAGCCCATCGGCCAGCCCGATGGGGGGGGCGAAGGGATCGCCGGCCCGGTCGGCCATCGCCGCCGCCAGCCGCTCCAGCTCCTGGATGTCCCGCTCGGCCTCCAGGTCGTTCAGGGCGCGCATCTCACCGTCCTCGGTGAACAGCTCCTCCTCCCGATACCAGAAGGCCAGATGCTGCCACATCTGGGGAGGGGCTCCGGAGCCCGGGCGCATCTCGATCACGCCGATGTTAAGGACGAAGTAAGGGACCGCCCCATGGCGATCCGGGTAGATCTGGGAGCCGTCGGCGGCGATCACCAGGGCGTGCGGCGGCTCGGGCGGCAGGGGGAAGCGGCTGGCGAGGGGTTCCCCCCATGGGATGGCTCCCCGCCAGCCCACCCGCATGGCCTCCCGGGCCCGCTGCTCCAGCCGCTCCAGGTCCTCGGAGAAGCGGTGGAGCAGGCTCAGGGCATACTGCAGCGTCGGGGGATGGGACCGCAGGCGATCCCTGGCGTAATCGGCCAGTTCCTCCACATATCCTCTGACCTGCCGCCAGTCCAGCATGGGGAAGGCTCCTTCCGCGATGCCCGGCGGCCCGGATCCTGTCCGCTCCTCCAGCCGGCGAAGGGTTCAAGCGGGCGCTGGGCGGATCTGATTCCATTATATCGGCTCCAAGGGGAATCCAACGGCGCCTGGGCCGGCGTTCCCTTCCGCCGGCCCTTGCGTGAGGAACGCCTGGATCTCCGGCCCCTGTCGGGGATTGAGGGCCCGGATCAGATGCAGGAGGGCCTGGAAGCCCTCCGGGGTGATCCGGAAGACCGTGCCGTGGTGGATCCGGAGGAATTCGAAGTGCCGCCGGGCTTCGGGGAGCTGGCGGACCAGGAAGAGGGGGATGGGCTCCTCGAGCCAGACGATGGGGGAGGGGGCCAGATCGAAGGTGTTGCAAGGGCCGCCGGGGGATTCCGAGTAGCCGTCGGAGGCCAGGCGGGCCAGGCCGAGGATCCCCTCCCCCGCCTGGTAGGCGACCACGATGTCGCCCTTCCGCATCTCCCGGATCCGAGCCCAGGAGACGGGGGAGCGGATCCATTCCCGGCCGCCCCAGTTTCGCCCCTCCTCGGCCGGGTTCCGGAAGAAGTCCCGCCAGTGCCAGCCCCCGGCCGAGGCGCTGGCCACCACCCACCAGGCGCGCGGCGCGCGCATCTCGTCGCCTTTCCCGGCCCAACTCCCTCAATCAGATACGCAGGGGTGATCCCGGATATAGAACCGCCAGGGGCGGGTGCGGGCGATCAGATCCCCCCGCACCCGGATGCGAGGGCCGACCGCCACCCGCTCGTCCGGGACCGGTTCGCCCGCCTCGACCCAGAGCACGGCGTTGGGGGCGCACAGGTCGTGGCCGTTGAACCGCCGGTCAATGCCCAGCCCGGCGCAGACCCGCCCCGGCCCGCGCAGCCAGTCCCGCATCGGGATCCCCGGGCGGCGGCGGGCGATCCATTCGAGGCCCTCCTCGGGCTCCAGGGCCCGGATCAGGATGGCCGCGGGGAAGCCCTCCGGTTCGGTGACGATGTTCAGGCAGCAGTGCTGGCCGTAGATCAAGTAGACATAGGCGTGGCCGGGCGGCCCATACATCACCGTGTTGCGCGCCGTCCGGCCGACCGCCGCGTGGGAGGCCTGATCGTCCTCCCCGATGTAGGCCTCCACCTCCACGATCCGCCCGGAGATCCGCCGCCCGCGGAACCGACGGACCAGGCGCCGCCCGAGCAGGTCCCGGGCGACCTCCAGGGTCGGCCGCTCGAAGAACGCGCGGGGGAGCCGCTCCCTCCCTTCGAGATCCCGCACCGTCCGTCCTCCGAGGACAGGATGGCAGACGCGGGGCGCCTAACCCCACCGGTCCGGGGGCGCGAAGCCCAGCCCCGCCAGCCGTGCCACCGGGTCCCGCGCGCTGAGGAAGCCTTCCTCCAGGATCACCGCGTGGAAACCCAGCGCCCGGGCCTCTGCGACCTCCTGGGGTGTAGAGATCCTGCCGGCCAGGAGCGCGATAGCGGGCTCGGGGAGCCGCGGGCGCAGTCGCGCCGGCAGCCTCGGATCCACTTCGAAGGTCCGCCAATCCCGACGCTGGACCACGAAGGCGCGGAGGCCAGCCGCCTGGGCGGCGGCGATCTCCTCCTCCGTGCGGACCTCCGCCAGCACCTCGAGGCCGCACTCGGCAGCGGCCTCGAGGATCG
>FWWM01013948.1_pt1 | contig 10107 bp, 9 predicted proteins | sample 2228351 | NCBI WGS metagenome assembly FWWM01 (sample SAMEA103939774, study PRJEB20133) | metagenome
CGCCCTGGTGCCACCCTTGCCGTCCGGGCGGCTGGCGATCATCGTCACGCAGTCACCCATCACCTTCGTCACCGGGCCGCAGAGGAACTCGGCCGTCGCCAGCGCGTGACTGCCGATGTCGGCCAGCGCCCCGCCACCTGCCGGGTCGTGCCGGAAGGTCCAGGGACCGGCGGGATCGGCCATGTAATCCTCGCAATGGATGCCGCGGTAGCCGCGGATCTCGCCCAGCTCGCCCGCCGCGATCATGTCGCGCGCCAGGCCCAGCATCGGGTTGCAGAGGTAGTTGAACCCGACCTGCGTCTTCACGCCCCTGGCTTCGGCGGCCAGCGTCATCTCCAGCGCGTCCTGCGCCAGCGGGGCCAGAGGTTTCTCGCAGTAGACGTGCTTGCCCGCCGCGATGGCGGCCAGCGACATCTCCTTGTGCAAGGCATTCGGCGCGGTGATCGAGACCACGTCGATCTCGGGGTTCGCCATGATCGTCCGCCAGTCGGTGGTGGCATGGGCAAAGCCCAGCGTCACCCGGGCGCGCTCGGCGGCTTCCGGGGTGATGTCGGCGACGGTGTGTAGCTCCAAATCATAGGGAAGCTCGAACACGCGGGGGGCCGAGGTGAAGCCGAAGACATGGGCCTTGCCCATGAAGCCGGTGCCGATCAGGCCGATGCGCAGGCGGGGTTTGGTCATTTCGCGGGTTCCTTGAGGCCGACGGCGGCCCGGTTGACGACAAGCGCCGGGTCAAGCCGCCCGGCAAAGAAGTCCAGCACGTTCTGGACCGAGGCGATGGCCATGCGTTCGGCGCATTCCACGGTCAGGGCGGCGTTGTGCGGGGTCAGCACGGCCTGATCCAGGCCGAAGAGCGGGTGGTCAGTCGAGGGCGGTTCGGCGTCGAACACCTCGATCCCCGCGCCGCCAAGACGGCCTGCGCGCAGGGCTTCGGCCAAGGCCACCTCGTCCACCAGCCCGCCCCGCGCGGTATTCACCACGACGGCGGTCGGCTTCATCAGGGCCAGTTCCGCCGCGCCCAGCACATGACCTTCCCCGCGGGGAAGGTGCAGCGAGACGGCATCGGCTTCGGCCAGCGCCTCGGCAAGTGTGGCGTCGCGCACCGCGCTGGCGGGCCATTGCTCGGCGGGGATGTAGGGGTCATGGGCGTGAACCTCCATCCCGAAGGCGCGGGCGAGGCCGGCCAGCTTTTGCCCGATCCGGCCAAAGCCCAGGATCAGAAGCCGCTTGCCCGCGACCTCATGCGTCTGCAACCCGTTGCGCCAGGCCCAGTCGCCGCGCCGCGTCGCGCGGTCGGCGGCGATCAGGCGGTGGGTGGCGGCAAGGACCAGCATCATCGCATGTTCCGCGACGCCCGACGAATTCACGTCGCCCACGATGCACAGGGGAATGCCCCGCGCGTTCAGCGCCGGGACATCCACGGCGTCATAGCCGACCCCGTGGCGCGAGACGATCTGCAACCCGGGGGCCTTGGCGATGGAAGCCGCAGACAGGGGCTGCGTGCGGATCACCAGCGCGTCAGCCTTGGGCAGGTAGGCCTGATAGGACGGCTCGCTGATCTCCTCTACATAGTCGAAGGTCACGGGGGCGGACCGCAAGAGGTCAAGCCCCGAGGGGTGCAGTTTGCCTGCCACCAGAAGATGCGGCATCAGTAGGCCCCCTTCTCGGTCTTCGTCGTCACTCCATCGGTCAGCTTGCGGAAGCCCGCGACAGCCGCCCCCGCCGCAGCCGCCAGGAACCGCGAGTCGCCGCCCACGGTCGTCATGTCGAAGCCCCAGCCGATGGCGCGCGCGGCATAGTCCGGCGTCCCGCAATGCAGCGCCGCCCGGATGTGGTTCGTCTTGCAGGCGGCAAGGATTGTGTGCAGGGCGGCGATCATCTCGGGTTCTTCCCGGTCAAAGCCGGGGGCCAGACGGCCCTGGGTCAAGGACAGCGTCAGGTCCGCAGGCCCGACATAGATCCCGTCCAGCCCCGGCGTCGCGGCGATGGCGTCAAGGTTGGCCATGCGGGCCATTCGCGGCATGAGCGACCATCGTCGCGATCTGCTCATTGCGCACATTGCGCAGATTGGCCATGCCTTCCGCCGTCTCGATCATCGCGAAGGCAAGGATGTTGTCGTTCGCTTCGCCCGCATAATTCGCGCCCGCCGCAAAGCTGACCCGCGTCGGGCCAAAGCTGCGCTGGCCATGCGGCGGATAGCGCAGGTAGCTGACGAAGCGGGCGGCATCCTCGGCCGAATTGACCATCGGGCAGATGATCCCGTAAGCGCCCGCGTCCAGCGCCTTCATGATGATCCCCGGCTCCAGCCACGGCACCCGGGCCATGAGGGTGGCCCCGGAAGCCCGCATCGCCTGAAACATCGGCAAGAGGGCGCTGTAATCCAGCGCGCCGTGCTGCATGTCGATGGTGATGCTGTCGAACCCCTGCGCCGCCATGATCTCGGCGGTGAAAGGGTTGCCGATCGAACACCAGCCGTTGATCGTGGGCTTGCCGTCCGCCCAGAGCTGCTTGAGACGGTTCGCGATCATGCCCACACCATCTGGCTGGATTTGACGTCCAGATAGTCGCGGATGCCTTCGGTCCCGCCCTCGCGGCCCATGCCGGAATGGTTGGTGCCGCCGAAGGGGGCCTCGGAGGCCGCCATCGCGAAGGAGTTGATCCCGACCATCCCCGCCTTCAGCGCACTGACCGTGCGCCTCGCACGGGCGGGATTGGTGGTGAAGGCATAAGCCGACAGGCCCATGTCGGTGGAATTGGCCCGGGCCAGCACCTCATCCTCGCTGGAGAAGCGGGTGATCGCTGCAATGGGCCCGAAGTTCTCCTCGGCCATCACGGACATCTCGTCGGTGCAGCCGGTCAGGACCGTCGGCTCATAGAAATGCCCGGCGTTGAAGCCCTGCGCCCGCGCGCCGCCGGTGGCCAGCTTGGCACCGGCCGCCACGGCCCCGGCGACGATGGTCTCCATCTCGGCCAGCCGGTCGCCGCTGATCAGCGGCCCCATGCCGACCGAGGGGTCAAGCCCGTCGCCCAGCCTGATCGCCTGCGCCCGGGCCACGAAGCCCTGAACAAAGGCGTCGTGCAGGCTGTCGTGCACATAGAACCGATCCCCGGTCACGCAGACCTGTCCGGCATTGGCGAATTTGGTCGGCACCGCCACGTTCAGGCAGGCCTCCAGATCCGCGTCGTCGTAGACGATGACCGGCGCGTTGCCGCCGAGTTCCATCGACACCTTCTTCAGCGTCGCCGCCGCATCGCGGATCATCTGCTGGCCGACGCGGGTGGACCCGGTGAGGCTGACCTTGCGCACGGCCTTGGCGGCCATCAGCGGACCATAGGTTGCGCCCGTCGGCCCGACGACAAGGTTGACCGTTCCGGCGGGCAACCCCCCCGCACGGATGCAGTCGATCATCACCATCGCCACGCCCGGCGTCTGCGACGACGGGCGGACGATGACCGAACAGCCCGCCGCCAGGGCAGGCGCGACCTTGCGCGCGATCAGGGCTGCGGGAAAATTCCAGGCGGTGAAGGCCGCGACGATGCCAACGGGTTCGTGGTGGACCTCGAAGCGCCCGCCCGGCACGCGGCTCTCGATGATGCGGCCGTAGATGCGGCGCGCTTCCTCGGCATACCAGCGGAACTGGTCGATGCTTAAGGACCATTCCCGCCCCGACTGCGCGATGGGCTTGCCCGTCTCCAGGCTGATCATCCGCGCGGCCTCGTCGGTGCGGCGCAGCATCTCGTCCGCGATCCGGTGCAGGGCATCGGCGCGGGTGAAGGCGGGCGTCGCGGACCAGGCGGCGAAGCCCGCCGCAGCTGCAGCGAGCGCCGCTTCGGTGTCGGCGACCGAGGCCACGGGGCAATCGCCCAGCGACTGCTCGGTGACCGGGCTGAGGACCGGCGCGGTCAGGCCGGACAGGCTTGCGCGCCACGCGCCGCCGATGAAGAGACCGAATCGGGCATACATCAGGGCTGCCCCCGCAACGCCTGTCCTTGCCGAAGCGCAGATTTCCGGATCATCGTCTTCCTCCCGATTCAATGACGCAATATTCGTTGCTATTATCGTCTATTGTCAACTCATAATGCGTGGGGCTATGCTGTCTGCGGTATTCGAGGGAGGAGAGGGCAATGGAACACTCGACGATTCGGTTGACCATGGCGCAGGCCGTCGTGCGCTGGCTGACCGTGCAGATGACCGAGATCGAGGGAAGCCGCGTGCCGCTGTTCGCCGGGGTGTTCGGCATCTTCGGTCATGTGACCTGCCTGTCCGAGGCGCTGGAGTCGGTGCAGGACCAGTTGCCGACCTGGCGCGGGCAGAACGAACAGTCGATGGCGCTGGCCGCCATCGGCTTTGCCAAGGCGAAACGGCGGCGGCAGATCATGATCGCCACCTCGTCCATCGGGCCGGGCGCGCTGAACATGGTGACGGCGGCGGGGACGGCGCATGCCAACCGCCTGCCGGTCCTCTTGATCGCGGGCGACACGTTCACCAACCGCCTGCCCGATCCGGTGTTGCAGCAGGTCGAACACTACAACAACCCCACGATCACGGTGAACGACAGCTTCAAGGCCGTGACCCGCTACTGGGACCGGATCACGCATCCGGCGCAGATCCTGCAGTCGCTGCCGCAGGCGGTGGGCGCGATGCTTGACCCCGCCGATTGCGGTCCGGCCTTCATCGGCCTGCCGCAGGACACGCAGGAACTGGCCTTCGACTACCCGGTCGAGTTCTTCGCGGAACGGGTCTGGACGATTCCCCGCCCGCGCCCCGACCGCAAGGCCGTGGCCGAGGCCGCAGCCCTGCTGAAGACCGCGAAAAAGCCCCTGATCATCGCGGGTGGCGGTGTGCGCTATTCCGGGGCCGAAGGTGCCGTCGCCCGCTTTGCCGCCGAGCGCGGCATTCCGGTGGTGGAAACCATCGCGGGCAAAGGCGGGTTGACCCATCACCATCCCGTGCACGCCGGACCCATCGGCATCATCGGCTCAACCTCGGCCAATGCGCTGGCGGCCGAGGCGGATGTGATCGTCGCCATCGGCACGCGGTTGCAGGATTTCACCACCGGCTCCTGGACCGCCTTTGCCCGTGACGCCCGCTTCATCAGTCTCAACGCCGCGCGTTTCGACGCGCTGAAGCACCGGGCGCTGGCCGTGGTGGGCGATGCGCTGGAAAGCGTCGGGGATCTGGACGCGCATCTGGGCGCCTGGAAGGCGCCCGCCGGACATCTGCCCCATGCCAAGGCGCTGTTCGCCGAATGGGACAAGCTGCTGGACGACCACCAGACGCCGACCAATGCTCCGGTCCCGACCTATGCCCAGGTGGTCAACGTGGTGAACCGGGCCGCGGGAGAGAAGGACACCCTGATCGCCGCCGCCGGGGGCATTCCGGGCGAGGTGGCGAAGGGCTGGCGGGTCAAGGCACCAAATTCCTTCGACCTTGAATTCGGGTTTTCCTGCATGGGTTACGAGATCGCGGCCGGCTGGGGGTGCGCCATGGCACAGGGCACGCCGGGCGCTTTGGGCGGCACCCCGATCGTCATGCTGGGCGACGGGACCTACATGATGATGAACTCGGACATCTATTCGTCGGTGCTGTCGGGCCACAAGATGATCATCGTGGTCTGCGACAACGGCGGCTATGCCGTCATCAGCCGCCTGCAGCAGTTCAAGGGCGTGCCGGGGTTCAACAACCTGCTCAAGGACTGCAGGATCACCGACAAGCAGAACCCCCTGCACGTCGATTTCGCCGGCCATGCCGAATCGATGGGCGCGGCCGCCCGGCGCTGCGAAAGCCTGGCCGACCTTGAAGCTGCGCTGGAATGGGCTAAAGGCAATGATCGGACGACTGTCCTGACCATCGTCACCGACGCCTATTCCTGGGTGCCCGGCGACGCGGATTGGGATGTGGGCGTGCCGGAAGTGTCGGACCGGGACACGGTCAACAAGGCTCGTGCGAGCCAGATTGCGATCCGCGCCAAGCAGCGCGTTGGAGTTTGAGGACAGATGAAAGCGAAACTTGGAATTGCCCCCATCGCCTGGTGGAACGACGACCTGGCGGAACTGTCGGACGACGTGAGCCTGGAGGAGTGCCTGCGTCAGGCCTCTGTCGCCGGCTTCACCGGCATGGAGACCGGCCGACGTTTCCCGATGGACATGGCCGAGCTGGGCCCGATCCTGGCGAAATACGGCATCTCGGTCTGCGGCGGCTGGTTCTCCGGCCTCCTCCTTGATGGCGACATCGAGGTGGAAAAGGACCGCATCGCCCAGCAGCACGCCTTCTTCAAGGCCGCCCACGCCCCCTGCATCGTCTATGGCGAGACCGCGCGGTCGGTGCAGGGGGTCAAGTCGGCTCCGCTGGCGACCAAGCCCAGGCTGACCGAGGCCGAGATGGCCATCTATGGCCGCAAGGTCAGCGACTTTGCCGACTGGTGTGCGGCGAACGGCATGCCGATCAGCTATCACCACCACATGGCCGCCGCGATCGAGACCGAGGCCGAGCTTGACCTCTTCATGAAGCATTCCACCGTGCCCCTGCTGTTTGACGCGGGGCACATGGCCTTTGCCGGCGGCGACAACCTGCGCGTCATCGAGACCCACTGGAAGCGCATCACCCATGTCCACACCAAGGACGTGCGGATGGGCGTGATCGACGCGCTGGACCGCAGGAAGGAAAGTTTCCTCGATGCCGTGGTGAAAGGCGCTTTCACCGTGCCGGGCGATGGTTCGCTGGACTTCGAGGCCATCGTCAAGGCGCTGGCCGCCAAGGGCTATGAGGGCTGGTTCGTCGTCGAGGCGGAACAGGACCCCAAGGCCAACCCGCCGCTGGAAATGGCGAAGAAGGGCCACAGGGAACTGCTGCGCGTGATGGCGGCTGCGGGCTATGAGGTGGCCAAGTGAACCGGATGGACGGCAAGGTCTGCGTCGTCACCGGGGCGACGCAGGGACTTGGTGCCGCCATTGCCCGCAGGCTGGCGGCGGCGGGGGCCAAGGCCGTGGTCATCACCGGGCGAAACGCTGACCGTGGTGCCTCGGTCGCGCGCGACATCATCGACAGCCACAGTGTCCCGGCGCTGTTCCTGCAGGCCGACTTCGCCCGCGTGGAAGACTGCCAAAGCGTCATCGCCGAGACCGACCGCCATTTCGGCCGGATCGACGTGCTGGTGAACGCCGGGGCCTCGACCGCGCGCGGCACGATCCTGGACACTTCGCCCGAGACGTTCGACGCGCTGTTCGCGACCAATGTCCGTGGTCCCTACTTTCTGATGCAGGCGGCGATCAAGCTGATGATCGCGAAACGCATCGAGGGAGCGATCTGCAACATCGGCTCGATCTCGGCGCTGGCCGGGCAGCCCTTCATCAACGCCTATTGCGCCAGCAAGGGCGCGCTGACCACCTTGACCGCGAACACGGCCTTTTCGGTCATGGCCAACCGCATCCGGGTGAACCAGTTGAACGTCGGCTGGATGGCATCCGACCACGAACGCGAAATCCAGGCGGCAGGGGGCGATCCCGACTGGGAGAAGAAGGCCGCCGCCGCGCTGCCGTTCGGCCGTCTGGTCGATCCGGCAGAGGCTGCGAGGGCGGTGAACTTCCTCGTCTCCGACGACGCGGGGCTGATGACCGGGGCCATCGTGAACTTCGACCAGTCGGTCTGGGGCGCGGTCGCGGGCGGGATGCCGGTGCCGGACGGGCCTATGGCCCTGTGACCACCGGAATCCGGGGGGCGGCGCTGTCTGTCTGCAGCCGCGCCGCCAGCGCCACGCACAAGGCCTGCGCCAGACACATCGGCGCGGCCAGGCTGCGCGAGAAGGTGTATTCGTGTTCAGGCACCGCGAACAGCACCTGCGCCAGCTTGGCATAGGGCGACAGGGTGCTGTCGGTGATCGCCAGGATCGGCACGCCGCGCCGCGCCGTTTCCTCGGACACGTTCACGACCTCGGTCGCGTAGAACCGGAACGACACCACGACCAGCAGATCCGTCGGGCGTGCGACCTTGGCCATATGCGTCGCCAGCCCGCCGCTGGCGTCCAGCAGCACGGTGCGCTTGCCCAGCATGGTCAGCACATAGCGCAGCAGGTCCACCACGGGGGCCGAGCGCAACTGGCCGATCAGGTAGACCGTGTCCGCCCCTTCAAGAAGCTCTGCCGCCCGCGCCAGAGCGTCCGGGTCGATGCTGGCCATCAGCTCTTGCAGGGACGCCACGTCCCGCGCGACAAGGTCGGCGAGCAACCCCATCTCGCCCTCGCGGGCGCCGCCAAGCTCGGTCTCCAGCGCCTTCACCCGGGCATCGAACCCCGGCGCGGCGGTGGTCAAGCGGCGCTGGAACACGGCCTGCAACTCCTTGAAGCCCCTGTAGCCCAGCGACTGCGCATAGCGCACGAAACTGGAGGCATGGATGCCGCATTTCGCCCCGATCGCGTTGACCGACAGCACCGCCACATCATTGGGGTTCTGGGTCAGATAGAGCGCGATCTTCTGATACGACTTCGACATGCTGTCATAGCGGTCGTGGATCAGGGTGATCAGCTCTTCGTAGCTTTCCGGCGGGCGGTAGGACATGGTTCCCCTGTTTCCACAGACGGCAGATGTGGAGCCGAGTAGGACAGTCTGCAGCAGTCGTTGTCAAATACTACCGAAAGCACGGAAAGATGTGACGCGCCCTTGCCAACCCTGTGCCAGGTCCCGGATCTGCAGCGCGCCGAACGCTGGCAATGTTGCAATATTCTGTGGCCCCATGATCCTGGTGCCGGCGGGCCGGCATTCGACCGGCGCCGATCTGATTCCGGGAGATGTCGTCTTGGTCGAAGCCGGAGACAAGGTTCCGGCCGATCTGCGGCTGGTCGAGGCAAAGGGGCTGGCTGCGCAGGAAGCGATCCTGACGGGCGAGTCCGTTCCGGTCGAGAAGTCGACTCGGATGGTTGCCGAAGGCGCGGCACTGGGTGACCGGCGCTCTATGCTGTGGACGGGCACGCTGGTAACGGAAGGCACGGCCAGGGGGTTTGTGGTGGCGACCGGCAGTGGCGCGGCGACGGGCGATTGTCCAGAGAATGCCCGTGAGCGAGGTGATCGGGGCGGGACCGGTGATCTGCACCTCGCCGACCCGGGCAGTCGTGCGCGGTCACCTATCTGCCACCCTTGCAATCCCTTCTGGGGACTGAGTCCGTGCCGTTCCGCGAGGGGGCGATGATTGTCGCGGTCGGGATCGGCTTCTTCATCATCGTCGAGATCGAAAAGCAGATCCGTCTGGCTTTCCGTCGCCGCCGAGCAAATGAAAACGGCCCGGACCTTGCGGGCCGGGCCGTCGCGTCGCGGTGCAGCGGGCTCAGGCCCGCAGGTCGAAGCGGTCGGCCTCCATCACCTTGACCCAGGCCGAGACGAAGTCGCAGACGAACTTTTCGCGGTTGTCGTCCTGGGCGTAGACCTCGGCGTAGGCGCGCAGGATCGAGTTCGAGCCGAACACGAGGTCGGCCCGCGTCGCCGTCCACCGCACCACGCCGGTTTTGCGGTCGGTGAGCTCGTAGAGGTTCGTCCCCCTCGGCACCCACTTGTAGGCCATGTCCGTGAGGCCGGTGAAGAAGTCGGTGGTCAACGCCCCGACACGGTCGGTGAACACGCCGTGCTTCGTGCCGCCGTGGTTGGTGCCGAGCACGCGCATGCCGCCGACGAGCACCGTCATCTCGGGCGCCGACAGCCGCATCAGCTGCGTGCGGTCGAGCATCAGTTCCTCCGGGGTGACCGCGTAGTCCTGCTTCAGCCAGTTGCGGTAGCCGTCGTGGATCGGCTCGAGCACCGCGAACGACTCGACGTCGGTCATCGCCTGCGTCGCGTCACCGCGCCCCGGTGCGAAGGGCACCGTGACGTCGACGCCGCCGGCCTTCGCCGCCTGCTCGATGCCGACGTTGCCGGCGAGCACGATGACGTCGGCCACGCTCGCGCCGCTCGTCGCCGCGATGTCCTCGAGCACGCGCAGCACCCTGGCCAGCCGCTGCGGCTCGTTGCCGACCCAGTCCTTCTGCGGTGCGAGGCGGATGCGCGCGCCGTTGGCGCCGCCGCGCTTGTCGGAGCCGCGGAAGGTGCGCGCGCTGTCCCACGCGGTCGCGACCATCTCGGCGA
>FWWM01018050.1_pt1 | contig 10105 bp, 11 predicted proteins | sample 2228351 | NCBI WGS metagenome assembly FWWM01 (sample SAMEA103939774, study PRJEB20133) | metagenome
CATCGCCCAAGATCATCACAGGACTTCTCCATTCATCTGCTTTCTCAAAAGCGAGAATTGTGTAGTCCCATAACTCTTGCACACTAAATGGCGCATACACCAAAAGACGATAATCACCGTGTCCACCACCCTTTACAGCTTGAAAATAGTCAGCCTGACTTCCTGAGATGTTGCCAAGTCCTGGTCCTCCGCGCATCATGTTCACTATTACTCCAGGAAGTTCTGCTGATGCCATATATGAGATTGCCTCTTGCTTCAAGCTTATTCCAGGAGAACTTGAAGATGTCATTACCCTTGCTCCACAGGTAAATCATATTTATTGCAGCAATCTCGCTTTCTGCCTGAATAAACACTCCTCCTGCCTCTGGCAAGCGTTTTGATAATATCTCCGGAATTTCATTCTGAGGGGTTATTGGATATCCTGCATAAAATTGCAAACCTGCTTTAATAGCTGCCTCTGCCACAGCTTCATTACCTTTCATTAAGACTTTGTCCATCTTAAACCTCCCTTATTAATTTTTTATTTTAACATAACATTGCTATAATAAAGATATGAGGCAAATTTTTTTTGTTATTATTTTACTTTTCCTTTTTGCTAGCTGTGCAACTCTGCCAAAACCCCTTCGCGATATCCCAGCTGAGAGAATCGTTTCTCTTTCACAGGTGAAAAATAATCCATCTATTTACACAGATATTATGCTTTTATGGGGAGGAAGAATAACAAACTGCTCAAATGCACAAGATGGTACTTATATTGAAGTCCTATATTTACCACTTGACAAAGAGGGATATCCTCAAGAAAAAGATGTCTCAGAAGGCAGATTTATCATAAAATCAAAAAATTTCCTTGACTGTGCCATATATTCAAAGGGAAGATACTTAACAGCTGTTGGTCAATTTAAAGGATTTTTGGATGGCAAGATTGATGAAATGCCATACAGTTTTCCATTTTTAGAAGCAAAGGGAATTTATTTGTGGAAAAAAAGATACTATTATCCTTATTTTCGCCCATCAATTTGGTTTTGGTATGGTTCACCAAGATGGTGGCTTGAATACGGTCCTTGGTGAAAATGGGAAAAATCAAATTACTATCAGAATCGCTAATTGGAAAAATAGCTGCAGGGGAGGTTATTGAAAGACCTGCCTCAGTTGTAAAAGAACTTATTGAAAACTCAATAGATGCAAAAGCTCTATCCATCTCTGTTTATATAAGGGAGTATGGAATTGCAGAGATAAAGGTTATTGACGATGGAGAAGGCATTTTATCAGAAGATGTTGAGCTGTGCTTTCAAAGGCATGCAACAAGCAAGATTAAAGAGGAGCCAGATCTGTTCAGGATTCAAACACTTGGTTTCAGAGGTGAAGCTTTATACTCAATAGCCCAAATAAGCAAAATCAGAATAATAACTCAACACAGAGATGAGGACATTGGAACAGAACTTTATTTAATTGGAGGCGAAGTAGTTGAGAAAAAACCAGTAGTTACAAAAGGCACAAGCATCAAGATTAATGACTTATTTTATAATACGCCTGTGAGAAAGAAATTTCTAAAATCTCCCTCAACAGAAAAATCGCATATTATTGAAACTATTCAAAATTATGCTATTGCTTTTCCTCATATAGCTTTTTATTTAAACATTGACGGACATGAAATATTAAACATTCCAAGAGCAGACTCTATACAAGAGAGAATTTCACATGTATTTGGATATGATTTCATAGAACACATTGACTTCAAGAGCATATCAAAGGCAGGTTATAAAATAGAGCTTTACTGGGGGAAGGAACAACTCCAAAGAAGAAGCAGAACAAGACAGCTTATTTTTGTTAATCAAAGACCTGTGAAAGACTCTATTGTTACATCCAGCCTTTATAAAGCTTTTCAAGTCAAGGATATGCATCCGCAGTTTGCAATTTTTATTCATCTTCCACCCGAAAAAGTTGATTTCAATGTGCATCCCACAAAAAGGGAGATAAGATTTAGAGAACCAAACTTGATAAGTGATTTAATTTTTAAAATGGCTTTTACAAATAACATAGCTGAGCCATCTGTCGTTGCAGAAAAAGAGACTGTTTGGAATAAAAACTTGACAACGAGCAATTTTGAACAATCACATCTTTTTAATGAAAAAATATTTTTAACAAAAGAAGAGCCTGTTCAGTTTTTAAATCTTGGTGAAGCGATTGTTGCTATTAAGCAGAAGGACGGACTTCTTTTTCTTGATTATCACGCAGCCCATGAAAGAGTTAACTTTGAAAAACTTTTAAGAGGAAATTCTGGGAACATTTACAGACTTGTTTTTCCTGAGATTATAAATTTAAATCCAAAGGATTATGAGATTATAAAGAAGAATATTTCCATTTTAAAAGAGCTTGGGATAGAAGCAGAAGATTTTGGACAAAACTCTATTATTGTAAGAGGAATTCCTGAGTTTCTCAAAAATGCGGATGTTTTGGGTATTATAGAAAGTATAGCATCTGAAATTAAAGAGGAAGTCTTTAAACCTGACTTAGCAGATATTAAAAGAAAAATTGCTGCCACAATTGCCTGCCACAAATCATTGAGGGCAAACAACTCCGTTAATTCTTTTGAAATAAAAAAATTACTCAATGAACTTAGCAACACTCAAGACCCTGAACACTGTCCTCATGGAAGACCATTGAAAAGATTTGTTCCTTTTAGTGAAATTAAAAGATGGTTCATGAGATAGTGTCAGATAAATAAACAAAAGTGTCAAATTATTAACAGTCAATTATTAGTGTAAGTGTATGTGTATTTGCATGTGGAAGTGGAAGTGCATGTGAAAAAAGGCGAGATTGCTTCGGGTGCTGGCGCACCCTCGCAATGACACAGCGGGGACATAAAAAAGAGATTGCTTCACCTGCCTAAAGGCAGGCTCGCAATGACTGAAAAGGATACTCTCAATGACAGTAAAAAGGTGCTCGCAGTGACAGATTAACAGAAGATTTATTAAAAATCCCTCAAAATAGTTATGAAATAATTTCTGGCATGAAATCTGCTTTTTGTTTTAAATTTAGAAAAAAGCTTTTAAGGAGGAGGTTATGGCAAAGGAAAAAAATGAAGGACAAGAGCAAGCACCAGCATCAGAGAAAAAGAAAAAGGGAAAACTGCTGATTATTATTATCGCAGTTGTTGTTCTTTTAGCTGGTGGTGCAGGTGCGTATTTTTTCCTTTTAAACAAAGCAGGAGAAAAGGATAAAGCCCATACAACTAAAGAGTCAAAGGAAGCACAGGGTGTAAATTTTGCCCTTGAACCCTTTGTTGTCAATCTAGTGGATCAAAAATATTTGAAGGTAAGCATTCAAATTGAACTTTCAAATCCAAAGTTGATGGAGACAGCAAAGGCAAAAACTCCTCAGATAAGAGATGCAATCATAACAATTTTATCAAGCAAAACATCTGAAGAACTCATAACTCCTGAAGGAAAGCTCATAGTAAAGGATGAGATCAAAATGAGAGCTAATCAGGTTCTTGGTGAAAATAGCGTTTTAAATGTTTATTTAACAGATTTTGTGATGCAATAAGCCATGGCAGACGAAATTCTTTCACAGGATGAAATAGACGCCCTATTAAAGGGCATTGAAGGCGGAGAAGTCGAAACTGAAACTGCAGAAGCTCCGTCTGGCATAAGAGTTTATGATTTTACTTCCCAAGAAAAGATTGTTCGTGGAAAGATGCCATCCCTTGATATCATCAATGAGAGACTTGCAAGGAGTTTCAGGGTCAGCCTTGCATCTGATATTAGAAAAATCGTTGATGTAGTCAATGTTAATGTAAATATAACTAAATTCTATGACTTTTTGCGTTCTGTTCCCTTTCCCTCAAGCCTAAATATTATAAAACTTGAGCCTCTGAGAGGATTTAGCCTCGTAGCTTTTGATGCACCAATGATTTTTACGCTCATTGAATTTTATTTTGGTGGCTCAGGAAAAGGCTATTATAAGCCAGAGGGAAGAGAATTCACGCCAATTGAACAAAGAATTATTCATAAAGTAGTAATGATGTTTTTAGATGCAATGGAAGATGCGTGGAAACCTATTTTTCCGATTAAGCCCCATTATATAAGAAGTGAAATGAACCCTCAGTTTGTGACAATAGTGACTCCTGTGGATGTTGTTATTGAAACTGAGTTCACGCTTGAGATCGAAACAAGGGAGTGTAAAATTTTGGTATGCATCCCTTACTCCTCAGTAGAGCCAATTAAAGACAAGCTTTACAGCGCATTTCTTGCAGACAGGGATGAGATGGACATTAAATGGATAAATAGGCTTAAAGAAAACATAAAACATGCTCCTGTTGAGATCGAGGCTGTGCTTGGAAAGGCAAAAATAGATTTTCAAACCCTTATCAATCTTAAAAAGGGTGATGTTTTGACGCTTTCAAAAAGAATTGATGAGGATTTAGAAGTTTTTGTAGAAGGAGTGCCTAAATTTAAGGGTGTATTAGGCACATTTAAAGGAAATTATGCGATCAAAATAACAGGGGAGGTATAAAAATGGAAGAGGAGAAGATTGAGCAGACATCCCAAGAAGAGCTTCAACAAGAGCTTGAAGAAGAGCTTGATATGGAAAAGGCTCTTGAGATGGAAAGAGCAATGAAAGTTCAGCAAGAAATAAGTTCTCCAAGCATAGACGAGTTTGTTCCAACACAGGAAAAGAAAACTTTGAGAGATATAGAGTTCATACTGGATATTCCTCTTGAAGTCGTTGTTGTAATAGGTAGGACGAAAATTCTTGTGCAAGAACTTCTTCAGTTAACTCAAGGGTCAGTTGTTGCCCTTGACAAACTTGCTGGAGAGCCAATGGAAGTTTATGTGAACGGCAAACTGATTGGAAGAGGTGAGGTTGTTGTTGTAAACGAAAAGTTTGGAATAAGAATAACTGATATCATCAGCCCTCAAGAAAGAGTAAAACAGCTTGGATAGGTGCAAAAATGGAGTATTTGAAAGTCATAATTTCCCTTTTGATTGTGATAGCAGTGCTATATTTCGTGTTAAGAATAATGAAAGGTAAAATAACCGCTGGAAGTGGATTCATTCGTATGCTTTATTATCAGCCAATAGGATACAAAAAGGGAATTGGAGTTGTAAAAGCTTTTGATGAGTACTATTTGCTTGGAATTACGGAAAATGGAATTAATCTAATCACAAAGCTTGATGCAGAAAAAATAGAGGCTATTTTTGAGAAAGAGACTGAGGAGAAAAAATCTAAACTTCAAAAGATATTTAAAAGCGGTCTTTTCAGTTTATTTTTGCTGTTTCCCTCCTTTTCATACGCAGCACCTCAGGCAGGAGGCGGACTTTTTGGTTTTTCCTCAGCGGTTGACCTGCTTGTATTTATAACGCTACTGAGCTTCCTCCCAGCTATTTTGATTATGATGACATCATTCACAAGGATAGTTATTGTGCTTTCCCTGTTAAGGCAAGCTCTTGGTACTCCAACTGTTCCACCAAATCAGGTAATTATCGGACTTGCCCTTTTCCTTACGCTTTTTATAATGTCTCCAACAGTTGACAGGGTTTATAATGAAGCCTATGTTCCTCTGTCAAAAAAGGAGATAACAATGGAAGAAGCTATAAACCGAGCATCAGTTCCTCTTAAGGAATTTATGCTTAAACAAACAAGAGAAAAGGACTTAGCCCTCTTTCTCAAACTTTCAAAAAGTGAAATAAAACCAGCTACTGCAATGGACCTTCCAATGAAAATTGTTGTTCCAGCCTTTGCATTAGGAGAGCTTAAAAGGGCATTTGAAATAGGCTTTTTGATCTTCTTACCCTTTTTAGTAATAGACATTGTTGTGGCAAGCATTTTGTTATCAATGGGAATGTTTATGGTTCCGCCAGTTATGATTTCAATGCCTTTTAAATTGTTACTTTTTGTTCTTGTAGATGGATGGGAACTTATTATAGGTTCTCTTGCAGGAGGTTTTAAATGACAGTTGAGCTTTTAAACTATATTTCAAGACAAACATTTGAGACAATCTTATTTGTTGGAGGACCTGTACTTTTAGTTAGCCTTCTTGTAGGACTTTTAATTGGACTTTTTCAGGCAATCACTCAATTGCAGGAGATGACCATAAGCTTTGTGCCTAAGGTTTTTGCAGTGTTTTTAACGCTTTTGCTTACCCTCCCCTGGATTGTCAATATTATGACAAAGTTTACGAGGGGAATCTTTGAAAATCTGCCTATGTATGTAAAATGAATTATCTTGAGGCTTTAACCACAAATTTTTATAACTTCGTTCCTGTATTTATTAGGGTTTCAACAATTCTTTTCTTTCTTCCCTACTTAGGAAGCAGAGCAGTGCCCTTAGCATTCAGATTTTTCTTTACCATGGCTGTTTCCCTTGCTATACTTGATTATGTTCCGAAAAGGGAGGAAAATTTTTTGTTATCCCTTTTTGATGCCCTGCTTTTTGGGATTGCAATCGGTTTAATGGTAAGAATTGTTATTTCAGCAGTAGAGATGGCATCTCAGTGGATAAGCTTTCAGATAGGTTTTTTAGTTGCCAATGTTTTTAATCCTCAGTTTGGAGAAATCATGGGACCATTAACTGTTTTTTACGAAATGTTTACCATTGCTCTTTTCTTTTCCCTTGACCTTCATTTAAGCCTTGTTGAGTTGATGGTTAAAAGCTTTGAATTCCCTTATAATTTATCGTTTGCTGGCAATATGATTCAGTTTTCATATATAATGTTTCCCTTTGCCCTTAAGCTTGCGGCACCTGTTTTGCTTGTACAGGTTCTTATGAATATTGGACTTGGATTTTTATCCAGAATAATGCCGCAGGCAAATGTATTTTTTGTTGGATTCCCCCTACTTATTGCAACAGGTATTGCTATGCTTTGGCTCAGCACTCCAATTTTTACAATGGTGCTTGCTAAGTTTTTATTGAAATTAAAAGATGCTTTGTTTGCTTTACTGAGGTAATCCATGCCAGAAGAACTACAGGAACGAACTGAACAGGCTACCCCGCGAAGGCGGGAAAAGGCAAGACAGAAAGGTGAAGTTCCGCGAAGTAGAGAGTTAACAAGCATTACAGGAACATGGATGATTTTTCTTTATTTTGTCTTCTCAGGTAGCTTTCTCGTTTCAATTATGAATCACATGAAAGAAGCCTTTTTAAGAATAAAAACTCCTGACTTTGCCTCTGGTGCAATGTTACCTATTTTAAAAGAAGAAGTTATCTGGTTTTTATTAAGATTTCTTCCTATAGCTGCATTAACTTTGTTTAGTGTTTTAATTGTCCATTTTATTCAGACAGGTTTTCTGCTTACAGGAGCTCCTCTTATGCCTGATATGTCTCGTATAGACCCGATTAAAGGTATAAAGAGAATGTTTTCACTTAATGCTGTCTTTGAAACCATAAAAGGTGTTTTAAAATTGACAGCCTTAGCATTCATTATCTATTTAATTCTTAAAAAATATAGCCTTATCCTGCCACTTCTTATTGATATGGATGTAAAGGCAGTTGCAAATCAGTCATTTGAATATATATATATTCTCGTTCTTGCCTGTTTAGTCATGCTTACTGTTTTTGCAGGTATGGATTTTGCTTATCAGAGATGGCAGTATGAGAGAAATTTAAGAATGACAAAACAGGAAGTAAAAGAAGAATTCAAGGAAACAGAGGGTTCTCCAATGGTTAGAGCAAGAATTAGGAGCCTTCAGAGAGAAATGGCAAGAAAAAGGATGATGCAGGAAGTCCCTAAGGCAGATGTTGTTATAACAAACCCTTTACACTTAGCTGTGTGTATAAAATATGATTCAGAAAAAATGAATGCACCACAGGTTGTAGCTAAAGGAGCAAATTTACTTGCTGAGAGAATTAAGGAGATTGCAAGGGTAGCAGGAGTTCCAATATATGAAAACAAACCTATTGCAAGGGCTCTTTATAAAATTCCATTGGGTGGTGAAATTCCACAAATTCTTTACAAAGCGGTTGCAGAAATTCTGGCTCATGTCTATAGGCTTAAAGGTAAAAGGATAGCTGGTGCATGATTAGGAGTGCAAAAATTTTATGAACTTTCTATCATACATAAAAAGTGATGTTATAGTAGCAATAGGGATTATTATAATCTTACTTTTTATGATAGTGCCAATACCGCCTTTTTTACTTGACCTTTCATTAACAATGAGCATAACTCTGTCAATTCTCATAATACTTGTTGCATCCTATGTAAGAAGACCACTTGATTTTTCAGTTTTTCCCTCTATGCTACTCATTGCAACCCTCATGAGGCTCTCTCTCAACATTGCCTCAACTCGTCTCATTCTTACAAGGGGTGAGCTCGGAACAGAGGCTGCAGGAAAGGTTATAAAAGCCTTCGGAGAATTTGTTGTAAGTGGAAACTTTATTGTAGGATTAATAATCTTTTTGATTCTCGTAATAATCAATTTCATAGTAATCACAAAAGGAGCTGGAAGAATTGCTGAAGTATCTGCCCGTTTTGTTCTTGATGCTATGCCAGGAAAACAAATGAGCATTGATGCTGATTTAAACGCTGGACTTATTGATGATAAAGAAGCACGAAGAAGAAGAGAAGAAATTAGCAGAGAGGCAGATTTTTACGGAGCAATGGACGGTGCAAGCAAATTTATAAGAGGAGATGCCATAGCAGCAATAATAATCATGATTATAAACATCATTGGTGGAATTCTCATTGGAGTTTTGCAAAAGGGGCTGTCAATCTCAGATGCAGTGCAAACATATGTCATTCTTACAATTGGTGATGGACTTGCAGCCCAAATCCCAGCTCTTATAACATCTACTGCAGCAGGCATTGTTGTATCCAGGGCTGCTACAGAGTCAAATCTTGGACAGGATATTCTTCAGCAACTTTTTAAAAGCCCAAAAACTCTTGCAACAGCAGCTGGGGTTTTATTTTTGCTTGGTTTAATTCCAGGGCTTCCGCATCTGCCATTCATTCTTATTGCATTAGTCTCAGGGGCAATTGCCTATTTTATGATGACCAGAGAGAAAAAAGAGGAAAAGGAGGTCGCTGAAGCTGAAGAAGAACAGAAACCTATTAGCCTGCAGGAGCAACTTGAGAGTCTTCTCAGAGTTGATCCTATTTCTCTGGAAATCGGCTACAATCTTATTCCCCTCGTTGAAGGTGAAAGCTCACTGGTTGACAGAATTCGTTCTTTAAGAAAACAGATAGCTATTGATATGGGCTATATTGTGCCATCTATTCACATAAAAGATAATCTTATGTTGAAGCCATCTCAGTATAGCATACTTATCAAAGGAGTTGAAATAGCAACAGGAGAGATATATCCTGGAAGATTTCTCGCAATTGGTGCAAAGCTTAATCAAGGGATTGACGGAATTCCTACCAAAGACCCTGCTTTTCAGGTTGATGCCCTTTGGATAGAGGAAAAGGATGTGTCAAAGGCTCAGATGCTTGGATTTACTGTTGTTGATGCTCCGTCAGTTATTGTGACACATCTCAGGGAAATTATAAAAAATTATGGCTACGAACTTCTTGGCAAACAGGAAACCCAAAGACTGCTTGATAATTTAGCAAAAACCCATCCCCGTGTTGTTGATGATTTAATTCCAAATCAATTGACTCTTTCACAAGTTCAGAAGGTTTTACAAAATCTTTTAAGGGAAAGAGTTTCTATTAAAGATTTGCAGACAATTCTTGAAACATTGTCAGAATATGCATCAGTTACAAAGGACCCAGATTTACTCACAGAATATGTAAGACAGGCACTGTCAAGACAGATAACAAAGAGCGCCCAAAATCCTGACAGTACAATTACAGCAATACTTTTTGACCCTGCTGTTGAGAAGACCCTTATTGAGTCCTTGCAAACCACTCCGCAAGGCATAAATTTTGCTTTTGATCCAGTATTAATGGAGAAGTTAATTGAGAAAATAAAAAATATTGCCGATGAGGCGACAATAAAGGGCTATCAGCCTGTATTAATTTGTTCTCAGGCAATAAGGAGATTTGTAAGAAGAACCTTAGAAAGGATAGCTCCTTCATTGCCTGTTATTTCGCCTCAGGAAATAGCTTCTGGAGTAAAAATACTTATGCTTGCTACTGTAAAACCCGATTAGGGAGGGATAAATG
>FWWM01018057.1_pt1 | contig 10103 bp, 8 predicted proteins | sample 2228351 | NCBI WGS metagenome assembly FWWM01 (sample SAMEA103939774, study PRJEB20133) | metagenome
ACAATTTCTATATAAAATTCTTGCATAGGATTCTGCTACTATAACTTTTACACCTGCTTTCTGTAGAGCAAATGGAGCATGTTCTCTTGAAGAGCCACATCCAAAATTTGAACCTGCAATTATTATATTATATTTCGATTGATAATTATCATCTTCAATAAATGGGATTCCTCCATTGGGTAATCCGGATTGTGTTAAAGGAACACCTGATAAAGCAAAATGGCCATACTCTTTTGATTCTACTGGATCGCTCAAGCTATAAACCAGATGTTCGGCAGGTATGATTTGATCTGTATCAATATTATCACCTAAGACGAATGCTTTCCCCTTAATAATTTTTTCCATTATTATCCCTTTTTATTATAAAAATTCTCTTGGATCTGTAATTACACCTGTTAGAGCTGATGCAGAAACTGTAAGAGGTGATGCAAGATATACTTCAGATTTTTTACTTCCCATTCTTCCTGGAAAATTTCTATTTGTTGTAGAAATTATTACTTCTCCATCTTGAGCTCTCCCAACAGTATCTGCTGGTCCTCCCAAACAGGCAGCACATGAAGAAGGTGCAATTACACATCCAGCATTTTCAAAGATTTGTTTTAATGTTATACCATTAATTGTTTCAATTTCTAACTGGTTATAAACATAAGTGCTTGCAGGTACAATAAAAGTTGGTACTTTAACTTTATTACCAAAAATTATTTTTGCTGCATTTATAAAGTCACTTAATTTCCCACCAGTACATGACCCGATATAGCACTTTGTAAGTTTTGTTCCCTGAACATTTCTAACAGTATCTCTATTATCAGGGCTATGAGGTTTAGCTACTAATGGTTCTATTTCATGTACATTGTACTTATAAACAGCTCGATATTTTGCATCTGGGTCACTTTCAAATATTTCATAAGGTTGACTGGTTCTTTCTCGAACATATTTTTCTGTTATTTCGTCTGCTTTAATAATTCCATTCATTGCACCGGCTTCAATGGCCATATTAGTGAGGGTCATTCTTTCATCCATTTGCATTGAATAAATAGCATCGCCACCAAATTCAAGGGCTCGATAGGTTCCACCATCAGTTGTTATATCACCAAGAACTTGAAGAATTAGATCTTTTGCTGTCAGATATGGGGGCATAATGCCATCAAAAATAAATTTCAATGATTCTGGTACTTTTTCCCAAATTTTCCCAGTTCCAAGAATAAAAGCAGCATCAGTATTACCAACACCGGTTGAAAACATTCCAAATGCGCCAGAAGTACATGTATGTGAATCGGTTCCGAATAAAACAGTACCAGGCAGATTATAACCTTCTTCTGCAAGTGCAATGTGACATACACCTTTATATCTTTCCGTTCCAACATCATAATAGTTAGGTAAAGCATATTCTGAGGCAAATTGCCTTAATATATTTACATTGCGATTTGCCTGAGGATTTTTTGTAAAAATATAATGATCCGGGAATATAACTACTTTCTTCTTATCCCAAATTTTTGCCTTGTCTCCAAATTCTCTTTTCCATATTTCAATTGTAGGTGGACCACATACATCATGTGTCATTAATACATCAACATTAAGCCATATATTTTCTCCTGGTTCAACTTTACTTCTTCCGGAAGCTTTAGCGAGAATTTTTTCAGTAATGGTCATTCCCATTTAATTCACCCTTAAATTAATTCTGTAACTTTTTCTTCTTTATTTAATTCCTGTTTCATATATAATTCTTTTTGATTCAGTGCATTTAAATATGACTTAGCACTTGCCTCAATAATATCAGTTGAAATTCCTCTTCCAGTAAAAGATTTATCTCCACTTCTTATTCTAACGAGTACTTCGCCCATAGCTTCTCTTCCTGCAGTAACAGATCTCACCTGATAAGATTCAAGTTCGGACTTTATTGATAGAGCCCTTTCAATTGCATTAAAAACAGCATCTACTGGGCCGTCGCCGGTTGCAGACTCTTCAATGATTTTATCACCAACTTTAATTTTTACTACTGCATTCGGTATTAAATTTGTGCCTGCTGTAACGTGTAAATATTCTAATTCATATATTTCATCCCTTTTCTGTATTTCATCCCCCATTAGCATTCTTAAATCATCATCAAATACTTCTTTTTTCTTATCAGCAAGCTCAATGAAGGCATCGTATATTTTTTGTAATTTTTCATCAATAACTGTATATCCAAGTTCCTGAAGTCTGACTTTTAATCCATGTCTCCCGGAATGTCTACCAAGTACAATTTTGCTACTTGGTATACCCACACTTTCTGGTGTCATTATTTCATAAGTTTGACGGTTTTTAAGAACACCATCTTGATGAATTCCAGATTCATGGGAGAATGCATTTTCTCCAACAATTGCTTTGTTTCTTTGTACAAGTAGACCTGTAAATGCAGAAACCATTTTACTAGTATTATAAATTTCTTTTGTATTAACATTTGTGTAAAAATTCAACAAATCTTTTCTTACGTTTAAAGTCATTACAATTTCTTCGAGAGATGCATTGCCTGCACGTTCACCGATACCGTTAATAGTGCATTCAACCTGTCGTGCCCCATTTAATATCGCAGAAAGTGAATTAGCGACTGCAAGTCCAAGGTCGTTATGGCAATGAACACTAATTATTGCCCTATCTATGTTTTTAACTCTTTTCTTTAACTCTGCTATTTTATTCCCGAATTCAAATGGTAAAGTATAACCTGTTGTATCCGGGATATTAACAGTAGTAGCACCTGCTTCAATTGCTCCCTCTATTACTTCTGAAAGATAACCAATATCAGTTCTACCAGCATCTTCAGCTGAAAATTCTACATCATCTGTAAAAGTTTTTGCATATGCCACTGAATCATATGACATCTTCAGTATAGTATTTCTTTTTTCTTCGAGGCTGCGACCATATTTCACGTGTCCAAATTTACCAAGTATATGATAATCAGATGTACTTGCAAATGTATGAATTCTTCTTCTTGGTGCTGCGGATAGAGCATCGGCAGCAGATTTTATATCTTTTTCGTTAGCTCTTGCTAGTGCGGCAATTATACAATTTACCTCTTCAGCAATTCTTTTTACTGCTTCGAATTGTGCGGGTGAAGAAATCGGAAATCCTGCTTCTATTATATCTACATTCAGCTTTGCAAGCTGATGTGCTATTTCTAATTTTTCATGTACATTTAAAGAAGCTCCGGGTGATTGTTCGCCATCCCTTAATGTTGTATCAAATATCAGAATCCTTGTTGGTTCCATAGAGACCTCTAATTTTTTAACATCATAAAAATTAAAACCTCATTCTATATTTATTATTCACGATACTTATAAATTAATTCTCCATGTTATATTAAAGTGTTGCTTTATAGTTTTTATATAATTTATCTCGTCGATATACATAGTATTTAATATTATCAATTATCAAAACACAAATTCAAAAATTGAACAAAGTTATAATTTAATATCCTAAAATTTCTCAGAATTTATTTCATCATACAATTTCAAAAACCGACAACATAGATTCTAAGTTCATAATTTAATGTAATTATAATGTTTCGTAAATAATATTTATAAAGTAAACACATTCAATGCTTCTTCAGTGAATAATTTTTCAAATTCTTCAATAATTTTATTAGTCATTTCATCCGTAGAAACTAACTTATCACCTTCCTTAAAAATATCTTTTGTACGATAACCTTTTGACAAAACATTTTCTATAGCTTTTTCAACCAGCTCTGCTGCTTTATCCATTTGGAACGAATATTTAAGCATCATAGCAGCTGAAGAAATTGAAGCTATTGGATTAGCAATATTATGTCCTGCAATATCAGGTGCACTTCCATGAACTGGCTCGTAAAGAGCATATTTAGAGCCAATACTAGCAGAAGGAAGCATGCCTAAACTACCGGTAATCATAGCTGCAATATCACTCAAAATATCACCAAATAAATTTGAAGTAAGTACAACATCAAATTGTTTAGGATATCTAACTAATTGCATTGCGGCATTATCCACATACATATGATTGAGCTCTACTTCAGGATAATTTTTATGAACATCAATAACCACCTTTCTCCAGAATTGAGAGACTTCGAGTACATTGGCTTTATCTACGGATGTAACCTTTTTATTTCTTACTTTAGCAAGTTCGAAAGCCGTTTTTGCGATTCTTTCAACTTCATCTTTTGTATATATCATTGTATTAAAACCTTTTTCATCATCATATCCTCTTGGATTTCCAAAATAAATTCCGCCTGTCAATTCTCTTACAATTAAAACGTCAGTATTTTTTAATATTTCTTCTTTTAAAGAAGAATAAGAAAGCAATGGTGAATAAACTCTGGCTGGGCGAAGATTTGCATATAATCCCAGAGCTTTGCGTAATTTTAGTAGAGCTGCTTCGGGTTTCAGATTGTGAGGGAGATTTTCCCATTTAGGTCCTCCAACAGCACCAAGAAAAACGACATCTGAACTATAACATTCGCTTAATACTTCGTCGGTCAAAGGGACAGCATACTTATCATATGAGGCACCCCCAATAAGTTCTGTTTTAAATTCAAATTCAACATTAAACTTTTCTGCAACTGTTTTAAGAACTTTTACTGCCGCAGAAGTTACTTCTGGACCAATTCCATCTCCAGGCAAAAGAGTAATTTTATACATTATTTACTCCATATTTCTTTTTTATAATCTTCATTTATTTGTTAACCAACTCATCATACTTCTTAATTGTGCGCCAACTTTTTCAATCAAATGATTTTTATTTTCTTCTCTTAATTTTTTAAGTAGTGGTTGTCCATTTTTATTTTCATTAATCCACTCTTCGGCAAATTTGCCGGATTGAATGTCTTCGAGGATTTGTTTCATTACTTTTTTTTTATCTGGATTAATCACTTTAGGTCCTTTTGTCATACCACCATATTCAGCAGTATCGCTTACAGAATAGTTCATTCTGGTCAAACCACCTTCGTAATAAAGGTCAACAATTAATTTTAATTCGTGCATACATTCAAAGTAAGCAAGTTCTGGTGGATAACCAGCTTCTACGAGAGTTTCGAATCCTGCTTTAACCAATTCAGCAGAGCCACCACATAGAACAGCCTGTTCGCCGAATAAATCTGTTTCAGTTTCATCTTTAAATGTAGTTTCAATTACGCCAGCGCGTGTACCTCCAATCCCCTTAGCCCATGCAAGAGCTATATCTTTTGCCTTACCAGTATAATTCTGATGAATTGCAATTAAGCATGGTGTACCACTTCCATTTTGAAATGTTCTTCGTACTAAATGCCCGGGTCCTTTTGGAGCAATCATTATAACATCAACATATTCAGGGGGAACAACTTGTTTATAAAAAATATTAAAGCCATGAGCAAAGGCCAAAGCTTTTCCAGCCCTAAGATGAGGTTTTATATCATTTTCATAAACTTCTTTATGGTTTTGATCTGGCAATAAAATCATAATAATATCGCCCCACTCGGATGCTTCTTCAACTGTAAAAACTTTTAAACCAGCTTCTTCGGCTTCTTTCCAGCGTGCACTTGTTTTTCGAAGACCAACTCCTACTTCCAGTCCACTATCTTTTAGGTTCAACGCATGTGCATGTCCTTGGCTTCCATAACCAATAACAGAAAGATTTTTCCCTTTTAAAATGTTTAAGTCTGCATCAGCATCATAATAAATTTTCATTTTAATTCTCCTACTTTATTTGATTCAATCTCTTCTTTATTAAATTTTTTAGGTTGCTCACCTCTTCTTAAGGCTACCAATCCAGATCTTGCAATTTCTTTTATACCATAAGGTTCAAGAACATTAATTGCTGCATCAATTTTTTCTGGTGGCCCTGTTATTTCAAGCATTAAAGTTTTGTTATTGATGTCAACGACATTACCTCTAAATATCTCACATATATCAATAATTTCTGAGCGTGTCCCTTTTTGATATCCAACTGAAATTAATAAAAGTTCTCTTTGAACTTTTGGTTGATAAGTCAAATCAACAATTTTAATTGTATCTATCAATCTGTTTAATTGTTTTACGATTTGTTCAATAACTTTATCCTCCCCTTCTGTAACAATAGTCATTCGCGAAATGGTGGGGTCTTCTGTTTCTCCAATAGAAATTGAATGAATATTATAACCTTTGGCGCTGAACATAGTAACGACGCGGTTAAAAGCGCCAAATTTATTTTCGACGAGTGCTGATATTACGTGTAACATATTATATCATCTCCTTTGGATCTAATCTACGAATTATCATATCGCTGATTGATGCACCAGCTGGAACAATAGGAAAGACCATATCTTCTTTAACAACCTTAAATTCAACAAGTATAGGCCCATCACTGTATGATAAAGCTTCTTTAAGTACAGGTTCCACATCTTGGACATTACTTATCGAATAAGCTTTAATATCAAATGCTTCTGCAATTTTAACAAAATCTGGATTACTGTCGGATAAGTCTGTAAAACTATACTTTTCAGCATGGAATAATTCCTGCCATTGCCGAACCATACCAAGGAAAGAATTATTAATAATAAAAATTTTGATTGGAAGCTTATTATAGGCAGCCGTAGCTAATTCTTGCATATTCATTTGAAAACCGCCGTCTCCGGAAATACAAATTATTGGTTTATCTTTAACAGCAAATGCAACACCAATTGCAGCAGGCAACGCAAATCCCATTGTACCCAAACCACCACTTGTTATATGTGTGCGTGTATGATTAAACTTATAATATTGAGCTACCCACATTTGATGTTGACCAACGTCTGTAACTATCACTGCATCACCTTTAGTTAATTCTGATATTTTTTCAATTACATACTGGGCTCTTAATCTTCCATCTGACATATCATATTCAAGCGGGCATTCTTCTTTCCATGCTTCAATTTGTTCCCACCATTCAGTTAAATCAGGTTTTTCGGAAATTTCAGCTGCAAGTTCAGCCATTACATGTTTTACATCCCCCACAATAGGTAAATCAACGATTACATTTTTATCTATACATGTTGGATCAATATCGACATGAATTTTATATGCATTTCTGGCAAATGTTTCAATCTTTCCAGTAACTCTATCATCGAATCTTGCACCAAGAGAAATAAGTAAATCACAATTATTAACAGCTTGATTTGCCCAGTAGGTACCATGCATACCAAGCATACCAAGCGATTGTCTATCAGTTCCGGGGAATGCCCCCAGTCCTTGAAGTGTCATTGTAACAGGGAGATTATTTTCTTTGGCAAGTAAATAAAGTTCTCTATGACCTCCTGACATAATTACACCACCACCAACATAAAGCAAAGGTCGTTTTGATTTCTGAATCATCATAGCCGCTTTTTTAATTTGATTTTGATGACCGTATATTCTTGGCTTATATCCTCGTAATTCTACTTTATCGGTATAATCAAACTCCGTGACACTGTTAATTACATTTTTCGGTAAATCAACAACAACCGGTCCAGGTCTTCCTGTTGATGCAATATAAAAAGCCTGTTTTATAGTTGTTGCTAACTCTGATATGTCTCTTACAAGGAAGTTATGCTTCGTAATTGGCCTTGTAATTCCACATATATCTGCTTCTTGAAAGGCATCATTCCCAATAAGATGTGTAGGAACCTGCCCTGTAAAGACAACCAAAGGGACAGAATCCATGTAAGCATCTGCAATACCTGTAACTGTATTAGTAGCACCAGGGCCAGATGTAACAAGTACAACCCCTACTTTACCTGTTGCTTTAGCATAACCTTCTGCCATATGTGTTGCTCCTTGTTCATGACGAACAAGTATGTGCTTAAGAAAATCAATGTCATATAGTCTTTCATATATTTTTAATACAGCTCCCCCAGGGTAGCCAAAGATATATTCTACACCTTCCCGTCTGAGGCATTCAAAAAAAATATCTGCCCCGGTCATAGCTTTTTTCCTTGTATTCATATAATACCTCTGTTAATTATTAATCTGGCAAACTTAAAATAGCACCTGTATGTGCAGAAGTTACTAATCTTGAATAACGACCAAGATAACCATTGGCTATCTTTGGCGTAAATTTTGGCAAATTATTTAATCTATTATTTATCTCTTCTTCGGATAATTCTACATTAAGTGAACAATTGGGAATATCAATTGAAATAATATCCCCATTTTGCAAAGCAGCAATTGGTCCATTTTCTGCTGCTTCTGGTGATACATGTCCAATGCATGCACCGCGAGTTCCTCCTGAAAACCTACCATCTGTCAACAAAGCTACTTTATCACCTAAACCCATTCCCATAATTTCACTTGTAGGTGCTAACATTTCAGGCATTCCAGGACCCCCCTTAGGACCTTCGAATCGAATAACAACAACATTTCCAGGTTTGACTTTTCCACCTCTTATTCCTTCGATTGCTTCGTCCTGCGAATTAAATACAATAGCAGGACCTCTGAATACCAGCATATTTTCATCAACAGCACCCGATTTTACTATTGCACCTTTTGGTGCTAAATTTCCAAAAAGTATATTTAAACCACCAGTTTTTCTAAATGGTTCATCAATACTACGAATTACTTTCCTATCCTTCACTTCTGCATATTTAATGTTTTCACCAATAGATTTACCCGTAACTGTTGGTAAATTAAGATTTAATAAGCCTTCTATTTTTGAAAGTTCTTTCAAAATTGCAGAAATACCACCAGCTCTATCAACGTCTTCAATATGCACATATGGTGTAGCAGGCGATACTTTACAAAGATAGGGCACTTTTTCCGAAAGTTTATTTATTTCTTCCAATTGAAAATTTATCCCAGCTTCATTGGCTATGGCTAACGTATGAAGCACTGTATTTGTGCTTCCTCCCATTGCCATATCAAGTGCAAATGCATTCAGTATTGATTCACGAGTAATAATATCACGAGGTTTCAAATCAAGTTTAATTAATTCTAATATCTTTCGCGCTGCTTCTTTTGCAAGTTCCTCTCTTCTGGGATCAATAGCCAAAATTGTTCCATTTCCAGGTAATGCAATACCAAGTGCTTCCATTAAACAGTTCATTGAATTGGCAGTAAACATACCAGAACAAGAACCACAAGTGGGACAAGCATAGTTTTCAAGTTCCTTTAATTTATATTCATCTATTTGGCCTGAAGAAAATTTTCCTACTCCTTCAAACACAGAAATTAAATCTATAACTTCGCCTGAGAGGGTCATACCAGCTTTCATTGGTCCACCGGAAATAAAAATAGTAGGAATATTTAATCTAACAGCTGCCATTAACATTCCGGGAACAATTTTATCACAATTAGGGATACAAATTAAACCATCGAGGCGGTGAGCTTCTACAACAGTCTCTACACTATCAGCAATTAATTCCCTGCTTGCAAGTGAAAAACGCATTCCAATGTGTCCCATTGCAATTCCATCATCAACGCCGATGGTATTAAATTCAAAAGGTACACCACCAGCTTTTCTTACTTCCTCTTTTATAACTTTACCGAATTGCTGAAGATGCACATGACCTGGTATTAAATCAATGTATGAATTACAAATTCCAATAAAGGGTTTATTAAAATCATCATCAGATTTTATTACTCCTGTTGCTTTAAGCAAGCTCCTGTGAGGAGCTTTATCAAAACCTTTTTTAATTAAATCTGAACGCATACTCACTTCCCAATTTTTATATTTAACATCTTTAGATATACCTCAAGGATTTAGTCAATCCCTAATTTTTACATTTATGTTTCATTTATTGGCTTAGGGATTGACGCGAATTATTAGCCTAGAATAATAATTAGGTTAATAATACTAATAATTAGAATAGCTATTCCTAAGAGGTGAATATCTAAAGATATGTTGTTTACGTTGTTAGAGCGGTTGATTTCAACGAGCAATTGTTGCCCATTAAATTTTTGAATCTTAACGATATGTTTTTTATTATCAACCATAACTTGAGTGTAATTATAAAAGATATATTAGATTAAGTCAAGAGAATTTTTAAAATTTATTGAATAATTATTCACAATAATGAATAAGTTTTATCAGTTATTACTTTACGATTAATTATCGAGAATAATTAAATAAAATTAAATTGACCAGATAATCAGATAAGGCTGTTAAAATTTTTTTAAAAGCCTCATATG
>FWWM01018072.1_pt1 | contig 10098 bp, 8 predicted proteins | sample 2228351 | NCBI WGS metagenome assembly FWWM01 (sample SAMEA103939774, study PRJEB20133) | metagenome
CGGAAAAAGGGATAGCTGCCGATCTGGCAGGCTTCGTGGTTGCGTTCGGTATCGCTGAGCAGATCGGCGATCTCGCTTTCGGCGACCCAGCACCCGACCGTAGCCGATAGCAGCGGCAGGCCGCCTTCGAGCTGGCCGGTCAGTCCATCCAGCATCTGCGCGGTGATACCCGGCACGCCCGCCATCAGGAAAACGTTGTCCACGCGGATGCCGGGCGCGCCGGAAACCCGATTTTCGATCAGGTCTGCGCCATCGGGCACGCGCGCCATGCGCAGGCGCGCTTCGTTCAAGCCGCCGCGCGGTTCGTAATAGGCTTCGAGAATGGCCCGTGCCCTGGGGTGGATCACGACCTCCACGCCCAGCGCCGCGGCTACCGCATCAACAGTGATGTCATCGTGCGTGGGGCCGATGCCGCCGGTGGTGAACAGGTAATCGTTGCGGACCCGCAGCGCGTTTACCGCTTCGATGATTGCGGCCATGTCATCGGGAACGACGCGTACCTCGCGCAGCCGGATACCCTGAACGCCCAGCCATGTGGCGATCTGCGCGATGTTCTTGTCCTGCGTGCGGCCGGACAGGATTTCGTCCCCCACGACAACAAGCGCGGCGGTCCAGATGCGGGATTCGTCAGTCATCAAGGGCAAGCGATACTCCAAGCACCGGATCGGCAAAAGGGCTATTGCGCGCTCTGCCCTGTCACTTCGGGCAAATGCTGCACTGCTGGGTCAGGACCGCGCGCCTTGCTCAATTGCAGTACGCCGTCCTCCACCGGATCATCGCGCATCCACACCCGGTCTTGCAGGTAATCCTGATTGAGCCGCCAGCGCATGTCCGTCGCGCTTTTGGGCATGCGGTGGCGTTCGCGCTGGATGTAGCCGGAGGAGAAGTCGTAAACGTCATCGTCTTCAAGCGGGTGGCGCGGCGAAAGGCGCGGCACGGCCATGTCTGCACCCGCCGCCTTCATGGCGTTGAGTACCTTGCACACGTATTGCGCGTTGATATCCGCGCGCAGCGTCCACGATGCGTTGAGATAGCCGAACACTACCGCAAGGTTGGGCAGGTTCGAAAACATCGTCCCCTTGTAATAGTAATGGTCGGCGAAATCGACCGGTACCCCGTCCACGCTGACCGCGATCTTGCCTGCGATCTGCAGTTTCAGGCCGGTGGCGGTCACGATTACATCGGCATCGAGATGCCTGCCCGAACGCAGCGTAATGCCTGCGGCGTCAAAGTGTTCGACATGGTCGGTCACGACGCTGGCAGTGCCCGCCTTGATGGCATCGAACAGGTCGCCATCGGGCACCAGGCACAGGCGCTGGTCCCAGGGGCCATAGGGCGGGGTGAAGGCCTTGGCATCGTACTTGTCGCCCAGTTGCGCCTTTACCTGCGCGGTAAGCCAGGCGGCGATCTTGGCCGGCTGGCTGCGCGCGCGGGTGAACAGCATGTGCTGCATGTGCACGTTCTTGAACCGGGTAATGCGGTAGGCGATCCGTGCAGGCAGGAAGCGGCGCAGCGTATTGGCGATGCGGTCCTCCGCCGGGCGGGCGATGTACCAGGTCTGCGTGCGTTGCAGCATGGTGACGTGGGCGGCGGACTTCGCCATCGCGGGGACGAGGGTTACTGCGGTTGCGCCCGATCCGATCACCACGACGCGCTTTCCGGCATAGTCCAGCCCTTGCGGCCAGAACTGCGGGTGGACGATCTGCCCGGCAAAATCGTCCTGCCCGGCAAACGTCACGGCGTGCGGCTGGTCGTAATCGTAGTAGCCCGCGCCGAGATAGAGCCAGCGTGCGGTCATGCGGCTGCGCTGGCCGTCATCGTCCTGCATCGTCACAGCCCATAGCGCGGTCGCGCTGTCGAAATCGGCGCTGAGCACCTTGCGGCCAAAGCGGATGTGGCGGCGGATGCCGCGTTCGTCGGCAATGCGGTTGAGGTATTCGAGGATCGAGGCGCCTTCGGCGATGGACTTGTCGTGCCGCCACGGTTCGAACGCGAAGCCCAGCGTGTGCATGTCCGAATCCGACCGCACGCCGGGATAGCGGAACAGATCCCACGTGCCGCCGATCTGCTGCCGCCGGTCGACGATTGCATAGCTGCGGTCGGGGCACGCCATGCCCATGTGCGCCGCCATGCCAATGCCGGAAATCCCGGCGCCGACGATCAGAACGTCGACGTCTGGCAGCACCGCAGCATTGCGGCTGCCGGCCATGGTGCTGGATGGTTGTGCGCCCATGCAATCCCTCTCCGGTCGGTGCAGTGGCCGGTGGAACCGGATGACCTGCTTTATTGACACAAATGTAAACCCGCTATTGCCCGATTGCCAGCGCCACTGTCATTTGCCACGAGTGCACGATGACCGTGATCGCAGCCCGCCGCTATTGCCAGGGAATCCCGCAGCAGGGCAGCCTTGTTCTGGATGGCGTGCCGGTGCAAGCCCCTGGCACCGATTGTTTCGACTGGATCGGGTTGTGCGAACCCGATCTTGCCGAAATCGACCGGGTGCGCCGCCAGTACGGTCTGCATCCGCTGGCGGTGGAAGATGCGCTCAATCCGCACCAGTTGCCCAAGGTCGAAGTCTATGGCCAGACCCTGTTCGTGGTGGCGCGCACCACCGAAATGGTCGATGGCGATACCATTGCCTTTGGACAGACCGCGCTGTTCGTCGGCCCCGGTTTCCTGGTCAGCGTGCGGTCGGGCAATCATCGTGCCCATGCCGATTTGCGCCAGCATCTGGAACAGCACCCCGAACGGCTGGCCGAAGGCCCCGACTATGTCCTGCATGCGGTGCTCGATTTCATCGTCGATGGTTATCTTCCGCTGCTCGATACGCTTGATGAAGTGGCGCAGCAGATGGAGGAGGCAGCCATCGACGCCTTTCCCGAACAGGATACGATCCGCCGTATTTTCCGCCTGCGCCGCCAGTTGCGCCGGTTCGAACGGGTGATCGGGCCGATGGAGGAGATGTGCCAGCGGCTGGTCGAGGCCGAACTGCCGTGCATCGACCCTTCGTCGCGGATCTGGTTCCGCGATGTGCTCGATCACGTTCGCCGTGCGATGGCGCGCATGCGCGGGTTGAAGGAAACGCTGGCCGCGATCGTGGAAACCGCAAGCCTGCTTGAACAGCACCGGCAGGGGGAAATGACGCGGGCGCTGGCGGCGTGGGCGGCCATTCTGGCAGTGCCGACAGCAATAGCGGGCATTTATGGCATGAACTTCGATTATTTCCCCGAACTGCGCTGGCACTATGGCTATTTCATCGTGCTGGGCGCGATGGTGGCGATCTGCGGCGGGCTGTGGCTACGCTTCCGCAGCATCGGCTGGCTTTGATGCGGCAGGTCTTGCGGGTCACGCGCCCACGGTCAGAGGGCTGACGGGCGGCGGCGGCTTGCGGAACAGCGGCACGCGCTTGATCCAGAGTTTCAGCGCCTCCCAGTGGATGCCCACGGTGACCTTCAGCGTGACCAGCGGATAGGCGAGCGCCGCGCGCAGCAGCGCGGGATCGCTCAATTCCCGCCGCTGCGCGGTGTGGATCGCGGACAGGACCAGGCCCTGGCTGTCCGAAACGGCAATGCCGATGGCCAGCTTTTCTGCGGGGGGAACCACGCGAAAGGCATAGGCCATGTCCATCGGCAGAAACGGCGATACGTGAAACCGCTTCGGCGCGGACTGGCGCACGACCGCCGCACCGGGATCGGCCGCGATGACATAGCTGTGACGTTCGCCAAAGGTGTTGGACACTTCATAGATCACCGCGCGCAAGCCGCCATCGCGCCCGTGGCAGAACCACGTGGACAGCGGGTTGAAGGCATAGCCCAGCAGGCGCGGCATCATCAGCAGGCGGATCGCCCCGCCATCGGGCACGATCCCGGCGGCGCGCAGCAGGTTTTCCGCATGGACGCGCAAAGGCGTGCCATCGCCCGCACCGTGATCGCGGTCATGAAAGGCGAACAGGCCAAAGCGGTTGTGCGAAAACAGGCGCAAGCTGCCGGCCAGTTCGCCAGCCCGGTCGATGTCGATCAGCATGTGCAGCACGCGGTAGCGGAGCGCGTGGGCGCGGGGGCGCAGACGGCGGTGCAGGACGTGCCCCGCATAAAGCGCCCCGGCGGCGGTCATGCCGGTTCGGCCACCCGTGCGCGGTGGGTAACGTGGATACGGCCGGATTCGTTTTCCACCGTCCACGGGCGGCGCACGTCGCCCAGTTGTTCGGCCACGGCAAGCCCGGCCTGAAGCCCGTCTTCATGGAATCCGGCGCCGAACCACGCGCCGCAGAACCACGTGTTGCGCCGTCCCTGAAGCGACCACAACCGGCCCTGAGCCGCACCTGCCGCGGCATCGAACACCGGATGGTGGTAGATATCGCGGCGATGGACCAGCGCGGGATCGGGTTCGGTCAGCGGGTTGAGCGTGACGAACAGCGGCAGGTCGCCGGGCAGGTTCTGCAGGCGGTTCATCCAGTAGGTGACCGACAGTTCTTGGTGCGTGGCGTCGCGCTGCGCGGCGTAGTTCCACGCCGACCACACCTTGCGCCGCCGAGGCATCAGCGCCGCATCGGAATGGAGCACTGCTTCGTTGCGGCGATAGGGAAACGCGCCGAGCAGGGCGCGCTCTTCCGCGTCGGGATCGTCAAGCATTGCCAGCGCCTGATCGGCGTGGGCTGCGATCACCACCTGGTCGAAACGTTCCCAGCCTCTTCCTGCGTCGAGCGCGATGCCATCGGGCAGGCGGCGTACCTTGTGCACCGGCGATGACAGGCGCACGCGATCGGCAAAGGGGGCGCTGATCCGCTGCACGTATTCGCGGCTGCCGCCGACCACGGTCTGCCATACGGGCCGTTCGCGGAATTGCAGCAGCCCGTGGTTTTCGAAGAAGCGCACGAAGGCGGCGGCGGGGTGGAAGGGGATGTCCTTGACCGGGGTCGACCAGATCGCGGCGGCCATTGGATAGAGGTGATCGTCGCGGAAGGCCGCGCCGCAGCCCAGCCCATCCAGATACGATCCCAGACCCTGATCGCCCATCAGCGGCAGATCGCGCGGCGCGGCCTTGTAGAAGCGGGCAAGGTCGCGCAGCATCGACCAGAAGCGCGGCGAGACTAGGTTGCGCCGCTGGGCAAACAGCCCGCGCAGGTCGCCCGCATATTCCAGCCGCCCGCGGTCGAGCGAGACGGCAAAGCTCATCACCGTGCGCTGTGTCGGCACATCAAGATGGCGCAGCAACGCGATCAGGTTGGGATAGGTGCGTTCGTTGAACACGATGAACCCGGTATCGACCGGCACGCCGCCTGCCTCCACCGTGTTGCTGTGCCCGCCCAGCCGGTCGGCCGCTTCGAAAACGGTTACCTTGTGGCGCTGCGAAAGCAGCCATGCCGCAGAGAGGCCGGAAATCCCGCTCCCCACCACAGCGATATCAAGCGCGCCATTGTGGCGTGTCGACACGGAAAACCCCCCTGATGACGGACTGATGTGGCGTCCTACCCTGACTTGCACGATTGTAGAGCGTTCCCGTGATGGCAGCTTGACACAAATCACACCCCGGTGGCTAGACTGGTGAAATGTCCATGCTTGCCCCTGCGATTGCCCTTGTCGAACGCGCGCCCCTGCCCGATGCGGTTACCGCTGCGGGCGTGGATTTCCTCTGCGGCAAGCGCCGCCGCGCGCTTTACCGCGACCGGCCGGACGACGCCGGGTTCGCCGCGTGGATGGCACAGCGCCCGCTGGCCGAACATGTCGATGCCGCCAACGCCCAGCATTACGAACTGCCGCCGCGCTTTTTCGCGCTGAGCCTTGGCCGCCATGCCAAGTATTCGTGCTGCCTTTACCCAACAGGCACTGAAACGCTGGACGAGGCGGAAGAGGCCGCGCTGGAGGCGACCGTTGCCCACGCCGGGCTGGCTGATGGGCAGGACATCCTTGAACTGGGTTGCGGCTGGGGTTCTTTGAGCCTGTTCATGGCCGCGCGCTTTCCGGCGGCGCGAATCACCGCCGTGTCCAATTCGCGCCCGCAAGGCGATCATATTCGCGCCATGGCGGCGCAGCGCGGCATCACCAACCTGACCGTGCTGACCGCCGACATGAACACTTTCGTCGCGCCGGACCGGTATGACCGGGTCGTGTCGGTGGAAATGTTCGAACACATGGCCAACTGGCGATTGCTGCTTGGCCGCGTGCGCGACTGGCTGCGCCCGGACGGACGCCTGTTCCTCCACGTCTTCAGCCACGAACGCCATCCCTACCGTTTCGACACGGCGGATAAGTCGAGCTGGATCGCGCAGTACTTCTTCACCGGTGGTATCATGCCCAGCCACACCCTGATCCGCCAGTTCGCCGATCTGTTCGAAGTGGAAGGCGAATGGCGCTGGGATGGCACGCATTACCAGCGCACCGCGCTCGACTGGCTGGCGTTGTTCGATGCCCGCCGGGCAGAGATCGAGCCAGTGCTGCGCGGCGTCTATGGGCCGGATACGGCGCTGTGGATGCGGCGCTGGCGGTTGTTCTACCTCGCCACCGCCGGGTTGTTCGGCCATCGCGGCGGGCGCGAATGGGGCGTCAGCCACTGGACCTTGCGTCCCGTGGCGGGGTGAAGCCGCCCGGCCCCGCGATCCGGGCCGCGTTTCAGCCGACGATCACGCCGTACAGGTCGTGGGCATCGGCATCTTCGACCAGCACATCGGCAAAATCGCCGGACCGGAGCGTGGCGGGCACGTTGCGCAGATAGACTGCGCCGTCGATTTCCGGGGCATCGGCCTGGCTGCGTGCGGTGGCCCCGACATCGCCGTCTTCGTCGGGTTCGCCCACTTCATCCACGATCACGCGGATCGTGCGGCCAACCCTGGCGGCGAGCTTGGCCGCGCTGATCGCCTCGGTCTTTTCCATCAGGCGAGCGTAGCGTTCCTCCTTGACCGCTTCGGGCACCTGGCCGGGCAGGGCGTTTGCTGCTGCGCCTTCAACCGGTTCGAACCGGAACGCCCCGACGCGATCAAGCTGCGCTTCATCGAGCCAGTCGAGCAGGTACTGGAAATCCGCCTCGGTTTCGCCGGGGAAACCGACGACGAAGCTGGAACGGATCACAATGTCCGGGCAGATTTCGCGCCATGCGCGGATGCGGTCGAGCACCTTGGCCTCGTTTGCCGGGCGCTTCATTGCGCGCAGCACGGCGGGGCTGGCGTGCTGGAACGGAATGTCGAGATAGGGGGTGACCAGCCCCTGCGCCATCAGCGGGATGACCGCGTCGACATGCGGATAGGGATAGACATAGTGCAGCCGCACCCACGGGGTCTGCCCGTCGGGCGTGCGCAGCCGCCCCAGTTCGCGGGCCAGATCGGTCATGTGCGTGCGCACGGGGTTGCCCTGCCACAGGCGTTCCTCATGCTTCACATCGACGCCATAGGCCGATGTGTCCTGGCTGATGACCAGCAGTTCGCGGGTGCCCGCAGCGACCAGCTTTTCCGCTTCGCGCAGCACCGCGTCGATGCGGCGGCTGGCCAGCTTGCCGCGCAGCGAAGGGATGATGCAGAAGGCGCAGGCGTGGTTGCAGCCTTCGGAAATCTTGAGATAGCTGTAATGGCGCGGGGTCAGCTTCACGTCGCCCGGATCGGCCTGCGGGATAAGGTCGATGTACGGTCCCTGGCTGGGCGGGGCGGCTTCGTGCACCGCTTCGACCACCGCCTCGTATTGATGTGCGCCTGTTACTGCCAGCACTTGCAGAAAACGCGCGCGGATCGCTTCGGCTTCGTTGCCCATGCATCCCGTCACGATCACGCGGCCGTTTTCGGCCATTGCCTCGCCAATTGCGGCAAGGCTTTCCTCCTTGGCCGAATCCAGGAAGCCGCAGGTGTTGACCAGCACCACGTCGGCCCCGGCATAGTCGGCGCTCATCGCATAGCCATCGGCGCGCAGCCGGGTCAGGATGCGTTCGGAATCCACCAGCGCCTTGGGGCAGCCAAGGCTGACCATGCCCACTCTGGGCGCGTCGGGGATCGTGATCGGGGGTGTCTGGCTTGCCATCGTGGCGCGGCCCATAGGCCAAAATTGCCCCGCCGTCACGCCTGCCCGTGATGCCTGCTGCACCGGGCGGCGCACCCGATTGCCAAGCGGGACCGGTCACGGTACGTTTCGTCCCAATCGGGGGCGCGCAACTGAAGGATTGAAATGGGTCCGGTCAACTGGATTGCCGTTGTTGTGGCCGCTTTGTGCGCCCTTGGCGTTTCGACGCTGTGGTACGGGCCGCTGTTCGGCCGGGCGCGGCTGGAAGCAGTCGGGCCGGGCGGGCTTGGCATCCGCACATCGCCCGCGCGCACCGCTGCAATCACCGCTGCGCTGCTGTTCGTCACCGCCGCCATGATGGGTCACATGTTCGCGCGGGTGGGGGCAGAAACGCTGGCGGTGAAGTGGTGGCTCTATTTCATGATGTCGGGCGGGCTGGCGATCGCCTTTGTCATCCCGTCGCTGTGGATCAGCTATACGCACCAGCGCATCTGCACCCGGCTTGCCCTGATCGACGGCGGGTTCTGGCTTGTCGCCTATCTCACCATGGGGCTGGCGTTCAAGCTCATGGCATGATCGCGCGGGCGGTTCAGCCTTCGGTCGTGGGCACGATTTCGACGATGATATCGCCCTTGCGCAAGGTGTTTGCGCCTTCTTCCCAGAAGCCCAGCGCCACCCCGTCGCGGTAGACGCGCAGGCCCTGCCCACCGCCGGACAGCGAGCGCAGCGGCTGGCCGATCTCTTCGGGGCGGACCGGGCGTTCGACCAGTTGCACCCGCCCTTCGATGGATGCCAGATCGCCCAGGTAATCGGCCACGTGCAGGCCATGCGCCGATCCCGCCAGCAGCAGTCCGGTAAAGCGCACCGGATTGATTACCGTGCTGGCGCCTGCCTGCCGTGCCAGCACTTCGTTGTCGGCCGCGCGGACAACGGTGCTGATCGGCACGTCGGGCGCCAAGTGGCGCGCGGTAAGCGTTATCAGGATCGAGGTATCATCGCGTCCCGCGGAAACCAGCACGGCGCTGGCCTGGTGGATGTGTACATCCATCAGCGTGGCGTCGCGCGTGGCATCGCCGCTCATCACGTTGCAGCCCAGCGCGGCGGCGGAATCGAGCCGTTCCTCGTCGCGGTCGATCACCACGATGCATTGCGGATCGGTACCGCGTGCGACCAGTTCGGACACTGCCTCGGACCCCGATATGCCAAAGCCGAGCACGACAATGTGCTCCCTGAGGTTCTTCTGGATCTGCGCCATGCGCCACCTTTCCAAGCTATGCTTGATGATGAAGTTGTAGGCCGTGCCCACGAAAATGAAGATCACCGCCAGCCGGATCGGCGTGACGATCACCGCTTCAACCAGCCGCGCCCGGTCGCTGACCGGTGCGATATCGCCAAAGCCGGTGGTGGTGATCGAGATCATGGTGAAATAGACCACGTCGAGAAAGCTGATGTGCCCGTCGTGGGTGTCCTTCAATCCGTCGCGGTCGAACCAGTGGACCAGCACCACCACCATGACCAGCGCCAGCGCCCCGCCCAGCCGCAGCCCGGCGTCGGCCCAGACCGGCACTTTCACCGCACGGCGCAGCAACCGTTCAGGGCGGCGGCGGGCCTTGCCGCCGCTGGTTCCGCTACTGGCCGATGGACGCATCAGGCCCATCACAGCCGGGACGGCAGGTAAAGTTCGGGATCGCGCGGCACGTTGTTGCGGCGCAGTTCGAAATGGACGGTCGGGCGGGTCGCCTCACCGCTCTTGCCCACCAGCGCGATGCGTTCGCGCGCGGTAACCTTGTCGCCTTCCTTGACGGTCATCGTGCCGAGATAGGCATAGGCGGTTACCCAGCCGCCGCCGTGATCTATCAGGATCAACTGGCCAAAGCGTTCCGGCTCCTTCCCGGCGTAGAGCACCGTACCCGCTGCCGCGGCGCGGACCTTGGTGCCGTAATGCGCGGTCAGGTCGATCCCGTTGGTGGGGATGCCCGATACGCGTTCCCCGAAATGCGTCACTACCGCGCCTTCGGTCGGCCACTGGATGCGCGGTGCATCGGATTCCCGCGCAGGCCGGGGCGGGCGCGCTGGCAGCGGCGGGCGCAGCGTGGGTGCCGGGCGCGGCGTTGCGGCG
>FWWM01018078.1_pt1 | contig 10095 bp, 6 predicted proteins | sample 2228351 | NCBI WGS metagenome assembly FWWM01 (sample SAMEA103939774, study PRJEB20133) | metagenome
CCTCGGGCTGGTAGTAGTCGTAGTAGCTGATGAAGTACTCCACGGCGTTTTCCGGGAAGAGCTCCCGGAACTCCGCGGCAAGCTGGGCGGCGAGAATCTTATTCGGGGCCAGGACCAAGGTGGGCCGGCCCAGGGCCTCAATGACCTTGGCCATGGTCACGGTCTTCCCCGTCCCCGTGGCCCCGAGGAGGGTAAGGAAGCGCTCCCCATCCCTTAAGGCCTCCACCAGCCCCTGGATGGCCTTGGGCTGGTCCCCTTTAGGCGCCGGGCCCCGGTAGCGGAACATCCCTCTATCAGGCTACATTCAGTCAACCCTTGGGGAAAGGGTCTCTCTCACAGGCTCCATCCCTCGGTATCTGTAAGGGGATTTTCAAAGCGGACCCCATCAAGAGGGGTTCCGGGCGAGAAATCTTCAGAAAGGATCAAGGGGATACCGTATACACCTGCGGTAGCCCAGACCTGAGCGTTTGTAAGCCTCTTCCTGGCTCCATCGCCACCCCTTCGGGCAGGCGGTGGGCCTGGGCCAGACGCCCGGCGGTCTCCAGGAAAGCCTCTATGGCCTGAAGCCGTTCCTCCTCAAAGCCTGGCCCAGGGCCCGATGGATGGGCTCCTCCTCCGAAAGCCCCGGGGCCCGGGCCCAGGCCTTGAGCCGGAAGGTAAGCTCCGCGGCTACCTCCCCGTCTAACCCCCCAGGGGGCATCCTCTCCACCACCTCCCCGTCCAGAAGCTCCGCCCGCCTCAGGGGCAGGGCCAGGAAGCCTTCCGCCTTCAGGGTTCCCAAGGCCTTGGCCATGGACCGCCTCCATCCTTAGGGTAACAGAACCCACGCACGGCGAGAGCCTGGCCCAGAGACCAATCCGGGGACTCCTCCAGTGCGGGCCCAGTCCAGGCCATGCCAAACCCCCGCCCCAGGCGGGGCGGGGGCCAGGCCCAGGGGGCCTTAGAAGTTCACCACGTACCGGATGCGGAAGACGCGGCCGTAGTTCCCACTGAAGTTCCGGTTTACCAGGTCACTCAGCAGGGTGGGCAGGGTGGTATCTGTAAAGACACCGTAGGTGAAGGAAAGGTCCCAGTAGGTCCAGGTGAGGTAGACGCCGGCAAGGTCGCCAGGGGCACCCGAGCTCGTGGTGGCGTAGAGGTGGTTGACGGAGGGGTCAAAGGCCTTATCCTGGTCACCCGAAGCAGGCGTCACCGGGATGCTGCCCGTGGTGGAGTACTGGGCCGCCTTCAGCTCCAGGACGCTCTTATCCCAGAAGAACTGCCCAAGCTTGAGGCCGAAGCCGTACTTAAGCTCAGTGCCCGTAGCCTGGGTATCCCGGTAAGCCGCCTCGGCGGTGAGGCTGGGGTTGAGGGGCAGGCCCGCCAGGTTGAGGCCACCCTTGGCGCCAAACTTAATGGTCTGGCCAAGAGCCGCATTGCCGAGGTCGCTATCGGCCCAGCGGCCAATGACCGTATCCAGGCTCAAAGGCCCGAGGGCCAGGGGGCCGTAGCTGAAGTAAGCGGCCAGGCTATCCGGGCTCCCACCCAGGAGGGTCCGGTTGGTGTAGGCCACGGTAAGGTCCAGGTTCTGGACCAAGGCGCCCTGGGCCTTCCCATCGTGACGCAGGGTAGCCCCGAGGGCGGTGGCGTAGTCCGCGGTGCTGACGGGGCCAGGAACCCCAGCAAAGTTATAGGTGACAGGGAACCACTCGCCCGAAGTGTTGCTGGCCAGGGTGCCGGTGAGGCTCAGGCTAAAGGCCAGGGGCAGGCCAAGGCCCAGGCTGGCCCGGAAGGCGCTGGCGTCGGGGGTGCCAAAAGCGGCATCCATTTGGACGTTGTAGAGGAGGCCCAGGTTCAGGCCCATCACGGGAAGGCCGGCCTCTACGGTAAAGCCCCTCTGACTGTCCCGGTAGGGGTTATCGGTGTCCAGGCTCAGGCTTGCGGGGCTGGCTGCACCGGGATCAAGGCCCCGGAGATTGGCCTTGACCGGCCCAGCCTCCACCTTGACGTATGCGCCCTCCTGGTACGAGGAGAAGATGCTGCTTCCGAAGCGGAAGTACTCCCCGCTCACCTTGGCCAGGCCGAGATCCAGGCTGGCGTCTACACCGGCCACCTCTGCAAAGGAAGCGTCGTGCTGGGCGTAGGAGACGCCAAAGGCCAGGCCAGATGCGGGGGCGGTGCTGAGCCGGATGCCCTTCACGTAGTCAAAGTTTGGGGTAGAAGGATCCTTCTCCCCATACACAGCCGTGAGGGTGGTCCCCAGGGGGAGGCCCTTCAGGGTGGCCACCACGCCATGGCCGAGGCTATTCGCCTCGTTATCCATGACGTACTCGGTGAACTTGGTGTTGAGGCTTTGGCCAAAGGTAAAGGCAAGCTGCTGGTCCTTGGCTACCTGAAGGGTGGTGGAGACCTTATCCACCACTAGGTTAGCAAAAACGGAATTGCCCGCCACAGGGTTCGTCCAGCTCCCGGTGAGGCTGAACTGGACCAGGCCGGGGTAGGCGTTAGCCTTGCCGGAGGAAGCCGCGTCCAGGGCCCCGGTCTGGATATTAAGGCTCAGGCTGGCCGTGGTGGAACCAGAGACATTACCAATAGACGTATCGGCGTCGTCTACCACCTGGCCATCATCATCCACATCGCCCGTGGAGAGGAAGGTGCCGGGAATCAACCGGTCCAGATCGTACCCGCTGAAGTTGCCGTCGCTGGCCAGGTAGGTAAGGGTCAGGCTCCCCGAAATGGTAAAGGCATTCCTCTGAAGGGTGGCCACCTGGCCTTCCAGGGCCCCCACCTTGCCCTCGAGGGCCCCCACCTTATCGGCCAGGTTCACCAGGTCGGAGCGGAGGGCGGCGGCGAACTCCTGGATCGCGGCCACATCCTCCTTGGTGGCGAACTGCTCAAAGTCCACCTCCGGGGCCTCGGCCAGGGCCTTCTCCAGGGCGGTGACCCGGTCCTGGAGGGAGAGGACATCCTGGTTCAGGAGGACGGCGAGCTCATTGAGGGCCTGGATGGCCCCCTCGGCGGCCTCCACCCGGGTGGCGAGGCCCGAGAGGTCGCCCTTGACGCCCTCGAGGTCATCCGCCAGGGCCTGGAGGGCCTCCTCCAGCTGCTGGGCCTGGGCCAAGGCGGTGTCCGCGGCGATGGAGGCGGCCTCCACCCGGTCCGCGAGGTCCTGGAGGGCGGCCTGGTCCATCCCGGGCTCGGCGGGCTGGCCAAGCTGGGCCTTGAGCTCCTCAATTAGGGCCTCCAGCCGGGCGATATCCTCCTTGGTGGCGGAGGCGTCCTCGAGGGCAGAGACCCGCACCCCCAGGGCGGCCAGTTCCGCGGCAAGCTCCTGGACCGCGTTCTTCAGGGCCTGGAGCTCCTCATCCGAGAGGGCCTCCATGGTGGGGGACTCGCCTTTGGCCTTAAGCTCCTCCTCGATCTGCTGGAGGAGGCGGTAGATGATCAGGGCCGCCTGGTAGCGGGTGAGGGTCTCGTTCCCCCGATAAGTCCCATCGGGAAAGCCCCCGATAATCCCCTTGGCGGCCAGGGCCTCCACCGCCTCCTTGGCCCAGTGCCCCGCGGGCACATCCGAGAACTGGGCTAGACCGAACCCCATGGAGAGGACGGTCAAAAGCCCGGCCAATAGCACCACTAGCCTTTTCCTCATACCTTGCTTCACCCCCTTCTAGGGTTTTCGGGGGGGATACGGACGAGTTGCCGCGTTTCCTCTCCGTTCCCTTACCCCTAGGCGCCAGAAGCCCAAGCGGAAAGCCTCGGACCTCTGGACACCCGGGGATATCATAAAGCCCTCACCTAGTCTTGTCAAGCCCAAGGCCAGCCTGTATACTCCCCCAGGAAGGGGGTGGGAGGGGGGCATAGGCTTAGGCTTCGGGTTTTTCGGTTCAAGGCGGGAAGCGCAGGGGGCCACTGGCCTCACGAGGTGGCGGACCCCAAAAATGGGGATAACCGGGCCGAGGCCCGGGAAAGATCGAGGGATCCGCGGATGCCGCCCGGGGTGTGCCCGCCCCGCCCGCCTAGGAAGCCCCAAGGGAAAGCCCAGCCCGCAAGGGGGGGACAACCAAGGGGCAGGGCAAGACCAAGGCAAGCCGCACCCTGAGGGGTGCCTAAGGGGTTTTATGTGTGGAATCGTAGGATACATCGGCTTTAGGAACGCCACGGATATTCTTCTGGAGGGGCTAAGGCGGTTGGAATACCGGGGGTATGACTCCGCCGGGGTGGCGGTGAAGACCCCGGGGGGCCTAAGGGTGGTCAAGCGCTCGGGGAAACTCCAGGCCCTGGCCGAGGCCCTGGAGGCGGAGACCTTGGAGGGGCATTTGGGAATCGGGCACACCCGCTGGGCCACCCACGGGGCCCCCACGGACCCCAACGCCCACCCCCATACCACCGAGGACGGAAAAATCGCGGTGGTCCATAACGGCATCATTGAGAACTACCAGGAGCTCAAAGAGGCCCTTCTCGCCCGGGGACACCGGTTCCGGTCCGAGACGGACTCCGAGGTCATCGCCCATCTAGTGGAGGAGAAATACCAAGGGGACCTGCTCAAGGCCCTGCAGGAGGCCCTCAAGGAGGTGCGGGGGGCCTATGCCCTGGTGGTGGTCCACCAGGACCTCGAGGAGATTGTGGCCGCCCGGACCGTAAGCCCCCTGGTGGTGGGGCTGGGGGAGGGGGAAAACTTTTTGGCCTCGGATGTCCCGGCCCTCCTCCCCTACACCCGGCGGGTCATCTTCCTCCACGACGGGGACCTGGTGCGGGTGACCCGGGAAGGGGTGGAGGTGGTGGACCTGGAGGGGGAACCCCTGGTACGCCCCATGGAGACCGTGGACTGGAGCCCAGAGGAGGCCGAGAAAGGGGGTTTCCCCCACTACATGCTCAAGGAGATTTACGAGCAGCCCTGGGTCCTGGAGAACACCCTGGGGGGGAGGCTTCGGGATGGGGGGGTGGAGCTTGGGCTTAGCCTGGACCCTAAGGCCGTGGACCGGGTCCAGTTCCTGGCCTGCGGCACCGCGGCCTACGCGGGCTGGTACGGGGCCTATTTGGTGGAGATGCTGGCCGGAATCCCCGCCTCCTGGGAGGTGGCCAGCGAGTACCGGTACCGGGACCCGGTGGCGGGGCCAGGCACCCTGGCCGTGGCCATCAGCCAGTCCGGGGAGACGATAGACACCTTGGAGGCCCTGCGGGAAGCCAGGCGGAAAGGGGCCAAAAGCCTTGGGGTCATCAACGCCAAGGGTTCCACCCTGACCCGGGAGGTGGAGGAGGTCCTCTACATCCACGCCGGGCCCGAGATCGGGGTGGCCTCCACCAAGGCCTATACGGCCATGCTAGCGGCCATGGCCATGCTGGCCCTCTGGCTGGGCCTGGCCCGGGGCCGGGTGGCCAAGGAGGAGGCCCGGGCCCTGGTCCGGGAGATGCGCCGCCTGCCCCGGTTGGTGGAGGAGGCCCTGGAGAAGCGGCCCATTGTGGCCCACATCGCCGAGAAGTACCACCAGGCCCAGGACTTCCTCTTCCTGGGCCGGCACCTCCAGGCCCCCACGGCCTACGAGGGGGCGCTTAAGCTCAAGGAGATCAGCTACATCCACGCCGAGGCCTACCCCGCGGGGGAGATGAAGCATGGCCCCATCGCCCTTATTGACGAGCACCTCCCCGTGGTGGTCCTGGCCACCCAGGGGCCCTTGTACGAAAAGACCCTGGGGAATATCCAGGAGGTCCGGGCCCGGGGGGGGAAGGTCATCGCCCTCGCCACCGAGGGGGACGAGCGAATCCGGAGCTTAGCCCAGGATGTGGTCCACCTGCCCCCGGTCCACCCCATTCTGGCCCCCATTGTGAGCATCGTGCCCCTCCAGCTTCTGGCCTACGAGGTGGCCGTCCTCCTGGGCCGGGATGTGGACCAGCCCCGGAACCTGGCCAAGAGCGTCACGGTGGAATAGCCTCCTCCCCTTCCGCCAAAAAGGGCGGGAGGGGTAAGGCCCGAAAGGCCAAAACCCCTTCCGCCTCAAAATCCCGGTTCCAGGGGAGGCGAAGCCCCTTTAGCTCCAAGACCTCCCCGTCCCAGGCCAGGTAGGGCCAGCGGGCCCTTAAGGCCTCCAGACCCTCCCCCGCCCTTAGGCCGGGCCGGCCCACCTCCCCCCACCAGTAGGCGAAGTAGGCCTCGGCCAGCCGCCTTTTGCGGCCCTTTTCGTCCTCCAGGAAAAGCCCCCCCTGGGCCAGGGCGGCGCCCAGGTTGTTGGCCGGGGTGCCCCAGGCGGCGTAGGCGGCGAGGCGGGAGAAAAGCCCGAGGCGCAGGAGGGGCTCCACCAGCCGGGGATCCCCCCGGTTCACCCGGGCGATATCCGCCAGGGCCACCGGGTGGCGGGCTAGGAGGGCCAGAAGGTCCAGAAGGGCCCGCCTAGGGTTAAGCCCGGCGTAGACATAAAGGACGAGCTCAGGGTTTTCCTCCATCTGGGCCCCGGCGCTTCGCAAAAGCCCCGCCACCGTCTCCTCCAGGGGAACCCCCTCATAAGGGGTGACCCAGCCCGCTAGACCCGGGGCCTCGTAGACCACCCGGACCCTAAGGCCAGGCCTTAAGGCCCGGAGGAGGAGGACCTGCCCCGCCTCGTCCGCCCCGGGGCGGCTTGGGTAAGGAAGGAGACGGGCCTCCTGGGGCGCAGGGGAGTTCCGCAAAGCGTCATCCCAGGTGGCCTCGAGGTAGATCCCGAGGCCGGTCCAGGGGGAGAGGGCCCTTAGGACCTCGAGGTTCCGGGCCCTAAGGCTCGCATCCCAGCGGGGGATGACCCCAAAGAGGAAAACCTGGCCCCGGTTCCGAACCTTCCAGGCCAGGCAAGGCCCAAGCCGGGCTAGGGCGTCCTCCGGGGGGCGGGGAAGGTGGCGGGTTTGGAGGAGACCCCCATAGGCCAGGGCGTCCAGGCTTCCCACCAGGGCCTCCCCCCGGGTATGGGCCAGCCAGCCCAAAAGGGTCTGGGCTGAAGCCCCTCCTGGCCCCCGGTAGGCCCCCTTAGGGGGGCAGAGGGCGAGGCCCCAGGCGCAGGGGGCCCAGTTGGGGGGACGGTCGTCCAGGGGCAGGTAGAGGACCTGGGCCTGGGCCAGGGCGAGGACCAGGGCCAAGGCCCCAAGGCTCAGCCTCACCGGGCCAGGGCCTCGGCCTCCTTTTCGGCCAGGTACCGCTCCGCGGCCATGGCCGCCCGGGTCCCCGCCCCCACGCTGGTGGTGAGCTGGCGGTAGATGGGGTCGGCCACATCCCCTGCGGCGAAGACCCCGGGGCGGGAGGTGTAGACCTCGTCCCGAACAGCGATATACCCATCGGGCCTCAGTTCTACAAAACCCTTGAGGAAGGCGGTGTTGGGCTCATGCCCGATGAAGACAAAGACCCCATCCGTGGGGAAGACGGACTCCTCCCCGGTCTTGAGGTTTTTAAGCCGGACCCCCTTCACCTCATCCTCCCCGAGGATCTCGGTGACAATATGGGAGAAGAGGAAGTGCATCCTGGGGTTGGCGAAGGCCCGGGCCTGGGCGGACTTGTTCGCCCTTAGCTCATCCCGGCGGTGGACCAGGGTGACTTTGCGGGCAAACCGGGTGAGGAAAAGCCCCTCCTCCACCGCGGCATCCCCCCCACCCACCACCACCACCTCCTTGTCCCGGAAGAAGTACCCATCGCAGGTGGCGCAGGTGGATACCCCCCGGCCGTAAAACCGGTCCTCCCCGGGCACCCCAAGCCTTCTGGGGCTCGCCCCCATGGCCAGGATGAGGGCCCGGGCCCGGTAGGCCCGCTCAAACCCCTCCACCCGGAAAAGGTCTCCTTCGGCCTCGAGGCCCTGGACCTCCTCCATGACGATCCGGGTCCCAAATTTCTCGGCCTGCTGGACCATCCTTTGGGCGAGCTCCGGGCCGCTAATCCCCTCGGGAAAGCCTGGGTAGTTCTCCACTTCCTCGGTTTGGGCGATCTGCCCCCCGGGGAGGCCCTTTTCCAAAATGAGGGTCTTAAGCTGGGCTCTCCCGGTGTAAATCCCTGCGGTCAGGCCCGCAGGCCCCCCGCCCACGATGACCACATCCCAAACCTCGTCCTTAGGGGGTGCATCCGTAAGACCGGCCAGGTTGAATTCCATGCCGCTCCTCCTCCGTACCCATGCTACACCCCCATATACGGGGGGAGGGTACCAAGCCCCATGGTAGCACAAAGGGCAAGCCCCCACCCTTGGAGGTGGGGGTAAAGGGGCCGCCCGGGCTTCTGGTGACCCCAGGGGGATTCGAACCCCCGTCTCGGCCTTGAGAGGGCCGTGTCCTAGGCCTCTAGACGATGGGGCCACGGGGCCCGGGCGGGTTTGGTGACCCCTGGGGGATTCGAACCCCCGCCGCCGCCTTGAAAGGGCGGTGACCTAACCACTAGTCGAAGGGGCCGAGGCTTTGGCTGGGGTGCGTGGATTCGAACCACGACCGGCGGATCCAGAGTCCGCTGTCCTACCCTTAGACGACACCCCAGCGTTTCCGATCCGCCCCCAGGCGGACCAACGACTATGGTACACTCTAGAGGGTGGTTTTGGCAAGCCCCATGGTGGAAGACCAGGTTCTGGATATCCTAAGCCGGTATATCGCCCCCAAGGCCGCGGCCAACCTCCTGGAAAGGGCCATGGCCGGGGCCTGGCCCAGGACCCCTGGGGCCTGGGCCAGGTTCCTGGAGGAAAGGCTTTGGCCTGAACTCGTCCAGCGCCTCCCCTTTAGGGAGATGCCCCCGGAGCTCAAGGCCCTAATCCGGCGGCTCAAGGAGGCCGAGCCTCCCCCGCCCGCGGAGACCCCCCTGGAGGAAGCCCCTCCCCAGGAAACCGTGGACCTGGAAGACCCCAGCACCCGGGAAGCCTTGGCCCAGGACCTGGCCCGGCTGGAAGGGGTCCGGGGGGTGGTGGTGGCTGGGCCGGGGGGGCGGGCCGAGCGGCTTAGGGAGGAGGCCCCGCTTTTGGAAACGGTCCATCTTCTCTTGCAAAAGGAGGGATACGCCTCCTTCTTTCTGGCCCTGGGGGACGGGGTTTGGCTCCTCCGCAACCTGGGCCAGGGGTATATTGGGCTCATCGCCGAGCGGGAGGCCAACATCGGCCGGCTCCTCTACCAGTTGCGCCGGCTTAAGGGCAAGGAGGAGGCATGAAGAAGCTTTGGCTCCTCATCCCGGTCCTAGGCCTGGCCCTGGCGGCCAGCCTCACAGAGCTCGCGGATGGCGTCCTGGAATCCCTAGCCAGGGTGGCCGTGGGCCAGCCCCAGGCCCAGGCCGCCTTGGAAAGGGCCCAGAGCCTGGTCCGGCAGGCGGGGCCTGAGCTCCCCCCGGTCCTCAAGGAAGCAGCCCTGAATAACCTCCAAGAGGCCCGGGGTTTTCTCCTACGGGGGGACCGGCCCAACCTCGAGGCCCGGTTGGTCCTGGTCCGGCACCTTCTGGGCAAGGCCCTGTTTGACCAAGTCTTAAGGGCGGGCCCCGGGGAGCGGGGGGCCTACCTAAGCCGGCTCGCCCGGGCCACCGGTCTACCCCAGAACCTGTTCCAGGAGGCCCAGCCCCTCTCCCCAGAGGCCACCCGCCGGGCCCTAGAAGCCTGGTACCTAGGGGCCATGGTCCAGGACTTGGAGCAGGCCCTTATGGCCCAGAACCGGCCCCAGGCCTACCTGGAGGTGGCCCGGGCCTACGCCCGGTTCCTGGTGGTCCAGGACAGTCCCCAAAACACCCTAAGGGCCCAGGACTTTGTCCAGGTCTTGGGCCAGATTGCCAGCGGGGAGGCCTTCCGGCCAGGGGTCCAGGCGGTCCGCCAAAAGGCCCTGGCCTGGCGGCAGGCCCTAACCCCCCCTAAGCCCACCCCGGCCCCTCAGGCTCAGGCGAGCCAGCCTTCCCAGGCTCAGCCTGCCCAGGCCCCCGAGGCCCAGGTCCAACCCACCCCCGAGCCCCCCTCCCCCCCAAGCCCTCAGGCCCCGGCCCCACCCCAGGAACCCCCAGGCGCAGGCCAGCCCCCCGAGGAGGCCACGCCTAGCCCCCCTTCTGGGGAAGAGGCTGGTTTTGCCTTGAGTCTGGAAGGGGAAATCGCCCTTCTAGGGCTACCACCGCAAAAAACCGAGAGCCTAGCCCGGGGGTTGCAAGAGGCAGGGTTTTTC
>FWWM01018081.1_pt1 | contig 10094 bp, 6 predicted proteins | sample 2228351 | NCBI WGS metagenome assembly FWWM01 (sample SAMEA103939774, study PRJEB20133) | metagenome
CCGGGTCCTTCTCCTTCTTCACCCTCTCCTTGAGCTCCTGGAAGGTGAGGTGGTCAGCAACCGTCATGAAAGAAGGATACTATGGAAAAGGGTATCAGCTCCTCCTCCATCACCTCCCTTGGGGTCCTGTACCCCAGCCCCGTGTGCAACCGGCTCTCCCCGTAGTACCGGATGCGCTCCCTTATCACCCCCTTCAGCTCCGCTTGCTTCGCAAATGCTTTCCCCTTCGGGGAAGAGCGAAAGTTTGGGCTTCCAGGAATAGGTCCGTCGCCTCCCCCTTAGTCAGCCGTCAGGCTACCTTGGCCCGCCCAAAAAAGCTCTCCATCACCGGAGGCAAGATAGCCCTCCGGGCTGACCCCCTTGGCACTCACGAAGCTCAAGCCTCTCCGTGATGAACCCCTTGGCCCTCTCCGAGGCCTCCAGAGCAGATTCCGCCGTGGGGGAAGGGGATAGGAACCAGCTTCGCCCTTCGGGCGGACCCACAAGGGAACGTACGGGCCTCCGGCCCGTGACCCGCCCGTTCCCCGGCCTGAAGGACGATTTGGACTAGGGGGTTGGGCTTGGGCTGCCGGGCTTGTAAGATTAGGCCTGTCGGGCTGACACGCTTCCGGATTAGACCAAAGTCCTTCAGAAGACGGCGGATGCGCTTGGAGTTGGTCAGCCCGGAGGGCTATCTTGCTGATAACGCCTCTGCGCCGCAGTTCTCCAAGATACGGGCGGAGCCCGTGACCGTCTACCCTTCGGTAGCCGTACTCCGGGTGCTCCAAGGTCAGCCGTCAGGCTACCTTGAGGATGGCCTCTATCTGTTCCCTGCCCCTGCGGTCTTCCGCAAGGTAGCCCTTCGGGCTGACCTTCCCGCCTCTTGTCCGCCAAAGGCTTCTGGCGCAGGTAGTAGTACCAGGTGGCCCGGGGAATGGGAATCTTCGGGCCAAAGGCCCGGACCTAGTGCACGGAGCGTCACGGGCGAAGCCCGTATCTTGTGGCACGGGCAATCTCCACCAGGCTGCGCTCCCCCTTTAAGGCCTCAAGGGCTGCTTGAGTCACGCCCGAAGGGCGTACCTAGCCCTTAAGCTGCGGCGGCACCGGTTTGGCCTTTTTCATTTTGACCCCCTAGATGAGACTAGGCCACCACTCTTTGGCTATCTAGTCTAGTGGGCGCATATTCCACGAAAAGGAGGAGTGGGCAAGGGAATTGGAGGCCTCGGGCGTGAGGCCGGTGAGGTAGGAGCGGTCCGGGAGGGAAGGAGACCACCCGGGAAGGGAGAAGGCGGCCCGCCTCAACTGGAGGCGCGGCTACGTGCCAGTTCCTACTCGCTCTAGAGGCGACCCGGCCCTAATCCTTACCATTTCTGTAGTTCTCCTTGACAAGTGGGGGAGGGGTGTGTAGAGTTTACTTTTGCGGCGTTGCGCGGACCGGCTACTTCCGAGGCATATTCGGACTGTTCCGGTCCCACCCTCACCCGCCCCCGCCCCGCGGGGTAACCCGTTGAGGAAGAGAAGACGGACGTTCAAGCGCACCTAGCGGAATCCCCCCTACAACCCGAGTCCATCCTCCCATAGGCCCATCGGCACGAGGCAGCGGACCTTTGGCGGCGTTGGCCGCGGAAAGGAGGGAGGTATGTTGTCCATGCAGGGCATCCTTGGGGATCTTTCGTCCTGGTTGACGGAGCAGGGCTACCGCGTCCTAAAGCAGCAGGTGGACGAGGACGGGGATGGGTTTCTTGGCTTCACCCTGCCCGAGGGCACCTTCCGCTTCGTCCTGGTCATCCAGCAGGAGGATAACGGCCTTTTCTTCTACGCCCTACGCCTGACCTTTGGGGACCTAAAGCCGCCAGAGGCTGCCCTTCTAGGGATCACCGCCAGGATCAAGGGGGTCAAGGCCTTCCTGGACGGGGACGGGGACCTGGTCCTGGGGGTGGAGGGCTTCACCCACGACCCCCACGCCCTTCCCTTCGTGCTGCCCAGGCTGACCCAGGTCCTGGAGCACACCGCCTTCCTCCTAGGCTTCTGGCAGGTCATGGGGGGCATCCTGCCCCTGGGGGGGAGGGCCTAAAATGGAGTCCAACCGAGGAGGTGGACGGGGATGATGAGGCTGAAGTATAACCCTTTCCACATGCGCTACGAGCCGGCGGAGGAGGACTGGGAGCTCAAGTACAACCCGGCCACGGGGGAGTACCAGTACGCCCCGCCGGGTGCGGAGCTGACGTACAACCCCTTTGTGGGGCGGGCGACCTTCATCCCCACGGCCAAGTACAACCCCTACACGGGGCAGTACGAGGCGGTGCCGGAGGACTGGGAGCTGGACTACGACCCCTTCTCCGGGCTCCACCGCTACGGGCCCAAGGGGTAGGGGGTGGGGGTGGGCGGGCACCTTAGCGTCACCGACCTCACCGCCTTCCTGCGGCTCCAGTCCTGCGGGCGGTACCTGGCCTTTCGGGCGGGGCAGGGGAAGCCCCTGGCCGAGGCCATCCTCCGCCGGTTTCCCCGCCACTCCGATCCCACCTACGGGGAGGAGGGCCTGAAGGCGGAGGAGGCCCTGGCCCGGCTCCTGGAGGGGGAGGGCTTCCGCCCCCGGGACGTTCCCAACTGGGCGGCCTGGGCCCAGGCGGTCCAGGGGGCGGCCCCGGGGGACCGCCTCTACGCCCGCCAGGTGGAGGTGGAGGGGCGGATAGGGGCTTTGGACCTGAAGGGGCGGATGGACTTCGTCCTGCTGGACTGGGGGGCGGACGGTCCGGTGGTGCGGGTGGTGGAGGGGAAGGCCACCCGCAAGGACCGCACCTACCACTACGCCCAGCTGGCCCTCTACGCCCTCCTCCTGGAGGGGCAGCCTCCCCTTTGGGGGGGGGAAGCGGTGCCCCTGGAGTTCCAGGTGGTCCGCCTGGACCCAGGAGGCGGCCCCCCCGATTTCCCTTTAGGCCACCTGGATCCCGAGGAGAGGGAACTCCTGGAGCAGGCCATAGGAGACATGCGGGCCCTCTTGGCCCCAGGGGGGCCTGTGGAGGCCCTTCTCCGTGAGGCCCCCTTGGGGCTTCCCTATGTCCTCAACGCCCGCTGCGACGCCTGCCCCTATGCCCCCGTTTGTCTGGAGAAGGGGATCGAGGGGGAGGAGGTGGAGCTCCTCGGCCTCAAGGGGGAGGTGGCCCAGGCCCTGCGCCAGGTGGGCTTGGAGACGCTGGGAAGGCTATCGGAGGCTACTCTGGAGAAGCTGAAGGAAGCCCTTCTAGGGATGGAAACCCCCCTCCGGCCGGAGCACCTCTCTACCCGGGCGCGGGCGCGGCGGGCCCAGCTCCTGGGGCGGGCCCGCCCCCCGGGGTACTATCCCGTGACCTGGCTCCAGGACGCGGGCTTCGGCCGGCTCCCCCTCTACACCCAGGAGGGAAATCCCCTCCTGCGGGTGTACCTGGCGGTGGAAAAGGACCTGGTGGCGGAGCGCCTCAACGCCCTGGTGGCCCACGTGGCCCTGGGGGAGGAGCTTCTCCCCGCGGATGGGGACCTCTCCTTGCCCCCAGAGGGGACCTTCGCCCTGGCCCTTCGGGAAGAGGCCTGGACGGGAGACCCCTGGGAGGACGACCGGCTGGAGGGCGGGCTGATCCAGGCCTTTTTCCAGAGGCTGGTGGGGGTCCTAAGGGCCCAGGCTGGGGGCCAACAGGCCCTCCCCCTTCACCTCTACGTCTGGTCCCCGGAGGACCTGAAGAACCTGGTGGAGGCCATCCTGCGGGTGGGGCCGGAGGGGAGCGGCCTCCTGGAGGGCCTGTGGCACCTTCTGGGCTGCCGGGAAAGCCTGGAGCAGCTCATCTACAGCAGCCTGAAGGAGGAGGTGGAAACCCGCTATGCGGTGGGCCTCACCTCCCGGAGCCTCCTGGCGGCCACCGCCCTGCCCTGGCCCGGCAAGGGCCGCCCCTTCCCCTGGCGCTTCGGGGGGCAGAACCTCCGCCGGCTCTTCCGGCCCTGGCTCTTCGATTTCCTGGAGTGGCGGGAGGACACCTACCGGGAGGTGCGCACCCGGAACTACGACGCCCTGCCCCCGGCCTACTGGCGGGCCTTCTGGGGGGAGGAACTTAGGGGGGGTTTCCCCCAGGAGGTGAAGGAGGCGGCGCCCCACGTGCCCCTCTACCTCAAGGCCCGGGCCCTGGCCCTGCGCTGGCTGGAGGAGGCCATCACCCCCAAGAACCGGGAGGTCGCCAAGCCTCCTCTCCCCCTCAGCGATCTCCCTGACTTCCGCCTAAGGGCGGAGGGGGTGGCCCGGGTGGCCCTGGACTTCCTCCGGTTCGAGCAGCACGTGCGCCTGAGCACCTGGCTGGCGGACAAGACCCTCCCCCCCGGCCTTCGGGTCCTGAACGGCACCGCCCTCATCCTGGAGGGGCTGGAACCGGAGTTGGAGGAGGACCAAAGGGGACGGAAGGTGCCGGTGGCCTACCGCGCCCGCATCCGCCCCTACCCCGATGGCTTCCCCCTGAAGGACCTGGAGGCCCGGGCGGCCTTCAACCGGGGGGACTTCGTGCGGGTCTCCCAGATGAAAGGCCCCGACGAGGCACAGCCCTTGAGGGGGTTCTTTTGGGGCTTCACCGCAATTGTGGAGGAGGTGGACTGGGAGAGGGGGACGGTTTTCCTGACCCCCGTGCCCTCCAAAACCCAAGACCGCTACGTCCTAAGAAGCTCCCCTCCCCACGAGGTGTGGCCTCTAGCGGCCATGGACCCCAGCCCCTCGGACTACGTGGCCCGGCGGGTGGACGAGCGTCTGGAAAGCCTTCCGGAGGACCACCCCGTGAACGCCTGGTTCCACCCGGAGGACCCCCGCCTGCCCCCCGCGGACGGGAGGGCCACGGTCCCCGGTCTGGGGATCCCCTTCCTGGAAGCGGTGGACGGGGTCCTGGACCGTCTGGTCTTCCCCAACGGCACCCGGCTCAACCCCACCCAGCGCCGGGCCATCCGGGAGGGCTTCACCACCCGGGTCCACCTCCTCCAGGGGCCTCCGGGGACGGGCAAGACCCAGGTCACCGCGGTGGCCCTCCTCTTGCAGGCCCAGCTCCTCCTGCCCCCGGGGGGGTTCATGGGGGTGGCCGCGGCCACCCACACCGCGGTGGACACCCTCCTGGAGCGCACCCGGGCTCTGGAGGCGACCGTGCGGCAGGCCGTGGAAGGGGCGGGCCTTCCCTGGCGTCCCCTCCGGCTCCTGCGCCTGGACCCCTCCGAGGGGGAAGGGGACAAGATCCCATCGCTTCTCGGAGAGGACCGGGCCATCCTTTTCGGCACCACCAACGCCCTTCTCAAGGCCGAACGTCCGCTCTCCCTCCTGGTGGTGGACGAGGCCAGCATGATGGTCTTCCCCCACTTCCTGGCCCTGGCCTCCCTCCTTGAGGGGGGGGACTGGCGGATCCTTCTGGCAGGGGACCACCGCCAGCTGGCCCCGGTGATCCAGCACCACTGGGAGGAGGAGGACCGACCCGGGGTCCAGCGCTACCTCCCCTACCTGAGCGCCTTTGAGGCCCTCCTAAAGCTTAGGGAAGGCTTCCGGAACCCTGATCCCCACGTTCTGCGTTCTACCCTGGACCACACCCACCGTCTCCCCGAGGAGGTGCGGCGCCTTATCCAGCCCCTCTACCGCCGGGATGACATCGACCTCAAGGGGAGGGAGGGGAGCGCCCCTTCCCGGGGTACGGGGGAGCCCTGGCGGAGCGTGTGGACCGGGGGCGAGGGGGTCTACCTCCTGGTGCACGAGGAGGCGGGGAGCCGGAAGCGCAACCCCCTGGAGGCGGAGATCATCTCCCGGGTCCTGGAGGCGGCCCCTTCGGACCTAGGGCCGGAGGAGGTGGCCGTGGTCACCCCCTTCCGGGCCCAGCGCACCCTGCTTCGGGGGCACCTAGCGGGACGGGTGGACCTGGTGGACACGGTGGAGCGCCTCCAGGGGGGTGAGCGCCGGGTCATCTTCTACAGCGCCAGCGCCAGCGACCCCCAGGCCCTCACCGAGCTCCAGGAGTTCATCCTGGACGCCAACCGCACCAACGTGGCCTTCTCCCGGGCCAAGGAGCGCCTGGTGGTGGTGGTATCCCGCACCCTCCTCAACTTCCTGCCCCCCGAACGGGAGGCCTACCAGGAGGCCGTCCTGTGGAAGGAGCTCCGGGGCCTCTGCTCCCGCCTCCTGGACGAAGGGATGGTGGAGGGGGTCTGGGTACGGCTCTACGTGCCGGAGAGGAACGGCCCCAACGGGGAGGGGAGTCCCCCGGAGGAGGCCGCGGTCCCTTAAGGGCCCGGGGCCCTAAGGGGGAGTGCGGAGGCGGGTAAGGGGAGCGTCTTCTACCACCCACCTGGAAGGGGCCATCGCCCCGGTGGTCCATTGCCCACTGCCCTTGTCCCCAGAGGGGGAGGAGCAAAATAGGACCATGCTCCCCTCCCTACGGGCCCTCCTCGCCCTCCCCCTACTGCTCACCCTGGCCCTAGCCCTCTCCCCTCAGGGGAAGCTCCAAGGGCCTGTGCGGGTGGTGCGGGTGGTGGACGGGGACACGGTGGAGCTTCAGGGCCTAGGGCCGGTGCGGCTCATCGGGATAGACGCGCCGGAAAGCTCGTACAACCAGAGGACCTCCGGGGCGGAGGAGGTGAGGCTGGGCCTCGAGGCGAAGGCCTTCCTTACCCGGATGCTCTCGGGCAGGGCGGTCTATGTGGAGCTGGACGTCCAGGAGCGGGACCGGTACCGCCGGGTGCTGGCCTACCTGTACCTGGAGGACCCCAGGGGGGACTGGAGCTATGGGGGCAAGAGGTTCCGCCAGGTGAACCTGGAGCTGGTGCGGGCGGGCTGGGCCGAGTCCTACACCGTCCCCCCCCAACGTCCGCTACGCGGAGCTGTACCTCCAGGCATCCCGGCAGGCTAGGGCCAAGGGCCTGGGGATGTGGGGCGGGGGCTCAGGGGGTGGGCCTAGAGGCGGAAAGTCCAACTGTGACCCGGCCTACCCCACGGTGTGCATCCCCCCACCCCCACCGGACCTAGGTCAGCCCGCAAGGGCTAATCTTGTTTGCGGGGAGATTCCCCACCGCAACTTCCAGGTTCTCCCCCCGGATCCTCACCGGTTTGACCGGGACCGGGACGGGGTGGGGTGCGAGAGATGAACCTCTGATCACCTAAGTTTCCAGGCTAGTACACTTGAAACCATGGTCTGGTTGGAAGTCCTGGTGCTCTTTCTTCTTTCCCTGGTCCCGTTTTTAGCCCAGGCCCTCTCCCCCGAAGACGAGCCTCAAGAAGAAAACCCTTAACTCAAAACCACCTATGCTCCCGGCCTTATGCCCTGGGCCTGTGGCTCCCGAGGGGAGGTGGGGGGTTATGAAGGGTATACAGGAGGTGTAGGCTTTGAGATTCTGGATCTTTACAAAACGGTTGTATAGGGGTACCCTAAAAAAAGGGGACACAAAGATGTGGGGATTTATTCCCGCTCTAGTTGTTGGCCTAGCCGCAGCTCTTTTTAACCACGCTAGCGCCCAAGTTGGGGTTAAGTGGACAGAGCATTTCGTTGAACTCTATGACATTGTCTATGGCAACAACCGTTTTGTAGCCGTAGGCAGGGACGGTACCATCCTTGCTTCTTTTGATGGAAAAACCTGGCTACCACAAGATTCGGGGACGGATCGGGAACTCAATGGTATCACCTATGGCAACGGCCTTTTTGTAGCGGTGGGGGATGGGGGCACCATCCTTACTTCGCCTAACGGATTAGGCTGGACGGCTCGGGGGTCAGGAACGAGAAACGATATCATTAAAGTTGCCTACGGCAACAACCTCTATGTAGCGGTAGGAGCAGGGGGCACCATCCTCACCTCCTCAGACGGTGTGCGTTGGATCAGACAAAACCCAGGGACGGATCGGGAACTTGATGGCATTGTCTACGGAAATGGCTTCTTCGTGGCGGTGGGTAGGGATGGCACCATCCTCACTTCTCCGGACGGGGTGCGTTGGATCAGACAGATTTCGGGAACAAACAAGGTGCTCTCCAGCATTGCCTATGGCAAAGGGCTATTCGTAGCAGTAGGTGAAGGCGGTACGATCCTGACTTCCTCCAATGGAACAACTTGGATAGCGCAGAGGTCAGGAACGGATATTTATCTGCCAAGCATCACCTACGGATCGGGCCTCTTCATAGCGACCAAAATAGATGGGAACGCCCTGATTTCCCCTGACGGGGTAACCTGGAGAGAACAATCCTTGAAAACAAATACCCTGCTCTGGAGCGTCGCCTACGGAAACGGTCAATTTGTGGCGGTGGGGCGTTCGGGTGCGATTTTCACTTCTTCCGATGGTATAACCTGGACGGCTCAGTTTCCGGGGAAGGGGACGGGAACGGGTGCTGGACTTGAAGACATCGCCTACGGCAATGATCTATTCGTGGCAGTGGGGAACTATGGCACAATTCTCACCTCTCCAGACGGGGTGGGCTGGATGCAATGGTCTTCGGGAACGGAGGCCCACCTCCACGGCATTGCCTACGGCGATGGTCTGTTCGTAGCGGTAGGGGATGATAGCACCATCCTTACCTCCTCCGACGGCGTAATCTGGACAGGCTTATCGTTGAACATACCTGTTTTACGACTCTGGGACGTTGCCTACGGCGATGGGCGGTTTGTGGCTGTCGGAGAGTTCGGCGCGACTTTCACCTCCTCTGACGGAACGAACTGGAGGTTTAACTGGTCGGGGACGATTGACACGCTCCTTGGCATCACCTACGGGAACGGCCTCTTCGTGGCCGTAGGGGGTGGGGGCACCATCCTCACTTCCCCGGATGGCGTAACCTGGACGGCGCAGAAGTCGGGAACAGACAACGCACTCACGGATGTTATCTACGCCAACGGACGCTTCCTGGCGGTGGGACTGAGTAGCACGATTCTGTTCTCCCGTGATGGAACGGCTTGGGCGACAGGCTCCTTGAGAGGTGATACATATCTTATGGGTGTAACTTACGGCAACGGCCTTTTCGTAGCGGTAGGGCTTGCGCTTGATGTAGCCATCCTGACCTCTCCCGACGGCATACGTTGGACAGAGCGCGCTCCAAATCGCTACCTTGGGCTTCGGGGAGTCGCCTATGGAAACGGCCGGTTTGTGGTAGTAGGGGACGGAGGCGTAGTTCTAACCTCCCCTTAGCACTTTAGAGTCTGGAGGTGGAAGATGCCGAGGATTTTGGTCTACGCGCTATTCCTCCTGACAAGCTTAGGTGGGATCGGCCTCGCCAGCACCAGCCTGGTGTTAGGGACGATCCTTCCGGGTTGGGAGCGCTTGCGGGAGGAGCCTGTAGTAAGCGAGGCCCGGCGCATTTTGCGCTCCTACGCCCTCCAGATCCCGGAGGTTCTGTGCCTCTCCCATGAGGTTCACTACCGGTCTTCGGGGAGGCTTTTTGCTAGGTCCTTGTACGTTGACACCTGGTTGGAGTCCTCTGGAAGGTTGGTACCTATTCTTGAGGACAGAAGACAGCACATCCTCCTCTTCTACCCAAGGTTTTCTTCCCCTAGGCTTGTGGTTGTCTTCCAACTAGACGAGGGGTTGTTGCTCGCGACTTGCTAGTGTGAAAGTCCTCTCTTGAAGCCTAGAACCTCAGGTCGTTGTAGACTGGTTCCTTTCAGACCAGGACCCAGGCATCGGTCAGGCGCTTCGGGCGGTCGCCTGAGTATGCGGGTAAATTACCCGAAAGGGGGGTAAGATCTCGCTAAGGAACCACGTCAGAGGTGAGGATCAGACCAAACCCCCCCACTACCACGAAACGACCTGCTCCATAGCCCACACCATTGAAGCCCTCATCAACCACCCCATTCCTCTGCCTGGTCCAGTTCACAGCGTCCCGCGAGGCATAGAGAACCCCTGGGTTGCCCAACGCAACCCATACCCCGTTCCCAAACCCAACCCGGTGGACGTATATGTCTAAGAACTCCCGTAAACTCCAGCGCACCCCGTCCTGGGAAGTCAGCACCTTATGGCCGCTTACCGTCAGGAAAACACCGTTCCCGTAAGCAACGTTCCGAGGCCACGCTTCTAACGTTTGTACGGTCCAGTTGACCCCATCCTGAGAAACCAGGGCAACCCCACGGCTCGCCTGGAGGTCATACCCTACGGCTACAAAGCG
>FWWM01018090.1_pt1 | contig 10090 bp, 11 predicted proteins | sample 2228351 | NCBI WGS metagenome assembly FWWM01 (sample SAMEA103939774, study PRJEB20133) | metagenome
TCCTCTCCCTCCCGCAGGAGGGAGAGGAGACAGGTGAGGGTGGTGTCCGAGAAGAACCCCCTCACCGCAGCCTCTCCCCCAAGGGGGGCGAGGCGAATAGAGGGCTCAAGGTCGGAAAGAATTTCGGATTAGGGTTAGCTGATGGAGCTGGTCGCTATCCGCCATCACAGGAGGAGAGAAAATGACCGAGATCGGACTGATTGCCATCGGAGCCGGCCTGGCCATCGGCCTGGCTGCACTCGCCACCGGGCTTGCTCAGGCCAAAATCGGTGCAGCGGCCGTGGGCGCCATTCTGGAGAAACCGGAGTCGTTAGGCACCGTCCTGATTCTCCTGGTGATCCCCGAAACCCTGGTGATCTTCGGGTTCACGGTGGCGATTTTGATTTTGTTCACGTTGAAGTGAACTCCGTCCTCCGCTGTCCGTTATCCGTTTTCCGCTAACGGATGACGGTTCACGGATAACGGATCACGGATCACGGTCTTTATGCCTTACGACACGCTGATCGCCGCGTTGCTGGCGGAAGGGGAGGCCAAGCGCAAGGAGATCTTGAGCAAGGCTCGAGCGCAGGCGGAAGGGCTGATCGCTCAGGCCGCCGCTGAAGCCGAGCGTGTGGAACGCGAGGCCGATCGGCGCGTGCGGGACGAACTCGCCAGGCAGCGGGAAGAGGCGCTGAGCCGGGCATCGATCAGCCGGCGCCGTCTGCTCCTGCAGGCAAAGCATGAGGTCCTCGATGCGGTCTGGCGGCGGGCGTCCGAGAAGGCCATGGCCCTGACCGGTGCCGATCGGGCCCGCATCGTACAAGGGCTGCTCGACGAGCTGTTGGACGCGGCGCCGCCCGGCCCTCTCACCGTGATCATTGATCGTCGGGAACAGGCCGCCCTGGCCCCGCACCTTGAAGCTCGGAAGCTGGCCGTCGAAGAACGATCGCGGGACGATCTCCTCTTAGGTGCGGAGATCGTGGCGGGCGGAGAAATTCTGCGGACGAGTTTGACGACACGGCTCGCCAAGGCAAGACCGCAGCTCATGATCGAGCTCAACCGGCTGCTCTTCAAGGCAGCCGACAGCTAGCAACGAGTAGCCAGCAACCTGAAGCTACCGCTATTCGCTGCTCGCTATTCGCTCAGAAAGATGGACGACTACGCCTATTTCAACGCCCGGGTGAGGGCCATGCAGAGCCGGCTGTTGGGCCGCGAGCAGTATGACGCGCTGCTTGCACAGGACACGACCGGTGGCATCATGGAGAACCTGAAGAACTCCCCCTACGCGGAAGCGCTGGAGCGGGTGGTGGACGCGCCGGGGACAGGCTCTCGCCCGGATCCGACCATTCGCCTTGACGAGGCACTGCGACGGGACCTGACCAGGACGCTGTCGAAGCTGAGACATCTGGTATCGAATCGCGTACGGGAATTGCTGGATACGCTCCTCCTTCGCTGGGACACCTACAATGTGAAGACCGTCGTGAGAGGGAAACGTGCCGCCGCTCCGATTGAAGACGTTCTCGGCGCCATGGTTCCCGTGGGAGTCCTCGATGAAATCGCGCTGGCCGAATTGTCCAGAGCCCCGACGCTCGGAGCCGTTGCCGACACACTGGCGACATGGCGCATCCCGCTCGCGCGCCCGCTCCGCCAAGGCCTCAAGCGACTCGGCGAATCGGAATCCCTGCAGGCGACGGAATACGAACTGGACCGCTTCGTGTTCGCCCATGCCTTCACGGTCGCGACCGACGGGGACGACAACGATGCCGTCGTGCGGAGGTACGTGCACCTCATGGCGGATCGGACGAACCTCTCGACCGCGTTGCGCTTTCTGGCAGAACGAAGCCCCCTCTCTCCCCTCGAAGCCGCGCGTCATTTCATCGATGCCGGCGGCCGGTTCACGAGGTCCCACTATGACACCTTGGTCGGCGCTCGTGATCTCCGGCACGGGCTCTCTCTACTGACCAACGGCCCGTTTGCCTGGCTCCCGGGTCGCGCCGCTGCGGCCGAACGTCTCTCCCTGCCGCTGATCGAACGACGGCTGGATCACTGGATGATCCGCCAGGCACGCGGTCTCGCGCGACCGGAGCCGCTCGGCATCGGCCTCGCCATTCTGTATATCGAGCAAAAGATCAACGAGGTGCGGAATCTCCGCATGATCGTGCGCGGCAAGGCTCTGGGCATGGGCGCGGAGGCGATCGAGGAGTGGCTGATCATCTGACCGTTTCCCGTTGCCCGTTTTCCGCGATCCGATTACGGGGAACGGTGAACGGAAGACGGATCACGGAGAACGTCATGGCATGGCTGAGAGTGATCACCGATCCCGATACCGCGCTGGGCTTCCGCTTGGCGGGTGTGGACGTGCACGAGGAGACCGATCCGGTCAAGGCGGGCGAGCGGCTCCTCGCGTTGCTGCGGGCGAGAGAGGCGGGGATCGTGATCTACAACGAGGATTGTGTGTCCGCCCTTCCGGAATCCGCCGTGATCGCGTTGGAGGAGAGCCTGACTCCGGTGTTCTTCGCGATTCCGGTGTCGCGGACCGTTCCGCCGGCCGAACGGCGGGAGGAATATCTGGCTCGCCTCGTCCGCCGGGCGATCGGGTATCAGATGAAGATCAGGAGATAACCCGTTCCCCGTTGTCTGTTTCCCGCTGTTCGCTTACGGAAAACGGAAGACGGTTAACGGAAGACGGATTACAGACATGGGAACGATCATCAAGATTTCCGGTCCCACTGTGGTGGCGCGCGGGATGGAGCAGACCCGCCTCTTCAACCGTGTCGCGGTCGGCCGGATGGGCTTGCTCGGAGAAGTCATCCGTATCCGGCGGGATGAAGCCACGATCCAGGTGTACGAGGAGACGACAGGGCTCGCGCTCGGCGAGGAGGTTGTGGATGCCGGCGAGCCGCTCCTGGTGGAAGTGGGGCCCGGGCTGCTGGGCTCCACGTTCGACGGGGTGCAACGTCCGCTGGACGTGATCGCGGCCGAACAGGGCGCCTGGATCACCAGAGGCGTCACACTTCCGGCTTTGCCTCGGGACCGTCAATGGGCCTTCACACCCCTCGTCCAAGCCGACACTCCGGTGACCGGCGGGGTGTGCATCGGAGTGGTCCAAGAGACCGAGAAGATCCAGCACCGCGTGCTCGTCCCGCCGGGCGTGTCCGGCGTCGTCCGAGAGATTCGTGAAGGGACCTTCACCGTGACCGACCCGGTGGCGTTGATCGAGCTGGACAGCTCTCAGCCCGTAGCGTCCGGCGTTCCGCCCCTCACGCCTCATGCCTCTCGCCTCACGCCCCTGACCATGCTGCAACGATGGCCGGTGAGAACACCCCGCCCGGCTGCGGAGCGGCTGCCCCCGATCGTGCCGTTCATCACCGGGCAACGGGTTTTCGATATGCTCTTCCCGGTCGCCTCGGGGGGAACCGTCATCGTGCCCGGTGGTTTTGGAACCGGCAAAACGGTCGTCGAACAGACGTTGGCCAAATACGCGCAAGCCGACATCATCGTCTACATCGGATGCGGCGAGCGAGGCAACGAAATGACTGAGGTCCTCGCCGATTTTCCTCGTCTGACGGATCCGGCCACCGGCTTGCCGCTCATGCACCGGACGATCCTCATCATCAACACGTCCAACATGCCGGTCGCGGCCCGCGAGACCTCGATCTACACGGGCATCACCCTAGCCGAATATTACCGGGACATGGGCTACGCCGTGGCCGTGATGGCCGACAGCACTTCGCGCTGGGCCGAGGCCACGCGCGAAATCTCGGCGCGGCTCGAAGAGATGCCGGGGGAAGAAGGCTACCCCACCTATCTCTCCACCAAGTTGGCCGGCTTCTATGAGCGCGGCGGCCGGGTCCGCTGTCTGGGAGACCCGAACCGGCAGGGATCGATCACGATCGTGTCGGCCATCTCGCCTCCCGGCGGCGATTTTTCCGAGCCCGTGACGCAAAGCTCGATGCAGGTGGCGGGAGCCCTGTGGGCGCTGGATTCCGATCTCGCCCACCGCCGTCACTTCCCCGCCATCAATTGGAAGCGCAGTTTCTCGCTCTATACCACCCCGCTCGACCCCTGGTTCCGAAAACAGGTGGCGACTGACTGGCCGCAGCTCAGGGCCGACCTCGCCGCTCTGCTCCAGAAAGAAGAAGAGTTGCAGGAGATCGCGCAGCTCGTCGGGATCGATGCCCTCCAAGATCACGAGCGGCTGGTCCTCGAAACGAGCCGCCTCGTCCGCGAGGAGTATCTCCGGCAGAACGCCTATTCGGAGATCGACGCCGCCTGCCCGCTGGAGAAAGAGTACTGGATGCTCAAAGCGCTGCTGAAGTTTCTGGACTATGGCCGGGAGGTCCTCAAACAGGGTCGCCCGATCGAACAACTGGTGAGTTCGCCGCTCCGTGCGGAACTGGCGCGGCTCAAGGACACCCCGGCCGACGCCTGCGTCCACCAGGCTCAAGCCCTGATCGAGAAGATGGAACAGGAACGTCGAACGTGAAGCGTCGTTCGTGAAGCGTGAAGCGCAGCCTGAGGGGAACTGGACCGCTTTTTTAGGAGATACGCTTCACGAGATACGAGGTGCGAGAAAGCATGGACGATCTGATCACCCGGGAATACGCGACCGTCGGCGGCATCGCCGGCCCGCTCTTATTCCTTGACCGCGCCAGAGCGGCGTCGTTCGGCGAACTGGTCGACATTCTGCTGCCCAACGGCGACACCAGGCGCGGGCAGGTCATCGAACTTTCGGAACAGCATGCCGTGATCCAAGTTCTGGAAGAGACCACCGGCCTTGGGGCAACCGGCACGAGGGTCCGACTCACGGAATCGGCGGCGATGATGGATCTTTCCCCGGATCTCCTGGGGCGGCGTTTCAACGGCATGGGCCTTCCGATCGACGATCTCCCGCCCGTTATCCCCGACACCCGCGCGGAGATCATCGGGCGACCCATCAACCCGGTTGTTCGCGACAAACCTGCGCACTTCATCCAAACCGGCGTTTCGACGATCGACGGGCTCAACACGCTGGTCCGCGGCCAGAAGCTCCCGATTTTTTCGGGGGCCGGCCTCCCGGCCAAGGAATTGGCCGCTCAGATTGTGCGCCAAGCGAAGGTGCGGGAAGTCCGCGGACCGTTTTCCGTCCCCCGTCTTCCGCTCACAGACAACGGGGAGCGGAGAACGGAGAACGAACAGGAAGGCGGAGCCTTTGCCATTGTCTTCGCAGCGATGGGAATCACCTTCCGTGAAGCCTCGTTTTTCCTCCAGGAATTCCAGCGCGGAGGAGTGATGGAACACACCCTCGTGTTCCTGAACATGGCCGACGACCCCACCATTGAACGGCTGCTCACTCCCCGGTTTGCCCTGACCGCGGCCGAATATTTCGCCTTTGTGCTGGGCCGCCACGTGCTGGTCATCCTGACCGACATGGCCGCCTACTGTGAGGCGCTGCGACAGATCGCCACCGCGCGGGAAGAGATTCCGGGCCGGCGTGGCTATCCCGGCTACATGTACTCCGATCTCGCCTCGATCTTTGAACGGGCCGGGCGGATCAAGGGCAAGACGGGATCGATCACCCAGTTGCCGATCGTGACCATGCCGGATGATGACATCACGCATCCGATCCCCGATCTCACCGGCTACATCACCGAAGGCCAGATCGTGCTGTCGCGGGAGTTGCACCGTCGCGGGATCTATCCCCCGGTCGATGTGCTTCCCAGCCTCTCGCGACTCATGAATCTCGGGATCGGGTCGGGGAAAACCCGCGAGGACCACCGCGCGGTGGCCGATCAACTGTATACCCTGTACGCGCAAGGACGCGACGTCCGGCGGCTGGCCGCCATCGTGGGAGAGGACGGCCTCACCGAGTCGGACCGCCGCCTCCTGAAACTCGCCCAGGATTTTGAACAGGAGTTCGTCAACCAGGGCGATCGCGACCGGGACATCGAGGAGACGTTGGACCTCGGCTGGAAGTTTCTCCGCTACCTCCCCCAAGAGCACCTGACACGGATGAAGCCGGAACTGATTGAACGGTATTACTAAGGACCTGTTGTCCGTCATCCGTTGTCCGTTTCCCACAAACGGATCACGGAAAACGGGTCACGGGAAACAGAGAATGGAAAACGTCGGCCGTACACGCATGAACCTGCTCTTGCTCAAGCGCCAGATCGAAGGGGCGGAGCGGGGGCTGGCGCTGTTGCGGAGCAAACGCGAGGCCCTGGTGCGCGAATTCTTCACTGCGGTCGGCCGGGCGGCGGAACGGCGCGGCGAACTGGAGGTCGCGATGGCACAGGCCCGCTCCTCACTGGTCGTGGCTCTCGGCATGGAGGGGCGCGCCCCGCTTCGGTCCGCCGGGTTGGCCGCGCAGCGCAATGTGCCGATCGACCTCACCGACCGAAACGTCTGGGGCGTGCGATTCCCGGACCTCCGGTACGCGCCGGTGGCCCGGACCGCCGATGCCCGCGGGTATGCACTCTCGGGGGTGTCAGCCTACATTGATGAGACGGCGCGCGGGTTCGAAGCCGTACTCGAGCTGATCCTGCGCAGCGTGTCGGTGGAGCTGCGCCTCAAAAAACTGGGGGCCGAGATCAAGAAGGTCACGCGCCGAATCAACGCGCTCGAGGAACTCGTGGTGCCCTCGCTCAAGCGACAGGTGCGCGAGATTCGCCAGACGCTCGAAGAACGCGAGCGGGAGGATCTGTTTCGGATGAAACGGTTCAAGTCCGTGGCCCGTTGACCGCGATCCGTTTCCCGCCAATGGAGAAGAGAAGACGGTTGACGGACAACGGAGGACCGATGATGGATTTCGATCTCACCGACGAGCAGAAGATGGTCCGCGAGATGGTGCGGCGCTTTGCGGATGAGGAGATTGCACCCGGCGCTGCCGAGCGGGACCGGACATGCCGGTTTCCGCGGGAGATGATCGGGAAGATGGCCCAACTGGGACTTCTCGGCGGCCCGATACCCAAAGACTACGGCGGCGCCGGCTTGGATTTTATCAGCCATGCGATCATCACCGAGGAGATCGGACGGGCCGACTCTTCATTGCGCACCACCCTGTCGGTCCAGGTGTCGCTGGTGGCCCTGAGTCTCCTGCGCTGGGGCACGGAGGAGCAGAAACGGTGCTATCTGCCCGAGCTCTGCGCCGGCCGGCTGCTCGGCTGCTTCGGGCTGACCGAGCCCAATGCGGGGAGCGATCCGGCCGGCATGGAGACCATGGCGGTCAAACGGGGTGGTCGTTGGGTGCTCAACGGAACGAAAACCTGGATCTCGAACGCCACGGTCGCGGATCTCGCGCTGGTGTTCGCTCAGACAGACCCGGGCAAGGGCCATGAGGGTATCGCCGCGTTTCTCATCGAAAAGAGGACACCCGGTTTCTCGACCCGACCCCTCACAGACAAGTTGGGACTGCGGTCGTCGGATACCGGCGAACTGATCTGCGAGAACTGTGCTGTCCCGGAGGCCGCCGTCTTGGGCACGGTCGGTCAAGGCTTCAAGGTCGCCATGTCCGCATTAGACAACGGCCGCTACAGCGTCGCAGCCGGCTGTGTCGGCATTATCCAAGGTTGCCTTGACGCCTGTACGGACTATGCCAAAACGCGCAAGCAGTTCGGCAAGCCGATCGGCAGTTTCCAATTGGTGCAGGATATGATCGCCCGCATGAAGGTGGACCTGGATGCGGCCCGTCTGCTCGTGTATCATGCCGGTCATCTCAAAAACCGCGGACTCCCCGACACCGTCGAGACCTCCATCGCCAAGTATTTCGCGTCTGAGGCGGCAGTGCGTGCGGCGACCGATGCGGTGCAGATTTTCGGAGGGTACGGGTATTCGGAGGAGGCGCCGGTCGCACGCTATTATCGCGATGCCAAGGTCGCCACGATCTACGAAGGCACGTCGCAGATCCAGAAACTCATCATCGGCTCGCATCTGTTGGGGATGAGAGCGTTTACGTGAAGCCCGAGCGGTCAGCAGTCACGATCAGCTCTCAGGTGGGTTCCGAGAGACTGATTGCTGAGAGCTGATCACTGAAAGCTGACCGCTGAGAGCCCGAGGGCATTCTGCAGCTGCGATCCCGACTTTGCGAGATTCGCCGTTGTTGAGGGTTCGGGGATCAGGGTGGACCTGTCCTTGGATGAGATCGAAGACATTCAGGGCTACGCGGCCGCCGAGGCGAACCACACGAAGAATTCCAAACGCCGCAACGAACTGGATCGCCTGTTCGACAAGCTCCAGGAGTATCTGGAAACTTACGATGACCAGAGCGAGTGAGGCAGCCGGGAAGTCGAGCTGAAAGCAAACAGGCTGGTGTACGAAGCACGTCAAGCAATGTCCGGCTATCTGGACCTGGACATGCTGTGGAAACCTTACCTGTTCCCTTGAGAAGTCCTTTCGAACAGATTCGACCGATCGATGCAGGGCTCGCCTATTACACGCTACTTTGTCAACCGTTGCTTTGCTCCTAGCCCTGCCTGATTTATGGCGCTGAAAAAGGGGTCGGGAGTCTTAATACTCAGAAAACGACTCCCGACCCCTTTTCGTCTTTCAACAGGCCACGGAGCGCCAACTCGAAATCCCCGAGCGCCAGGCCATGCAGGTACAACCGGGGCACGAGCTCCCCCACCTGCTTGGTCCGGCGCTTGAACAGGGGCAGGACGCGGCTGACGAACCGCTCGGCCAAGCCGCGCACCTGTGGGCGCCGCACGGTGATTGTGCCGCGGCTCAGGGTGAGTTGGCGCGGCTGGCCGTACCCATTGCGGTACCCCGCCGGGGCGTCCACCGCCACCCGGCGCTCCGATTTCTTCCGCCCTCACCGCTCCGTCACTGCATCTTCCACCAGCGACCGGATGAATCGCTGGATGTGGCCCCAAACAAAGTCCTCCAGGTGGTCCCACCACTCACGGCTTGACGAGTGACCCAGCTCCTGTGCTCTGCTTCGTCACGGCGGTGCCTCCTCCGTATTGTGCCCGGATGATCCCGGCCGGGTTGGGTCACCCGAAAGGTTGCCACCGCCTTTTTCCTATTTCCACCCTTTCTGACTATACCTCTCGGCGGTGCGCGCCGACGTCGTGTCCCCCAACGAGGTGGACGTGACGCAGCGCAAGTCCCTCACGACGACGTGGCACCCGCTGGAAGCCGTTCGCCCCGAGCTGCTTCCGGCCCTGGCCTCTCATCTTCCCGAGCATCCGGTCGCCGGGTACTATCAGCGCACGGGGGATGGGCAAGCCCTGAAGATCACCGACTTCGTCAGCCAGGGGCAGTTTCGGAATCTGGGGCTCTACGAGGAGTTCTACAAAAAGGTCGATGTCGAGCATCAGATCGGGCTCGTCCTCTCGGCGACGCCTTCGTCGGTCCTGGCCATTGCGCTGAACCGGTACAGCCGCGATTTCACGGAACCCGACCGACTCATTCTCAATCTGCTGCGTCCCCACTTCCTCCAAGCCTTTCGGAACGCACGGCTCTTCGGCGACGTGCAGCAGCACAACGCGCAGTTGCACCTGGCCATGGACCAGATCAACCAGGCCGCCGGCGTCACGCTGACGGGCCGCCTCCAGTGGACCACGCCGTCCGCTCGCCGGTTGTTGGACGCGTATTGGCCAGAGTCCGCGCGCCGCCCCGCCGTGCTCCCCGCGGCGCTTCGGGCCTGGCTGCGGCACCTGAAAGATGGACTTGGAAACGGCCGGGTGGTCGTGGAACCGGTGCGTCCGCTGGAGGCGAACCGGGACGGCCGCAGACTGGAGATCCGGTTCGTCCCCGACGGGAGTGAGGCCATCTTGTTGCTGAAGGAGCGCGCGAATCGGCTGGACCCGGCTTGCTTGGAATCGCTGGGGTTGACCCGGCGCGAAGCTCAAGTCCTCGCCTGGGTGGCCGGAGGCAAGACCAACGAGGAGATCGGAACGCTCCTGGGGATCAGCGCGCGGACCGTCCAGAAACACCTGGAGCGGATCTACCAGAAGCTGGGCGTGGAGACGCGCTCCAGCGCAGCCACACACGCCCTCGAAGCAGCCGGGATGAGCTGAGCCAGGGTTCTGACATGAATAATACGAGCTGACTGATTTCATGTTTAGGGCTCACGCGAGCCCTTGCCGAAAGCTTACGATCAATCCGAATACGGCCTCCCGGCGCTCCTCCG
>FWWM01018091.1_pt1 | contig 10089 bp, 7 predicted proteins | sample 2228351 | NCBI WGS metagenome assembly FWWM01 (sample SAMEA103939774, study PRJEB20133) | metagenome
AAGAAATAAATAAGAGATTAGAGATTGGAGATGATTTCATTGAAGAAATTCTAACAGAAGGGATAGTGTTATATGAAAAATGAAATCGTAAAGGAGTGGTTTGAAAGAGCAAGGAGGGATTTTGAATCTGCGAAAATTCTTTACTTAAGCGGAGGTTATCCTGAAGAAGTTGTATTTTTAATTCACCAATCAATAGAAAAGTATCTAAAGGGATATTTAATCTTTCATGGTTGGAAACTTAAAAAAACACATGATATAGAACTCTTATTATCTGAGGCTACTAAGCATAATCAATCATTTGCCGAGTTTTTAGATTTCGGAAGAGACCTTACATTTCTTTATTACGAAGAACGGTATCCACCAGGAGCTGTGCCTGAAATTTCAAAAGAAGAGGTTGAGGAAATTATGAATCAAGCTGAAAAAATAATTGAGTTAATTAAAAATGATACAGGACTATGAAAATTGAAAAATATCTCGTCTTAAACAAATATCTGCTTTCAATCTTTGGAATAAATGATTTCAAAGACCTACAGGATAAGTTAAAGGACGCTCCTACTGGAGTTGATAGCGATGGTAGAAGTCATTTTATAAATGTCCTTCGTTCATCATTTGAGGGATTAAGAAAAGACTTACTTTCAGAAGAAGTGCTCTTAAGATACGATGAAAATATTCAATCTTATGTTAGAAAGATAAATTTCAAGCGGGAGCCAATAACTCTCAAATATTTTCAGTACTTGGCGGTTCTCTTTACTGAAATTGTTTTAGATAACCTAAAGAATAGAAAACCTGAATTTTTATATGAACTCAATAAGTTTTTTGAAAAATATAAGCAGGAACAAGGTATCAACATCATAGAGCCTTTTACTGAAAACGACTTGAAAAAACTTGCTTTTTGGATGGCAACGGGCTCAGGTAAGACGCTGATAATGCACATAAATTATCATCAATTTTTCAATTACAAGTTGTTTTCTCCCGACAACATTATCCTGATTACTCCAAATGAGGGGCTATCCAAACAGCACTTTGAAGAACTTCAGAAAAGCGGAATTCCTTCAAGGCTTTATGCTGGTGCTCTAAACGGCGGGTTAAGAAGTGACAATGAAATCCTGGTTATAGAGATGACAAAATTTGTGGAGGAGAAAAAAGGAAAGGGGATAACGCTTCCCGTTGATGTTTTTGAAGGTAGAAACCTTATTTTTGTTGACGAAGGACATAAAGGGAGAAGGTCAGAAGAACAAAAATGGGCAAGGCTTAGAGACAGGCTCTCTGAAAACGGATTTGTCTTTGAATATAGTGCAACTTTTGGTCAGATTTTAAGTGAAAAAAATAAAGAAACGCTTCAGGAATACGCTAAATCAATCATTTTCGATTATTCCTATAAATACTTTTATCTTGATGGTTACGGCAAAGACTTTTTAGTTCTTAATGTAAAGCAAACAAAAATCTCAGATCAAGAATTTCAAGAAGGGATGTTTATAGCAAATCTTTTGTCATTTTACGAACAATTACTTGCTTATCAAGAGAACAGACAAATAGCAGGAGAATATAATATTGAAAAACCGCTCTGGATTTTCGTTGGGACAACAGTTAGTAAAGAGAAAAACAAAAATACTACACAAGAAAGAGAAAATTTAGAACTAACAGATGTTGCGTTGATAGTTGATTTCATTAGAAAAGCAAGTCAAGATGAAGAATGGACGAAAAAATGGATAGCAGATATATTGAGTGGCAACACAAACTTAAAGGATGAAAACGGCAGAGATATATTTAATGAGCAATTTAAGTATCTAAGAAATAAAAGCTCTGACATTGAAGAATTATACAACGACTTGTGTAAAAAAATATTTGGTGGGAAAGGAAACTTCAGTATATATGAATTAAAAAATGCAGAAGGAGAATTGGGACTGAAAATTGGGGAAAATGATTATTTTGGAGTTGTAAATATTGGGGATGTTGCCGGCTTCAAAAAACAACTTGAGAAAAGAGGTATATCTGTAGAACAAGATGTAATTTCAAGTTCTCTTTTTGATGAAATCAAGAAGGAAAATTCAAAAATAAATATCCTTATTGGGTCGAAAAAGTTTATTGAAGGATGGGATACATGGCGTGTTTCTTCAATGGGACTTTTGAATATTGGAAAAGAGCAAGGACCTCAAATAATTCAGCTATTTGGAAGGGGAGTAAGACTTAAAGGTAAAGGAATGTCCCTCAAAAGAAGTGCCGAAAATTCGCAGATTAAATTATTGGAAACTCTCAATATTTACGGAATTAAAGCAGATTACCTTGGTGCATTCCTTGAGGCAATAAGGAAGGAGGAAGTGGAGTTTGAAACTATTAAAATACCCGTAAAGTTTCAGCATAAAGATAAATGGAACACGCTTTATACCCTTTCCAAACCAGAGAAGAAGTTTGAGGAAGAAGAAATTTTAAGGTTAGAGATTGATGAGAAAGTTTATTTTACATTGGACCTTTTACCCAAAGTAGCGATATATCTGGCACAGGATAGAAGAAAGGAAGGTATAAAAGCAGAGGAGTTAAAGGCAGAAGTCGAAAGGTCTAAGATCCCAGAAAATCTTATAGATTTGCTGAATTGGGAAAGAATTTATCAGGAAACGATTGAGTTTAGATCGCAGAGAAACTACTGGAATTTAGTTTTTGAAACAGATAAACTAAGAGAAATTCTCTTATCCGATAGATATAGCATTTTAACACTTCCTGAAATCCTTGAAGTCAAAAAAGAGTGTGATATAAAAAGGCTGGAGGATATAGCTCTTTTGATAATAAAAAAATACATAGACCTTTTTTACAAAAGGCGTGCAAAACGCTTTGAGACAAAAAACTTGAGTTATGCTAAGGTTGAACAATTACCCTTGCCTTTTATTTCTGAAAAAGAACAGGGTTATATAGTGCAGATAATGAAGGAAAAAAGAAATTCAGGGTTGATTGAAAAGATAAAGAACTTGACACAAAACCTACAGGAACTCATTAGAGAGGATAACGAGATTTTACCGCGAGTTTATTTTGATGGCTCTCTTTATGTGCCAATATTGCTTCAAAGTAAAGAAATAAAAATCTCACCGGCAGGTTTAGTAGAAAGTGAAAAAGAATTTGTAATACAACTAAGAAAGTATTTGAAACAACGAAAAAGTGAACTCCAAGCGGAGGTATATTTGTTGCGTAACTTTCCTCATTCTGGAATTGGTTTTCAACTTCAATGGTCAAAGTTTTATCCAGACTTTATCATGTGGGTAAAGCAAGAGCAAAATCAAAAGATCGTCTTTATAGATCCAAAAGGATTAGAACATTCTAAAGATTTAGAAGATGAAAAAATACAATTTGCCAAAAATATAAAGGAGATAGAAAAAGGATTTGGGAATCCAATGATAAGCTTAGAAAGCTTTATCCTTTCTGCTACGCCTTACGCAGAATTAATAAGAGGTAGAAGCAACCCGCCAAAAAAGGAAGATTATGAAGGAAATAATGTAATCTTTTTAGAAGATGAGGACTGGCCAGAAAAACTATTTAGAAAATTAAATATTTAAAATGCGAGCCTTAGTTTGGTTAAAGAGAGATCTGAGACTTGAGGATAATAGGGTTTTTGAAGAAGCCCAAAGATATAAAGAAGTTATTCCCGTTTTTATATTTGACGATGAAATACTTGAGGACCTAAAATCCTACGATGAAAGATTAGGATACCTGGTACAAACTATAAAGAGTTTAAATATCAAAGTTTATTGTTTTAAAGGCAAGACGCAAGAAATTATTAAAATGCTTCTTGAGATATTGAGACCAGATGTTCTTATAACTCAAAAGGCTTACACCTGGAGTGGAGAAAAAAGAATTCAATCTGTAAAGGCTCTTTGCTCGTCTATGGGAATTAAATTCATAGAAGTATTAGATGGATTTTTAGCAAACCCAGAAAATATACCGGTCAAGAAAGTCTTTACCCCCTTTTATAAAGAATGGTTGAAACATCTGGACCTAAGAGTAAGCAATGTTAAAGACCTCTATATTCCTGACCTAAAACTTCCCACTGTAGAACCACAGGATATGATAAGCAGATTAAATCTAAAAAATATACCATTCAGACCGGAGGATTGTGAAAATAGATTAAACCGATTTGACTTTTCTCTCTATGAAAAGACCAGAGATTATCCGCGCTTAGACGGCACATCTAAACTCTCACCGTGTATAAGGTTTGGAATAGTATCCATAAGAAAAATTTATGAAAAAGGAAAAATAAGTGAAGCCTTTGTGAGGGAACTTGCGTGGCGAGAGTTCTGGTATCATATAAAAATAAACTTTCCGTGGACAAAAGATTTGGAATTTCAAGAAAAACGAAGGAATATCCCTTGGGAAAATAGAGAAGAACTTATCCAAAATTTTATGGAAGGTCGAACTGGATATCCCATAGTAGATGCAGGAATAAGACAGCTTATTCAAGAAAAATGGATTCACAACAGAGTAAGAATGATTATTGGGAGTTTTATCACTAAAGATCTTCTTGTAGATTGGCGAATAGGAGAAAAGTTTTTCAAGCAAAATCTTTTAGATTATGATGAAGTAGTAAATGTGGGAAACTGGCAATGGGTAGCTTCCGTTGGAGCAGATCCAAAACCCCTGAGAATCTTCAATCCTATAATTCAATCTGAGCGCTTTGACCCAAATTGTGAGTATATAAAAAGGTATATTCCTGAATTAAGTGAAGTTCCTTGTTATCAAATACACGACCCTTTAAAATATAAACTTCCATACTATAAGCCTGTAGTCAACCATTATGAACGTGTGAAACTCTTGGTTTCTATACTAAAAAACCCTAAATAGTTTTATATAGTTTAGAGCGCTCGAAAGAGTCAAAACAACAAAAAATTCAGTTTCGAAAACTTGTAAAGATAGAGGGGAAACGCAGTTAAATAGTTAAATAAACATATAAGGTTAAGGTCTTTTATTGAAAAACAAAAGTGGCTTCAATAAGAATGGATAGAAAATCACATTTTGTTTCTGGAGTATGAAAATTTGCCCAAGGTTTTATTCAAATTGATAGGGGAAGCTGCCCCGCGAGGATTCGAACCTCGATTACCTGATCCAGAGTCAGGCGTGTTGCCAGTTACACCACGGGGCAGTTTCGTTAAAAATATAATCAAAAGGGGATTAAAATTCAAGTTTTGCTCTTTTAATCATTTTTTCGTATTTTTGTTTCGACTTTTCTCTGAGAAATTTGTAAAACAAATGAAAGGAGGAAAGTTTGAAGCGCACATATCAGCCACATAATACAAAGAGAAGAAGAACGCACGGTTTTAGAGCGAGGATGAAGACAAAAAGCGGAAGAAAGATCCTTGCAAGAAGAAGGGCTAAGGGAAGATGGAAACTTACAGTAAGCGATGAGCGCTAAAAAATTTGGACTTTCAAAAAAAGAAATCATAAAGAAGTCGAAGGAGATAACACAAATTATAAAAAATTCAAACTCAATCTCCGGAAACCTAATCAAAATTTATTTTCGATTATCTCCAAAACGGGATATAGTTACAAGAGTGGCGTTTGCAGTTTCGAGAAAAGTTAAACCAGCGGTTCTTAAAAATCGAGCAAAAAGATTGCTTAGAGAAGTTTATAGGTTAAACAAGCATAAATTGATAGAGGAACTTGCTTCAAAGGAAAAGTCTATTGATCTTGTTTTAATCTATATTGGAGAAAGGGACATTTTGAAGAAGTTGAAATATGGCGATTTTGAAAATGATTTTTTACAATCCATTAGAAAAATTTTAAGTGTTGTAAATGAAAACTGATATTTTGACACAATTCGCGGTTTTATTGGTTAAACTGTATAAAATTTTCATCTCTCCACTTTTTCCGCCGAGTTGCAGGTTTTACCCATCCTGTTCTGATTACTCGATTCAGGCTTTTTTAAAGTATGGTTTCATAAAAGGTTTTTGGCTTTCAACTAAAAGAATCATTCGATGTAACCCATTTAATCCGGGTGGAATTGACGAAGTCCCTTAAAATTAAAAACAAAAGTGTAGCACAATGGATAGGAATTCTGTTCTCGGGATAATTTTAATTACGCTCGTTCTTTTAATTTGGATGTGGTATAATGCTCCAAGAGCGCCGCAAAAGGTAAACGGATTAAAAGATACAACGCAGGTGAAGCATCAAGAGGAGCGCATTCAAACTGAAAAGGCGGATACTTTCGGCATATATTTTTCACATCTTTCAAAAGGGGAAGAGAAAAAAGTTCTTGTTGAGACGGATTTATATACCTGTGTGATATCTTCGAAGGGGGCGCTTGTCGAGAAATTTGAACTTAAAAAGTTCAAGACATGGAATATGTATCCAGTTCAACTCGTGGAGATGGAGAAAGGCGGGGATCTGTCAATTCTTTTTATGACAAAAGATGGGAAGATAATCAACACCCGGAATCTTTACTTCAATACAAATGCAAGACATTGGCAAAACTTCATCCTAAAAGATAAAGGTGAAAAGGTTGAAATCGATTTTGTCTTGAATGTTAATGATACAAGCAAAATCGTTAAACGATTCATCTTTGAAAATGGGCGATATTCTTTTGATGTCGAGGTGGAATTTGTAAAAATGGAAAATATAATTGCAAATTTTGAATATCAACTCGTTTGGGAGAATGGGATTAAGTTAACTGAGGAAAATAGCGTCGAAGAATCATATTTTGCCAGCGCTTATGCGAAGGTTGGGGATGTTTATGAGACTATAGATGCGAGCAAATTTGGCGTTAGAGTTTCACGCACTTATTCTGGCACTACGCGATGGGTTGGGACGCATAATAAATATTTCGCGGTTGCGTTAATTTCAAATGATTATGCAGATGGCGCCTATCTTGAAGGTGAGAGATTCCCATTGCCAGATAATGGAGTTAAAGAAAATTATCTCGCCGCTTTAAAACTTCCGTTTAGGGGCGGAAATTATCAGAAAAATCATTTCACAATTTATATTGGACCACTTGATTATAAAATTTTGAAGTCGTACGGTGTTGGACTTGAAGAGATGATAAGCCTAGGGTTAAAATGGCTCATAAGACCGATAGCAGAATATGTCTTGCTTCCGCTTTTTAAGTTTTTACATCTTTTCGTCCCAAACTATGGCGTTGTCATAATTATATTTTCGATTTTGATCAAGATAATTTTAACGCCGTTGACGATCACCCAGATGAAGTCGATAAAGAAAATGCAAGCCATAGCACCTATTTTGAAGGAGTTGCAGGAGAAGTATAAAGATAACCCTCAGAAGTTGAATCAAGAAGTTATGAGAGTTTATCGAGAATATGGGGTTAATCCATTCAGCGGATGTTGGCCGCTACTTTTGCAGTTGCCGATCCTATATGCTTTGTTCTCGTTATTCCGCGTCACAATTGAGTTAAGACAGGCAAGTTTCATTTTATGGATAAAGGATCTTTCAATTCCGGATACAATTGTAAAACTGCCGTTTTATATCCCGATCTTTGGGGTTAATCAAATAAGTGGGCTTGCGCTTTTGATGGCGATAACTATGTTAATTCAACAATGGATGAGTTCTGCTGTGGCAGATAAAAGACAAAGGACAACTGCAACTATTATGACAGTTCTTTTCTTCTTGATATTTAACAACCTTCCATCTGGATTGAACCTTTACTATTTCACATTTAATGTTCTTTCGATCATCCATCAGTGGTACATAAACAAGTATTCGAAGGTTGAGTTGAAACCAGCGCAAGATAAGAAAAAAGTTTTTAGAGGCGGTGTGTTTAGGAAATTTGATATCCCGAGTATGAGCGAACTTACGGGCAAGAAGAAAAGCAAAGGAAAGAAATGAAACTGCGTTTGATCATAATTTTTTGTCTTTTGATTTTAGCGAAATCGTTCGCCCAGTATACACCTGACGATACCATCCTAGTTGATATTGAAAAGATCAATCCAAGGATAAAGGTTGAGATAAAATATGCGACGGAGGATAATTTTACGGGCAGGAAACTTTATGATGTTGGTAAATGCTTTTTAAGGAAATTCGTTGCGATGAAACTTGATTCCGTTCAAAAGGAGCTTGAAAAATTTGGACTTGGGTTAAAGGTTTGGGATTGTTATAGACCTCTTTCTGTGCAAAAGATTTTATGGTCAATTGTTCCGGATGAAAGATATGTTGCGAACCCAGCAAAGGGTTCAAGGCATAATAGGGGTTGCGCAGTTGATTTAACTCTCGTCGATTCGCTTGGGAACGAATTGCCGATGCCAACAAAGTATGACGACTTCAGTGAAAAGGCTCATAGAAATTATTTTGATCTGCCGGACACCTTGATAAAGAATAGGAAAATTCTTGAGGATGTTATGGTTAAATATGGTTTTATTCCGCTTCCTACCGAATGGTGGCATTTCGATTTTGAAGGGTGGGAAAATTTTTCAATTCTTGATATACCTTTGAAAGAACTTATTCGTGATGAGATTAGATAATAAAAAGGGGCGCAAAAGCGCCCCAGATGATTTTTATGTTCCAGCGCTATAGTCTTTGATGTAAGCTTTTTGTTCCTTCGTCAACTTGTCGATTTTAATCCCCATCGTTTTCAATTTAAGTTCAGCGATCTCTTCATCTTGCTCTGGCGGTATATCGTATACTTTTGGTTCAAGTTTTTTGCCTTTTTTGAACAATTCAACAAGTCGAAGTTGAGCCATAAATTGATTTGCAAATGACATATCCATAACCTCAGATGGATGCCCTTCCGCTGCGACAAGATTTACAAGCCTACCTTTTGCAAGGACGAAGATTCTTCGACCGTCTTTTAAAGTGTATTCCTCGACATGATTTCTGATTTCTTTTATGCTTTTTGCCATCTTTTTAAGTTGGACGAGGTTAATTTCAACATCGTAATGTCCGGTGTTGCAAACTATTGCACCATCTTTCATAACTTTGAAATGTTCTTCGGTTATCACATCTTTCACACCGGTTGCAGTTATGAATATATCGCCAATTTTAGCAGCTTCTTTCATCGGCATCACTGTAAAGCCATCAAGTGCAGCTTTTAATGCGGATATCGGTCTAACTTCTGTAACGATGACATTTGCTCCTAATCCTCTTGCTCTCATTGCGACTCCTTTTCCACAGTGTCCATATCCAGCTACAACGACATTTTTACCCGCTATTAAAACGCTTGTTGCCCTTAAAATTCCATCGAGCGTCGATTGTCCCGTCCCGTAGACATTATCAAAGTCCCATTTTGTTTCCGCATCGTTAACCGCAATTATCGGATATTTTAACGCACCAGCTTCAGCCATCGCGCGTAGTCTTTTCACTCCGGTTGTGGTTTCTTCTGTCCCGCCTATAATGTCTGGGATAAGTTCAGGATGCTTGCTATGTATCGTGAAGATTAAATCAGCTCCATCGTCGAGCGTTAAATTTGGCTTTATGTGTAACGTTTGCTCGATAGCCCAGTAAAATTCATCCACGCTCATCCCGTTCCAAGCGAAGATCGAAATCCCTTGCTTAGCAAGAGCTGCAGCGATTGTATCTTGTGTTGAAAGTGGGTTGCATCCGCTCCAACTTACCTCTGCACCGCATTCGACGAATGTTTTGATCAATACCGCTGTTTCTTTTGTAACATGAAGACATCCAGCGATTCTAAATCCTTTGAAAGGTTTTGTCTTGCTATATTTTTCTCGCAAAGCCATTAAAACGGGCATTCTACTTTCCGCCCAACGTATTTGCTTAAATCCTTCTTCTGCAAGGCTTAAGTCTTTTACCTTATACACGCCTTTTACTTCGTCCATTTAAAGATGTTCTCCTTTTTGTTTTTGTTTATCTTAAAAGTTCTTTGAACAATGAGACATAATCAAGTTTTTCCCAAGTGAATTCAGGTTCATTCCTTCCAAAGTGACCATAAACCGCGGTTTTCTTATAAATTGGTCGCTGAAGTTTTAATCTATTTATTATTTCCCTTGGCGAAAGGTCAAAATTTTTCTTTATAAATTCTGCGATCGTATCATCTGGAACTTTTCCTGTCCCTTTTGTATCAACGTAAATCGCAACTGGATCTGGAACGCCAATCGCATATGCTACTTGAATTAAACATTCATCTGCAAGTCCTGCAGCAACTATGTT
>FWWM01018096.1_pt1 | contig 10086 bp, 9 predicted proteins | sample 2228351 | NCBI WGS metagenome assembly FWWM01 (sample SAMEA103939774, study PRJEB20133) | metagenome
GCGAGGGTTCCCTGCGCCCAGGGAGGTACGCCTTGTCCGAGGTGCTCGGTTCCGCTGGCTGGAGTTCCGGACCTTCCGCCGCGGGGCCGCAGGTCCGCCGGGTGCCTGGGGGTTCGATCTGGAGTTCGCTGAACCCGTGTCCGGCCCGGTCGTGCTCGGGCGCCTCTGTCACTTCGGGCTCGGGCTCTTCCTCCCCTCATGACGATGTCCGATACGGTCCTCGTCACCGTCCTCGGCATGGTTCCGCAGTCAACCATGTACACGCTCGACGGAAGATCGCTCGCGGCACCCCTCGCCCCGATCGTCGTGGCCAAGTTCCGGGGGGACATCGCGCAGGTCGTGGCCCTTTGTACGGACGAGGCCAGGGAGCGCAGCCTCCCTGTGCTCCAGGAAGGAGTCGCGCCCGCACGGGTCGCCTCAGCTCGGATCACGATGGGCCGCACACAGGAGGAGATCCAAGGCTTCCTGGACACGCTGGTCAGCGTTGTCCGCGACCGTCGCATCGTGCTCGATCTCACCCATGGGCCCAGGCATCTCGCGATGCTGGCCTTCGCGGCTTCCCTCTACGCGGCTACGGTCGCAGGAACCGAGGTCGTTGCCGTGTACTACGGGCTGTTGGCCGGGGAGACCTCGACCATCGTGGATCTCCGCCCCCTGCTCGAGCTGTCAAGGCTGGGCTTCGCGGCCGATGCCCTGGCTCGCGCGGGTGACGCACGCCCGCTGGCTGAACTGGTTCGACGATTCGGCGGTAAGGGCCCAGAGATGCTCAGCAAGAACCTGGAGGCACTGTCATCCGCCCTCGCATCCGGCCTCCCGCTCGAGTTAGGAAGGGCAGCCCATCGGTTCCGAACGGACGGCGCGTTCGAGAGGTGGATGGGCGAGCGGCGCATCCCCCTACGGGACGACCTGCGCCGCCTCATCGACGACGCCCTGGCGAGCTTCGCGTTTGCCACCCCGCCGGAAGGCTGGAAGAGTGCGCTCGAGCTGTCTACCGACGAGCTCGACCGACAGTCGCGTATCATCGATCGTCTCCTCGAACAGCGCGCTCATGCTCCCGCGGTGATCCTGCTCGAAGAATGGGCTGTCTCCTGGGTCTGTCTCACCGAGGAGAAGGAGACGTGGTTGGACTACGATGTCCGGGCGTGGGCGGAAGGGCGGCTCCATGCGCTCCGCGCTTGGGAGCAAGACCCCGAGCTACGAACGCTCCTCTCGGAGGACCAGAAGCGCCTCGGCCGCTGGTGGGGATCCCTGTCGGAGTTGCGAAACTCCTTGGCTCACGCTGGGATGCGCGGGGAAGAGGTCGCACCGTGGGATAGGAAGAGCAAGCTGGGGAGTGCCCTCAGGAAGGTGCAGCGGGAGTGGGCCTGGATCCAGAACCGGCCGACCGTGAGCTTCAAGGTTCCGGGGGAATACGGGGTACTCCTCGTCAGTCCCGTCGGACGTGTGCCGGGTGCGTTCTACACGGCCTCGGTGGGAGCCGGCCCAGCCGACCGCTACCTGTGTGTTTGCTCTGGGGAAACCGAGCGGCTTGCCCGGGACGTCTTGGGTCGCGCAGGCCTGAGCGGCGACCTCCGGAGCGAGGTCCTGGCGGACCCGTACCGGGGCCGTGACGAGGTCGATGGGCTCGTGCGGCGGGTGCGCGGCCTGGTGGCGCGAGCGGAGGAGGTGCGCGTGAACCTGACCGGTGGCACTACGCTCATGGGCCTGGTTGTCGAACGGATCGCCGAGGAGGCGGTCCGCCTCGGAGTGCAGGTCCGGCGCTTCCTCTGCCTCGACCGACGATCCCGGGAGGAGCAGGAGCGCGATCCCTTCGTCCCCGGCGAGATCGCGTGGTTGGAGGAGCGCTGAGATGCGCTGGCTGGTTGGCTACGACGTCGAGGGGGTGCATCGGTACGTCTTCGAGCCGATCCGCCCGATGGACATCGCCGGGGGATCGCGGCTACTCGAAGACTTCGCCACCCAGGCGGCGCAGCTTGCCCGCGAGATGGGTGCCGAGCCCATCTACTCGGCGGGCGGCACTGGCCTGTTCCGTGCACCCGACCAAGGACTCGCGCAGGACCTGGCAACTCGCCTCCCGGCGCTCCTCGCTCGGGCGACCGCCGACGGGGCACGGTGCACAGCCGCCGTGGTCCCCGAGGGCGACGATATCGGCCGGACGCGGAGCATGCTCTGGGCGGAACTGCGACGCGCGCGACTCTCGAACCGTCTCCGTGAGCCCCCACGCGTCCTCGTTCCGGGCGGTACGTGGCCACCGCAGGTGTGCGAAGGGTGTGGGAGGGAGCCCGCCAGCGCGTCACGGCAGGTTGGCGGACGCCTTGAGCGGATCGGCGCCCGCTGCGAGGTGCGCTACCGGGCCGGCAGAGGGAAGAGCCCAGAGATACCTGCCCTTTTCGGGGCCGAAGGGGAGGATGTACCACCGGGCGCCGTTCTCGCCGGCCTGTACGTCGACGGCGACGGGTTGGGAGAGAGGCTAGGTCGGATCGAGGATCTACACGAACTGGGGCGCATCGCAGTGACCCTCGTTCAGGGTACACGTAGGGCAGCGGGTGCAGCTGCGCGCGCTGCTGCCAGGCCGGTCCTGCCCGTGGTGGTGGGCGGGGACGATGTGCTGCTGTTCTGCGACGCGGCCTGTCTGTTCGACGTTGCCGAAGCGCTCTGGGGAAAGTTGGATGCGCTCGGTGACGAGGTCCAGGTCCGTTTCTCCACGGGTATCGCCGTGGGCGATCCCTACCTGCCGCTCCGGCTGTTCTTCCAGACGGCCGAGCTCGCCCTCCGGGCGGCCAAGCGTCGCAGCTATGTCACCAACGCCCCGCATGTCGGATTACGATCGCTCATGATCGGGACGCGCTACCGCGGAGACGGAGATCTCTTCGGGGGCCCGCTGCGCACGGACGTCTTCCGGCGATCCGCGCAGCCGAGTGTGCCCATGCTGATCGAGGCGCTCCAGCAGGTAAGCGGTGCCCAACGAGCCGGCATCGAGGACGACCTCACGGCGTCCTCGCGGGAGGAGGTGGACCTTGCCCTCGACCACCGCACGACGGTCGATCGAGACGGCGGGATGGTGGGGCAGGCCGTAAGGATGGCAAGGCAGTTAGCCGGGGTCAGCGGTGCCGATGTGCACGCCCTTCTGAGTGGCGCTCTCGCGTGGTCTCGGTTCGGAGGTTGACGGATGCAGGGATGGGAAATCGAGCTCGAGAGTCGCTCAGGCCTGTTGGTAGGATCGCTGCGCAGCGCCGGGGGCGGCACCCACATGTCCACGGCGACCGTGTCGGGCCCAAGCGGCGAGCTCGCACTGCTACCAGGGAGCTCCATCCGTGGGGTGCTGCGTGAGTGCCTGCGGCGGTTCGCGGCAGCCAGAGGGTTCCCTCCCTGCGCCATCACCGACGGGTGCGACTGCGTCTGTTGCGAGCTGTTCGGGGTGGCGGATCGCCCCGGAAAGATGCGGATCTCCACTGCCCTGTTCCCCGCCTCGTATTCGGTCACCTCCGGCGTGGCCATCGATCGAAGAACCCGTACCGCATGGCGTGCGGGCAGAGCGCTATGGACCGAACGCCGCAGTTGGGGACGGGCCACCGTTCGTGTCGAGGCCACCAGGCCCCTCGAAGGATCCCAAATCAAACTCCTTGAGGATCTCTGGGCATGGCTCGGGGCCGTAGGGATCGCGGTTGGACAACGGAAATCATCCGGGGCTGGCTGGTTTGACCTGCGCATCCGGCGGGCGGACGCGACTGCACCGGCGATCGGCGAGGTTGCCCGCTCTGCCGCCACTCGCCGGCGATATGCCCTGCGGCTCCGACTGGAGGAACCAGCTCACATCGTCGGCCCACGCCAACGTGACTTCTACCGAGACGCCCTTGAGGCGATCCCCGCTTCCACGGTGCGGGGCGCGATCGGGCAGGCCCTGGAGCGCGCTGGCGCGGCCGATGTAGCGCGAGCGCTGTTCATCGACGCCGACCACCCGCCCCTCGTAACTCCTGCGTTCCCGATCGTGGAGGGCGAGCCGCCCGGCGAGGCCGTGCCTTGGCTGTCCCGCCGCCGTTGTCGCGGCGACCCGTCGCACGTCGTCGATATCGCTCTGGACGTGATGGCGGCCGTGATGGCGGGGGAGCCGCCGGCCGTCGGGCGTTGTCCACGGTGCGCCCAGGTGCTAGAGGATGAGTTAGCGTCGGAGGTTCCGTATCTCGTGCTCGGTCACACCCGCATCGATCCTGCCACCCGCCGCGCAGCGACGGGTCAACTCTATCACCAGGTCGTTGTGGCGCCGGGTGCCGTCTTCGAAGCCCAGCTCGTGGCGACCCCTGAACAGGTCGAGCCGATCGCCGCGCTTGGATACGTGTTCGTGGGTGGTCGCCGAGGTCGGGGGATGGGGCGCGCGAGGCTCGAGGTGATAGAACTACCGGTGCCGCGGACCCTGGAGGAGCGGCTGGCCGCGACGGCGGGTGAGCTCGGCCGCCGAGGTGTCAAGCTCTCTGGGACGTTGGCAATCATCGGCCTAGTCTCGGACGTGGCGCTAGCGGAGCCGCTGGCATCCGTGCTGAGCGATTACGGTCTGCGGATCATCACCGGGGACGCCCGAGTGATCGAACGCGGAGGGTGGGACGAGCTGAACAACCGCCCGCGAGTGCTGCGCGAAGCCATCGCCGCAGGCTCCTGGCTCGGGGTCGAGGTATCCGACCTCGAGTCGCTGCGTGGGTTGGAGCAGGACGGGTTGCCGGATCCGGAGGGGGTTGCACCCCTCGTGATCCAGGTTCACGACAGCTGGGAGGTGAGGGAGGTGGCCCGACAGGAGGGGACGATGGAAAGCACGGGCCGTGACGCGCTCATCCGGGACGTACGTCGATTCTGTAGGGAGCACGCCGCAGGTAAGCGCTCGATTCCGGAGAGGAGCCAGCTCCACAACCTCCTCAGGTACGCGCAGCAGACCGACTCGGTCGAGGAGCTAGCGCTCTTCCTCGAGTACCAGGCCACCCGCCTGCGTGATTCGCAACGCTTCCTGGTCGATCTCGCTGACGAGCTGCGGCGTCGCTACGAGAGCGATTCCGCTGGCGCGAGGGAACACCTCGCGATCCTGGTCCGGGCGGCCGAGGTAGAACGCCCAGGAGGTGGATCGTGAGCACGGACTGGGTCGTCTGCACCCTCGACCTGGAACTGGAAGCTGTGAGCGGCGTGCGGGTTGGAGCGACCGCAGCGCCGACCGTCCAGGCGGGGACCGACCTGCCGGTGCTCAGGACGCCCAGCGGCGACCCCTTGGTGCCAGGATCCAGTTTCAAGGGTGTGCTGCGGTCGGCTGCGGAGCGGCTCCTGCGCGGTCGAGGTTTGCGGGCCTGCGATCCCCTTCAGGATCCATGCCTCGGAGACCGGCGCGACATTTCGCCCACCGATCTCGAGCAGGGCCTGTGCTGGACGTGCCAACTGTTCGGGAGCCGGCACAAGGCGTCGCGTGTGTGGGTGGGCGACCTGGTTGCTGTAGGTGGCAGGACGTTCGTGCGCGACGGAGTCGCGATCGACCGGGGCGAACTCAAGGCCGCTGAGGGCCTCAAGTATGATTACGAGGTGGTCGCCCCCGGAACAGTCTTCCGGGGCCAGCTGCGGATCGACGACCCGGAGGATGGGGATCTAGGGCTGCTCCTATCCCTCCTGGACCTGTTGGATGCAGGGATGGTCACAGTGGGCGGGGGAGCGAGCCGTGGCCTCGGGCGCGTACGACTTCGGCGGCCTCCCGCCGTTACGGTACTCCGCGCGTCCACGTTCCGGCCGGGCTCCCTGGGAGAGCAAGCCGACCTCGAGCGTGAGCGTGCGGCCTTCGAGACCAGGCTTTCCGCGCTGGCGGGGGAGGTGGGGCCGTGAGGGACACCGGTCGCTTCGGGGCACTGCGGAACGCGGTCGAACTGCAGCTGGCCATCAGAGCAGACGGCCCGATGCTCATCCGCGGGCCCGACTCGTTCGTACCCGATGCGCCCGACATGGCGTTCATCCGCATGCCGTGGAAGGAAGAAGCCGTGCCCTTCCTGCCCGGTTCCTCCCTCAAGGGTGTTCTCCGGACAGGGGCGGAGATGCTGCTGCAGGGAATAGGGGTCGACGTTTGTTCGCCGACGGATCGTCGAACACGAGGGGGATGTGGCGAGTGTCCCGCCTGCCTCGCCTTCGGATCCGCCAAGCGCGGCGCCTCTGTGATCTTGGTCGGGGACGGTATGCCCTGGCCCCCTGAGGCGCAGGATGAGGAGCGGCAACAGGCTGTCGCCACGGTCGAGCGCCAGCGGACGGTCCGCACCGGGGTCGCCATCGATCGCCAGCGGGGGAGCGTGGCGGTCGGGCCCTTCGACATGGAGGTGCTCGGAGGGGCCGTGTTCTATCCGACGCTCACGCTCCGCAACCCGGGGCAGCTCGATCTCGCCCTGCTCGCGGCGGCGCTTGAGCTCCTCGACGTGGGGATCCTCCGCCTCGGATCCGGGACCACCAAGGGGATGGGAAGAGTGAAGGTGGAGCCTCGGCGGCTCCGGGCCGCGGCTACGGACCCGAAAGTACTTCCATGGCTGTTCGATGAGGAGGGTGGTCCGCCAGAGCGTCGTGGCCCGCTCTGGTTGTGCGAGGCCAGGGGAGCGGCGGAGCTACTCAAGAGATGGGCCGAAGGCCTTGGGCCCCTCCTACAGGCACAGGTGCGAGGCTCGTGAACCACCAGCCGTATCAGCCCGGATACTTCCTGCTCCCTGAGCTCCCGGTCGAGCGGCAGCCGGTAGGAGAGCGGCCCCGAGGCCCATGGGTCAACGTGCGTCTCGACGCTGAGTGTCTCACCCCGCTCCACATCGGCTCGGGCGTCCCGGAGATCGTCCGGCTCCAGGGGAGTGGGCGGATGGTCGTCCAAGGGTTCGCGCGCCTACCGACAGGGCAGGCCCAGGTCCGGATCGTTCCCGGCTCGAGCGTGAAGGGCGCGGTGCGGGCGCTGGTGGAAACGCTAACTCCCTCGTGCGAGCGCACCGGCGGCGACGCCTGCCGCGACACGCGCGGCCTCTGCCCCGCCTGCGCGCTCCTAGGTGCTCCCGGCTGGCGCGGACTTGTCGCCTTCGGCGACCTGCGGCCGGGCGAGGGTCACCACACCGTGGCGGCCCTGAGGATCGCGCAACGGTATGGCCACAGGGACGCGCCGCGCCGGGGACGGCGTCTCTACCGTCGCCGACCGGAGAGCCCACAGCCGAAGGACGAAGAATGGCTGCTGGTGCTCGACCGCGGATCGCGCCTACAGGGCGAGGTCCTGTTCGCCGGGGGGACGGAGGCACAGCTGGGCCTCGTCGCTCTCGCGCTGGGGCTGCCGCCCCAGGGGCTGCCATACCTGAGGCTCGGTGGCGGCAAGAACAGGGGGATCGGCGTCCTGAGGTTGTCCGCGCAGTCCGTGACGATGCTTGAGCTAGGAGGCGTCCGTGACCGGATGCCCCTCCCTCAGCAGTTCATCGAGCGGTGCGAATCGGCAGCCCTCGAGACGTTCCCCTCGGCGCGGGAACGCCTTGAGGTCGTTCGCCGGTACTACGAGGATGGATGATGGCCTTCGCTGCAGGGAAAGTCGAGCGAGATGAGCTGATACGGCTGGCGAGGAGTCTCGCCACCCGCTGCGGGGCGCAGGCCTCACGCCAGGCCTCGGCGGCGCTCGCGATACTCCGGGCGCAAGGTCTCCAGGGGCTCACGCGGGCACTCGATCCAAACCTGCGGCTCGGCCTGGGGACAACGACGGCTCACTGGGAACGATTCAGGAGACTCTGTGGTCCAGAGATCCGCCGTTGGAGCCCTCGCGGCGAGAAGGTCGTCGCGTTCCTGCTCGTATGGATCCGGCGGTGTGGACGCATCGCCGAGGGGCGGGCGCAGGGAAAACGTGCAGGCAGGCCCTCTCGTTGATCGTCGTGTTGCCCGAGCACCTCATGCCAGCTTCGATGGTCCGGAAGTTCGTCTACTGCCCGCGGCTCTTCCACCTTGAGTACGTGGAGGGTGAGTGGTCCGATACGGAGGACACGCTTCAGGGCGAGATCGTCCATCGCAGGGTCGACCACGAGCAGGGCGAGGTCCCACCGCCAGAGGATCTCAGCGAGGGCGTACGGATGCACGCACGCTCGGTCCTCGTGGCCTCCGAGAGGCTCGGGCTCACGGCGCGCGTCGATCTTCTCGAGGCGGAGGGTGGGAGGGTCCGCCCAGTCGACTACAAGAAGGGCTCGCCGGGCCCCAAAGGCCCATGGGACACCGAGCGCATCCATCTATGCGCGCAAGGTCTGCTCCTGCGAGAGAATGGATACCCCTGCAATGAGGGCGTGCTGTACTACGCGGAGACCAAGCAGCGGGTGGTCGTTCCGTTCGACGAGCGTCTCGTGACAGACACGCGGCGCGTGATCGCGGACATGCAGCGCGTGGCCCGCGACCCGCTGCCCCCGCCACCGCTCGTGGATAGCCCGAAATGCCCGCGCTGCGCACTGGTTGGGATTTGCTTACCCGATGAGATGGCGTTCCTCCGGGGCCAACCGGTTACCGAGGTCCGGCGTCTGGTTCCGGCGAGGGATGACCGGGCTCCTCTCTACATCCTGGAGCAAGGCGCCTCGGTCGGCCGCTCGGGGGAACGCCTGGTCGTCCGGCCACCAGGCGGTGAAGAGATCTCCGTACGCCTCCTTGACGTCTCTCATGTCTCGGTGTTCGGAAACATCCAAGTATCGGCGCAAGCGATCAGATCCCTGGCCGAGCGCGAGATTCTACTCTTCCATCATACGTACGGTGGGTGGCTGGTCGCCGTGACGGGTGGCGTCCCGCATCGGAACATCAGCCTGCGGGTGGAGCAGTACCGGGTCGCAGACGACCCCTCGCGGGCGTTGCCCATCGCCCGAGCAATCGTTGCAGGAAAGGTACGCAATCAGCGCACGTTGCTCAGACGGAACCACCGCGAATACCCGCCTGCAGCTCGCGAGGAGCTAACCCGGTTGCTCCGATCCGCGCAGGGTGCCGATTCCATGGAGCGGCTCTTCGGGGTCGAGGGCATGGCCGCGAGGTTCTATTTCGCGCTGTTCCCCGGGATGCTCCAAGACGCCATGGGGTTCGACAGGTCTGGGCGCGTGCGCCGACCCTCGACGGACCCGATCAACGCGATGTTGTCGTTCCTCTACTCCCTCTTGGTGAAGGACGCGGTGCGGGCCCTGATGGCAGTAGGGCTAGATCCATACCGAGGCGTCTATCACCAGCTCCGCTACGGTCGGCCATCTCTGGCTCTGGACCTCATGGAGGAGTTCAGGCCGCTCGTCGCAGATTCGGTGGTTCTGCAGCTGGTTAACAACCGTATGCTGCAGAGGTCCGACTTCATCCAGCGCGGACCGAGTTGTGCGCTGCGGGAAGCTGCGCGACGCACCGTCATCCGTGCCTACGAGGACAGGATGGATACCCTCGTGCTGCACCCGCTCTTCGGATATCGGATCAGCTATCGACGGGTGATGGAAACGCAAGCTCGTCTGCTCGCGCGGACCATCGCCGGGGAGCTCTCTTTCTACCGGCCCTTCGTGACGCGATGAGCCGGCATCGGTACCTGGTGTGCTATGACGTCCGGGAGCAGACGAGGCTCCGGCGCACGCACAGCACGATGCTCGGGTACGGCGATCCACTACAGTACTCCGTGTTCGTCTGTGACCTGTCAGGAGCGGAGCGGGTCTTGATGGAGGTATCGCTCTGTAAGGTCGTGAACCTCCTCGAGGACTCGATCGTGATCATCGATTTGGGTCCAGCCGGCCGGCTGGCTGAGAAGCGGATCCGGACCCTGGGGCCGAGGCCCTTGAGGTCCCAGGAGCGCGTCGTCGTCGTCTAGCTAGAATGAAATACTGTTCCTTGAGAATCGAAGAGTGCTTCGAGTGAAGCGAGCGGCCAGGTTGTTCCGTGGCGCCTCAGGGGCGCTCGCAAGGGGGCTGACCTGCGGTTTCTGCTTCACGGGAAGCCGAGGGAGGCCTAGACGGCGGCGACTGGACACCGCCCGCGACAAGGCGCTCGCAGAGTGTGCTCCCTTCAGGCCTCCACGCAGGTACGATGACTCCCGCCGTCTCCGCGATCGAAAGGTCGCGGCCCCTTTGAAGCTAC
>FWWM01018099.1_pt1 | contig 10086 bp, 8 predicted proteins | sample 2228351 | NCBI WGS metagenome assembly FWWM01 (sample SAMEA103939774, study PRJEB20133) | metagenome
GCGGGTGTATTACCGCATGTTAAAGTACAAAGTGGAGTATCAGCCCTTGAGCGTGGAGCAGTACGAAGCCAAATATCGCCAGCAGCAGGTGCGTGCCCTGCAGAAGAAAGCTGCCCGTCTCGGCTTCCAACTCACCCCCGTTTGAAGGAGTTGTTTCCTAGGAGCGCGGGTTGGGCGGCGCGACTATGCAATATTGCACTTTCTGATAAATTTCTGAACTACATGGTGATGAGCTGACCAAGCATTCCAAACATCTGTTGCCCATTTACGAACGAGCTGTTGATGCTCAGAAAAATCTCTCGCTCTAACGACATCTAGAACTGTCATCTGTCCATTTGGAACAGGCGGCTCCAACCATACAAACTCGCTTGCATATCCCAGAATCTTCGCAATAGCCTGCGTGGCTTCTGTGCCTTCAAGTTCTTTTTCAAGCACAAGGCATAGGCTTATCAGGTGTATATTTACTGACTGAATGGATTGACGTGATGGTTTTCCAGGATGCTGAAGGGCGTAAGTATCCACCGTTAACCGATGCACTGTTTCAGGATAACCGTATTCACCGTATTCTTTAGCAAGAATTTCACCGTAGATTTCCCAGCAGCCCGCACTTGCGCCAATATACTTGTGTGGTTCTCCGGGAATATCTTTGACCAAAGCACCGCAGCCATAGCATTTGATTAGTTTCGTCATTCCTTGACCTTTGATTATGCCCATAATGATTATAATCTTAACTCTAATTCGATTTCATCTCTCAATGGTATGCCATTCATTCCCACCAATGGAATGGAAGGTTTTTGCTTTCTGGATTCGTTAATGGCGCCACGATTGATTCGTTCTATTTCAAAGCCATATTTTTGATAAAACTTGAGCGCGTTCAAATTGTCATTGGTGGTGAGCAGGTGAATGCGCTTACAGTTTCTGGCTTTCGCTTCACGAACCATTTCATCCATTAATGCCCTGCCAATGCCTTTGCCTTGTTCTAAACTGTTAAAAGAGGTTACCTCACATTCATCGTTTCGAATCAAAAATGTCAGCACGCCTATCCAATCGCCATAGATAAAGCCTTCTACTTCATGATATTGGATGGTTTCACCTTTTATAATCATAATTTCACCGCCCCAGTATTGTGTCCAAAATTCTTTCAGTCGAGGTAAATCGTTTGAATTTAGTTTTCGAATCATAAATTGCTCCTTTTTGCATGTGCCGCCCAACGGCTTGCGCTTCAGCGGCGCGAGCGGAGCGAGCGTCCGCTGGAAGCGCGTATTGGGCGAAACATAGCATCATCACCCACGCCCCGGGCCATTGCTACTTTCTCGCTATGAACACAATGACATCGTGTTCGGCAGTGGCCTCTGCCTGTGTGTAGTCCCCCTGAATGGCTTCAATCTCAAAACCAGCTTGTTCAAGCATCTGACGCAACTCGTTGTGGAAGTAGAGATTCTCGTGAAGTGTGTATTCCTCTTCAGCTATGAGCTGCCCCCTGCGCCACAACAGCGCGCGCATTTGGCGTGTGATACGTTGTTCAAGTGGATCGAAGGCCACGGGACGGTAGTACAGCTCGTAACCCGACCCATCGTCCGGTGGTGTTTTCCCAATCGAATCCGGCCAGGGTTTTGGCAACTGGGTCCACGACTCCTTTAGCCACAATTGCCACTCCTTGGCATCGCCATACGGCAGGTGATTGTCCAGGAGCAGCACACCGCCGGGGTTCAGATGTTGGTAGAAGCGCTTCAGCGCAATAAAATCCTGCTGGCGACTGACGCCTATCCCAAATGCGCCGCAGACAACGATGGTCTGATAAGTGCGTGGCAGATCAAGTTCGTGCAGCGCTTGCTGATATAGACGTGGCTTAAAACCCTCGCGCTCTGCCTTTTCCTGACATAGGGCCAGCATATCTGGCGACACGTCACAGCCATCAACATCCAAACCTGCCCGCAAAAAGGGGAGCAGCAAGCGACCAGTTCCACACCCGGCATCAAGCGCTGGTTGACCATAGCGTTCTATCTGTTTCTGAAAGTAGGCGATCTCTGGCCCATCCGTGTTGTGCTCGGCCCAGTACCGAGCCACCAACCCATAATGCCATGTTTGCGGTCTATCATTCATGAGTAACTACGCTCCTCTCCAGCATCAATGTTCTACCGGCTGCCAGCTTGGCTCTGTGTTGCGCCACCGTGGTGCGCGTTGCTTCAGTGCCGCCCAACGAGGCGCATCAGCCGCGTTGCCGGAGCGGAGCAGAGGCAACGTCGGCTGGATGCGCTTGTTAGCCCGCCATCTGAAGCCTGAAGCAACGGCAACCCGACTTCTCACTCCCAGCGAAAGGTCTTCGAGGATACCAGAATCCCTGCTATCAGCAGAGTGATCAGGATAACCGTTTCCCAAGGGTATTTCCCCCATGAGTCGCCCGCCCACAAGCCCCGGAGTAACGTCACCACATGGCTCAGGGGCAGGACTTGAGCAAACTGCCGGATACTCTCTGGCAACATCTCCCGCGGGATTGTCGCCCCGGAAAGAAAAATCATCGGATAGAAAAGTACCATGGCCACAATCTGCGCTGTGCGTGCTGTGGGTATAAGCCCCGCCAGCACAAAGCCGAGCGCAAAGAAGCTCATGCTGCTCAACACAAAGGCCGCCAGCACGGAAAGGGGATGGCCATCGAAGCGCAAACTATAGACCAATTTCCCGGCGATCACCAGCAATGCCATGCCCAACGCTGTCATGAGAAAGATCACAATCACCTGGGCACCCAAGATGGCTTGCGGGCGCAAGGGGGTCGCCTTCAGTCGGCGCAAGACCCCTTGCTCGCGATACGAGGCGATGGTAATAGGCAACCCAAGCAGACCACTGGTGGCAATGATCATGGCCGTATAAGCCGGGACCGAGACGTCCACCGAGCCATATCCCCCAAAGAATGGGCTGGGCTTATTGCCGTAAATACTCCCAAACAGGAAGAGCATCATCAACGGAAACGCCAGGGTGAAAAACGCGGCCATGGGTTCCCGCAGGAATAATTTGATCTCTGTCCAGGTCAATTTCCAGAAGCCACGCATTTTCTCATCTCCTTCAGTCTCGCATTTCTCGCCCGGTCAAAGAGAGGAAGACGTCTTCAAGGGTTGGCTGCTCGGTGCGCAGGTCATGGAAGCGGATTCTGTTCGTCGTCAGAAGATTGACCACCTCGCCCACCAGCCTTTCATCCTGGCCGTAGACGATGATCCGCTCGCCGCTCTGCTCCACCCGGCCTATCCCAGCTAAGGCCTGCAAAGTCTCCGGCGCTAAGGTGCCATCCACCGAGAAGATGACCTTACTTTCCACGTTGAGGCTTCGGATCAATCGCTCCGGCGTGTCCAAGGCGACGATGCGCCCTTTGTCTATGATCGCCACGCGGTCGCAGAGCCGCTCGGCCTCCTCCATAAAGTGGGTGGTGAGGAAGATGGTCTTGCCCCTGGCACGGATCTCCCGCACCAGATCCCACATCGCCCGGCGGGCGTGGGGATCCAGGCCAGTGGTCAGTTCGTCCAGGAACATCACTTCGGGGTCGTTGATCAGAGCCAGGGCAATGAAGAGGCGCTGTTTCTGACCGCCGGAGAGCTTGGCAAAAGGCGTGTGGCGCCTCTCGGCTAAGCCGAGCTGCTCAATCAAGGGCTGCCAGTCTATCGAGCGAGGATAAAAAGCGGCGAAGAGGTCAAGGGCTTCCCAAACTTTAATACGGTCTGGAAGGGTTGACTCTTGCAGTTGCAGTCCTATCTGCAGGCGAAGCGTATATCCATCTTGCTGGGGGTCTAGATCTAACACCCGGATAGAGCCGTGATCTGGTCGGCGCAAGCCCTCGATGCATTCAATAGTCGTGGTTTTGCCCGCACCATTGGGGCCAACCATACCGAAGATCTCTCCTTCGTAGACCTCGAAAGAGATGTCCTCCACGGCCACAGTGGATCCATAGACCTTACGCAAATGTTCAACCTGTACAACAGGTTTCTGCTGCATGACAGCTCCTCCTGGTGAATAGCTGGCGGGCTAACGGCCTGCGCTTCAGCGGCGCGAGCGGAGCGAGCGTCCGCTGGAACATCCCACGATGGCGCGGCCATCGTTCATCCGCGGGGAAACAGCGGCGCAGGTCACTGACTCACAGTATACTCAAAAATGGCAGGCACGCAAGCCGTACAATTCGCATTGGCGTGGCGCAAGCCTCCCGTGCTGCAACATGGTTTCCGGCTGCGACGATTTGTCCATTGGTGGCGTCCGGTTCTCCGGCGACCCCGTTCAGGAAGCTATTCCCCTCCCAGCAGCCGGGCCTGCCGAATTCCCAACTCGTGACCGCCATTCACGGCCTGGGCGTCTCGTTGGCCGAGCAGGCAGTGATGGAGACCGGCACCGACATGAGCAAATTCCCCACCGAAAAACACGTTTGCTCCTGGCTGGGCCTGGCGCCGAAGCACGAAATCACCGGCGGCAAAATCGTGCGCAACGCCACCCTGAAAACCCGCAACCGCGCCGGACTGGTCTTTCGCAAGGCGGCGGCGTCCGTCATGCGCTCGGATGGTGTCTTTGGCGTTTTCTACCGGCGATTGAAAGCCCGCATTGGCCCGGCTCAGGCAGCGGTCGCCACCGCGCACTTCATTGCGCGGGTGTATTACCGCATGTTTAAAGTACAAAGTGGAATATCAGCCCTTGAGCGTGGAGCAATACGAAGCCAAATATCGTCAGCAGCAGGTGCGTTCCCTGCAGAAGAAAGCTGCCCGTCTCGGCTTCCAACTCACCCCCGTTTGAAGGAGCTGTTTCCCAGGAGCGCGGGTTGGGCGCACATCATTGGGAGCTATGGCACCATGATTACCTTACCCAAAGTCTTCGAGCAACAACCACTGTAGCGCCTACTCCAAACAACAAGAGAACCAATGGAAACCAGATGGCAAAGGGACTGTACTCCGAGCCGGGTAACGCACAACGTATCTCCCAATATAAGCGCGGCAACAAAGATACACCAGCCAGGCTACTTTGACAGGGTATGAGCAATTTTCTCACTGCGATAGTACTACCAGGTTTTGGAAAAGGTGGAAAATGCGGGAAGAAAAAACTAGGTGGAACTTCATCCAATACGTAGATTCCACCGTTGTCTTTTTCCCAACATCCAATTGATACGAACCTATAGGAATGAGTACCGAGCAGTTGATGGTCGCTAGCCCGAAATAGTCTGACCTCCCATGCGTCACGATAGGGCGAGGAACCTACGTCTATGTAATACTTCCCATCTGGAGAGTAGAGAGAATGGGAAGATGGATCAGCAAATGGATCGAGGCAAATCTCGTCTATTGATGGTTTTGGAGAGAAAGTTACGACTGGCAAAGTAGACAACGGCACATAGCCCCAGAAAAACCATTGGGCATAGGACAACCCGGCGCACAGGGCAATCATCCCCAGACAACCTGACAACCACCTGGGACGGGGTGGGCTATCACGCTTTTGCTGTTTGGACATGGTTTCCTCCCCGTCTCACCGAGCAACAACGAATGCGGTGGTTTCCAGCGATTGCCCGAACAGCATCACGCCGAGCAGGTAGGTTCTGCCAACCTGGAAAGGATAATCTCGCAGCCGTAGATTGAGGATGTAGTATTGTTCCTGCTCGTCGATGCGCACATTGGCGCTTTGGTTACCCGCTCCTTGAGTGGTGAAGGCCGCAACGGCCTGACCGGGCATCAGCGGGTCAATCACCCATACAACCACGTTTGGGTCAATCACAAAGTTGCCTTGCGCGTCGCGCACGGTGAACTTGACCGGCAGGGTGCGGTTGACCTGCACCGGCAGGGGCGGGTCACCTGCCCGGAGCGGCGGCAGCCACGTCAGGATCAAGGGGGTTGATGGAAGCGCGCTCCGGTTATAGGTCACTCGATGCTCATGGCGCAGGCCAGGCGCAGTCTCGCCGGAAAAAGTGGCTACCGTCACATAATCGCTCTCATTCAGGGCATCCAGACCCACTGTGTATGTGCCTTCGGCAATCCCGGCCAGCCGGATCAGATATTCACCTTCGACGGGATTGTTGATGAAAATGAAATCCGGCTCGCCAGGAACATCCGAACGCCAGAAGGCCGCGCCGGGGATTTCTGCCAACTCGCCCCAGGTCTCAAAATCCACGCCTACCCTTCGTCCCAGTGGATCCACCACTTGAATTTCCACCGGCGAGAGGTTGAAGAAAAGAATCGGGTTCTGAAAAAGTGGGTCAGTGAAACCGGCATCGAAAGGTGGGCGGATTTCGGTCAGTTCTTCCACACTGGTTATCTGGAACTGAGTAGGCATAGAACGATGAATTACCGCCCCGCCGTTGTCGGTTTGCCCGAGGACGAGCGATTGAATCCGTGCGTCCAGAACGCCAAGATCCGCGCTTTGGCGGGGGACAGTATCATCGCCATCGCCTTTTCTTGTTTCAACAACTTTTCCATTCACCCAAAGTGGCACATCGCTCGCACTTCGTGGGACGACAAGATAGTACAAATTGGTGTCTTGATTATTTACACCCACTATCGGAATGACATTTCCGGCTCCCAATCTTGAGACCAAAGAGCCTGCGTCGGCGTTGAGCGATTCAAGGAATGTGTTGACCTGAACCCCAAACGGGTAGATTCGTGAGGGCTGGCTGTTGTCTATCAGATACCCACCCACACTATCAGCGAGATACTGTCGGTCAGGGAAGAGATTGCGCACTGCCGGGATGCGTTCTTGAATGTAGCGATACAGGTCGGCGTTGGTGACTATGCAATGGGCATGGCCATTAGGAATGACAACCAATGTGCAATAGCCTGCCTTTTGAGCAAGATGAGAAGCTACCGCCTTCATCAGCGACGGCTCGAATTGCAAGCCTTCAGCTGCTCGGTAAGAAAATGGCGCGCCCAGATGCGGCGTGCCCAGCGTAATCAGGCGACGCACATTGTAGCCATAAGCATTGCCTTGAATATAGGCCCGCGACACCAGCCCGCCCATGCTGTGCGAAATGATGTCCACGCTATCGGTGCGCACATAGGGCCGCGCAGCCGCCTGGCTGAGAAAAGCGTTGATCCTTGTCCCCAGATCTTCCCCGCTTGTGGCAATCGGCTGCCGCCAATCATAAGGGAAGGTAAACAGGCTGATGCCGTCTTCATACCCTGCCAGACGCAGTTCATCCAACAGGTTGTTGTAAGTGCCTAACAGCGGGTCAATTACCCATTCCCCGGAAAAGTTCTTCCAAGAGCCGAGAAAACCAGGGATGACCACTACTGGATAGACGCTGGCGCGTGGAATGCTCAGTTGGGCTGTTGCGCTTTCTGTTCCATAGGTCGCTTCGACACGCAATGCAGCCGTCTCCGAAGGCTGTACCCATACGCGCCAGGCATGGCTGACTGTGTCTCCCGCCCGCAGGCTATAACTCACGCATGACAGACTGAACGTGTTGTAAGTTGTCTGTGCCGCAGGATAATCGCCATAACAGTTCGTCGCATCTGGCGGCAGGCTGGCTTCGTACAGGTAAAACCGTCCGCCGCTGATGTTCAGGCTGAAGGGGTAGTAGTCACAATTCCATGCCCCGTCCGGGCAAGTGAACGTTACTTTCACAACAAGTGGATTGGGTGTTACCCAGCCGCTGGCATTCACGTTGAGCGCAGTCACGGGATTATCTTGCGTATCGGTGATGGTGATGGATACCTGTCGGGTCAGGCGGATCACCAGCCGCGCCGCGTTTTCCCAGCCCGGAAACCAGACCGGCCGGTCATAGCCGATCACCCGCCGATGACGCCACTGCCCGCTTGCAGGCCCGGCATTTTTCGCAATGATCGCCAGGGCATTCCCGGACACCCAATCCGGACGATTGACAATTTCCTGCACAATCGCCGTCAGGTCAGGACTGGTGCGAATCTGCCCCAACTCCCAACGGTCGCTCGAAGGGATATGCCAGCTCACAGAAGCCTGGGTGAGGGGACGATTCTCCGGGCGGCTGGTGAAACTAAAGGGTTGTGCGTTTCCACTGGCTTGACCATAGAAGGCAACGGTGAGTTCATCGGTATATGGCCCATCCACCGTGAACTCCAGATAGGCTTCGGCAATCTGCGCCCCGGCGGGAAGGTTCACCCCTGCAAAGCGAAAGCCGCTGACAATGCCCTGCCCATTCGCACATTCGCCCAAGTAAATTTCGTTCCAATTTGTCCGATAAGTACAAGATGGATTGGCCCCGGCATCGTCGGCGCTGGCGGTCACCCAGAAGACACAAACACCGTCTGAACAGTCTGGGTCAGGCGGCTGCGGAGAAGCGCTCAGGCTGAAAGCCTGGATGCCGTTTTCAGGCGGCAAGCCTGTAGTCGTTGGTGATATTGCCGTGGCGGTCGGTTCAAATGGAATTTCGGGAGTTGGCGTTGGCGTGTAGGCCGGTGTCGCCTCAGGAGTGGGTGTGGGTTCTTCTGCTGCTACTGTGCTGAAGAAGGCGAAGAGAAGAATGCCAACAATAGCAAAGGGAAGCACTTTCGGTTTCATTTTTGTTCCTCCTCTGGACGTGTGCGCCCAACGGTTTGCGCTTCAGCGGCGCCGCGCAGCGCAGCGGAGCGGCGTCAGGTGCAACATCCCACGATGGCGCGGCCATCGTTCATCCGCGGGGAAACAGCGGCGCAGGTCACTGACTCACAATATACTCAAAAATGGCAGGCACGCAAGCCGTACAATTCGCATTGGCGTGGCGCAAGCCTCCCGTGCTGCAACATGGTTTCCGGCTGCGATGATTTGTCCATTGGTGGCGTCCGGTTCTCCGGCGACCCCGTTCAGGAAGCTATTCCCCTCCCAGCAGCCGGGCCTGCCGTATCCCCAACCCAGGAGAAGACCGATGAGCAAACTCAGTCAACCCAACCTCAGCCTGACCGAGGCCCGTCCGTTTGCCTCCATGAGCCAGGTCAATCCCCGCGCCGCCGGGGTGGACATCGGCGCACATGAAATCATGGTCTGCGTGCCGGGCGATGAGAACTCCCAACTGGTGCGCTCGTTTGGCACCTACACCGCCGACCTGCACGCCATCGCCGCCTGGCTGCAAGAACACCACATCGAGAGCGTGGCGATGGAAAGCACCGGCGTGTACTGGATACCGCTCTTTGAGACTCTCGAAGCAGCAGGCTTTCGCTGTCATCTGATTAGCGCTCGCGCCTTGCGCCGCATCCCCGGACGGAAGAGCGATGTACTCGACTGCCAGTGGATCCAGACCCTGCACAGTTATGGTCTGCTCGAAAGTTCCTTCCGTCCCGAAGCCGATCTGGTGGCGCTGCGCACCCTGCTGCGCCACCGCGCTCAGCTGCTGGAACACCGCGCCCCGCACATCCTGCACATGCAGAAAGCGCTCTTACAGATGAACATCCAACTACCCCAGGTTCTGAGCGACGTAACCGGCCAGACCGGGCTGGCCATCATCCGCGCCATTGTCGCCGGAGAGCGCGAGCCGCATAAATTGGCGGCCCTGCGCAACTATCGCTGCAAGAAGGACGAAGAAGAGATTGCCAAAGCCCTGACCGGCACCTGGCGCGAAGAACATCTCTTTGTTCTGAAGCAGTCGCTGGAGATGTACGACTTCTACACCCGCCAGATCGAAGCCTGCGACCAGGAGATCGAGCGCACCTATGGACAGGTTCGCCCGGCGCAGGATGGCTCGGAGGAGGACGACCTGCCGCCGCTTCCAGACCACAAACGCAAGAGCCACAGCAAGAACGCTCCCAAAGACCCTCAGCGCATTCGCCGACACCTGAAGCGCATCTGCGGCGTGGACGTGACCGCCATTCACGGACTAGGCGTCTCGTTAGCCGAGCAGGCGGTGATGGAGACCGGCACCGACATGAGCAAATTCCCAACCGAAAAACACTTTTGCTCCTGGCTGGGCCTGGCGCCGAAGCACGAAATCACCGGCGGCAAAATCGTGCGCAACGCCACCCTGAAAACCCGCAACCGCGCCGGGCAGGTCTTTCGCAAGGCGGCGGCGTCCGTCATGCGCTCGGATGGTGTCTTTGGCGTTTTCTACCGGCGATTGAAAGCCCGCATTGGCCCGGCTCAGGCAGCGGTCGCCACCGCGCACTTCATTGCGCGGGTGTATTACCGCATGTT
>FWWM01018100.1_pt1 | contig 10085 bp, 6 predicted proteins | sample 2228351 | NCBI WGS metagenome assembly FWWM01 (sample SAMEA103939774, study PRJEB20133) | metagenome
TCCTAACTTGTTTTGATGGACATGCCTTATTTGAACCATCTCAAGCAGTCCTTCTTTACCATGTGTTCTACCTATTCCTGATTTTTTGACCCCACCCCACGGCACCTGAGGTATTGCATGCGTTATCAAGTTATCGTTTATCATGACAGTTGCAAACTGAAGATTTTTTGCAATTCTTTCTGCTCTTTTTATATCCTTTGTCCATACCGATGCTGTCAAACCGTATTCTGAGTTATTCGCTATTTTTATCGCCTCATCTTCTGTTTCAAATGGTATTGCCGGAATAACCGGACCGAATGTTTCCTCACTTACCACCTTAAAGCTATCATCAACATTTACTATAACGGTTGGTTCAACAAAAAGACCATTTATCACTCTACCGCCTGTGAGTATCTTTCCACCTCTGTTTATGGCATCTTCTATATGCTCCATTATTTTTTTAAGCTGTTTTTCGGATATCACTGCTCCTATGTCTTTTTCCCATGGGTAATTAATAGATGCTCCCACCCTCAGTTTCTTTGTTTTTTCCACCACCAGATTTATGAAATCTTCAAATATCTTTTTATGCACGATGAGTCTTTCAACTGAGGCGCATACCTGACCTGTGTTGAAGAATGATCCGAAAACTGCTCCATCTGCTGTTATATCAAGGTTGGCGTCATCGAAGACTATCATCGGATCCTTCCCCCCAAGTTCCATAACGACTGGAGTAAGGCTTTCCGATGCTGCCCTCATTATCTTCATTCCAGTGGTTGTTGAACCTGTGAAAAAAATCTTGTCAACTCCGGAGCGAACCAGATATTCTCCCGTCAGACCATCGCCGGTTACTACCTCGCAGACGCCAGGAGGCATCCCTATCTGCCTGAATATATCTCCTATCATAACACCGGTTTTTGGTGTGAATTCAGATGGTTTGAGAACACATGTATTGCCCGCCATCAGAGCTATGACTATTTGCCCTGTGGGAATTGAAAACGGAAAGTTCCAGGGAGAAATTATCCCTATTACTCCATAAGGAAAATATTCAATGTAGCTTTCTCTCCCCATTATTCCCCAAACACCTATTTTCACCTTTTCTCTTTTCAGAATTTTCTCGGTGTTCTTTACGTAAAAATCAATAAGGTCAAGTATCGGAAACACATCAGATATGAGTGCTTCAAATCTTGATACTCCCTTTTCTTTTGCTATTACGTCTGCTACATCTTCTATATTATCTATGATGAATTTTTTGAACTTCAGCATCCATTCTCCTCTTTCTCTGAAACTGAGAATTCCCCATGATTTTTGTGTTTGTCTTGCACGTTTTACAGCATTTTCGACCTCTTCTCTCCCCATGTTTGGAAATTCTCCGACCAGCTCGCCTGTCGCAGGGTTTATGCTCCTCAAAAGGGGTGGCCTTTCCGTAATCTCTGTCCTAAGCATACCTATCACCTCCCTTAGTTCAAATTTAGTATTTAAATGTTTTTGAGATTTTCTTATATAGTTTTCTTTTTATTTCATTTCTTTCTTTATTTTTTCATTTTTTTGTCTGTCTGGTGTGGCACAAATTTTTTATAGGTTGAATTCATGTGTTTATAGCGAGAAGTTTTCTCCGAAGAAAAATTCACGTGCCTTTACGGAATTTACTACCTTGTCAGCTGGCCCTTCCTCTTCTATCTTACCATTGTATATCAGGTATATTCTGTCGCATATTTTGAGCACATCTCTTACATTGTGGTCAGATATTATGATTCCTATTCCTTTTTTTGATAGTTTATCTATAATCCCAGCTATCGTATCTACTGATTTTGGTTCTATACCCGCAAATGGCTCGTCTAAAATAAGGAATTTTGGGGATAACATGCATATTCTTGCTATCTCACTCTTTCTTTTCTCCCCTCCTGACAATACTCCTGCCTTTCTTCCAAGTAGGTGGGAAATTCCAAATTCCTCTGCGACATCATTTATTCTTTTATATGGTAGTCCTGCGAGCTCGCAAGCTATCTTGAAGTTGTCAAGCAGAGATATGTCTTGAAATAGGGAACTCTCCTGTGGAAGATATGCAATTCCCATTTTCGACCTTATATGTGGGGGAAGATATGTTATGTCTTTCTCTTTCCCTTCGTCCTCTTGTATCTTTATTTTCCCTGAATCTGTTTTATAAAAGCCTGAAACTATGAGAAAAGTCGTTGTCTTACCCGCACCATTTGGACCTAAAAGAGCTACCTTCTCTCCACATGAACACGTAAAACTTACATCCTTCAATATTTCATTCCCATCAAGTTTTTTCTTCAAGCCTTCAACTTTAAGTCTGACCATCTTTTGCTGTTTTATCAATTATTTTTGTTGATTTATTCATATATTCAATTTCATTCCAGAGAGCATTTTTGAGCTCCTCAATTCCTTCTCTGGTTATACATGATATAGGTATGAAGTTAAAACCCATGTTCTCAAAATAATCCCTCCACACTTTTATTTCCTCTTTGTTCTGGATCATATCTATTTTATTCCCCACGATAATTCTTCTCTTTTCCCAGAGCTGGTGGCTATATTCTTTTAGTTCAGAATCTACTATTCTGAAAGCTTCATCTGGTCTCGGAGCTATACCGAACATATATCCTGCAATGTCTATAAGTTGAATGAGTATTTTTGCTCTTTCCGCATGTCTGAGAAATTTTATACCAAGTCCTGCCCCCTTATGCGCTTCCTCTATAATTCCTGGGATATCAGCTATACATATTCTTCTTGTGCTGTCAATCTCAAGTATTCCTAAGTTTGGATTTAAAGTTGTAAATGGATAATCTGCTATTTTTGGGTTTGCTCTTGTGAGCACTTTGAGTAAAGTTGATTTTCCAGCATTAGGGAGTCCCACTATCCCCACATCAGCTATGAGTTTGAGTTCAAGTATTAACCATTTTTTTTCTCCCTCTTCTCCTTTTTCTGCAATTTTTGGTCTTTGATTTGTGGGAGAGGCAAATCTTGCGTTCCCTCTACCACCTCTTCCTCCTCTTGCAACTATTACAGTTTCCCCCTCTTCGCTGATATCAGCTATTATTTCTCCGTTCAAATTTTTTATAACTGTTCCGACAGGAACATATACTATCAGGTCCTTTCCATCTTTGCCATGCTGATTTTTCCCCTTCCCATGCTCTCCATTTTCTGCTATAAGGTGTTTTTTGTATTTGAAATCAATCAATGTGTGTTTTTTTGACGTTGCGATGAATATTACATCCCCTCCCTTTCCACCATCCCCACCTGCTGGTCCACCTTTTGGTCTGTATTTTTCTCTCAGAAAGGCAACAGCTCCATTTCCACCATCCCCACCTTTCACAAAAACCTTCACATAATCAATAAAATTTTCATCAAATTTTGACACATAAAATAAGTAATACCTAACCTCACACCATTGAGATTTTCTTTTTTTGTTTTGTTTTATCTTTTTTATTTATTCTTTCTTTGTTTTTTGTGTTTATTTTTCTCTTTATCTTTCTTTTGAATGTTTCGCATTATTATCCTCTTTATCCTCTTTATCACTTTTTTCTTTTTTTATCTTTTTATTTTTTGTTTCAATAGATTTTTGATTTTTCAATTCCGTGATAGCTGTGAATTTTTATGTGTCAAGAAATTTTCATATCCTTCTAAATTTGAGAAAAATAAGGGTTAGAATTACGGAAACCTCAATAAACTTTGTTGATCGGGGCAAAATTATTTGACAGTGCACTTAACTGCTATTTAGATTTTTGAAATATATGTATAATATATGTATTTTGATGCTTTTTTATTGAGTAGGACTTGTTAGATGAAATTTGTTAGAATTACTTGATTTTTAGAATTACTTGCTTTGTTCAAATTACTTGATTTGTTAAAATTGCTTGATTTTATTTTTCTTTCTCGCGTGGGTGTGTTTTTCTGTAAACCTGTATTATATGCTGTATATCTGCATGGATATATTTTTGTGTTGTATTTATAGATGAATGACCTAAGAGTTCCTGAATAATTCTTATATCCGCGCCATTTTTCATCAAAGTAGTTGCATACGAATGCCTCAGGAGATGTGGCCAAACTCTTTTTCCTGTTTTCAATGCTCCGCACCGCCTTACTATCTCTCTTATATATCTTTCAGAAAGCTTCTTCCCGAACTTGTTTAGAAAAATATGTTCTTCTTTATCTTTAACTAATTTCTGCCTCTCGAGCATATATTCCTTTATATCATTTTGTGTTTCATATGGTATGGGAACTACCCTCCATTTGCCTCCCTTACCTTTTATCCTCAGAAAATCACCATCTATATCATTGACTTTGAGATTTGAAAGTTCTGATATCCTCAATCCACATCCATATAGTAAGGATATTATTGCTCTGTCTCTTTTCTTCTCTATTTCAATGAGTTTTAATGCTTCTTCCTCATCAAGAACAGGGGGTATTTTTCTTTTCCTTTTTCTGAAAGGAACAAGTTCTGCTGGATTCATATCAATCCAACCTTTTTTTCCCGCAAATCTGAAAAATGCTTTTATGCTTGCAAGTTTTCTTTCTGCTGTGCTTTCCGACTCCCCAAGGATCAAAATCTCTTTTATAAAGTTCTCAATGTCTTGAGGCTTTATATCCTCTATTTTTTTCTTTGAATACCTCAGGAAATCTTCTATATCTTTCTTGTATGCTCTTTTTGTGTTCTGTGAAAAGTTGCTCCTTTCTATATATTGAAGAAATTCCTCAATCTTTGATTCTTCTATTTTTGTTTCTTCGGTTCTTGATCCCTCATTTATTTTCTCATCCATGTCATAATTTTAAAATTTCATCGAAGCTTTGCCGAGCTTCTTGCAGAGCATTTAAAAAATCTCTAAAGCTTACTCCCTCAAATTCCTCTATTTCTTCCCATATTTTATCTTTTTGGTCGTATATTACATATACGTCTTCAAGTGAAACGTCACTTTTGAGCTTTATGAATTTCTCAACTTTTCTCAGTGTTGTATATGACCTTTTGAGGTCTCTTCCGAGTTTTTGAGAAGCAATTTTCAGAGCATCTCGGAATTCATAGGAAAAAGCTTTCTCAATCACCTGAACAGCATGAACTATAAATTCAATATCTTGCATTCCACCTTCACAGTATTTTATATTCAGATAATTTTTTCCGTTCCTTGTCATCTTTCCGATTTTTTCTCTTGACTTTTTTCTTATTTCCATCATATCTCTGACTATATCTTGTGCGTTTATTTTTCCGAGAGATTCTTCCCTCAATCTTATGATCTCCTTATCTAAAACATCTTTATTCTCTTTACCTGTGAATACATAACGGGCTTTCAGAAGAGTTATTCTTTGCCATATACTACTTTTTTGTGTGTAAAAATCCCATAAAGCTTTTTGCGATAGAGCGAGCGGTCCTGCATGACCCGATGGTCTTAACCTCATGTCTACTGTGAGTCCCTCTCCTTCTTGAGTCTTTGCGGTCAGAAGCGTAAGAAGTTTCTGTGAAAATCTTATCCATTTTTCAATGTCTTCGTCTTGAAATACGAAAAGGAGATCCGCATCTGAGCCATATATCACTTCTTGAGACCCATATTTCCCGAGTGCTATTATCTGAAAAGGTATTTGGAGTTCATCTGGTGGAAGTGCGAACTTTTCCCCTAATCTCTCTCTTGCGGTGAGAGAAACTGTCTCTCTCAAAATAAAATCGTATATTCGCGTTATCCTTGATGAGAGCTCCTCAAAATCAATATTATGTGATAGGTCATCAAAAACCGTGATAAGTATTTTCTCCTTTTTTGCTCTCCTTATCTCATTTAGTATCTCCTCTGTAGGTTTATCTTTTACGGAGAGCCAGAACTCTTTTTCATCGGGTGGATACGGAGAGATCTGTGATGATAAAAATATCGTATCTATATTTTCCGGATGATTTATAAGAAAATTGGCGAAAAGCTTTGATATTCCCATAAGCCTCGCTAAGATTTCCATCAACTTTTCATTGTGTGAGAGCATAACATATATTCCTTTTCTCTTACCTATAGCTCTCAGGAAAGATGAAAGATATGAGAGTGAACTATTTTTATTGACTGATTTTGCTGCATGCCATACAAGCGAGGAGATGAGTGTCTCAGGAATTCTTGACTCAAAATCGACTTCTATTATCTTTCTATCTTTTTCCTTCATAAATGTGCTTCTTGATACCATATCTTTTACCATCTCTTTTGCTGATCGCACATCCTCATATCCGAGTTCTTGAAGATATGCTTCAAGCTCATCATCAGATATATCTTGAGTTATAACTTTATATTTCGGCTCATATACTTCAAAGGTGTTCTTGAATATCTCCGAAACTTTTGATCTGACCACATTGAGCATTTCAAAAAATCTTTTTTCGTCTGTCCCATAAAATTCAAGTAGCCTCGGTATATCTTTCTCATCTATTACAAATCTCTGTTCTTCGTCGAGCTGGATTATCGTTTCAACTTCTCGCAAGAAGATATAGCATTCTTTTAAAGTGGGATGCGTATTTTTCATGAGTTCATCTATGAGTTCAAGTATTTTTGTAGTTCTTTTCTCGCGAAATTTTGTGTCTTTTCCGCCGAATATGAGCTGATTTACAAAAGCAATAAATTCAATCTCTCTTATTCCACCCCATGAGAATTTTATATCAACTTTTCTATCGTCAAACTCTTTTCTTCTCAGGTGCTTTGATATTGCTATCTTTATCTCTTTCAGTCTTTCAAGCGCTGAAAAATCAATATATCTTCTGAATATAAATGGTTCAATTTCACTGAGCGCCCTTTCTCCAATCGTTTTGTCTCCTGCGACAGGTCTTGCCCTCAGAAGTGCATATCTATCATCTGTTCTTCCAAGGTTCAGGTAATACCACGTGAAAAAACTTTCACTCACTGCAATAGGACTTGTCTTTCCCCCGGGTCTTAAATCAAGGTCGATTCTCCATAAAAACCTCTTTCCCTTAAACTTTGTCGTCCTGTTCACAAACTCTCTCACAGATTTTATAACTCCCTTCTCATCTTCTTCATGTCCAAAGATGAAAGCTATATCAATATCTGATGAGAAGTTTATCTCACCTGCGCCAAGCTTACCATAACCCATTATGCAGACATCATATGGTATCATATTTTTTGTAAGTGAGTCGAGCAGTCTCTCATACATCTTGGTAAGTAGAGAGAGGAAGTTTTCTGTATCTATCTTTTTTGCTTCAAACCAGAGTTCAACGAGTTTTTTTTGTGCCTCGTATTTTGCTTCAATGGCTTGCTCAAAATCTTGGGGTGAAATTGATTGAATAAGCTCTTCAGCCCGCATTAACGCATTTGTATAAACTATCTCTTTTTTATCCTCGTTCACTGTGTATTTCCGCGTATGACTTCAACTATCTTTGGTAAAATCTCCCCTGCCTTACCTTCAATAGATATGCTTACACGGTCAGATAAATTTGTTTTCTCAAGGTTTATCTCAATAACTTCTCTTCCTGTTTCTATAGCGTATTCTATGAATGATGCTACTGGATAGACTAATGCAGATGTTCCAACATAAAGTAATACGTCGCATATTGAAAGTGCTTTTTCAGCTTCTTCAATGTTCTCTTTGGGTATATTTTCCCCGAACCACACAACATCTGGTCTCAGGATTGAGGTGCATTTCGGACATTGTGGTGGTAGCTCTCTTTTTCCTTCATCCCACGTGTTTGACACATCTTGTTTGTATTCACATGATATGCATTTTTCCCTCCATATGTTGCCGTGAAATTCAATCATTCTTCGGCTTCCTGCTATTTTGTGAAGTCCGTCTATGTTTTGTGTTATTAGTTTGAAATTTTCTTGTTTTATCTTTTCTATTTCCGTTATTGCTATGTGCCCTGGATTAGGTTTTGCTTTTTTTATGATGGAACGTCTCCATTCATACCACTCCCATACAAGGTGTGGATTTTTTGAAAAAGCTTGCGGTGTTGCAAGTTCGGAAGGAGAATACCTATTCCAAAGCCCATCTCTCCCTCTGAAAGTTGGTATTCCTGACTCTGCTGATATACCTGCTCCTGTAATAACCAAAAGAAATGAGCATTTTTTTATTATTCTCCCCGCTTCCTCTATTTTTTCTTCCATTATCCCTCTATTGTTTTTTCTATTTTCTTTTTGAATATCTTCTCAAGTATTTCAAGTGGTATGCCACCTTCTGAGAGTATTGTATCATGAAATATTTTGAACGAAAACCTGTTTCCAAGTCTCTTTCTCGTCCATTCTCTTAGCTCCAATATTTTTTTCATACCTATCATATACGATAGAGCTTGTGCTGGCCATATTATGTATCTATCTACCTCATTTGTCACCTCTATATTTTCAAGTCCCGTGTTTTCAAGAAAAAATTTTATTGCTTTTTCTCTTGACCAGCCAAATGCGTGAATACCTGTGTCTACGATGAGCCGTATTGCTCTCCATGCCTGCATTATGAGCATACCAAGTCTTTGGAGTGGATCTGTGTAAAGTCCCATATCATCCGCGAGTCGTTCTGAGTAAAGCCCCCATCCCTCTGTAAACGCATCCCAATCAATATGTCTCCTGAAAGGATGTAGGTCAAGTTCCTGCGCTATCGCTATTTGAAGATGATGACCTGGAACAGCTTCATGTGCTGAAAGAGCTGTAAGCTCATATCTTGGTCTTTCATGCGGAGCATATGTGTTTATATAAAATACTCCGGGACGAGACCCATCCTTCGATGGTCTGTAATAGAAAGCACCAACCGCATCTTTCTCAAGGTATTCTTCAACAGGTTTTACAATAACCTTGCTTTTTGGAAGGAACCCAAAAAAATCAGGAAGTTTTCTGTATATTTCCTCAACTTTGGTTTGATATGCTGAGAGTATTTCATCACGTGAGCTGAAAAAGTTTCTTTTGTCTGATTTTACCCTCTCTATAATCTCTTTTGCGTCCTCATTTTTAAGTCCTAAGAGTTTTCCTACCTGTTTTATCTCATCTTTTATCTTTGAGAGTTCATCTAATCCAATTTTGTATATCTCATCGGGTGACATTTTAATTGTTAGGTGGTGTTTTATTAGGTAAAGATAGTTCTCCTCTCCTCCTGGAATTGAATTTATTCCTTCTTTCTCTCTGGGCTTGTAATCTTTGAGAAAATCAAGGAATTTCTGGAGAGGTGGTTTCAAGAACTTTTCTACTGATATATTGAGTTTTTCCTCGTATTTGCTCTTTGCTTTTTCATCAAGGTGTTTCAGAACCTCAAAAATTGGTAATTCATGTGCAGGTTTTTTCATTATATCTTCAAGTTGTTTTATACATCTTTGCACTGATGTTCCAAACTGTGTCCTACCTTTTGAAAGCCCTTCTCTCAGATTGTTGATATACTTTTCAATGAAATCGGGATATTTCTCTATTCTTGATATGAATTTCTCGATTCTTTCAGGAGTATCCGTTCTCTGAAAATTAACGAGTTCAAAGAACAGAAGATGATATCCATACATATGGTCTATCCAAAATTCTTCAATTTCCTGCTGTATTCCCTCTATCATGTCTCTTATACACCACAAGAAAACTTCTTTGTCTACCTCATCTCTTTCATTTTCTGCTAATGCTTTTTCCATTTCATCTCCGAACTCTTTTAGTTTTTTCTCCTCCTCTTTTTTATGTTCCTTTGATATGTCCGGGAGCTTGTCATCGTATCTTTCGTCTCCTATGAATGTTGCAAATACAGGATTTTCCGCAAGGAACCAATCCCAGAAATTGTCAAGGATATCTCTAACTTTCTTCATTTCACCTTTCTTATTATTTTTATCGTTCTTTTTACTTTTGTTCACCTCATTTCCTTCTCTCATCTTTATCCTCCTCATTTGAAAGATTTTCTCAAAGGAATATAAAACAATAGTGTAATTTATCAGATAAAAGATGATTTTAAACAATTACCTTTCCTCTAACTTTCCTTTCCTCTAAAGCTTCCTTCCACTCTTCTTAAGTGCTGTGTCAAAAAATTTTCATACCCTTCTAAATTTTGAGAAAAATTAGGGCTTGGAATGATATGGACTCCAAGAAACTTTGTTGACAAAAATTGGATCACAATTTTTTGACAGTGCACTTAAGGCTTCCCTCCTAAGATTCTGCTGTATCAAATAAAGCTTT
>FWWM01018102.1_pt1 | contig 10085 bp, 9 predicted proteins | sample 2228351 | NCBI WGS metagenome assembly FWWM01 (sample SAMEA103939774, study PRJEB20133) | metagenome
CAAGAGCTTATATTTCAACGGCATTTTATTGTCCATATGAAGGTAAAATTAATCCATTCAAAGTTAGGGAAATTGCATTAAAATTATTAGAAATTGGAGTGGATGAAGTTTCAATTGGTGATACGATTGGAAAGGCAAGTCCAAATGAGGTAAGAGAACTTTTAGAGATTTTATTAAAAGATGTTCCAATAGATAGAATTGTTTTACATCTTCATGTGACTTATGGTATGGCAATGGCAAATGTATATGTTGCATATAATGAATTTAGCATTTATAAATATGATAGCTCTGCTGGGGGACTTGGAGGATGTCCATTTGCATTTGGAGCAAGAGGTAATATTGCAACTGAAGATTTAGTTTATATGCTAAAAAGATTGAATGCAAATGTTAATGTTGATATTAAAAAAGTAATTTTGGCATTTAATGTTTTGGATCTTGAAAGTAATTCTTATATATCAAAAGTTATAAATTTGCTTTAAAATTTCTAAAATTATGAACAAGCTTAAAGAAATTTGGCAACAATTAGTTGATAAAGTAGATAAGATAAGTATTGAAGACTTTGAAAGGACATATGGTAGTAATTTACTTGAATTAGCCCTTACACCAAATCCTTACTTTTCAATGCGAGAAAATTATTTAAGGTTAAATAATTGGTCAAAGCGATTTACGAACTTTGAAAGTGGCAAGAAAGATGAAGAATTAGCAAATATCTTAGTTGATTATATCAAAAATGGCTACAAAAGTGAGTATTTAGATATAATTGAAGAGATAAAAAGGGGTGCTTTAGTTGATGATTTTAGAATTTATAAAGTGCTTGGAAGAAAAGGTTATTTGAAATATAATGAATTACCATTTTTCTATAGCGAGGAACCTTTGAATATAATTTTATGTGAAGATGAGTATAAAAGACTAGATTTAACGCATTTATATACATTTTCAGTTGATGATGAGGATACTATTGAGGTGGATGATGCCATTAGTATAGATGGAAATAAAATTTATATTCATGTTGCTGATGTTGCTTCAGTTTTAAAACTTTCTAAAAATTTATCGCTCCTTGAAAGAGTAATAAGCTTATATTTACCTGAGAAGAACTTATATTTATTACCTTATGATATAATTGAAAACCTTTCTCTTCACAATGGAACCAAAAGAGCTTTGACACTTCTTTTAGAATTTGACAATAGTTTAAATCTAAAAAGTTATAAGTTTTTGAGAACTATTATTAAAATAAAAGATAGGTTCAACTATAAGAATTTTGAGAAAATTTTAAATATGGAACCTTTCAAAAAACTACTTACTATTTCAAGGAAGTTTCAACTAATGAGGCTAAATAATGGTGGATATAATATTACTTTACCTATGAAAAAATTCAAAATAGAAGGTGATAATGTTAATTATGAGCTAATTGACCTTAATTCAAAAAGTTATACTGTTATTTCGGAATTAATGATGTTATACAATTATCTTGCGGCTAGATTTCTCAAAAAGGCAGAATTTCCAGCAATTTATAGGAATTATGAGGAGAAATTTGAAATAAATTTAGATGAAAAGGATCCTCTATATTATTACAAAATTATGAATGCATTCAAAACTACAATTTTATCACCATTTCCAAAACCTCACAATGTAATAGGACTTGATGTATATGCACAATTTACATCTCCTTTGAGAAGGGTTTATGATATTTTAAATCAAGAACAAATTCACAGAGCTATAGATAACTTAGAATCTAAGTATAGTATTGAAAATATTCAGGAATTTATAAATATAGCAGTTAGAGTTGAAAAGAAGAGAAGAACTATTCAAAGAAGTAGATTGGATTTTTGGACTTATGTATATATAAAAAAGAGATTTTTAGATAAGCAGATTAAGGCTGTTGTTTGCCAAGTAAATGAAAAGTGGTCAGAATTATTTTTCCCACAGTTCTTAATTTCTGAAAGAATTTATTATAAGGGACTTGAGGTTGGTAAGAAAGTAAATTGTCTGATTAAAGATGTTGATCCATTTGGGAATAAGATGGAAATTTTTATTGTGAAATGAAGGCATTAGTTCTATCAGGTGGTGGTTCAAAGGGAATTGCACATATTGGTGTAATTAAAGCACTTGAAGAGAAAAAATTGAAGTTTGATTTTGTAGTTGGAACATCCATGGGTTCTTTAGTTGGAGCTCTTTATGCACTTGGCTATAGATCTTATAATATGAAAGCAATTGCAGCTATGTTTGTTTCAAAAGATTTATTAAAGTTCAAATTTTCATTAAATGAATTCTTTGATTCAAAAAAAATTGAGAACATTCTAGATGATATTTTTGGTAATAAAACATTTAAAGATACTAAAATTCCACTTTACATAACTGCATTTGACCTATTAACTTATCATCACATTGTATTCAATGATGGATATTTAAAGCATGCGATAAGAGCTTCAATATCCCTACCTCTTATTTTTAGACCTGTTATGGTAAATGGAAGAATTTTAATAGATGGTGGTATATTTGAAACAATACCATTGAGTGTTGCAAAAGCTTTAGGAGCAAGCTATATTATTGCAGTTAATGTTGTAGGTTCTATTTCAAAAAATATATTTTTTGAAAGGGCAGATGAAATTAAAAGTGTAGATTATGGATTTATCAAAAGTGCATTTGAATCTCTCTTTACATTACAACGTTCTCAAATTCAACATACTATTGAATCATATAAACCTAACGTTTTAATAAATGTTAATACAGATGATATTGACCCACTTAACTTCAATATCAATCTAGATGAAATTATTGAAAGAGGTTATAAAAGTGCAAAGGAAGCTCTAAAGTGAGTTTGGGAGTTGATATTGTAGAAGTTGAAAGAATAAGAAACTTATATCAAAGATTTGGTGAGCGATTTTTAAATAGGATTTTTACTACTAATGAGATAAATTACTGCTTTTCAAGGAAAAATAGTTTTCATAGCCTTGCAGCTAGATTTGCAGTTAAGGAAGCAGTTTTAAAGGCACTTGGCATTGGTATGACTAGTGGTTTTTCATTTAAAGATATTGAAGTTATAAATGTAGATAAGGGAAGACCAATTGTTATTTTAAATGGTAAATTAAGAGAATATCTTGGAAATAGAAAAATTGAAATTTCAATTAGCCATTCAGATAATTATGCAATAGGTATTTGTATAATTTATAAAGGATAAAATATGAACCCTTTTCAATAATAGCAGTTCTATCACCTGAAAACTTGTATTCAAATGCAATTTTATCTTTATAAGAAATACCAAAAAAGCAAGTTCCAACATCTACACTATTATCCTTATCAGGCCCTGCAACACCACTTGTAGCAATTCCAATGTCGCTATTAAAGAGATTTTTAACATTTTCAGCCATTTCAATTACACATTCCTTTGAATATATATTCTTCGTTTTTACATTTAACATATTTTCCTTAATTTCTCTATTATATGCAACTATTGAACCTTTAAAATAATTTGAAGAGCCAGCAACACTTGTAATTAAACTTGAAACTTTACCTCCTGTAAAGCTTTCTGCAACTGCAATTTTTAAATTTTTTTCCTTTAATAATTTCCCTAATAATACTTCAATTCTATCATCATCAAATCCCCATATATAATCTTTTAAAACTTCACTTAAAAACTTTTTAATTTCTAATAATTCATCTTTCTTTCTTTTAAATTTCAAATACACGCCATCATTTCTTGGAAGATAGGCAAATGGAAACAATTTATCATAATAAGGCAATAGTATTTCTCTAAGTTGCGTTTCATAAATACCATTTGTTTTAATTATCAAAAATTCAATATCTTCTTTAGTTTCATTTAATAAAATTTTACCAACTTCATTCTCTAGAAATCCTTCAACTTCATATGGAACACCAGGCAAAATTATAATTAAAGTATTTTCATAATATCCAACTTGTGCAGGGGCTTTCCCTCTTTTATTTTCAAATAATCTAAATCCATCAATAACGTACTTGTATTTTTCTATATTTGTTTTAAAATCTGTATAAATTAACTTTAGATTTAAGGCAATTGAAATTGATTCAACTGTTAAATCATCTTCTGTTGGACCAATACCACCCGTTGTAATAACAACTTTTGGCCTTTCTTCTAATAATTTCCTTATTTCATTTACAATTTGCTCTTTATTATCTTTTAAAATAATAGCTTTTTGAGGAAGTGCTTTTTTAAATTTCCTTAAAAAATTTGAAATTATAAATAAATTCCTTTCAAATGTAAACCCTTCTAATAATTCATCCCCAATCAGAACAATGTATATCATTCGTTTTTAAAATTTTAAGGCTATATAAAATTTTTTGTAAGAATATCTCGCATTTGATAAATCCCTTTCATCATTTGAAAATTTAATAATATCATGATATGGAGGATGCATAATAAGAAGCTGAAAGTTCTTTATATTATATTTTTTAAAACTTCATCTAAACTTATAGTCCTACTATCGCCTATTATAACGTCCGTTATTACATTATCATTATTTTGCTCTTTTTCAATCAATTCTTTTGCTTTTTGTGCGACTTCGTCTCCTACATTCAATTAGGGTAGTTCCACTTCCTAAAAATGCATCCAAAACCCAATCACCTTTTTTCGTATATTTTAACATCAATTGTCTCGGTATTTGAGGTATAAAAATGTGCCCCTAATTTTTCGTTAATCATTCAATGCTAAATGTTCCTTCAACTTCCAAAACAATTGGATCATCAACTTCTATTACAATTGGAACTTTTGGTTTTTGGAGATTAAAATAATCAAATGGAAATTCAGTTTTAAGAAAGACATTTGCTTTCTTTTCTTTAATTTCAATTGTTCCATTCCAAACAATATCCTTTATAGTATCTTTGATTTTGAGCTTTCCATAAACTTTGACATCATACTTTCCATCTTTAATTTCTTTAATACCTTCTATTCTAGTTGGATAAAATTCAATGTATGGATATTTATCAGTTTCAAGTGTTCTTGTTTTAATATATCTATCTCTTCTTTCTCTATCGCTTTTCAATGTCCTTAAATCCACTTTAAATACAGAATTCTCGTCAAATTGATTATCATTATTCAAAATGACCTTCCCCTCAATAGCCTTAGTCTTACCAATAGCGCTAGTCTTACCAATTTCTACAAGTTTCTCATTAACCCTATATCTTGTTTCAACATCCAAAGGTCTTATCTCAAAGCTAAAGGTTAATAAAAGCATAGTTTAAAATTTTAAGGTTTAGAATTACTAAACAAACTTTTCCAATTTTTAAAATATAAACTCTAGCCTTATTCATTAGCACTAATTGGTGTAATTTGACGAGCTGGAGTTGAAGAAAGTTCAAAACTATATGGTGTTAGTGTTAAGTTGGTTATATTTGTGTAATTATGAAGGGTTATTGTTGGTGTCCAGTTTGGTAGTGTAATATCAGTAACTGAAATTGATAGTCCTTGTGAAGTTAAGTAAGAGTCAATAGAACCTATAGAATCAAGTATTATAAAACATCCATTGTGATTTTCAACATTTGTTCCAAGATATCCACTAAGTAAAAATTTATTTAATTTTACTGGAGCTACACCTTTTGCCAAATTATTTGCTTGATTAGGAGGTGCACCTTCAATAGCTGTTCCAGAAACTAAATAATTCCCATCAAAATCAACAGCAACATCATAAATTCTTGATCCATTATTAGCACAATACTTTTTAGAAAACAAAATATCACCACTTGGACTCATTTTTGTAAGAAGTCCACAGTTATCATAACTAGCACGAGGGCTACCTGTTATAACATAATTTCCATCATTATCTCTAACCATTTTGTATGTGTGATAATCATACCAAACACCTTTAATTAAATTAACACTATTACCATCTAGTGAAATTTTATAAACTAACCAAGTATGAGATCCTCCACCTCCACAACATACAGTACCTAATACTACATAACCATCTACATCGGGAATAATTGAGTAATTACTGTTATACCAACCATTACTAAAAACAGTTTCTTTTGCCCAAATTACATTACCACTTAAATCCATCTTGATAATAGCTCCCCTGGACTGCTGCAACAATATAATTTCCATCAAAAGCTATATCTCTTACTTGATCCTTATTCATTAAGCGCTTAGCCCATACAAAGCTTTGATTTTTTATATTAAAAAGACCTATAAATGAACAACTACTACAATTTTAAAGTTTGTTTAATAAATAATAAATCCAATAATTGAACAATCTTTATGCTCCATACTTTTCCAATTTACCTGCTAATGCTAATATAATTTGAAATACTTCATAACTTTTCCTAATTCCTAAATATCCTTTTAAACAATCCCTTTCTGTAAATTTTGCATCTAAATTATAAAAACATCCTTCCTTTGAATAAATTAGAATGGGAACAGGATGCCATGAATGAGATTTTAGTTTTGAAGGTGTTGAATGATCTCCTGTAAATACAAATACATGAGGTTCTTTTGATAGAATTTTAGGAATAAAACTGTCTAATTTTTCAATTTCTTCTACTTTTCCAAAGAAATCTCCATCTTCACCCTTTTTATCTGTCCATTTATAATGTATATAAATAAAATCATACTCCTCATAATGCTTTAAATAATAATCTATTAAATTTTCAAATTCATATCCAAGTTCAGGACTATCCATTCCCAATAGCTTACAAAGTCCTTTATACATAGGATAGTTTGCAAGGGCTAATGCTCTCATTTTATATCGATTATGAAAACTTTCTATTTTTGGTTTTTTTGAAATACCTCTTAATAATATATAATTTGCTTTCTTTTCATTTTTTAATAATTCTCTTGAAATTTCAATAATTTTATTTAAAATCCTTGCAGTTTTTCTTGAAGGTTCATCTTTTGGAATCAGTTCTAATGGTTCTAAATTTTCTTTTTGTGGATCTGTATCATTTAGATTATCACCAAGTCCCTCACCCCTTAAAACAACTACAAATCTATGCTCCATTCCTTTTCCAAAAATCACTTCAACATCTTCAATTTTTTTGATATTTTCAGATAACAATTGGACTAATTTATGACTTTTTTCAGTGCTAATTCTTCCTGCTCTCCTGTCAACAATTTTATTATCCTCAATTGTTGCAAAATTTGCTCTTATTGCAACATCATTATCCATAAGTTCAATACCAACACCAAGTGCTTCCAATACACCTCTTCCAATTTGATTTTCAATAGGATTATATCCAAATAAACTTAAATGTGCAGGACCACTTCCTGGACTAATACCTGCTTCAATAGGTTCAATTAATCCCAAAAGACTTTTCTTTGCTAAATTATCCAAATTCTCCTTCTTTGCATATTCAAGCTCAGTCTTATCATCAATATATGGTATTCCACCAAGTCCATCCGCAACAAGCATAACAATTTTTTTATCATTCTTTATTATTAGCTCCTTAATCATGTACCCTCTTTCCAATTTCTTAAATAATCTTCTTGCTCTTTTGTTAATCTATCAATTTCAATACCTAAAACCTTTAATTTCATCCTTGCAATTTTCTCATCAATTTCATCTGGAAGTTTATATACTTTATTTTCAAGTTTTCCTTTGTTTTCTAAAATATAAATTGTAGAATAGAATTGATTTGAAAAGCTCATATCCATAACTTCAGCAGGATGACCCTCTGCAGATGCAAGATTTACAAGTCTTCCATCTGCTAAAAGAAATACTCTTTTACCATTTTTTAAATTAAATTGAATTACATTCTCTCTAATTTCTTCATAGTTTTCAGAAAGTTCATATAGTGCATTCTTATTTATTTCAACATCAAAATGACCACTATTTGCCAAAATTACACCATCCTTTGCATTTAAAATCGCATCTTTATCTACTACATTCTTATTTCCCGTTACAGTTATTACTAAATCTGCAAATTTAATTGCTTCATTTATTGGCATTAATTCAAATCCATCATAAAATGCTTCAAGTGCTTTAATTGGATCAACCTCTGTAATAATTACTTTACTTCCCATTCCTCTTGCTCTCATTGCAATACCTTTTCCACAATATCCATATCCACAAACTACAACTGTTTTACCTGATAGTAATAAATTTGTGGCTCTTAAAATACCATCTATTGTAGATTGTCCTGTTCCATATCTATTATCAAATAAGTGCTTTGTTTTTGAATCATTTACTGCAATTATTGGATATTTTAATTTTCCTTCCTTTTCCATTGCTCTAAATCTAATAACACCTGTTGTTGTCTCTTCTGTTCCTCCAATTATATTATCTAATAAGTTATTTAAATGAGCATATGTTGTCAAATCTGCACCATCATCAAGTGTAACATGTGGCTTAAATTCTAAACATTTGTGAATGTGCTCATAATAAGTATTTCTATCTTCTCCTTTTATTGCAAATACTTCAACTTCATAATATTTTACAAGTGCAGCTGCAACATCATCTTGAGTAGATAATGGATTACTTGCACAAAGCCTAATTTCAGCACCCACATTTTTCAAAGCAATTATTAAATTTGCAGTTTCCGTTGTAACATGAAGACAGGCTGCAATTCTAATACCTTTTAACTTATCCTTATTTTCATCTGAAATTGCCTTCAATACTTTCATAAAATTACCTGCCCATCTAATTCTTTTTAATCCTTTCTCTGCTAGATTTATATCCTTTATGTGATATTGCATAGTTTTAAAAGTTTAAAGGAATAAAAATGCTTTAAAATTTTCAACAATGAAAAGATATAAACTTTTGATTGAAGGGATGAGTTGTGATGGATGTGCCAGAACCATAAAAAAGACAATTGAAACCTTTGGTGCCAAGAATGTAAATGTTTTGCTTGAAGAAAAAACAGTAGAATTTGAAATAGAAAATGGTAATATAAAAGAAATAGAGTTAGCAATAAATAAAAAAGGGTATAAAGTAAAGGAAGTTATTGAGATTTGAAATGACTAAAACAAAAAAGATCATTAAACTACCTGTTAAGGGAATAAGTTGTTCAAATTGTGCAAAAACAATCAAAAATGTAATTTTAAGCTATGAAAATGTTGAAAATGCAGATGTAGATTTATCTACAGAAATTTTAACAGTTGAATTTAAAAATGAATTTAACTTTAAATCTGTTAAAAAAGAACTTTCAGAATATGGATATGAAATCTTAACACAAAATTATGAAGTTTATGTTGATGAACTAACAAATGAGCTTGAAAATTACTTAAGAAATAAAGAAACAATTTTATCATATTTTTATGATTATGAAACTAAGATTTTAAAGCTTGAAATTTCACCATTTGATGATATAGATGCAATTTTAAATGAGTTTAAAAAATTTTCAAATAATAAAGTTTATTTAATAAGTGAGGGGAAAAGTGCATTTGATATTGAATATGAAGAAAGGAAAAGAGAGCTTAATGATATTAGAAAAAGAGCTATATTTTCATCAATTCTTGCATTTCCTTTACTTCTTCATGAATTTTCACTAGCTCTAAATCCAATAGTTCAAATAGTTCTTACAACACCAATTCAATTTTATTTTGGTCTATACTTTATCAAAAATGCTATAAAATCAATAAGAGCTAAGAATTTAGATATGAATGTATTAGTTTCACTTGGAACATTATCTGCATATTTTGGCTCATTTTTACATTTCATAAACCCTTCTATTTTTCAACATGTATATTTTTCTGCAAGTGGGATTATAATTGCAGTTATATTAATTGGTAAGTATTTTGAAACAAGAGCAAAATTTAAAGTTTTTGAGAACTTAAAGAATTTATATACAAGAAAACCTAAAAATGTAATTGTTTTCAAGGATAATAAGGAAATTGGGATTGATATTAGTGAGCTTAAAGAAGGTGATATTTTTATTGTAAAGGAAGGATTTACAATGCCTGCTGATGGAGTTATTATTGAAGGTGAAGGATATGTAAATGAAAGTATTTTAACAGGTGAATTTAAACCTGTTAAAAAGAGTAAAAATGAAGAGGTTTATGAGGGAACGATTTTAGAGAATGGTTATTTGAAAGTAAAAGCTTTAAGAGTTGGTAAGAATACATTATTTAATGAGATATTAAGGATTTCAAGATATAATCAACGGGAAAAGTCAAAACTTGA
>FWWM01018103.1_pt1 | contig 10084 bp, 11 predicted proteins | sample 2228351 | NCBI WGS metagenome assembly FWWM01 (sample SAMEA103939774, study PRJEB20133) | metagenome
CATGCTCAACGGCATTGCCAGCGCCATCCCGGCCACGCTGGTGCTGTTCTTCGTGCAAGACCGGTTACAGGCGCCATCCACGCAGGAACCGCTGTTCCTGGGCGCCTACTTCGTCTGCGCCGCCCTGTCGATACCGCTGTGGCTGCGCGCCGTGGGCCGCTTTGGCCTGGCCCGCACCTGGCTCATGGGCATGCTGCTGGCCGTGGCCGTGTTTGCCTGGACGGCGCTGCTCGGCAGCGGCGATGCGCTGGCCTTTGCCGTGGTGTGCGCCCTCTCGGGCGTGGCGCTGGGCACCGACCTGGCCCTGCCCAGCGCCCTGCTGGCGGGCGTGATTGCCTACGAAGGCGACAGCGGCCAGCACGAAGGCGCGTACTTTGGCTGGTGGAACTTTGCCACCAAGCTCAACCTGGCCCTGGCCGCCGGGCTGGCGCTGCCACTGCTGGCCCTGCTGGGCTACACCCCCGGCACCCGCAGCGAAGCCGGCCTGCAAACCCTGAGCCTGGCGTATGCCGTGCTGCCCTGCCTGCTCAAGCTGGCGGCGGCTGCCGCACTGTACCTGCTGGTGGTGCGGCGCACACCTGGCAGCGCTGCGTTCCAGGCCCCGTGATTTTTCTCAATGCAACCCTGCACCTCACCCACCACCAAGGCCTTCCCATGATCCAACGCCGAACCCTTCTGAGCGCCACCGCCGTGGCGCCGCTTGCGGCCCTGACGGGGTGCGCCAGCCAGAACCTGGCCGGATACGCCAGCGAAAAGCCCGTGCTGGATCTGACCCAGTACTTCAAGGGCACGGTAGATGCCCACGGCATCTTCCAGGGGCGCAGCGGCCAGATCGTCAAACGTTTCACGGTGGTGATGGAGTGCAGCTGGAAAGGCAACGAGGGCGTGCTGGACGAAGCCTTCACCTATTCCGACGGCACCACCCAGCGGCGCATCTGGCGTCTGACCAAGCATGCCGATGGCCACTACACCGGCACAGCCGACGACGTGGTGGGCACAGCCAGGGGCCAGACGCAGGGCAATGCCTTTCGCTGGGGCTACACGCTGGCCTTGCCGGTGGATGGCAAGGTCTACCACGTGGACTTTGACGACTGGATGTACCTGATCGACGAGCGCGTGATGCTCAACCGCGCCACGATGAGCAAGTTTGGCGTGCGGCTGGGTGAGATCACCCTGTCGTTCACCAAGCGCACCTGAGCCACGCCATGAGTCTCAATCCCCGCATCCATTACTGGCAGGGCCGACGCGTGTGGCTGGTGGGCGCCTCCAGCGGCATTGGCCGTGCCACGGCGGCGCTGCTGCATGCGCGGGGGGCGCAGGTCATTGTGTCGGACCGCAACGCGCAAGCCCTGCAAGCTTTTGTGGACGAGCACCCCGGCAGCGTGGCCGTGCCGCTGGACACGGCCCACACCGCCCAGGTCAAGGCCGCTGCGCAGCAGGTGCTGGCGGGCGGCCCGCTGGACCTGGTGTGCTACTGCGCCGGCCACTACCGCGATATGCGCGCCACCGACTTCGACCTGACCGAAGCCCTGCGCCACGAAGACGTGAATTACACCGGCACCCTGCGCGTGCTGGCCGGCGTGCTGCCCGCCATGGTGGCATCGGCCAAGATGGGGCGGCCGGGGCACGTGAGCCTGGTCAGCAGCGTGGCGGGCTTTCGCGGCCTGCCCAAGAGCCTGGCCTACGGCCCCACCAAGGCGGCCCTCATCAACCTGGCCGAGGCGCTGTATCTGGACCTGCACTCCCTGGGCATGGGCGTGAGCGTGGTGAACCCCGGCTTCGTGGCCACGCCGCTGACGGCGCGCAACGACTTCACCATGCCCGCACTCATCACGCCCGAAGCAGCGGCAGCAGCCATCGTGCGCGGCTGGGAAGACGGCGAGTTCGACATCCACTTCCCCAAACGCTTCACCCGCTGGATGAAATGGCTGCGGTTGTTGCCCTACCGGTGGTACTTTCCGGCGGTGCGCCGCTTTACCGGCCTGTAAAACCCTCGCCATGGAACAACCTCTGAGCCCCCCCGCGGCCTCGACAGAAGAAGCCGTCAGCCGCGTCATCGTCTTTTTTGAAACGCTGTCGCCCGCAGGCGTGGCGCAACTGGGCGAGCTTTACGCGGCAGAGGCGCGCTTCAAAGACCCTTTCAACGAGGTGCAGGGCGTGCCCGCCATCCAGGGCATCTTTTCCCACATGTTCGAGGCGCTGGAGCAACCGCGCTTCATCGTCACCGGCCGTGTGGTGCAAGGCCAGCAGTGCTTTCTGACCTGGGATTTCCTGTTCGCCTTCCAGAACTTTCACAAGGGCGTGACGCAGACGGTGCGCGGCGCATCGCACCTGGTGTTCGACGCGCAAGGCCTGGTCACGCTGCACCGCGACTACTGGGACGCCGCTGAAGAGCTGTACGAAAAGCTGCCCGTGGTGGGCGCTCTGATGCGCTGGCTCAAGCGCCGCGCCAACAGTTGATCATTGATCCGGTACAGCCTCCTTGAACCATTCACGCTGAGCTTGTCCAAGCGCGGCACAGGGCTTGGACAGGCTCAGCCTGAACGGACTTTTAAAGTTCAAGGATGCCGACGCCCTCAATGGATGGGGAAGAGCCTCAAAGCACCAAAAACCAGCTAAGCCGCCTTGGCCAGCTTGCGCACCAGGTAGTGCAGCGCCATCTCATAGCCCTGGATGCCCAGGCCTGCAATCACGCCATCGGCAATGCCCGAAATGTAGGAGTGGTGGCGAAACTCTTCGCGCTTGTGCACGTTGCTGATGTGCACCTCCACCACCGGCAGGGCCACGCCCGCCAGCGCATCGCGCAGGGCCACGCTGGTGTGGGTGAGGCCACCGGGGTTGATGACAATGCCGCGCGTGCCATCCAGGCGTGCAGCGGCCTTCGTGGTTGCTCTGAAAGCAGGCAGCCGTGGTGCCCAGCCGCACCGCCTCGGCGGCAAAGTGGCGCTCCACATCGGCCAGGGTGTCGGCGCCATAGATGTGGGGTTCGCGCGTGCCCAGCAGGTTCAGGTTGGGGCCGTTCAGAAGAAGAATGCTCATGGCGGTGGAATCAGCGTAACGAGGGAAATACGGCATTGTCTGCCCAATGGCCGCCACCGGCCCGGCAGCTATACCAACGCCCGCACCCGAGGGCTTGCCTCAGGTGCGTGTGCAAGGCCAGCGCTTATTTGGCAGCGCGCAGCTTGGCCAGGGTGTCGTACACCTCTTTCACCGTGTCGGCGCCCACCTTTTCGCTGTGCTTTTCAATCACAGGCTTCATCTTGGCGCGCAGCTTGTCCAGCTCGGCGGCAGGGAATTCGGTCACCTGCATGCCAGACTTCTTGAGCTGGTCGAGCGCCACGTCTGACTGCACCCGCGAGACGCCGCGCTGGAACGTGGTGGCTTCGGCCATGGCGTCGTTGATCCACTTTTGCTCGGCGGGCGAGAGGCCGTCCCAGAACTTCTTGCTGACGATGACGGCCTGCGGGTTGTACATGTGGCGCGTGATGGCCAGGTGCTTTTGCACTTCGTTGAATTTGGACGAGAGGATGGTGGTGACTGGGTTCTCCTGTCCGTCCACCGCCTTTTGCTCCAGCGCGGTGTACAGCTCGGGGAAGGGCATGGGCACGGCGTTGGCGCCCAGGGCGTTGAACATGTCGATGTAGATGGGCGACTGGATCACGCGTATCTTCAGGCCCGCCAGGTCTTCAGCCTTGGTGATGGGCTTTTTGCTGTTGGTGACGTTGCGAAAGCCCAGCTCCCAGTAGGCCAGGCCCACCAGGTTCTTGGCCTTGAGCTTGTCGAGCAGCTTCTTGCCGAAGGGGCCGTCGGTCACGGCATCGGCCTCTTGCGGCGAGGCAAACAGGAACGGGAAGTCGTAAATGCCGAATTCCTTGGTCTGTGCCGACAGGATGCCCGCGTTGAGCACCGTCATCTCCACCGTGCCGCCTTGCAGGGCCGACACGGTCTGCAAATCGCCGCCCAGCGTGCCGCCAGGGAACAGCTTGACCTGGATCTTGCCGCCACTCTTGGCCGCCACCAGGTCGGCAAACTTTTGCGCGCCCTGGGCCTGGGGGTGGTCCTTCTGGTTCTGGAAGGCGAACTTGATGGTGCGGTCCTGGGCGTGCGCGCCCGACACCAGCGAGGCAGCCACCAGCGCCGTGGCCAGCAGGGTTTTCAAGAGGGTCATGGAAGGCTCCTTGGTAGGGATGGATGAAGCAAGGCCGAAACAGAAAAAAGGGTGGCGAGGGCGTTCAGCCGCCCAGCCAGCGCAGCGGCACCATCACGATGGATGGGAAGGCCACCAGCAGGAACATCACGATGAACTGCGCCAGCATGAAGGGCATGACACCACGCGTCACATCCGACATGGAAATGCGCCCCACCCCTGCCACCACGTTGAGCACCGTGCCCACGGGCGGGGTGATGAGGCCGATCGCGTTGTTGATGATGAACAGCACGCCGAAGTAGACGGGATCGATGCCAGCGGCCTTCACCACGGGCATGAGCACAGGCGTCAGGATGAGGATGGTGGGCGTCATGTCCATGGCCGTGCCCACAATCATCACCAGCAGCATGATGGCGACCAGCAGCAGCGTCTGGTTACCCATGAAGGGTTCCAGCATGCCAATGATCTTGCTGGGCAAGTCGGCCACGGTGATGAGCCAAGCCGACACCATGGCCGCCGCCACGAGAAACATCACCACCGCGCTGGAGCGGGCCGCGGCCTGGAAGATGTCGGCCAGCTGACGAAAGCTCAGCTCGCGGTACACCACCATGGCGACGAACAGCGCGTACACGGCGGCCACCACGGCCGCTTCAGTCGGCGTGAACACCCCCATGCGCAAGCCCACCAGAATGATGACGGGCAAGCCCAGGGCCCACACCGATTCGCGCAGGGCCTTGAGCACTTCCGCGCGGCTGGCCCGGGCGGGTGGCGCCACTTTTTCACGGCGCACCAGCCACCACCAGGTGATGGCCAGCGCGATGCCCAGCAGCACCCCGGGCACGATGCCAGCGAGGAACAGCTTGCTGATGGACACATTGGCCGCCACACCAAAAATCACGAAACCGATGGACGGGGGAATGACCGGGGCGATGATGCCCGCCGATGCGATGAGCCCCGCAGAGCGCGCCTTGTCGTGCCCGGCCGCCACCATCATCGGCAGCAGCAGCGAGGCCAGGGCCGCCGCATCGGCCACCGCAGAGCCCGACACTGCCGCCAGAATCACCGCCGCCATGATGGCCACGTAGCCCAGGCCGCCCGGCACATGGCCCACCACGGCCAGCGCCAGTTTGACGATGCGTTTCGACAGCCCGCCCACGTTCATGATCTCGCCCGCCAGCATGAAGAAGGGCACCGCCAGCAGCGGGAAGGAGTCTGCGCCGTTGATGACGTTCTGCGCCAGGATCTGCGCGTCGAACAGGTCCAGGTGCCACATCAGCGCAATGCCGCTGAGGAGCAGCGAGTAGGCGATGGGAATGCCAATCGCCATGGCGATCAGCAGGGAGCCGAGGAAGATGGCGACGGTCATGGGCGGCGGTGCTCAGGAAAGAGGGGGCGGTGGGCGTGGGCCATCAAGGCTTGCGCGCGGGGGGCGGATCGTCTTTGGCCACGATGGGGCCATGCGAAAAATGGGGCGACACATCGCCCAGGTTGCGCTGTTCCAGCGCGGCCACTTCTTCGCTTTCCTGCACCATCACCAGTTCCTGGTCGCTCGGGTGGGTGAGCAGCGTGCGCAGCAAGTCGCACAGCAAGATGGCCATGGAGGAAATTCCCAGCATGACGCCGCTGGCGTAGAAGATGCCCACCGACGCGCCGGTGACGGGCGCTTCGGTGTCCCAGTTGATCTCTGCCTGCACCCAGCTGCCTTTGAGCAGCAGCCAAGAGACATACAGCATGGCCAGCTGGGCCAGCACCAGACATATTTTTTTGCCCAGGCGGGGCAGGCGGGACACCAGCGCGTCAGTGCCCAGGTGGCCGTGCTCGCGCAGGGCCACCACAGCGCCCATGAACGTCAGCCAAACAAACAGCCAGCGCGAGACTTCTTCGGACATGGTCAGGCCCGAGTTGAAGGCGTAGCGCAGCACGACGTTGCCGAAGACCAGCACCACCATGATGGCGAGGAACAAGCCCCCCAGCATGTCCAGCGCCCGGGTGTAGCCCCGCAACACGCGGTCCACCAAATCGAACATGGTTGTCTCCAGTCAAAACGTTATCGGCTGCTGGAATTATTTTGTACGAACTGGTTAGTTTTAATGATTCGGGCAAACCCTTGGTGCATGGCGGGTGCGGAATTGCACACGCGGACAGCAGCCTGCGGGAAGCGCAGGAGCACAACGGGGAGCAGCGAAGCGGTCAGTCAGGCGCGCACGAAGCGCACCACCATGTCGATGATGGAATCGCGCCGCTGCGTGAGGGCCTCGGGCTCGTCGAGGGAGCGCTTGAAGATCGCGCTGAAGGTGTGGCGGTTGGCCACATTGAAGAAGCACAGGGCCGAGATGGACATGTGCAGGTCAATCGGGTCCATGTGCGGGCGAAACACCCCGCTGGCCACGCCGCGTTCGTACACCGCCTGCACGGCGTTGATGGCGGGCACGTTCAGCTCCTGGATGGTGGCGGAGCGGCGGATGAACTCGCCCCGGTGCATGTTCTCGTTCATCACCAGGCGGATGAAATCGGGGTTGTCCAGTTGGTAGTCAAAGGTGAAGCCCACCAGGGTGCGCAGCGCGGCCTCCGGCTCCATGTCTTCCAGGCGCAGGCTCGTCTCGATCTGGCGAATGCGCCGGTAAGCCTCTTCGAGGACCGCCAGGTACAAGCCCTCTTTGCTACCAAAATAGTAGTAAATCATGCGCTTGCTGGTGTGGGTCAGCGCGGCGATCTCGTCGATACGCGCGCCAGCCAGCCCCTTGTCGGCAAACTCGGCCGTGGCCACTTCCAGGATGTTGGCCATGGTGCGGTCCGGGTCGTTCACCCGGCCACGTTCCGGCGCCGCTGCGGAAGCTTTGCGCGCGGTACGGCGGGGGGCAGGCTCGCCCACCAAAGGGGTTCTAACCGGTTCGTTCATAGCCAGCCAAGCATAAGCGAACCACAGCCAGCTTCGTCCCCCAGGATACCCGCGCCGCCCGCAGCGTGGAGACCGCGCCAGCTTGCGCCGGGGTGGGCAGGGCCCTGGGGCCCAGGGCGTCAGGCGCCCGGCTTGGTGTCCGCAAAGCTCGCGCGCTGCATCAGCTTGTCCATCAGCTTGCCCAGGTTGGGGTATTCGGTGCGCCAGGCCAGCTCGGGGTAGCGGAACTCCAGCCAACCCAGGGCGCAGCCCACGGCAATGTCCGACAGGCTCAGGTGGATGCCGCTGCAATAAGGCTTGTCGCCCAGCCCCTGGCTCATGGCCTTGAGGGCCGCGTTCACCTTGCCCATTTGCCGGTCGATCCAGGCCTGGCAGCGCTGTTCATCAGAGCGGTGCACCCAGGTGGCTTCCATGCGGGCCAGAATGCCGGCGTCCATGGCGCCATCGGCCAGGGCTTCCCAGGTCTTCACCTCGGCGCGCTCGCGGCCCGAGGAGGGAATCAGCTTGCCCACGGGCGAGAGGGTGTCGAGGTATTCCACGATCACGCGCGAATCAAACACGGCCTCGCCGCCTTCCATCAGCAGGCAGGGCACCTTGCCCAGCGGGTTGGAGGCGGTCACCGTGGTGTCATCCCCCCAGACGTTGTCCTGCACGAACTGGTAGTCGAGCTTTTTTTCGGCCAGCACGATACGTACTTTGCGCACATAGGGGCTGGTGGTGGATCCGATCAGTTTCATGGGTCAGCAGGAAGTGAATGCCCGCACGCAAACGGCGCACGCTGGCTGGGCAGGCGATTCTATCGGCACCCGCCCACCCGTGCCTGACAGGCGTTGCGCCGCCCATCCACCTACAATTGCGCGCCATGAGCCTGTCCACCATCACCGCCCTCTCGCCGCTTGACGGCCGTTACGCCCCCAAACTTGCCGCGCTGCGCCCCATCATGAGCGAGCACGGCTACATGCACCGCCGGGTGCAGGTCGAGGTGGCGTGGTTCATCGCCCTGTCTGATGCAGGCTTTGCAGAATTCAAGCCCCTCACTACCGGAGCACGCGCTTACTTGCTCGGCCTGGTAAAGAACTTCTCCGAGGCCGATTCCGCCGCCATCAAGGAAATCGAGAAGACCACCAACCACGACGTGAAGGCCGTGGAATACTGGATCAAGAGCAAGTTTGAAGCCCGCCCCGAGCTGGAAAAGGCCGCCGAATTTGTGCACTTTGCCTGCACCAGCGAAGACATCAACAACACCAGCCACGCGCTGCAACTGCGCTCGGGCCGCGACCAGGTCATCCTGCCGGGCCTGGACCGCATCGTGCTCAAGCTGCGCGAAATGTCGCACGCCTTTGCCGACGTGCCCATGCTCAGCCGCACCCACGGCCAGACGGCCAGCCCCACCACCGTGGGCAAGGAAATGGCCAACGTGCTGGTGCGCCTGCAAACCGCGTGCGAGAAGATCGCCGCCGTCAAGATCATGGGCAAGATGAACGGCGCGGTGGGCAACTACAACGCGCACCTGTCCGCCTGGCCCGAGTTTGACTGGGAAGCCTTCAGCAAGAAGGTCATTGAAACGCCCGAGCCGCTGGGCCTGGGCCTGACCTTCCAGCCTTACTCGATCCAGATCGAGCCGCACGACTACATGGCCGAGCTGTTCGACGCGGTGGCCCGCGCCAACACCATCCTGATCGACCTCTCGCGCGACATCTGGGGCTACGTAAGCCTGGGCTACTTCAAGCAGCGCCTCAAGGCGGGCGAGATTGGTTCGAGCACCATGCCGCACAAGGTCAACCCCATCGACTTTGAAAACGCCGAAGGCAACCTGGGTCTGGCCAATGCGCTGCTCAAGCACCTGGCCGAAAAGCTGCCCATCAGCCGCTGGCAGCGCGACCTGACCGACAGCACCGTGCTGCGCAACATCGGCGTGGCCCTGGGCTACGCAGCGCTGGCCTACACCTCGCTGCTCACCGGGCTTAACAAGCTCGAAATCAACGAAGAAGCCCTGGCCGCTGACCTGGACGCCTCGTGGGAAGTGCTGGCCGAGCCCATCCAGACAGTGATGCGCCGCTTTGGTGTGCAAGGCGCGTACGAAAAGCTCAAGGAAGTGACGCGCGGCAAGACCGTGACGGCCGAAGCGCTGCACGCGCTGATTCAGTCGCTGGAAATCCCCCAGGCGGAGAAAGACCGCCTGCTGGCCATGACGCCCGGCAGCTACACCGGCAAGGCTGCTGAGCTGGCCCGAAGGGTGTAACCCCCCTGAGGCGCTGCGCGCCTTCCCCCAAGGGGGACGCAAGCCGTGGCCCGGTAAAGCCGGTTCCACGGTTGCACTGACCAGGGCACCGCCTGTGGCGAACACTGGCGGGCTTTCAATACTTTTTGCCTCTAGCGCTTTCCTGATAAGCGCTGGCAGCTATCAAATTAATAGTGAGGCTGCATGGCCATCAAATCCACCATCTTCAAGGCGAACCTGCAAATCGCCGACATCGACCACGGCTACTACGCCGACCATGCCCTCACCCTGGCGCGCCACCCCAGCGAGACGGATGAACGCATGATGGTGCGGCTGGCCGCGCTGGCCCTGCAGGCCCACCAGCTGCAAACCTTGTGCAACGGCGACGCCACCTTGGCTTTTGGTGCCGGTTTGTCCGACCCCGATGACCCGGACGCCTCACTCACCGACTTCACCGGCCGCAAGCGCGTGTGGATCGAAGTGGGCCAGCCCGAAGACAAGCCGCTGACCAAGGCCTGCAGCAAGGCCGACTCGGTGCTGGTGTACTGCTTCAACCACGCGTCTGAAGTGTGGTGGAAGGGCATTGAATCCAAGCTGACGCGCCTGGAAAAGCTCGAGGTCTGGCGCATTCCCACCGAAGCCTCGCAGGCCATGGCGGCCACGCCCAGGGCCAGGACAGCCGTCAGCAGGGCGAGCAGGGCCAAGGGACGTCGCAGCATGGGGACCCTCCTTTCCCGGGACTCGACCTGCCCTTGATACGTCCCGGGACGCGGGGATGGATCTCAGCCTCGGGCTAGACCGGGGCCGGAGGACGTAG
>FWWM01018111.1_pt1 | contig 10081 bp, 9 predicted proteins | sample 2228351 | NCBI WGS metagenome assembly FWWM01 (sample SAMEA103939774, study PRJEB20133) | metagenome
GCCTACGACGCGGTGATCGCCGCGGCCGCCGCCGCGCGTGGGGCGTCGCGCCCGGACCGCGAGGCGCTGCTCGCCCCGCAGGGCCACGAAGGTGCCCTGGGCCGCTTCCGGCTGCGTTCCGATGGTCTGGCCGAGCGGGCCCTGGCGGTGCTGGAGCTCGCCCCGGACGGTGTGCAACTCGTCGAGCCGGCACCGTTGCGTCTCGCCGGAGCGGAGCGACGCGACCGGGTGGTGCAGGCTCGCGCAACTCATTAGACAATCTCCTTGGTTCGTTATCGACCAGTAGTTTACAGCCGCCGATCGGCACGTTAGGTTCGGGGCCTCGCTGCGCGGGCTCGCGAACGGACAGGGGGCATGGCCGGCGGCGCCGAGGCATCTTCACACGACCGTGTGCCCGGCCTCGAGGAGGCGGAGGTCCCGTTCCGCCCCCGGGCGGCGGTGGTCACACTCGACGAACATCGCCGCCAACTCACGCTGGCGGCGGAGCCGGCGCCGATCGCGATCCGCTCCGAGGAGATCTGCCGGGTCCTGATCGTCTCCAGCGAGGAGGAGAGCTTCACCTTGGTACGCGATCTGCTCGCGCGCGCCGAGCCGCCGATCTTCCGGGTCGACTGGGCGGCGAGCGGCGAGGCCGGGTTACGCCGTTTGGCCGCCAGCCACTACGACGTGGCGCTGGTCGACGAGCAGCTGCCGGATCGCGACGGGGCGTCCTTCGTGCGGGTGGCCCAGCGGCGCGGGTTCCGCACGCCCGTGGTGCTCTTGAGCGAAGATCTCGACCAGCTCGATCCCCACACGGTCGTGGCCCTGGGGATCGGCGATCTGATCGCCAAAGAGGAGCTCGAAGTCGGTCGGCTGGTCCGCTGTCTGCGCTTCGCGATCGCCCGCAAGGCCCAGACCGACCGCCTGGATCATCTGGCGCAGTACGACGACCTGACCGGTCTCGCCAATCGGGCGCTGCTGCGCGATCGACTGGTCCGTGCGCTGGCCGCGGCCCGTCGCCATCGCACCCAGGTGGCGGTCATGGTCCTCGACCTCGACGGTTTCAAAGCCGTCAACGACAGCCTCGGGCACGCCGCGGGCGACCGGCTTTTGGCCGCGGTCGCCGAGCGATTGCGCAGCCGGGTGCGCGAGACCGATACCGTGGCCCGGCTGGGCGGCGACGAGTTCGCTCTGGTCATCGAGGACCTCGGTCGACCCGAGCACGCGACCCTGGTCGCCCGCAAGCTGCTCGATGCCCTGGAGCCACCGATCCGGCTCGACGACCACGAGGCACGGGTCGGTGCCAGCCTCGGTGTAGCGCTCTACCCGCGCGACGGCGACGATCCGGCCGAACTCTTGCGGCTGGCGGATGCCGCCATGTACGCCGTCAAGGCCGAGGGGGGGCGAGGCTGCCGGTTCCACGACGCGCGGCTCGACCAGCGCATGCATCGGGGGGCCATCCTCGAGAGCGATCTGCGCCGAGCGCTCGAGCGCGGCGAATTCACCCTCCACTTCCAGCCGCAGGTGGCGCTCGGCGAGGGGCCGATCGCCGTGGCCGCGATCCTCCGCTGGCAGCACCCCGAGCTCGGTCTCGTCGAGCTCGACCGGTTCAGAGCGGCGGTCGAGGAGTGCGGCCTGGTCGAATGGTTGAGCGACTGGCTCGTGAGCGTGGCGATCGGCCAGCTGCGCGCCTGGCACGAGCTCGGCCTCGATCCGCCGTTGAGCCTGCCGGTCTTGTCGCGCCGCCAGCTCGCCTGGAGCCGGCTGGGCGAACGGGTCGCCGCGGCGCTGCACGACGCCGGGCTGGCGCGCTCGACGGTCGAGCTCGAGATCGAGGAGCGGCTCGTCAGCGAGGACGTGCTGGCCGGCGGCGCCGGGCTGCGCGCGCTCGTGCAACACGGCGTCCGGCTCGCCGTCGAGGGGTTCGGCGCCGGCCCCGCTTCGCTGCGCGCGTTGCGCGACGCGCCGATCCACACACTCAAGCTCGGCCGCGAGGTGTTGCGCGGCGTGCCCGAGGATCCCCGCCGCGCGCGGTTCCTTCGCGCGCTCGTGCGCTTCGCCAAGGAGCTCGGCTTGCGGGTGGTGGGCGAGGGGGTCGAGCCGGGGCCTCAGCTGACCCTGCTCGAGGAGATCGGCTGCGATGCGGTGCAAGCCGTGGCCAGCTGTCCCCCCTTGGCAGCCGATTCCTTTACCGACTGGCTGCGGCAGGCGGCTCGATCGAGCGTCGCCCCGGTCTCCGGCTGAACCCCGTTCCTCGCTTGGCGCCTCCGCGTGGCCGTCCGGGCCCGTCGCGACGGGCGTGCTATCGCGCACCTCCGCCAGGTGGGTGGATCCCGGCTTCCCTGGCTTCCGGGCGGTCGCCTCGGGCCGATCGCGGATCGGGGGAAGGCATCCCAGCCGCCGAACCGGTCGCGCCCGTATGCGCTGCGGGAATCGCACCCGGCCGACATGCGGTCCGGGCCGTCACCAGCCGCCCACTCGGCAGCCGATGGCTGCAGCGGCCGGCTGAAGCCGGCGGCTCGATCGAGCCTCGCCCCGGTCCTCGAACTATCGCGCTCACGTAAGGCGCGGAGATCGGGACCGGCGGTGTGGAGGGAGCGAAGCGGCCGCGGACAGCGAAGGTCATGTTGCGATCCCTTCCCATGGCGAGTCGGGTCTCCGCCCGGGTCGATCTCGTCGCTTCGATCCGGCACGCTCTCGACCACTGCGCGGGCCGTCGGGCGGGCACCGCGCGGGCCCAGCCGTCGGTGGTCGGGCCGCTGGAACCTCCGGTGGCGCACCGCGGGACCACCCGGTCGTGGCGGCGAGCGTGCACGGCTCGGCCCGACCGGCGCGTGTCGGGGCCCGGCGCGGGCGCCGAAGAGCCGGCGTCCACCCGGACGATGCGCCGGGGGCGGGCCTCGACAGCACCCTCCTCGATGCCCGTCATTCTCGAAAACCGCGAGGAGTCCGGGGGGCGAACACGGCGAAGAGCGGCGGCGAACGGTCGCCCGGGAGCGCAGAGCGCCGCGGGGCTTTTCGCCCGCGGCGTTCGACGAGCGCCACGGGAGCCCTCGCCCGCGAAGCGCCGGGAGGGGTTTCGCACACGGATCGCGCGTGCGTCTCGACCGGCGCGGGCGGGGCGTCGGGCGTGGTCGATGCGTGATCGCGACCGGGCCGGTCGTCCGCTCCCGCATCGGTGATCCCGCTTCCGTCCGGCACCACCGCCGACGGAGCGACGCCCGTCCAGGCGCGGCGGGAAGGCGGCGACCCCGAGCGCGAAGGACCGCCGCGCCCGCGGATCGAACCAGCGGTGCGAGCGCATCCCCCACACTCGGGCGACGGGACGCCGGGTCGCGGCCTACCGGAGCCACACCCCGAAGCCACATCCGGGCGCGAACAGGGCCGGGAACGGTCGACGCGCGCTACCCGGCGGTCACATGCCTTGCGCCATCTGGAACCGCGCCACGCCAGGACCATGTACCAGTGCGAAGGGGAACCACGGTGGTGCTCAACCTGGTGATCGGCGGGGCCGCGGCCTACGGCTTGGTCGTGGGGGCGCTCTACCTCTTCCAGGACAGCCTGCTCTTTCCGCGGGGTGGGGCCTCGACGCCGGTGTTCGCCCTGCCCGAACGGGCCGAGCGGGTGGTGTTGCGCTCGGCCGAGGGCGATCGGCTCGTGGGCGCTCTCCTGCCGGCCACCGAACGGTCGCGCGGCCTGCTCCTGGGTTTCGGTGGCAACGCGTGGAACGCCGACGATTTCCTGGTCTTTCTCGGGCGTCGCGTGCCCGACCACGACCTCGTCGTGTTCCATTATCGTGGGTACCCACCGAGCGAGGGCCGCCCGAGCGAGGCCGCCCTCCGAGCCGATGCCTTGCAGGTGTACGATTGGGCGGTGAGCCGACTGCGCCCGGAGCACGTGCTTGCCGTGGGCTCGAGCCTGGGTGCGGCGGTCGCCGCGCATCTGGCTGCCCACCGCCCGCTCGACGGGCTCGTGCTGGTGACCCCGTTCGACTCGGTCGAGGCGATCGCCCGCGAGCGGTTTTTCTGGCTGCCGGTTCGGGCCCTCCTGCGCCATCCTTTCCGTGCCGACGAGGCTCTGCGCGATCGCGACCTGCCGGTGGCGGTGATTTTGGCCGAACGGGACGAGATCGTCCCGCCCGCGCGCAGCCACAGGCTCCTGGCGGTGCTCCGGCGACCCGTGCTGGTGGGCACGGTGCCGGGCGCGGGCCACAACAGCATTTACGATCACGAGGCGTTCGACGCGCTGTTGCGCGAGGCGCTGGCGAGGTTGGAGGCGGCGGCACACGGCCCCCCGGCTTCCGCTGGCCGTGAGCTCGCCGGGCCGTACCCGCTCGCTCGCTGACGACCGATCCCGCGTGGTCGCGAGCGGGCCCTCAACGCTGGCCATCCTCGGCTCCCGGGGCGCTCCGCTCGACACCCTCCTGGCGGGGCTCGAGCTTGGCGAGCTCGACTTCCACGCGCACCGCGATCTCACGCAACACGCCATCGAGCGCCGGATCACCCACCGAACCCTCGAGCTCGTCCAACCCCCGCCGCAGCCCTCGTAAGGTGGCCGGGGGCACGTGACCCTCGAGGAGCGCCAGGCGCAGAGCGTCGAGCCCGGCCAGGAGCCCCACGCCGCGGCTTACCGCCCGCCGCCGACGCTCGCCGGGCTCGTCGACCCGCTGCAGCGCCAACAGGGCGTCGAGCCCCGCCACCGGAACGAGCGGGCCGGTTCCGAGCGGGGCGCTGGCCGGCCGTGTCCCCGGGCCGGCCGGCAGCGCCGCGGGATCGACCCAGCCTCGGGCGGCCGCGGGTCCGGGACCGGCGCGGGTCCGCTCGGTCCGCGGCTCCCGGCTCACGGGGGCGACGATCATGGCCGCGATCTCCCTCGCTTCGCCAACCGTGTGCAGGATGCCACGACGAGGTTAAGGAAACGTTACGCGCGCATCGGCGGGTAGGGGTTGCCCGGTGGTCGGCAGGAATTGCCGGGGAGGCGCCGTCGGGGTGCCGTCGAGGCTCGATCCGACGCGGCTGGCTCGTGTGGCACGCAGCTTGCGCATCTCCCGAGCGACCGGTCGCGGTGATCGTCGACCGGGCCGAACCGGGAGCCGGGGCCGTGGTCGAACGACCGGGCCGGCGAGGACGCCCGGCCCACCCGACCGGGCCGAACCGAACGGGAGAGGAACGCGTGAACCGGACGACGAGCGGTCGAGCGCACCGCGCGAGCTTCTCCGGCTGGCCGTGCCGCGTGGCCGGCTGCGTCGTGGGTCTGCTCCTCCTCGGGCTCGCGACCCCGGGTTGGGCGGCCTCGCGGATCAAGGACGTCGCCGATTTCGAGGGCGTGCGGCCCAACGTCCTGGTCGGCTACGGGCTGGTGGTGGGGCTCAACGGGACGGGCGATTCCTTGCGCAACGCCCTGTTCACCCAAGAGAGCCTGGTCGCCATGTTGGAGCGGCTCGGCGTCTCGACCCGCGGTGGCAACCTCAACACGAAGAACGTCGCCGCCGTCATGGTGACCGCCACCTTGCCGCCCTTCGCCCGCCAGGGCAGCCGCATCGACGCCACCGTGAGCGCCGTGGGCGATGCCAAGTCGTTGCTCGGCGGCACGCTTCTGGCGACACCGCTGCTGGGCGCCGACGGTGAGGTCTACGCGGTGGCGCAAGGCGCGCTGGCGATCGGCGGCTTCGAGGCCAAGGGTGAGGCCCAGTCGGTGACCCGCGGTGTGCCCACCACCGCCCGCCTGCCGGGTGGTGCGCTGGTCGAGCGTGAGGTCCCCTTCGCACTGGACTCGCTGCCCGAGCTGCGCCTGGCGCTGCGCAATCCCGACTTCACCACCGCGCAACGGATCGCCGCCGCGATCAACGGACGGATTCCCGGCGCGCCGGCCCGCGCCATCGATTCGACCACCGTGCGGCTGCCGATCCCGCCCGCTTATCGAGGCCGCACCGCCGCACTCCTGGCCGAGATCGAGCAGCTGCCGGTCGAGCCCGACAACCCGGCGCGGATCGTGATCGACGAGCGCTCCGGCATCATCGTGATCGGCGAGAAGGTACGGATCAGCCGGGTGGCGGTCGCGCAGGGCAATCTCACGGTGCGGATCACCGAGACTCCCCAGGTCTCCCAGCCCGAGCCGTTGGCGCGAGGCGAGACGGTCGTCGTGCCGCGCACCACCATCGAGGTCGACGACCAGCGCGAGCGCAAGCTCGCCGTCCTCGAGACCGGGACCACCTTGGATGCCCTGGTCGACGGCCTCAACGCGCTGGGGGTCGGACCGCGCGACATGATCGCGATCATCCAGGCGATCAAGGCGGCCGGCGCCCTGCAAGCCGAGATCGAGGTGATGTGATGGACCTGCGTGCGACGCCCACGGTCACGAACGGCCCGGCGGCGGCCGGCCGGGAACCGAACGACCAACTGCGGGCCGCGGCGGTCGAGTTCGAGGCCGTCTTCCTCTCGCAGATGCTGGCGGGGATGAGCAGCGGGCTCGGGCCCGACGGGCTGTTCGGCAAAGAGCCGTTCGGCAGCCTGTTGCGGGACGAATACGCCCGGTTGCTGGCGCGCGCCGGTGGCGTCGGCATCGCCGATGCCACCTATCGCGAGCTGTTGCGCCTCCAGGAGACCGCCCGGTGAGCGGCTTGGAGCGCATCGCGGTGCTGCTGACCTTGATCGAGCGGCTGTGCGCGGTAATGGCCGAGGAGTGCGCCTGCGTGCGCCGCATGGCGGTCGACCGGATCGCCGAGGTGCAGGAAGAGAAGCGCCTGCTGGCCGAGGCCTACGAGAAGGAGCTCTCGGCCTTGCGCCGCCAGCCGGAGCTGATCGGATCCCTGCCGGTCGAGGCCCGAAGGCAGCTCGAGGAGGGGATGCGCCGTCTGCAGGCCGCGGCGCGCCGCAACGCCGACGTGCTGCTCGCGGCCAAGAGCGTGACCGAACGGCTGCTGCGGCGACTGTCGGAATCGCTCGCCACCGAGTCGCACGGGCCGACCCCGCCGCCTGCCCGTGTCGGGCGGGTGATCGCGGTCGCCTTCGATCGCAGTGTGTGAGGAGCCGACCATGACCCTGACCTCCACCCTGCGAATCGCCCTCTCCGGCCTGCAGACGGCCCAGCGGGCCCTGGCGGTCACCGCCAACAACGTCGCCAACGCCGGCACGGAGGGATACGTCCGCAAGCGGCACGCGCAGGAGGCGGTCGTCTTCGACGGGCTCGGGGCCGGGGTCCGGACCCTCGATCCCCGCCGCGTGGTCGACGAACATCTGGTCGCCGAGCTGCGCTCCCACAACAGCCGACTGGGCCGCAGCGAGATCCTGGCCGAGTTCCTGGGCCGGGCTCAGGACGACGTGTTCGGCTCTCCGGGTGAGGCCGGGCTCGGCATCCACGGCCGGCTCGCCGCCGTGGCCACGGCCGCCGAGGCGCTGGCCGACGATCCGGGCAAGGTCGCCCAGCGGGCGCAGCTCGTCGGGGCCGCCGAGGCGCTGGCCGCCGAGCTCGCCCGCGCCGGTGAGCAAGTCCAACGCCTGCGACGCGAGGCCGACCAACGGATCGCCCAGGTCGTGAGCCAGATCAACGCGGCCGTTGCCGCTCTGCACGAGATCAATCGGCAGGTGGCGAGCGGTCGGGGAGGCCCCGAGCTCGACGACCGCCGCGACCAACTCCTGGCCGAGCTCGCCCGCAAGGTCGACATTTCCACGTACCGGATGGACGATGGACGCATCGGCGTCTTCTTGCGCGGTGGGCAACCGCTGCTCGAGGGCGAGCCGCGCGTCCTGGTCTACGACCCGGCCCCGGCCGTCGCGAGGACGACCCTGTTCGGCCCGATCGGGCTCTACGCGGCGCGTGACGTCGATCCTGCGACCGGTCGACCGCTGCCCGGGGCGCGGGCGGTCGAGCTCGTGACCGCCGGCCTGCGTGCCGAACTGCCGCCCGAGCTCGCCACCGGTACGCCCGACGACGAGGCGCTCCTGATCCGCTCGCGGATCTCGGGAGGCGAGCTTTCGGGCTTGCTCGACGCGCGTGATCGCCTCCTTCCCGAGCTCGCCGACCAGCTCGACGAGCTGGCCCGCATCGTCCACTACGCCTTGAACGCCGCGCACAACGCCGGAACCGCCTGGCCGCCGCCCGAGAGGCTCACCGGCACGCGACCCGAGGACGGGACCTTCGATGCCGCCACACGCGAGGGAACCGCCTGGCTCGCGGTGATCGACCGGCAAAGCGGCCTGACGCTGCACACCGTGGCGATCGATCTCTCGGCCGATCTCGCCACCCTCGTGGCCCAGCTCGACGCCGATCTGGGTGGCTACGGCGATGCCGCGCTCGACCCCGACGGGCGGCTGGCCATCACGCTGGGTCAGGGTCTCGGGATCGCGCTCGCCGACGGCGACGGGCGGATCACCGTCGAGGACGCCGCCGGACGCAGCTGGGTGTACGGCTTCTCGCACTATTTCGGCCTCAACGATCTGCTCGTGGCCGAGCCCGGCCGGCCCACCGCGCTCGTGGTGCGACCGGAGCTGACGGCCGATCTCGGGCGGCTCGCCACGGCGCGACTCGACGTCGATCCCGGCCCGCCGCCGCTCGCGACCCTGGGCGGGGCGGGCGACAATCGCGGTGCTCAGGGGCTGGCCGCGGCCTTCGCCCGCAGCGTGACGACGATCGCCCGGGGGGCGTTGGGAGGTCGTGACGTCACGATCGGCGCGTACGCGGCGGACGTGCTCGGTCTCACGGCCACCCGTGCCGCTCAGCTGCGCGACGTCGCGGATGCCGATCGGGTGATGCACGAGGCCTTGTCGGTGCGGTCGGCCGAGGTCTCGGGTGTGAACATGGACGAGGAATTGGCCCGGCTCGTGCTCTACCAGCAGAGCTACACGGTGGCGGCGCGGATCGTCCAGATCACCGACCGGCTGTTCGACGAGCTCTTGAACATCCGCCGCTGAAGGAGTGGGGCATGACGGCGCGCATCGGCGATCTGGCCCATCACCAGCGCCTGACCACGCTCGTGGTCGAGACCAACAAGCGCATCCGCGACGCGCAGCTCGACATCGCGAGCGGGGTGCGCGCTCGGCGCTGGGACGAGATCGGCGACCGCGCGGCGTTGCTCGTGTCGACCAGGGAGCAGCGCGCTCTGGTCGAGCGGCTGCTGGCCGAGAACGAAAAGGTCCGGAGCCGCCTCGCGGTCGTGGACGCGGCGCTCGGCGGGATCGCCGAGCTCGCCGAGCGGTTCCGCACGCTCCTGGTGGCACGCCTCGGCGAGCCCGGGCGGAGCTCGATCCCTCTGGACGTCGAGGTGGATCAGATGGCCAAGGAGCTGGCCTCGCTTCTCAACCGGCAGGTCGACGGTGCCTTCCTCTTCTCGGGTAGTCGGACGGACCGCCCGGCCGTGGCCCTGCCCGATCCCCTGCCGACGGAGGCCGATCCGTCGCTCTACTACCTCGGCGACAGCGTCGAGCTCTCGTTGCGGGTCGGTCCCGATCTCGAAGTTCGCTACGGTACGACCGCGGCAGCGGCACCCTTCGCCGAGCTGTTCGCCGCCCTGGGCCTCGCGCGCGAAGCCCATCTGGCCGACGACCGGGCGGGCCTCGAGGAAGCGCTCACCTCGGCCTCCGCCGCTCTCGAGGGGGTGGCCGACGAGCGCGGCCGGCTGGGCGTGGTGGCGGCCCGGCTGGAGAGCATCGCCGAAGGCCAGCGGGGGGCGCTCGTCGAGTTGGGCGAGCTCGCAAGCGCCATCGCCGACACCGATCTGGCCGAGGCCGCGAGCCGCCTCGCGCGCGATCAGTCGCTGTTGGAGGCCACCTACCTGGTCGTGGCGCGGCTCGCCCAACTGAGCCTCGCCGATTATCTGCGCTGAGCCCGCAGCGTTGGCGAAATCTTAACCATTCGGGCGTAGGGTGACGCCGGTTGGTGCGGTGCAGGAGACCCGAGATGGACCTCTCTCCCTCGAGCCCGGTCGCGGCCGCGACCGACGCGCGACCCGGGGCCCCCGGCGCGGCGCCCGATGCGGCGGCCTCGCCTCGACCCGGCCCGTCCCGAGCCGACGAGGTGAGCCGGCCGGCCGCGGGGGATGGGGCGACGCGCTCCGCCGCGGTCGCTCGCAGCAGCGGTGGAGAGACCGGTGCGCCGGTCGCGGACC
>FWWM01018112.1_pt1 | contig 10080 bp, 9 predicted proteins | sample 2228351 | NCBI WGS metagenome assembly FWWM01 (sample SAMEA103939774, study PRJEB20133) | metagenome
TCGGCGCCGCAAGTTCCGGCAGTAGCTGCGCGCGAAGTCCTGAAAGGCTCGCTGAAGGATATGCACCCGCTGGTGCGCGCTCACGCCGCGCGCGCGCTCGGCCTGCTTCCGTATAATCGGGAGGAGCGGGAAAGCGCCGCGGCCGCACTGCTCGGCCTGCTCGAAGACCAGAGCCTCGAGGTGCAAATAGAGGCAATTAATGCCCTCGGCCGGCTGGAGGCGGCCGGCGCCGTCGCGCCGCTCGGCGAAAAGCTCGAGCGATTGCTCGAAGCGGAAGCCAGGCAGGGGAAAGAGTTCCCGGGGAAGCTGGTTAACCTGGAGGCGACGATCATCAATGCCCTGGGCCAGATCGGCGCGCCGGCTAAGCGGCAGCGCGCGCTTTTATCCCGATTGCGCTTCAGGCCCGATGTGGTGGGAGATGCGGTCGAGATGGCGCTGGCCAGGGTGCTGCGCGGCGACGATTCTTATCTGGAGCCGCTGGCCGGAGGAAAGTTGGCCGCCCGCTTCAGGCAGCCGCAACGGTTGCGCGCCGCCGCCGCCGCTCTGGCTGAACATGGCTCTGGGCGCGCGGGCGAGCTTCTGCTCGAACTATTGAAAAGTCCCGCGACCGCCGAGGAGAAGAAGCTGATCGCGCGGGCCAAGCCGGCCATCCTGGCCGCGCTGATCAAGCTCAGGCCGCCCGGGCTCGAACATCTGCTCGCGGCAGAGCTGGCAGATGCCGACGAGGTGGTGAGGAAAGTAGCGGCCGAAGGCCTGGGAAGGCTGGCCGAGCATGGGGCGGCTTCGCCGCGCGCGCTCGAGGCCCTGCTGCGCGCCGCCGCCGATAAGAGCGGAGCCAACGGCAGCGAGGGCTATGAGGCGCGCGCCGCGCTGCTCGAGGCCATCGCCAGGTTCGATCATCATCCCGCGGCCATTCGGGCGCTGCGCTCGGCCCTCGCCCACGACGAGAGACTGGTGCGCATAAGGGCGGCCGCGCTGCTCCGCTCGCTCACCGGAAGCGACTACTCGACGGCAATCGGAGCCTCGGCGACGCGAAACAGCGAGATCGTCTATGCCCTGCTGGCAGAAGAGCGGCGGAGCGATCCCATTGCCGTCATCGATACAGAGAAGGGACGGATCGAAGCATTGCTCTTCCGCGACGATGCCCCCCTGACCGTCGATAATTTCATCAAGCTGGCGCGCGAGGGGTTCTACAACGGCCTGACCTTCATGCGCGTCGTGCCTAACTTCGTGGTCCAGGGGGGAGACCCGCGCAACGACCAGGAGGGAGGGCCGGGCTACACCATACGCTGCGAGATCAACCAGCGCTCTTTCCTGCGCGGCCACCTGGGGATGGCACTGGCCGGAAAAGATACCGGCGGCAGCCAGTTCTTCATCTGCATCCTGCCCCAGCCCCACCTGGACGGCGGCTATACCAATTTCGGGCGAGTGATCAGCGGCATGTCGGTCGTCGAGGACCTGGTGGCGGGCGATAAGATCCTGAACGTCACGATACGCGAGCGCCCGTTCAGCCGCAGCGACCTGGTAGAGTGAACCTTTAGCCATGATAACGGAGGCAACTCGATGAACTGGGCCCATCTGCATCTCGTGCTGAACCATATACCGGTCGTGGGCGCACTCTTCGGCATCCTGCTGCTGTTTATTTCGCTGGCCTTGAAGAGCGACGAGCTGAAAAAGGCAACCCTGATATTATTTGCCATCATCGCTCTCTTTTCGATTCCGGTGTTTCTCACGGGCGAGCCTGCCGAGGGAATGGTCGAACATCTCGACGGGGTATCCGAATCGGTGATCGAGCGGCACGAGGAATCGGCGCTGGTATCGCTGGTAACGGTCGAGCTGCTGGGGATCATTTCCCTGGCCGGGCTCTTTCTCTTGCGCCGCGCGCCCAGGCTCCCCGCATGGTTCGTTGCGTTGCTCCTCGTCCTCTCGATTGCCGCCGCAGCCTCGCTGGCATGGACGGCTAATCTCGGGCGCGAGATACGCCACAGCGAAATCAGGTGAGGTGCATTCTAAAAGCAAGGCTCGTTGCAGAGCCGGTCGCGCTGACATTCCGCCCTTTCACAGTTTGATACTTTATGATCGGCAGCCACAACCGGCGGGTCATGCCTGGCCCATGCCCTGGCCTGATAACTTCTATTGCAATTGCCTTGTCTGGGGCCTATCTTGCAAAGAGCCGCTTCACCTGGGCTCGCGGCGAAACAGAAGTCCAACAGGCTGCGATTCAGGCTAGAGCACGTAGTGTCAAAGGCATCGAATACGAACAAGTCGCCACTTACCTCAACCTCGCTGTGTTCGTGTGGCGTAATATCCATTTCATCGGCGCGGTGTGATGATTCAACCGTAACGAAGCTATTCTTTACGCAGACGAACACAAATGCAGTGGCTACCATTTTCGTGGCAAAAGCAGGCGCGCTTGTTAATAACATTGTTAGAAATAAAGCTACCATGCTAAGCGCTCGCATAATCCCTCCCAAATAGAATCGATTCGCTCTAAGAATTTAAGGCTTAGCTTTAGAGTCAAATTCCTTTAGAATCTCGTCGATCAGCGCAACATCGTCTCCAAATTGAGTGATGCCTATATTTCCCTTGAAACTCTCGACAGCTTTATCGATCCTCTCAACCAGCTTGGGGCCAAACACCGGATCGAGGCCTTCAACCTGTGACCTCAGAGAGTCACGGTAGTGCCTCATATGCGAGACCCTTTCCCTGAGCAGTTTTATTTTCCCCTGGATAAAAGGGTCGTTTGGATCGTGGCTGGGATTTTCCCGCTGTCTCATCGAGAGTTGAGCCATCTCGGACTTCAAGCGCTGATCCTCACGTATCGCGTCGCTCGCCACCTCGATCAAAACTCTAAATACCCGTGACCTCAGAGGTGCGTTATTTGAAATCAATTCCCTCAATCCGACCTGGTTCAGTACGAAGTAACTGTAAAACCCCGACCCCTTTCTGTATGCCTCATCGGCAGCCCAGAAGAAGGTCTCCCAGGCATGGAAATTAGGGATAAGCTCTGGGTTCACGCTGCCATCGATACCTTGAGCCTGCTGCTGCGCTCTGCTCTGCAGAGCAGGGCTTAATGTAAGGACAAAACTAAGCAACAGCACCTTGCCTTTCGAATTCATAGCCGTTTCCTCCTATATCATGCCCTTATAGGATATTCGCCGAGCCCAACCAACATATCATTTTTGTATTGCATCTAACTCCAGTTTGTCCATTCAAGCGGCATAGCAGAGTTGATTTAGCAATAGATCTAGCGTCTGCCGCCGAAATAGGATGAACTTAGCATTTTCTGTAGACTTGGCTAAATAAATGGAGCGCCAGATTTGCCTGCGCACCAAGGCTATCAGATCCGAGAAAGTTGGTTCCAGTTTATGATACCAAGCTGCCTGAGCTATGGGGATGGAGCAAAGCTGAAAAATCTGATGGGCCATCAAAACGATCAGGGAAAACAACCCCAACAATGCCGGTGTCGTTCGTTCGATAGCTTTATCGGACCATTGGCGCTGAGTTTCCATTCCCAGATGTGCGCGCGCTTCTTCAAAGGTAACCTCTACAGACCAACGCATGATGACCCAATCGAGAATCTGGACCGGTTTAGCCTGAGGGTCGGTACAGAAAAAGGCCTCATCGCGGAGTTTGCCTTCCACGTCACGCACCAGCACAAAGCTAATTTCAACGGGGGGCAAGCCGGGTGTGTACCAAAGCGCTGTGCCGGAGAAGATCAACAACTTTTTTCTCCTACCTCCATACCAGTTAACCTCGATCTGCTGCCAAGGGGTATCAGAGCAAGCTGCCCAATGCTTAAGGCTTCTTTGGCGCTTCCCCTTGCTGGGCTTTGGCCCCCGCTTGCCTTTGGGCTGCGGATCAGGCTTATGATAAAGGGCGGCATCCAGGCGCAAGCGCGATACCATCACGACCTGGCTCGCCACACAGACAAGAGCCAACAAAACTGCTGCAAAGCTTCCATCTACAACCAAAACAAGCAACCGCTTAGGCAGCCAGCGCCTTACTTGTTTGATCATTTGCCTGACCCAATCCACGCTCGTCTTGTGTCTCCCGTTTTTCCTCTTCCCTTCTGGCCAACACAGCACAGTCAAAAAAGGCAAGGCCCACACCCTGCGCGAGCAGGGAAGTTTGATAAGCACCATCATGGAAACCCATTTCAGACCAAAACAGCGAATTACCTGCTTTTTCGTAGAGCGTACCGCATCACGATAACATCCCTTGGCCTTGATCTTGCGCCCGCTTCGTCTTTCCACCGTGTCGTCGGCACCAAGTACGATTGCTGCTCCGGGTGGTACCAACAACAGAACTATCAAACCCAACAGTATACGGCTGGCCTGGCGACCGGACCAGACTGCACGATTGAGGACCCTGTGGTAGTTGGTAAATCGCCTCTCACCAGACAAACCCATTACCCGCAAGGCTGCTGTTACGGTACGTTTGCCTGGAGCCAAGATAGCTCCTACTATCAGAACTTGTGCGTGTATCCAAACACGATTAGAAAACAGTGGCGCAAAAGCTGCCAAAATCGGTATTATTGCTTCCGGCAGGTTGGTCATCGGATACCTCCTTCGAAAGAGTCAATCTCGCTTTTGCGACTCTATCGTAAGGAAAATCCAGGCCCCCTGCCAACTCTTTTTTGGCCAAAGTCCAGTTGTAATTCTCCCCTTTAAAAATTCTAAAAACGTGCTAAAATGGAGCGGATTTTCTCTTGATCGAAAGGAGCTTAAAAGATGGCAGCCAAGCCAATGACAAAAACGCAGGTAGCTGCTCACTTTGCCCAGGCGCTTGATGTGCCTAAGAAAACAGCCTCAGCTTTTCTCCAGGAACTGGCCGCTTTGACCTCGAAGGAGGTAAAGCGGGCCGGAGTCTTTGTAATCCCGGGAATATGTAAGGTGGTGCGCGCCCGCCGCAAGGCACGCATGGGGCGCAACCCGGCAACCGGCCAGGCCATTAAGATTCCGGCTAAAACCGTGCTGCGCATCCGCCCGGTTAAAGCGCTCAAGGACACGGTTCTGCCGTCGAAGTAGGGGCAATCGACAAATCCGTAAGGCGTGAGGGGTAATTCGTGAGACGGGAAACGGAAGACGAAAAACATTTTTCTAATCGTCTCGCGTCCAACCCTCACGCCCTGCGCCCAATGGCAGTTTCGTAAGCTTTCAGCCGTCAGCAAGACCAGAAAAAACAACGGCTGATGTACAAACTGGACTTTTGCAAATTTGAAATCAACCGCTCTATCCTGTAGCGGCGAGCTTCAGCTTGCCAGGGTGGTACAGGCTAACATGGCTCGTACACGTGGCGGTCTAAAGACCGCCGCTACTGGTCCTAAGCTGAAAGCTGATGGCTGAACGCTTATATCTTAAGGCAGCAGCTTTTCAATCGGAGTATATTTCAGGCTCTGGGCCTCGGCTACCGGGCGGCAAGTGACCTGGCCGAGATACAGGTTGACGCCGGAGCGAAGGCCCTCGTCCTCTCGTATCGCCCGCTCGATACCGGATGAAGCCAGCCTCATGACGTAGGGTAAGGTGGCGTTAGTCAGGGCAAAGGTCGAGGTGCGCGGGACGGCGCCGGGCATATTAGCTACGCAATAATGGAGCACCCCATCGACCAAGTAGACCGGGTCGCTGTGGGTAGTCGGCCGCGAAGTCTCTATGCACCCCCCCTGATCGACGGCAACGTCCAAGATCACAGCCCCCTTCTTCATCGTCCGAACCATCTCGCGCGTGACGAGCTTCGGAGTCGAGGCGCCGGGAATCAAAACTGCTCCGACCAGCAGTTCGGCGTTCATAACCGCTTCTCGTATGCTGTAAGGGTTGGAGTGCTGCCCCTCGATCCTGCCGTAAAAGATATCGTCCAGGTAGCGGAGCCGGCGCAGGTCTTTTTCTATTATCGTGACGCGCGCGCCGAAGCCCACTGCGATCTTGGCAGCGCTGGTGCCGACCGTCCCGCCGCCTAAGATGACGACGTTGGCCGGAGCGACGCCGGGGACACCGCTTAGCAGCTCGCCCCGCCCGCCAAAAGTCTTTTGCAAATAGTAGGCACCGATCTGTATCGACATCCGGCCGGCGATCTCGCTCATCGGAGTGAGCAGCGGCAGCGAACCGATCTCGTCGCGAATCGTCTCGTAAGCTATGGCCGTTACCTCGCGCTCGCGCAGGGCGCGCACCAGCTCAGGAGCCGGCGCCAGATGCAGAAAGGTAAAGATAGCCTGTTTGCAGCGCAGCCTGGCATATTCGGCGGGGAGCGGCTCTTTGACCTTCACGATCAGTTCGCTCTCGCCGAAAACTTCGTCGGCAGTCTCAACCATTTCGGCCCCGGCGGCGATATACTCCTCGTCGTGGATGCCGCTCCCTTCGCCTGCCCCTCTCTCGATCAAAATGCGATGTCCCGACTGACGCAGCAGGTAGACCCCGGCCGGGACCAAGCCGACCCGGTATTCGTGGTCTTTAGTCTCCTTGGGGACGCCTATTATCATGGTTCTCTATCGATCTGCGCGCGCTGCAGGCTGCCGCTGAAATCGACGTAAATCGATTTCCACTCCGAGAAGATGTCCAGCGCCGTATGACCCGACTCGCGATGCCCGTTGCCGGTCTGCTTGGTTCCACCGAAAGGAAGATGCACCTCGGCCCCGATAGTCGGCGCGTTGACGTAGACGATGCCGGTGTAAAGGTCGCGCATGGCGCGAAAGGCTTTGTTGACATCCTGAGTATAGATGGAGGAAGAGAGACCGTAGATGACATCGTTGGCTATGGCTATAGCCTCATCCAGGCCATCGCATGGGATGAGCGAAACGACCGGACCGAATATCTCCTCCTGTGCTATGCGCATCTTCGGGTGCACATCGCCGAAGATGGTCGGCTCGAAGAAATAGCCGCGCGCTAGTTCTCCCTGTTCCAGCCGGCGCCCGCCGGTTAGGAGCTTTGCCCCTTCACCGAGCCCGATGCGCACGTACTCCTCGACGCGCTCGAGCTGCGATTGGCTTACCAGAGGGCCCATTTCGGTTTCGGGATCAAGGCCGTTGCCGACTCGCAGCCGCTTAGCTCTCTCGACGAACCTTTCCGCAAATTCCTTATACACCTTCTTGTGCAGGATGATGCGGCTCGCTGCGGTGCAGCGCTGTCCGGTTGTGCCGAAGCCCCCCCAGAGCGCTCCGTCCAGCGCCAGTTCCAGGTCGGCGTCGTCCATGACGATTATAGGGTTTTTGCCGCCCATCTCGAGGTGGTGGCGCTTGAAGCTAGGCGCGCAGTTCTGAGCTATGATGCGACCGACATCGGTCGAGCCGGTAAAGGAGATAACGCTGACATCGGGATGAGTGCAGAGCGGGACACCGACGGCGCTACCTGAACCGGTGACCAGGTTGACCGCGCCCGGCGGGACCCCTGCTTCATCAAGCACCCTGACGAAATTATAGGCCGAGAGGGGAGTATCGGTCGCCGGCTTGAAGACCACGGTGTTTCCCACCACGAGCGCAGGCAGGATTTTCCAGGATGGGATGGCCATCGGGAAATTCCAGGGCGTGATGATGCCGCAGACGCCGAGCGGTTGCCGCACCGACATGGCGAACTTGTTCGGCATCTCGGCCGGCGTGGTGTGGCCGTAGAGGCGGCGCCCTTCGCCCGCTATGTAATACGCCATGTCGATCGCTTCCTGGACGTCGCCGCGCGTCTCGGCCAGGATTTTGCCCATCTCGCGCGTCATGTCGCGCGCCAGCTCCTCCTTCCTGCGCATCAGGATCTCGCCGGCGCGGTAAAGTATCTCGGCGCGCCGCGGCGCCGGCACCAGCCGCCACTTCTGGTAAGCGGCCAGGGCGGCCGCTACTGCCCGGTCGAGGTCGCGTTTGTCGGACCTCGGGAAAAATCCAATCAAGTCGTTGCGGTCGGCGGGGTTGCGGTTTTCGTAGCGCTCGCCGGGGACCGCATCGACCCACTCGCCGTCTATATAATTCTTGTAAATTTTCGCTTCAGACATCCCTACCTCCCCGGCAGTTTACCATATTTGCGCGGCAACTGCCCTTCGACCCTGCTGTTCGCATACGCAAATGCTCTCAAATCTAAAGTCGAACGGTGCGCAGGGAGATATCGACCGAGCCGGCTGAATGGGTCAGGGCGCCTACCGAGATGAAATCGACTCCGGCGGCGGAATACTCGGCCACGTTCTCCAGCCGCACGCCGCCCGAAGCCTCCAGCTTAGCCCGGCCTCTCGCTTTCGCCGCCGCCTCTCTAATCTGGCCCGGCGACATATTGTCGAGCAGCACGATATCGGCTCCGGCCTCAATGGCCGCCTCGAGCTGCGAGAGGTCCTCGATTTCAACCTCGACTTTAGTCAGGAGCGGGGCGCCGGCTTTAGCGCGGGCCACCAGGGTTTTCAGGTCACCGCCCAGGGCCAGATGGTTGTCCTTAATTAAGATGCCATCGTAGAGCCCGAACCTGTGGTTCGAGCCGCCGCCGACGCGCACCGCGTACTTTTCCAGCAGGCGCAGCCCCGGCGTGGTCTTGCGGGTATCGACGATAACCGCCTTTCCGCCGCGCGCTCGCTCGACAAAACGGCGCGTCAGCGTGGCGATTGCTGAAAGCCTTTGGAGGAAATTCAGGGCCACCCGCTCGGCGGAGAGGATAGCGCGGGCCTCTGCTCTGATCTCGGTGAATTCGTCGCCGCGCCTTACCCCGTCGCCGTCTTTCGCCTGCGCCGACCAGGCGGCGCGCGGGTCGAGCTGCAAAAAGGCACGCCGCGCTACCTCGAGTCCCGCCAGGACAAAATCTTCCTTGGCGACAAATATCCCGGCCGCCCGACAGTCCTCAGGCACCGTGAGCAGCGTGGTCAAATCGCCGCTCCCGATATCTTCCTTCAGGGCGTTTGCCACTAGCTCATCGAGATGGCTTTCAGGGAGATCCATTTCTTCCTATTTTTTACTTCTTCTATTGGAGAGCGCGCAGAGACTCTGCGCTCTCTCTGGCGAACAGGCGGTCCTGGCAAAAACCGAGCCTCAGCGGCTTTTTTGCCGGTTCGGGGCAATCGATTCGATAATGAACGCCGCGGCTTTCGCAGCGCGCGAGCGCCGCTTTGACCAGCAGTCGCCCGAGCAGCAGGAGATTAGAAAGCTCGATCTGCTGCCGCGACCTGCCGCTGCTTATTATTGCTCCTCTCGATGCCGCCTCGCCGCAGGCGAACAATCCCGGCGCGGTCGTTTCGCCCCACAGGCTGGTCCAGATTCCTCCGATTAGGTAGTGGGCCGCCGGCGCGACCGGAATCCAGTCGCGCGACGGATCCACACCATGCTCGATGCAAAATGCCCATATCTGTGGGAAGCGCTGTTCGAACCTCCCTTGCGGCAGGCAGGTAGCATCGAGGTAGAGATGCTCGCTCCCCTCTTCGAGCATCCTGGTCTTAATTGCCCGCGCCACCACGTCGCGCGGGGCCAGGTCGGCCATTGGATGCATATCTTTCATGAAAGCGCGGCCGTGACCGTCGCGCAGCACGGCACCTTCGCCGCGCACTGCTTCTGAAATTAGAAAGCAGGGGGCCGGAGGGCAATAAAAGGCCGTCGGATGAAATTGGCAGAATTCCAGGTCAGCAACAAGGGCGCCGACCCTCAGGGTGTCGCAGAGATGCTCTTCGGGCGAATCGTCTGGGCCAATTGCTGCCGCAATTCCACCCTGGGCATAGCTGGTATTGGCATCCTGGAGTCCGCCTTTGGTCAGCAAAAGCACCCGCTTATTTTTTCTGCTCAGCAGGGGAGAGACATAGAGGCCGGCTATGCCGGAGCCGATGATAATGCAATCGTAACTAGACATCAGTTTAAACTCGACGTGGGTAAAAATTTATCATAATTGCAATTTTTTAGCCTTGTCAAGTGAGGCAGACGGCAACTCTTTTCAGCCTGGGGGCATTTTACAGGGGATCATCATCCGTTTAGCAGATGAAAAGCGCGAAAAATCTGCCGGGCCAGGGCCATTTGCGCCCGGCGCTTTGGGAAAAATCGCCTCATTTTACAGCCGACCTTAACTGTAAATGCAGATTCGACGATCTCTTTTAACCTGGACTTTGGCCAAAAAAGAGTTGGCAGGGGGCCTGGATTTTCCT
>FWWM01008232.1_pt1 | contig 10077 bp, 6 predicted proteins | sample 2228351 | NCBI WGS metagenome assembly FWWM01 (sample SAMEA103939774, study PRJEB20133) | metagenome
ATCTGGGGACCGTGCCGGTTCTGGCCTTTTCGCTGCCCAACCTGGTGGCGTTTTACCCAGACGGGGCCTGGTGGACCCCATGCCTGATGGAGTACGGCGACGGGCTGTTGCAGGCAGCCGACCGCCTGGGCGTGGACGATGCATTCTGCCCGGTGCGGGCCATGCTCGGTGCATTCGTGCTGGCAAATCGCTTTCCGCTGCCGGGGCTGCTCGTTGCCAGCGTGGGGGCCACCTGCGACGATCTGGCCGCCATCGCACAGCGTTTGGAGGACCTCGGGCATCAGGTCCTGTGGTGGGAAATCCCCCACCGCCGGGCCCCTGACCCGGGCGAACCGGCAACCGATTTGCCTGGCGGGTATGTGGCGCCAGGCAGTCAGGTGGCGATGGTTCGGGCCGAGCTGGCCCGGATCGCCGAGGCTTTGGGCCGCTATGCCGGCCAGGAGCTGACCGAGACGGCACTTGAAGAGGGCATTCGCCAGGCCAATGCGGTGCGCAGGGTGATCGACGAACTCCGCTGGACCGTGTTTACCGCGCCGGCCTGTCCGCTGCCGGCCATGGAGATGTTGGCGGCCGAGATGCTGGCCATCCACTTTTGTTCCGACCCACCCGAAGCGCTGGCCGTGCTCGAGGGCCTGCTGGCCGAAGCCCGCCGGCGTGTGGCGGCCGGCATCGGCATCGCGCCCCCCGAGGCCGCCCGGGTGTTCTGGGTCAATCCGGTGGCGGACCTTCGGGCGATGAACCTGTTGGAAGACGCGGGCGGTCGCATTTGCGGGACCGAGTATCTCTTTTCCCACGCCCTGGATCCCATTCCCGAGGACGTGGAGCCGCTGGAAGCCCTGGCCCGCGCGGCCCTGGCCGACCCCATGGTGGGCTCGCCGGCCGATCGGGCGGCTCGCATTCTCCGCGACGCGGCCCGCTTCGGCGCCGAAGGGGTGGTCCTCTCGCGCATCCCGGGAGCCAGCCATTGCGGGCTGGAAGGGTTGATCCTGGCCCGCCAGATTTGCCAGGCCTCGGACCTCCCCGTAGTCGAGGTCGAGGTGCCCTGCGTGTTGGACTCCCTGGAACCCACCCTGGCCACCCGGCTGGAAGCCCTCGTGGAATCTGTGGTGCAGCGCCGGCAGCGCAGCCGGAGGCCTCTCGGATGAACCTTTGTGCGGGCATCGATGCAGGCTCCCGGGCCATCAAGGTGGTGGTACTGGACGCCGACAGCCTCCAGGTTGTCGCGTCCGGAGTGTGCGACCAGGGCATCGAGCAGGAGGCGCTGGCACGCGGATTGCTGGAGCGCGTTCTGGCCGAGCATGGCCTGGGCCGACAGGCCGTCGGCTCGCTGGTGGCCACCGGCTACGGGCGCAAGTTGATCCGGGAGGCCGACGCGGCCATCACCGAGATCACCTGCCAGGCCCGGGGCGTACGGCACCAGATGCCGGCGGCCCGCACCGTGGTGGAAATCGGCGGGCAAGACAGCAAGGTCCTGCGCCTGAATGACGACGGCAGCGTGGCCGAGTTCGCGATGAACGACCGCTGCGCAGCGGGGACCGGCCGATTCCTGGAAATGCTTGCGGTGCGCCTCGGGGTGCGCTTGGCCGAACTGGGCGACTTGGCCCGGCGGAGCCGGCACCCTGCGGTCATCAGCAGCATGTGCGTGGTGTTTGCCGAGACGGAGATCATCGGCCTGTTGGCCTCGGGGGTTGCGCCCGCAGACATCGTGGCGGGCGTGCAGGCTTCGATTGCCACGCGAATGGCGGCCCTGGCCAGCCGGCACCTCGCGCCGCCCATCATTTTCACGGGAGGGGTCGCGCTGGTGCCTGGGATGGACGCCGCCTTGGCCACGGCCCTTGGCCAGCCCGTGGTCTTGCCCCCGCAACCCCAGTTGACCGCCGCGCTGGGGGCTGCGCTTCTGGCGGCCCGCCGCCTTCACGGGAGCCCCGGGTAACGCGCTCGCCGCTGGCGTGCCAAAAAGCTCGCCCCCCGGGACGTTCGCTGGAGCCCAAGCCATGGCAGAAGCGAAGTGGGCCAGCAGGCCCCAAACCGCTCTCGTGAACCGCCAGGCCGGTGGCGCGGGTTAGGGCTTCGCTGGGGAGTTATTCCACCCCGGGGAGGCACCCGGACGTTATCCGGCCGGCTCCGATGGCCTCGCCTGGGTGAAGGCGACCCGCAACGCTATTGCGCAGCAAGCGTGCAGGTTTGGGTGCGGCCGGCGTTGGGGCCACCCGGCAGCGCAAACACCACGCGGGTCTTGCGCCCTTGGTCGGCGCTTTCGGCCCCGGGGCCGGCAAATCGCCCCGAAATCTCCACCGTCACTTTGGCCGGCTGGTTTTCCGGGTTGCACACCGACACACTCAGACCGCCGGGCACCCGCCGCCACAGAGCCAGGCAAGGAGTATCGGTTGCCAGCGCGGGCAGGTCGGCTGGCGCCACGCTGCCGGCGCGGTAGAAAGCCGCAGCCGCAATCCCCAGCCGCACCTGGGCTACCGCCTGGCAGTCGGCATCATTGCGAAGCACCTTCACCGGGGGATCGGTTGCCAAAGCGGCCATATCCGCCACCCGCCGCCCTGGGGCCACCAGGTAGGCATACCCTGCGCCGCTGGGGCGGCGGCCATGATCGATCCACAAACAGAACAGATCCACGGCCGCCGGCGCCTTCGACGCCTCGTGGTTGATCTCCCACCAGGAACCTTCGCGCTGGTCGGCCAGGAGGTGGGCCTCGACCGGCTGAAGAAAGACATATCCGACCTGGTCGTGCCACACCCAGTCGGGTTGCTGCAAAGCGCGGGTGCCCCGTTCCAGGCGCTCCACGGCCGAACCCCGCTTTTGCCCCCACGCCACAGGCGCGCGGAGCCGGCACTGATTGACGGTGGTCACCACCGGATGCTCACTCGCGGCGGAGATGGCAGCTCCCAAACAAACGAACTCCTCGTCGAAAAAGCACCAGGCCTTACGGGCCGAAAGCTCGTCGCGGCGGAAGTCGAACGCGGCCAGCCCATACTGCCCGTCCGAGACGCCGCCGACGAATGTGGTCTGGCCCATGCGGCGGGGCGAACCCGTAAGGCGCGGTCCCTGGACCACCGTGGTCCCGGGTATCTTCTGCCAGTCCCAGGCGGGGTAGATGTTGTCGTATTCGTCGCCTCGGCACAGCAGCACGTTGCAGCCATCGGCAATGTGGTGGTTCTTCAGGCCCTCGTCGTTAGCGGCCTGGTCGGTATTGGCCACGCGGCGCGAGTACATGCGGGCCGAAGCGTAAAACCCCGTCCGATGATGCACCATGAAGTCCGAACACCAGAAATGGCGGTTGCCCACCAGCGGCGGGGCAGGCCTGCCAGCAGCACGCTGGGCCAATTCGCGGAACTCCGCCTCGCGACCGGTCGGCAACAGGAGCATGTCCTCGGCGGCCTCGGCCAGGTAGCGGGCGTTTTGCGACTTGCGGGCGATTTCGCGCCCTTCGGCCCCCAGGTCGCTGGCCGGACCACGGGCCATCCACTGGCTGCCATCCAAAAGCAGGCTGCTCAGGATGGCCAGTTTTTCGGGAGGAAAGGCCAGGGCCGTACCCCGCACCTGCACGGCGATCCGCGGCACGTCGCGGGCAAACGCCGCCCCATAGCCGTGGTTGTACAGGCAGGGGCCATGCTGGTGAAAACTGAAGTCCGGCTGGATGCCTTCCTTGCCATCGGTGCGGATTTCGGCGGCAATGCGGCGGTAGGCTTGGCCGACCAGTTCCGGGTCCCGCTGGAGGATGCCTCGGATCGCCGTGATCTCCGTGACCCACACGAGGTTCTGGCCGGTCATGCCGATGCGGGCCCGGCCGAGAATCTCCAGCGCCTTGGCCCGGCGCGGGCCGGAAAGCTCCTCGTCTAGCAACAGGAGCGTAGGCGTCAGGCCGCGGGGCACCCCAATCTGGTTCCACCACCAATTGGGGTTCTGAAAGTCATGGTGCAGCCAATAGTCCAGACCGGCAAACACGGCCTGGCGGAGCTGGGGATCGCCGCAAAGCGGCGATCGCGGCGACTTGTAGGCCTGGGCAAGCATCGCCAGCCGCCCCAAATGGCTGGTCGTGCGCCAGCCCGACCGGTTGCGGTTGGCGTAGTCGATGTCCGGCCAACTTCCGTCCGGCCGCTGCGCGCCGGCTAGTTTCTGCACCGCCGCACTGGGCGGGGACGAAAGGAGCGGCTCCAACAACCGCTGCCGGATGACTTCCAGATCGGCCATGCCCCCCGGGTCGGCCGGAGGTTTCTCCGCGGCCGGAGCGTGCCTCGTCCCCGGCCAAAGTACCGCGAACCCCACGAACGTGGTTGCCATAATGCGGACAAAACGCATCGCGCAGCACATCATTGAACTCAGATTCATACCACCCCACAGGTTCTTGCAAAACGAACAATTGCGGGCGCCATGTACCCTACACCAGGCCGAGCGCCGACGGAAGTCTCGCCCAGGCACGACGACAGGCTATTGTTTCTTGCGGCAGCGACCTGCAATCGGGGCGGCAAGGAAGCGCCACAAAACACTATGCGTGGGGCTTTTACTGGCCCCGAATCTCGATCCACACCTTGCCCGGCGTGCTCCGAGGGGAATCGCCGGCCAACGGCGGGGCGGCCAGTTCCAGTTCCAATTGGTTGTGAGGCCGCAGAAGGTGGGTCACCTCGAAGGCGCTTGGCCGGTCGGCCTGGCCGCATAGCGCCCCGATGACCTGGCCGTTGAGCGCGGCTGTGCCGGAAGCCTCGATGCCAGCCACGACGATCCACACCCGCTGGGTGGGCCCCAGGCCGCTGGGACGGTTGAACCGGCGCTGCCAGCGTGTGCCCAGCGGCGTCGCCCACTGCTGCCACGGATGTCGCAGCCGAATGCGGTGCACAGGCGCAGGCTGCGAGGCAGGCGATGTGCGGGGCGAATCCTCCGCTTGGACGAGCGGCTCGCCAGGCGCCGGTTGCGCTTGCCAGTCGCGTTCGGGGTGGCTCGGTTCTTGGAACGGCATGGGTGAATACGTCGCGTCGCGGGCGGGCGGCACTTTGCCCTTGTCTGCCTAACAAGCTGTCCCGACCCGGCCGCCAGCATGAGCCGACGGGACCTACAGGGCGTGCAAACCGTCAAGCAGGTTGGGTTTGAACCAGCTTTCCGCCGGTCGCATTCAAGCGGTGGCAACCCCGCCGCGCCAAGGTCTCGTGGCCCCGGCAGGCGCCCCGCGACCGGTCAGGTCAGTTCTTGGCGGTAGTGCGGATCTCCAGGTCTTGCCCGAAATACACCTCGCGGGCTTCGGGGTGGTTGAGGACTTCATCGGGTGTTCCGTGGCAAAGGATCTTGCCTTTGCTGACGACGTAGCTCCGGTCGGTGATTTGCAGGGTTTCGCGGACCTGATGGTCCGTGATGAGGATCCCGATCCCCGCGTCGCGCAGGTTGCGGATAATGGCCTGAATGCTGTCGATGGTCACCGGGTCGATGCCGGTAAACGGTTCGTCCAGCAGGATGATTTTCGGATTGGAGACCAAGGCCCGCGCGATCTCCACCCGACGGCGTTCGCCTCCCGAAAGCGATATGCCCAGCGACTTGCGCAGATGGGCGATGTTGAATTGCTCCAAAAGCTCTTCGCAGCGCCGCCGGCGCTCTTTCCGGTCCATGCCCAACAGCTCCATCACACCCAGCAGGTTGTTTTCCACCGAAAGCTTGCGGAATACACTCGACTCCTGGGCCAGGTAGCCCATGCCCCCCTCGCGCGCCCGACGGTACATGGGCCAAGCGGTCACGTCGATGCCGCCCAAAAGTACCCGGCCCGCGTTGGGTTCGATCATCCCGCAAGCGATGCGGAAGCTGGTCGTCTTGCCCGCCCCGTTGGGGCCCAACAGGCCCACGATCTCGCCGGGATAGACCTCGAAACTGACGCCATCGACCACGCGGCGCCGGCCGTAGGTTTTCACCAGTCCGTGGACCTCCAGCATGGTGCGATTCCTTTCCGGTTGTCGGGCGGATTGGGTGCCCAGGCTTGCCCGATCCCGCTGTTCCCCGGCCCGGCCCCCCCGCCGGCCAGCCACCTGCGGGCCGAGCTTTCCGAGTCGCTCAGCGAACAAACCCCATGCGTGCGAAATTCGGAAAGTAAGGGAAGGGGATCGGCAGCCCCGGCAGCTTGTGCCAGGAGTGCGGCCAATAGACGTAGAGCGCCTTGCCGATCAACAGGTCCCGCGAGACATAGGGGTAGGGATGCCGGCCTTCGGGATCGAGATCGCCCGACCATAGCCGGCTGTCATTGCTGGCCGCACTGTTGTCGCCCAACGCCAAAAACTGGTCCTCGTGCAGGGCGAAGTCGATGGCGTGCCGGGCAGCGAACACGTCCCAGTGCTTAGGGTCGGAGAGGAACTGCTCCGGCCCGAGGTGGGCGGCCACCGACAGATCGAACTCCGGCCCGCTCCCCACGGTCTGGGCGATGTAGTAAATGTCGCGGAAGATCCGCAACCGGACGGTCTGGGCGATGTAGTAAATGTCGCGGAAGATCCGCAACCGGCTTGCACGGACTTCGGCCCCGGCCGAGCCGATCCGCACCGGGCGCAGGTCGGCCGCCGTGGGCTTCGTGGTCAAGGCCGGATCATACACCACCGGCTGGCCGAACGACACCAGCCGCTCGTCGATCCACAACAGCAACTGCGCATCCACATTGGCGAAGCGAATGCGGTGCCGGCCCGGCCGGATCACACCGCGCGGCGCAACGAACGTCTCGCCGGTGGGCAGCTCCAGCGTGGCGGTCTGGGCCGCCAGATCCAATCGGCACACGAACTGCCGGCCCCCCTTGATCAAGGCTACAAGCAACTGGCCCGCCGCCTTGTCGGCCGCGACGTCGAACTCGACAACCAGATCGCCCACCCAGTGCAACGGGGGGCCCAGGCCGCCGCCAGCCCAGAAACTGTCTCCCCCGAGGCCCCGCGACCGCGTTTGCTCGGTGTTATAGGCGGTAAAGTCGGTGATGAGCTGCGGACGCGGCGGCTTGTCCGGGCCCTGGCCCGTGCCAAAGCGCTCCCAATCCGCGTCCGACGGCACATAATGCGCATACGTCAGCCACACAGTTTGCCGGGCCGAGCCGGGGACCTCGAACGACTTGTAGTCGGCCGAGGCCTGCCACCCCGCCGGGTCCGCTGGCCAGGGACTCCACCGCGCAGGCCACCCCCGCTCGATCCAGTCGGCAAGCACGTAATCGTTGTCGTACACCGGCTGCATCATCGCCAGGATTTTTTCCGGCGGCTTGCGGGCAATGGTAAACTCCGACTCTCCTGGCCGCCGCACATACACGTCGCCGTACTGAATGCGGATGGCCTCGCCGGGCAGGCCCACGATCCGCTTGATGTAGTTGGTCTTGGCCCCGCCCGGAAAGCGAAACACGGCCACATCCCACCGCTGGGGATCGCCGAAATAGTACGGAAACTTCGCCACCAGAATCCGGTCGCCGTTGTACGAGGGATAGGTCTTGCCCTGGGGATTGCCGCGGCCCATGTCCACCACCGCGCGGCACATGGGGCAGGTGCCCGCGATCACCTCCTGACCCTTGAGCCGGCCGTACGCGTCGACTTCGTCGCTGGCGCTTACCTGGAAGGGATAGCCACACATCGGGCACACCAGGTCCTTATGCCGGCCCATCAGCGTGGGGGCCATGGATCCGGTGGGGATGACGAACGCCTCGGCCTCGAACGTGCGGAACAGAAAGGCCAGCACGAAGGCCACGACCACCGATTCGATGACCTCGCGGATCGCTGCGGGCGACACCAGCGATCCACCCCCGTCCGAACCTCGGCCCTCCGGACGTGCTGCCCCCTCTTTTTGGCCGGTAGATTTGCCCGGGCGAGCCTGGGAACGCACCGCAGAATGCGACATGCTTGCCTTCTTTCTGGACATGATTCCAAGGTGGATCCCGGCACACCGAACGCCCCAAACGGTGCGCCTGCGTTATCGACTGGCTATCCAATCCATTTTAACCGTCGCAAACCCGAACGGTGCGGCTCGGGGATCTCGGCGCCACACTAAGCGAATATACCGTATCCGGCTTCTGGCCGGAACCTTGCTCATCGCACCCCCCAAGCCCCCAAGTCGCGCTGGCACAGCCGGAACAGGGGTTACGGCAAGCACCCGATATGGGGGGTGAACGGAATCTCGGCCTTGCCGATGCTGCTTTCCACGAAGCGGATTCTCGCTCCCCCGCCTCCCTGCCTTCCTGCCGCCATCGCCGCAACGCTAGTTCCAGTAAGGCGTTGGAACACAAAGCGCGGTGCAAAGGCCAGACCGCAGCCATCAATCGGGCAAAGGCTGGTCTTTGGTTTCCGGTGCAAATGGTAACACCGCAATCCCGGCCAGAAAGACCAGGCACATCGTCATCCCCGCAAAGCGGAGGTTCAGCGGCGGGCCGAACCCAGCAAATACCCCGGTGGTCAGCCAACCTAGCCCCAAGGGGCCGGTAGCCGCCAGATATCGGGCGATGTTGTAACACATCGACGTGCCGGTGGCCCGCATCCGGGTCGGGAACAGCTCCGGAAAGTAGATCGCGTAGCCGCCGAACACCGCCAGTTGGCACGCCCCCATCAGCGGCGTCATCCACAGGATGTCCCAGACGTCGTCAATGGCGTAGAACACGAAGGAGGTGACGATCATGGCGGCCAGGAAGAAAATGGCGAATGTAGGCCGCCGCCCGATCCGCTGCGTAACGTGCTTGAACAGGTACATGCCGAAAAACGCCCCGATGTTGAACAACATCAGATTGTACCCGCCCATGGTCATCAAATTGCCGGAAATCTCCTTCTCGCGGGTAACGATCCGGTCCAAGAGCGTTTCGAGTTCGGCAGGGCCGGGCGGATCGCCGGTGAGGTATTCCAGCCGGCGGCGGCGATCCTCCGGGGACTGCGGCGGCCGGCCGGGCTGGGGCTGATCCAGGGCCGCCAGCACCGCCTCGATCGAGACGCTCCTCTGCTGCTGGTGCAACCCCAGGGCGGCCGTCAACAAAAGCTCGGCATCGCGGGTGCTGTCGTCCAGGCTGAGCAGGTCGCGCGGTCGCAGTTGCTCCTTGGCCAGCCGCTCGCTAACCTTGGGCAGCATCGAGGGCTGATGGACCACCAGCCGAAGCAACTGGCGATCCCACTCGGCCTTCCCCTCCTGCCGGGCTTTTTGCCGGTACTCCTGGCGGAAGATGAGCTGCACCAGGTCATTGCTGAATACGCCGATGGCCCACAGGCCGATGACCCCGGCCGAGGCCAAAATGATCCCCACGATGGCATTGCGGCGCCACTGGGGAGTGCCGAACATCTCAGCCAGCGACCCAGCCCGTTTGGCCCCTACCCGAGCCACCGACTGCTGCCACCGCTCCGGCTCTTTCAGGCGAGTCATCACCAAGATGACCAAAAGCGCCGGCAGGATGCCGATGGCGAACAACCCCCGCCAGGCACTCGGCAAGATCTGTTGGGTGGCCAGGTAGCCGAACGTGATCCCAAGCGCTCCGGCCGTGATGTTGCCTACCGCCGAAAACGCCTGGAGCATGCCCAGAGCGTGCGGCCGGGCGCGGTCCGGCATGACCTCGGCCACCAGCGACACGCCCACTGCAAACTGCCCTCCCACCCCTAGCCCCGTTAGAAATCGGTAGGCGATAAAGTCGTACACCCCCTGCGAAAATGCCGTCAGCCCCGTAAATACCGAATAGGCCAGAATGGTCCAGACCATCGTCCGGGCCCGGCCAATCCGATCCCCGAGAATGCCGAAGATGATCCCCCCGGTGGCCCAGCCGATGAGCAACATCGAGGTTGCCCAAGCCCCATACGTGTCTACCGAACCACCCGCCGGCGCCAGTTCCAGCATGGCCAGGCGGCGGGCCATGTTGAACAACTGCTGATCCAGGCAGTCGAACAGCCAACCCAGCGTGCAAACCGCCAACACGAACCAGTGATAGCCGTTCAGCTCGCGATACCAGGGACGATACTCTTCTGCTGCGCTCATCATCGACTCCAGCAAGGAACCTGAGCTGCCCCTGTCATAACCGAGTGTCCACCCGGGTGCAAGGGCCGGCCGCTCTTAAGCCGGGCTTTCAACCACGTGGCGCCGCGGCCCCCGCAACGGCGGTGGGGGCCG
>FWWM01018131.1_pt1 | contig 10076 bp, 7 predicted proteins | sample 2228351 | NCBI WGS metagenome assembly FWWM01 (sample SAMEA103939774, study PRJEB20133) | metagenome
AAAATGTAGAATAAAAACTAAATACACTACCCTTCTTTGCCCAATCCTTGGCGCGTGTAGCGCAGTTAGCAATCCATGCTTCTTTGCCATCATCAGAAATTATCGCTTCAATCACAGGAAGGGAATCCTCAGGACCGAGTACGCAAACTAATACCTCAAACAGAGCCGAAACGCCCATCCGTGTATGCGAGATCTTGTCTGGGTTCCGCTTCGCCCATTCCAACTTCTGCACAATCAGCGGAACCACAGCAACCCCCTGATCAACCAACAATTGAGCATACAGGCGCGGGAAGATGATAGCCCGAAGCATCTCGTCAACAATCCGTTCGGGATCCCGCACTATCTGTGCCACCTCCACGAAAGGAAGTGGGTTGGAGGCAACACGCCCAACGCCTGTTGACTCCTCAAATCGGGGCAGGTTGAGTGCTTTTATCACAGGATCTACCTCAATTCCCCACTGAACTGCGTAGAAAAGTGTGCGTTTTATCTCTTGCACCACACAGGTCGCATAAGAGGGTCCCCAGTGTGAGAGCTTGTGTTGCATAGCGATATTTTCTTCATACTGCTTGCGGAGCTCTTCAGGAGTGAAGCCTGCATTTACGATAGTCAAGCGAATGCGTTTTTCTAAGTCGGCAGGGGTGCGCAACTGAGGCGATTGTTGCACCGCCCTAAGCCGCACCAACAGTGCTCGCACCCCGTTTGGAGAGCCGATCATCCGCTTTCGCAGACGCTCCAGCTCCTCTAATATCACTTTCTGTTGGGCTTCGTGGAGTTCAGATTGCATTTGTCGTAGCGAGTCGTATCGTTCCCACTCTACAAGGTATGTCTCCAACGCTTGGATGACCTGAGGATCTGCCTCATTGATACACAGGTGAGAAAGGGCAGCTAATGCCACCTCATAGAGGTCATGACACTCTTCTGTAGGCATGAAGTTGGGTTTATCAAAGAAGTCGCCTTTGACGATACGCAGAGCCAGCTGCTTGCGTAGGTCTTTGGGCACATCCGCACTGCGTAACGCCAAACGAATTTTGTAGCTGCCTGATAGAAGGATGTCTTTTTCGCCTGCGACCTGCTGAGCAGCTATCTTTTGCGCGCACTGCAGGGCATAGGGGACACGCTGTTTAACCTCAGCAGACTGCTCTGTGGTCACTCCAGTTTCCGTGCAGGCGTTGGTCAAGCTCGCCATCAATAGTGTCCCTATTGCGATTAACAGATACCCATTCAGGTTCCATCGTCTCATCACTTGTGTCACCTCCAATTTATTTTTTGCGCTACGGACAGCCTTGAGGGCAGGGAAACCCTGTCACATATGAGACCCCCTGAGGCGGTTGATTGGTTCCTGTACGATGATACTTCCAGGGGAAGGAAGACAAACCAAATCGCTCTTCTAAGTTCCCTTTTTGCAGACCTAAGTTTGACCAGTCATGTCTCCATACATCCTGCAACTGAAGTAAGTAATTATATGCGTAAATATCAGCTACAACCTCCTTATCACCACCTCTAGCTTCATATCGCCCAGTAGTATCGTAACTGTATGGGCAAAGACCATTCATTGCTTCCCACGCATCATCTAAACCATCACCATCCTGATCAAAAGAACTCCGGGTTGCAATTGTTCTCCAGACACCCGGTGCTGCCTGAAAGTAAGTCGTATACATCCACTGGTGTCCACGCTCGTGGTAAAGAGTCCAAAGAAAAGTATGAATACCATATATAGATATATCATCAGGTTGATTATCTATTGAAGAAGTTAATAAAAGATTGTTATATCCGTTACAATTCCTTTGAGATAAAGTAAAGAGCGGTCTATTTTGTGTTATATAGTTTTTGGGATCATTAACGATATAGACAGTGTTAGTACCTGCATCATAGCATCCGTGAGCCATACCCCTTGGATCGCAAGGAGAGGAGGTATATCTCACATCACTTGGAGCGCCGAAAATCTTCCAGTAGTAATAGAACCAGTTCGGCACTCGATTAGTTGCAAAAGCAGGATTTCTATTCCCCAACGCATTGAAAAACACCTCAAATCGAGCCACGCCGAAAGTCACCTGCTGATTGGAGTTGGGGTGTTCAGGAACACGCACCTCTACACGATGTCGACCGAACCAGTTGAAAGAAGCATTCGGATCGTAGTCGGGCAAAAGGGATTGGCTGAAAAACATCGGACGCCAAGTGAAATAACTGCCATATATACCCACACTGTCTTGACCGCGATTCCGAGTGGAATAGCGGTCATACCCATCAAAGACTCTCCCCATAGTGAACGGGAAGGTTGACCGCCATGTAATCTGACTTATAGTGTCATTTCTTAAAATACGCAGGGTATTCGGCCACAATGCTTGACTACTGTTAAATAACTGCCTTGGCTCGCCGACAATCTGAATCCCTGCAACTGTATTCAACTGAACCCCTGATGAGGTTTCTAAGAACACTAACTCATTCTCGCCAAGCTCAGGAAAACCCAGCGGATCGAGCCGCCCTTGAAAAGACAGACCAGGTCGCGTTGGGTCGGGTGTTCCAGGAAAACGGCACATCGCCATCAGACCAGTCGCGACACTACTCCAAACCCCAAGCCAATAAGCCGTCCCTGTCACACTGGATTGACGCAATTCCACAGCAGTGCTGACAGTTGATAAGTTACTTTCACCCTGACTATTATTCGTGCTGCTCAGGGGTAGTGATACTGTCTCTGCTTGCCAAGCAAGCCCTCCAGGCTGAGACCAAGTTATGAAAAAGGACTCCCATGTCCCACCTTGTGGATTTTGTTCGCTTGCTGAGCGAGAAAAGTCTGATTCAATAGTTGGTGTAGGGGCATTTGGGGGAATCTGGATACCACTACAGTTCGACATAAGAGAGAGCTCAATCGGCACAAACCAAATTCGTGTCAGTTGACTAAAGTTCGCTGTCCATCCTGGGGATGGAAGTGCAAGCCGAGCGAGATTACGTTGGATTGCAAATTTCAAAAAGGAATAAGACGCCTTATTCTGAGAAATCAACGGGTGATACTGCACGATATCTGGATAGAGAGTCAATATCTGCTCGGGAAAATAGTTTTTATAGGTAAGGTTAAACTGAGTGCGTGCAATGGCGCGATAAGTACCCGTACGAGTAGGCGGAAATGAACTCTGAGTATACCAGAAAGAATAAGGCAGCTCAGAAAGAGATAGGAACTGTCCTGGCCAAACTTGATAGAAAGGGTCGTTGATACCGTCCCTGTTGATTAGGAGACCAACTAACCATGAATTAGGTGAGGCGCAAAGGGAAAAGTCAGACTCTACTTTAAAGGATACTACACGCCCGTAATCAAGCAGTGGGCGATCCGTCGTATTAACCCCACTATTCGCATCTGCATCAATGGGTCCTCCGTAGTTCCACTGAGCAAAACAAGGGAAAGAAAGACTCAGTAGAACAATAAGTGCGGCTTTCCGCCCCCCCCCGCAGAATCTGAGCGGGTTGTGTAATTTGCGCTCTGCTGTCCAATTGTCTTCTACTCATAGCGTACCTCCTAAATCTGTTAGGACGGCTCGATATCGCATATCTACATGATAGCACATTCCAGACGCCTTTGTCAAGGGGGGGAGGGTTATTTGAAAGATTAGGATTCGTAGCACGGGTGTCCTACTCGTGAGATTCTTCACTTCGCTCAAGATGACGCGTAGGAAAGGGCGTCTTGTCCGTGTGCTTGATGGGCAGGATGCCCAAGCCACTTCGGACCCCCCTTGTCTTCTGGTATACTTTCTGCTATGAGCGCACCAGAGCGATTCCCAAAACGTCGGCAGTTCGGCTTTGAGACGCGTATGCTCCACGCAGGGCATATCCCTGACCCCTACACAGGGGCGCGGGCAGTGCCCATCTATCAGACCACTTCCTATGTGTTCGAAGACCCCGACTACGCCGCCCAACTATTTGAACTGAAACAGTACGGCAACATTTACACGCGCATCAACAACCCGACAACTGCCGTGCTGGAGGAGAGGGTCGCCTCGCTGGAGGGAGGCACGGGAGCCGTCGCCACCGCCAGCGGGATGTCTGCGCAGTTTCTCACCTTTCTGACCCTGCTGGAGCCAGGCGACGAGGTCGTCTCCTCCTCTCATCTGTATGGCGGCACGATGACCCAGTTCGTGCACACCTTCAAAAAGTTAGGGATTAAGGTGCATTTTGTGGAGCCGCACGACTGGGACGGCTGGGAGCGCGCGATTACGCCCCGCACACGGGCACTGTATGGCGAGACCATCGGCAACCCGCGCGGCACTATTTTAGACCTTGAGCGCCTTGCGCAACTGGCGAACGCGCACCGAATTCCCCTGATTGTGGACAACACCTTCGCGACGCCCTACCTGTGCCGCCCGATCGAGTGGGGCGCAACGATTGTGGTGCATTCCGCCACCAAGTTTCTCGGCGGGCACGGCAACTCCATCGGTGGCATCGTGGTCGAATCGGGCAACTTTGATTACAGCCACTTTCCCACGATTGCTGAACCATCGCCCGCCTATCACAACCTGAAGTTCTATGAGACCTTCGGGCACTACGGCTTCCTGATGAAACTGCGGGCGGAGGCTTTGCGCGATGTGGGCGCGTGCATGTCGCCCTTTAATGCCTTTCTCATTCTGCAAGGCATCGAGACGCTCTCGGTGCGGATGGAGCGCCATGTGCAGAACGCGCTGGGCGTGGCGCAGTTCTTGAAGGGGCATCCGCGCGTCGCGTGGGTCGCCTATGCGGGCTTGCCCGACCATCCCGACCATGCGCTGATGAAAAAGTACCTACCCAAAGGGGCGGGCGCGGTGCTGTCGTTTGGCATCAAAGGCGGTGCGCTGGGCGCACGCGAGGCGGGCAAACGCTTCATTCAGCACCTGCAACTCTTCTCCCATCTGGCGAATGTGGGCGATGTGCGAAGCCTCGTCATCCATCCCGCATCGACCACCCATCAGCAGCTCTCCGATGAGGAACTGGTGCAGGCGGGCATCACGCCTGACCTCATCCGCCTCTCCATCGGGCTGGAGACGCTGGACGACCTGCTGTGGGACTTAGATCAGGCGCTGTGCGCTGTGGCGAAGGAGGTGTAGCGATGGAACCGCAACCGTTGGCATGTGAAATCAGTCTGAACACGGTACTCCCGCCCGAGCTGCGGGCGAAATATCAGGACCCCGATGTGATTCGGCGCGTATTGCGTCAGGCACGCACGATTGCCATCGTGGGCATCTCCACCGATAAGTACAAGGCGAGCCATATGGTGGGCGCATACCTGCAATATGAGGGCTACCGCATTATTCCTGTGAACCCGAACGCAAGCGAGATTCTGGGCGAGCGGTGCTACCCCGATGTGCGCAGTGTCCCTGAGCCGATCGATGTGGTGGACATCTTTCGCCCCGCGCGTGAGTGTCCGGCGATTGTTCAGCAGGCGATTGAGAAGGGCGCCTGGTGCGTCTGGATGCAGTTGCGCATCGTGAGTTTGGAGGCGGCGGAGCTGGCGGAACGCGCCGGGCTGACCGTGATTATGGATCGCTGTATCAAGATGGAGCACGGGCGCTACAACAACAGCCTGCACTGGGTCGGCATGAACACCGAGATTATCACCGCCCGCAAAATGAAGAGGTGGTTTTAGGTAAGTGCTTCCATCTCGCGGGTGGCGTCGCGTGGGTTGGTGACGGGTTCATCGGCAATCACCTTGCCGTCGCGGAAGCGCACAATGCGCCTCGCATGCTCGGCAATCTCCCGTTCGTGGGTCACCAGCATGATGGTGCGCCCCTGACGATTGAGCTGTTGAAAGATAGCCATAATCTCCTCGCTGGAGTGTGAGTCGAGGTTGCCTGTCGGCTCATCGGCTAAAATCAGCAGGGGGTTCATGACGATTGCGCGGGCAATCGCCACCCGTTGTTGTTGACCGCCCGAGAGTTCGCTTGGGCGGTGGTGCAAGCGGTCTGCCAGCCCGACCAGCTCCAGCGCGCGTTTTGCCCGTTCGGTTCTATTGCGCGCGCCCGCGTAGAGCAAAGGCAGTTCCACATTGCGCAGAGCGGTCATGCGCGGCAACAGATTGAAGGTCTGGAACACGAAGCCGATGTAGCGGTTGCGAATCTGCGCCAGTTGCGCGTCGTTCATCGCGCTCACCAGCTCGCCGTTGAGATAGTACTCGCCGCTGGTGGGGCGGTCGAGGCAACCGATGATGTTCATAAAGGTCGATTTGCCCGACCCCGACGGTCCCATAATCGCGACGAACTCGCCGGGCATCACCGTCAGGCTCACGCCGCGCAGGGCGGGTACCACAATCTTGCCCAGCCGATATTCCTTTGTGATATTCCGCACTTCGATAACGGGTCTCATCGCCGTATCGAGTATACCGTTAGCGGGTGCGCAGAGCGACTCGGGCGGGCGCGCCGTCCGCGCCTTTCAGTTTGAGCGGCATACAGAGCAGCTCATATTCGCCCTCCGGCACCTCGCTCAGGTTCAGTCCCTCTATTATGACGACACCCGCGCCACAAAGTTTGCGATGCACTACTGGATCGGGCGCCCCAAACTGCTCCACCGACAGATAGTCCAGCCCAACGACCGTGATGGCATGTTCAATCAGCCAGTCGGCAGCGTCCGCCGTGAGGTAAACGAACTCCTTCTGGAACTCGCGGTGTTGCCAAAGTGCGCTGTTGTCGGTCTTGAGCAGCAGGCGTGTGGTGAGAGGGATTTTCGCTTTGTTCAGCGCGTCGGCAGTGATGGCTTTGTGCCCGCGCAGGTCTGCCACCCACACCAGCCCAATCAGCCGATCAAGGGGGATTTGCTCCACGCGCTTGCCCTCGTCGTTGAAGTGCCACGGCGCGTCGATATGCGTGCCTGTGTGCGTGCCCATTTCGAGGCGCGACAGGTTGCATACCGCGCCGTCCGCGATGAGCAGAATCGGCTCCAGCCTGTACGGCGCGTCGCCCGGATAGATGGGCATCTCCGGCTCCAGCATTAGACTGATGTCGTAAATCATGGGGCAATTATGTACCCAATCCGAAATAGTTGCCGATGGCGGACGCGAACGCCTCCAAATCGTCCAGATTGTTGCGGCAGATTTTGAGGACGCGCCTATCGTCCACTTCCCAGTAGCGGTGAATCAGCAGGTTGCGGAAACGCGCCATCGCCCGCAAGCGCTCCAGCAACGGCTCCTCAATCACTCCATGCCTCTGCAGGGTCTCGAAACACTCGGCATAGGAGGTGGGCACTTCTCCACCAAGCCTCGCGACCGCGTGACTGCAGAGCGCGAAGGCGTCCTCAATCGCGAGCAGGAGATGCCATTTGAGCGCGGCGAGTTTGTAGGCGTCGCTCAGCAGAGACGGGTCGTCAGCCGAAGCCACAATTTGGCGAACCATTTGCAAGTTCTGGCGCAGGGCGCCGATGCGCCTGATAAGCACGCGCTTGTCCATTTTGTATCCCTCACGCATCTGGCATAGCCAGGCTTGACCGATGCGCACCAGATGGGGCTCGAAATCGAGATATTCCTGCCAGGTGCGCGTCACCCATTCAAGGCGGAGAGGCTCATCGCGTGAAAAGAGCAGGGTACCGCGCGTGGCATTATAGCGAAACCCGCAGGGCGCGTCGTTCAGCACCCGCACATCGACAGGGTAGCGCACGGCTCGCTCCAACTCGTCCGCCAGGCGGAAGCTGTAGAGCAGAGCATCGGTCGGTTGCAGGAACACTGGCTCCAGATAGACCGCCACATCGATGTCGCGGAAAGGCAATCCCTGCTGAAATGACCCCAGCAGATAGGCAAACAGAATCTCGGCGTGAGGCGCCAGCCGTTCACTCAGTTGTTGGCGCACCACCTCACGCGCTGACGCCTCCATCTGAAACCAGCGCACTTCCGGAATAAGGCTCACAAGAGGGATTGTACCCGCTCAATCGCAGCCGATGGAGGCAATGCAGACGGCGATGGATCACCCTTCCTTCTGGAAAAACATCACATATTCGTGTTTGAAGATATAGAAGTTGTACTTGAGCGCACGATAGCGCCAGAGATGATACTGACCGCGCTTCGCGCGATTTTCTTGAATGTCTTTTATGCAGAGGCTCTTCAAGAGGAACCCTTGACGCTTCACGCGCTCCATCGTCATAAAACCGAGCGGGATCCATTCGCGCTTGGCATACTTATCGCCTATCACCAGCACCAGAAACCGCCCTTCCTGTAGAAGGGGTGTGTACAGTTCAACCGCTCGCTCGAAACGGTCTAAAAACTCATCCAGCGTTGGGGCGTTGGAGAGGTCGTTCGGATGGTCGCTGAATCGGAGAATGTCGTGATAGGGTGGATGCAGAATGAGCAGGTGCGCTTGTGAAAAGCCAAGCGTCCGCATCGTGTGTTTCACTTTATCGATGGTCTCGGGCTGGGTGCTGTCGCCCACTAAGGGGAGCGCCTGCACTTCGCTTTTTTTCTCTTCCATCTCCACCCGCTGTTTCACCCCTTCGACCAGCCCTGCATGGATGTCCACACCGATGGCGTAGCGTCCCAATCGCACCGCTTCAATAAGCGTTGTGCCCATTCCCATGAAGGGGTCTATCACCAGTTCACCGGGTTTGGTGAAGCGTCGCATCGCTTGATGGGGGATTTGCGGTATGAAGTTGCCCCAATATTCCGCCGAGTGTGTGCCCGAGTTATCGCGCTTGCCGAGAAGCCAGAGGCTGTCTGTGATGATATCGTCGTACTCTTCCCACCGGGTGAGGTCGATCTCGCTGATTGATTTCTGCTTGCCCATCGCTCGCATGCGCTTGGAGAATTATACCTTTGCCAGCACACGAACAAGGAAGAAATCAAAGGGGGAAATGAAATCAACGCCATCTCTCTCCCAGAGGGAGAGAGATGGGCTGAGGAGTCTCATCGCTTGGCTTATCCCTCTCCCCGGTTCCCCTGCCATGCAGGAGAACCGAGGAGATGCCCTTATGGAAGGGGATTGATGACACTTATGGTGCCTCCGCCATCACAATCCCGTTGATGCTAGACACCCACACGAAGAAGCCATCGCCTCCCTGTGGATGAGTCTGGGGGAGTCGCCAGGATGGGCATCCGTCCGACCGTCCCTCACGGTCGTAGGGGTCGTCGATGATTTGCCACCGATGAGGCTCGTTAACTGGCGTAGCGTTATAAACTTTAAGGGTCGTGCCAATAGGATATTCATAATTATTATGGATATATCTATCTCGGAGATAGAAGCGCAGCTGTCCCCCCTTCGTGCCAAAGCCGTAAAAGCCAAACGGGAAGGTGAAGAGCTGATCATTCACGCGATACCAGTCTTGAGTATCGAGGTTCCATATTGCTAACTTATCAATTGTCCCTTCCCGGTAAGGCAGAATTACAAGGTGGGTGCCTGGAATAATCGGATACACAGGAACGGGGGTAGGAGGAGTATCGCTTCCTCTTCTGTGCAGGGGGTAGTCCGGATCTCCTGAAAAATCCAAAGTTCCGCGTAGCTGATATCCACCGTTATCAAACTGGTAAAAATCCACTTTTTCTCCGAAGTGCCATTGACCTTGATCTTGATATTCATACCAGTAAAATACCACTACCCAATTGCCATCATCGCTGACATAGCAATGTGCCACACGCGGCGAACCACCAACATCGCAAGCATGATTGGGTTGACCACAGTGTATATTAAGAATGCTATAATTACCAAATGGGTTCCCGCGCGGTATAAATTGACTTCCGGTCCATTGATGAACTTGGAAGTTTACACGTTGGTTACTTTCAAAACCAATCGTAACAAGATATAGACCATTCCAACTGGTCGAGTGAAAATGGCGCCCCGTAATCTCCTGAACATTCCCCAGTTCACCCGTTTGTGGATTGAATCCCTTGACTTGAACGCCGCCAGACGTATCACGAGAATATAAGAGTATCGTACTGCTATTATTATAATTGACCTCTACAGGATGAATCGTGTGAAGCCCTTGAATAACTTTCTTCACACGGTAGCCAAGTGGGCTGGATTCATCGGGTGTAATAAGCTCCGTGTAGTTGCCACTCCTTGGTAGATGTCGGGTATTTGCGATCAATTTCGCAGAGCGATTAACGGAAAAGTAGGGGGTATATCGGTAACCATATTGGTGAGCGA
>FWWM01018145.1_pt1 | contig 10067 bp, 6 predicted proteins | sample 2228351 | NCBI WGS metagenome assembly FWWM01 (sample SAMEA103939774, study PRJEB20133) | metagenome
CTCAGTTTCTCAATCAGCGTTCCGACCGTATCTTGATGTTTCAGGATAGGCGTTGCCAACTCGTTCACCTCGCCGTCGATAATCTCGTAGTGGGTCAGGGGTAGGTTGAGATACTCCTCCCACCCGATTCCTTTGCGCTCCACTGCTTGGGGCACTGCCATGATTGCTCACCTGAAGGTATTGTACCTCTGGAATGCGACAAGGGGTGAGGGTGTTCGAGAAAAAAGTGGCTTGGGCATCCTGCCCATTTCGCACACGAGCGGGACGCCCGTGCTACACTTTGCTGATGGGCAGGATGCTCGTGCCATGAATCGATTTCTCAATCACCCTTACACCTACCCTGCGAACACCTCTTTGGGGGTGAGTTGAAGCTCAGGCAACACCTGCGATTGGATTGGCTCCTCCCCCTTGAACCAGCCCAACGAACTGTAGCCCCGCTCTGTGCGCGTGAGCACCTCCACCTCCTCCCGCTCCAAGTCCACCGCCCACACTTCGGGCACACCAAGTGTGTGATAGTCGTGCAACTTCTCACGCCACGCACTGTAGGTATCGGACGGCGAGAGCACCTCTATCACCAAGTCGGGGGCGATTTCCAGTCGGGGTTCTTGCAGGAGGGCGTTCAGGTCGCCTGCGCAGGCGTAGGAGAGATAGAACAAATCAGGCTGGCGCGTGCGCAACGGCTGGCGACGAATCACTAAGTCATAAGGTGCAGCAAAAAGTTCCCCAGTGCGCTTCTCTTCAAGATAACGCCCTATCCGCAGGCTCAATCGCATAGAAGTACGCTGGTGTTTCAAAGTAGGGGTTGCCAACTCGTTCACCTCGCCGTCGATAATCTCGTAGTGGGTCAGGGGCAGGTCGAGATACTCCTCCCACCCGATTCCCTTGCGCTCTATTGCTTGAGGTACTGCCATGATTGCTCACCTGAAGGTATTGTACCTGCGTACCCGTCCTGAGAGCATCGTGTGCAACAAATCCGTTCTGTTCAAGTATAATTCCTATAGGAGGAAACCATGTCAATCCGAATCGCAGTTGGATGTGCGCTTCTGTCGTTGTTAGTGGCGACCCAAGCCGTCGCCCAAGACCTGAAAGAGGGTGACCAAGCCCCACCCATCAAAGTGGCAAAGTGGATCAAGGGTAGCCCCGTTGAGAAGTTCGAACCAGGCAAGGTCTATGTGGTGGAGTTCTGGGCAACCTGGTGCGGACCCTGCCGAGCCACTATTCCCCACCTAACCGAAATCGCCAAGAAGTACAAAGATAAGGTCACCATCATCGGCGTGAGTATCTGGGAACAGGTCGGCGTGGAAGAGGTCGAGGCGTTCGTGCGCGAAATGGGCGACAAGATGGACTATATCGTCGCCTTCGATGATGGTAGAACGATGGCGAACACATGGATGCAAGCTTCAGGTCAGCGGGGGATCCCCACCGCCTTCGTCGTCGACCAGCAGGGACGAATCGTCTGGATTGGACACCCGATGGCAGACTTAGAGACGGTGCTTGATGAGGTGCTTGCGGGCAAGTTCGATTGGCAGAGCGCCGCAAAGCGACGCCAAGAAGAGGCGAAGCGTGAAGCCGAGATTGAAGCGACTTTCGAGAAGATAGGCGCGCTCTACAACGAGAAGAAGTACGAGGAGGCACTTGCCGAACTGGACAAGCTGATTGAGAAAGTGCCCGAGATGCGCGCACCACTCACGATGTCGCGGTTCAACCTATTAGCGACAATTGATGAGAAACGCGCACTCGCCTATGCGCGTGAGCTGTTGGAAGGTGCGTTCAAAGATGATGCGAACTCGCTGAATATGCTCGCTTGGGTAATGGTAGGCGACGATATGCCAATCCAGATGAAAGAGCCAGACTATGACTTAGCGATTCGCATCGCTAAGCGCGCGGTTGAACTCACGAAAGAGCAAGACGCTAACATTCTGGACACCCTTGCGATGGCGCACTTCCGCAAAGGCAATCTGCAGAAAGCGGTAGAGGTTCAGCGCAAGGCGATTGCTGTCGCCGAGAAAGACCCTGACTATCCGAAAGAGATGCTGGACGAACTGAAAGAGCGTTTGCAAAAGTTCGAGAAGGCACTCTCGGAGAAGTGAAGCCCTTGAAATCTCTGCAATCAGGTGGGGTATAATTTATGCCCCACCTTGCGCGGGTGGTGGAATTGGTAGACACGCATGGTTGAGGGCCATGTGGGCGTAGCCTGTGTGGGTTCGAGTCCCACCCCGCGCACCAACTCAGTGGGCGGTTAGCTCAGCGGTAGAGCGCTTCGTTCACACCGAAGAGGTCGTTGGTTCGAGTCCAACACCGCCCACCAGCCTCATCCCACAGAAGAATCCTCCATGCCTGCCCCCTATTTTCTTCACTCCGACGGGTATAATCGCCTGCAGGAGTTTTGACTCACGAGTCGAAATTTGCGTGCGAAGGAGGCATTTACGATGTTGAATGAACATAAGACGACAGGCACAGCAGCGGTGCTGGGCGCAGGCACGATGGGCGCGCAAATCGCCGCGCACCTCGCGAATGTCGGATGGAAGGTTCTCTTGCTCGATATCACCCCAACCAGCCTCACTCCAGAAGAGGAGGCGAAAGGGCTTACTCTGCAAGACCGCACTGTGCGCAACCGCATCGCACGAATGGGGCTGGAACGCGTGAGTAAACTCAAGCCCGCACCGTTCTACCTGCCCGAACTCGCCAGCCGAATCGAACTCGGCAACTTCGAAGACGATTTCCCCCGCCTGAAAGAGGCGGACTGGGTGATTGAAGCGGTTGTAGAAAAGCCCGATATCAAGCGTCAACTGTGGACACGAGCGCAAGCGTTCGTGCGCCCCGACGCCATTCTCAGCACCAACACCAGCGGTCTCTCGATCCACGAGATGAGCGAGGACTGCTCGGACGATGTCAAGCGTCGGTTTATGGGCACGCACTTTTTTAACCCGCCTCGCTACCTAAAGCTCTTAGAGATTATTCCGCGCCAGGAGACCGACCCAGAACTGGTAGAGGGGATGATTCGCTTTGCCGAGCGCGTGCTGGGCAAGCGCGTGGTGATTGCGCGCGATACACCGGGCTTCATCGCCAACCGCCTCGGCATCCACGCGATGATGGTCGTGTTCCCGCTGATGCAAGAGTTCGGCATGACGATTGAAGAGGTGGATGCGCTCACGGGTCCCTTGATTGGGCACCCGCGCAGTGCGACCTTCCGCCTTGCCGATATCGTCGGGCTCGATGTGATGGCGAGCGTCGCCAAAAACCTGCACGAACGACTGGAAACGCCTGAAGAGCGCGCTATCTTCACCTTGCCCGAGATTGTGCAGAAGATGATTACGAACGGTCAGCTGGGCGAGAAAACGGGCGCAGGCTTCTACCGACGGCTCAAGGACGGCACGATCGAAGCACTCGACCTCAACACAGGCGAGTACCGCCCACGCCAGAAAGCGCGCTTCGCCCACTTCGATGCGATTGCCAAACTCCCGCTCGAAGAGCGTCTGAAGGCTCTCGTGAACCACGACAGCCGAGAAGGACAGTTCCTGTGGCGTCTGCACGAAGAGACCCTGAGCTATGTGGGGCAACACGCACCAGAACTCGCCGACGACCCCATCGCCATCGACCACGCCATCAAGTGGGGCTTCAACTGGGAGCTCGGTCCGTTCCAGATTTGGGACGCGCTGGGCGTGCGTGAGACAGTCGAGCGCATGGAGCGTGAGGGCAAGCCTGCCCCCGAACTGGCGAAGAAACTGCTCCATTTCGGGCGCAACGGTTTCTATGAGACCGCCGACACAGGTGACACAACTGCCTTCGTGTGGCTCGGCTCAGGCAGTGTCGCACCCTACCGCCCGTCCGAAGAGTTCCTGACCCCGCAGAATATGGCACGCCACTGTCCCAAGGTGGAGGGCAACGCCGATGCCTCCATCTACGACCTCGGCGACGGTGTGTTCTGTGTGGGGATTCACAGCAAGATGAATGTGCTGGGTCCCAGCGTGATGGAAATGTTCTACAAAGGCGCCGAGCGTGCCGAGCGCGAGGGCGTCGGACTGGTGATTACGGGTATCGGCGAGCATTTCTCAGTCGGGTTCAACCTGCAACTGTTCCTGATGCAGATTGGCACGGGCGACTTTGACGAGCTGCTGATGGGCGGGAAGGCGTTCCAAGATTCGCTACTACGCTTGCGCTATGCGAAAGTGCCAGTTGTGCCTGCTGTGTTCGGCTACACGCTCGGTGGCGGGTGCGAAATCTGTCTCCACAGCGACAAGGTCGTCGCCAGTGCAGAAACCTACATCGGTCTCCCCGAAGTGGGCGTGGGGATTATCCCTGCAGGTGGGGGCACCAGCACGATGCTCTATCGCGCGCTCAGTAGCCTGCCCCCGAATGCCGACCCCTACCCTGCGATTCGGCGTGTGATGGAAACGCTCGGCTTCGGCAAGGTGGCGACCAGCGCGCTGGAGGGCGTTCGCTATGGATACCTGCGTGAGGGCTACGACCCTATCGTCGTGAACCCCGACCGCGTGCTGTGGACTGCCAAACAGGAGGTGCTCCACCTCGCTGAGGTTGGCTACACCCCACCAGAAGAGCCAAAAGTGATGGCATACGGCAACGCGGTGCTGAGCCGACTGCTTGTTGAACTGCACAACCTCAAACGGGGCAACTTCATCACTGAGCACGACTTCACCGTCGCCTCGCAGATTGCCTATGTGCTTGCAGGGGGCGACCTCAGCCAGCCGACCGAAATGCCCCTGAGCTACTTCTACAACTTGGAGATTCAGGTCGTCGGCTTCTTGGCGCAACAACCCAAGACTTGGGAGCGTATGCGCCACATGCTGGAGACAGGAAAGCCACTGCGTAATTAGAAACGCAAAGGGGCGCACCCAGCGTGCGCCCCCTGCTTGTTTTATGCTGCTTGCGAGGTAGGCTCCGAGCTCATCGTGACCACTTCGCCCGCATCGTGAACCTTGAACTGATCGAGCAAGCGACTTAGCTCACTCAGCACCGCATCCAACTCATCCATCTGGCTCCGAACCGTTGCCAGTGTCTGGTTCTGGGTCTCCACCGACTCCGTTGCCGAGTGAACCTGCGCCGTAATCTGCTCGCTCTGCCCAATCACAGCGTTCAGCGCAGTGGTGACCTGTTGGGCGTTCTGAGCGGTAGCCCGTGCCGATTGCGATGAACGCTCGGCGATTTCCGCCACTCGCACAAACCCTTCGCCCACAGTGCTTACCTCTGCGTTTACCTCTTGCATCGCAGAACTCGTCTGCTGGGCAATCGCAGCGATACTCTCCAACTGCTCTAAGGTCGCTTGACTGCTGGACTGCACTTGCTGGAACGCACTCACTGCACTCTGCACCTGAGCATCAATCGTCTGAACCGATTGGAGCACCGCCCCAATCTGACGCTTCACCTCTTCTGACTGGGCAACCCCCTGCGCTACCGACTGCGTCGTGGTTTGCAGAGCCTGCAGGGACGCTGAAGTGCGCTCCAACACCTGACGAATAATCTGCTGGATGTCGCGCGTCGCCGAAGCACTGCGCTCGGCTAAACGACGCACTTCGTCTGCCACCACAGCGAACCCGCGCCCTGCCTCGCCAGCGCGCGCTGCTTCAATCGCTGCGTTCAGAGCTAGCAAGTTCGTCTGGCGCGCAATCTCCTCGATGGTTTGCACAATCTGAGCAATCGAGGACGACATCTGCTCTAATGCCTGCATCTCGTTGCACACCTGTTGCACATCACGCTCGATGCGCTGAACCGCTTCGCTGGTCTGGTCTAAGGAGTGAAGACTCGTTTGAGCCGAGTGTGCCACCGCTTGGGTGCGCTCTTGGGTCTGGTGGAGTTCCTGAATCGTGCGCTGAACCGCCCGCTCCACCTGCACCATCTGGTTGAGGCTATCGGATGAGGTATGGGCGGTCTGTTCGGCACCGCGTGCCACTTCGCGCACCGCCTGTACGATGCCCTCTAACGCTTGGCGGTTCTGAGCGACGATTTCGGCAGTTTCGCTGGCATTCTGGACAACGTTCTGGATTGTATGTTGGAGGTTGTTGACTTGCTGGGCATTCGTACGCAGTTGGCTCTGGAACTGCACCGTCTCCTGCTCGGCGTGTTGGGTGATTTGGGCAACTCCCTGAGCAATTGTGCCGAGATGCTCCGTCGCTTGACGCGTGGAGCGAGCAATCTCAAGCACGCGCTGGCTGGTGCGCTTTGCCTCCGCGACGGTGTGGTGAACTTTCTCCAAGAAGCGATTGAAATAGTGTGCGAACTGCCCCAACTCATCTTGGCGGTCTTCAGGCAAGCGCAAGGTCAAGTCGCCTTCACCTGTGCTGGCGTTTCGTGCCCAGTCAATCATCTGCCGTAGCGGAGCCAAGATGCGGTATACAAGTAAGGCAACTATCCCCATCATCAAACCGATTGCAATCACGGTAGTTGCAATCGCTTGGTTGCGAAGTCCTGCCAGCGGTGCTAAGATTGCCCCCTCCTCGACACTCATGACCACAGTCCAGCCACTGGTGGGGACCGTGTTCCAGAAAAGGTAGCGTGGAACGCCATCAATCACAGCACGAGTGTAGCCCGAGGCTTGCTCACGCTTGATGAACTGGCTCTCAGGCAGGCTCTCAAAACGGGTGCCCTCAAAACCCTTGCGCAGAAGCAGCTCCTCGTTCGGGTGGCTGATGATAAGACCGCCCTCGCTGATAAGGATTGCAAACTCGCGGTCTCTGTACTGTTCGCCCAGTAGGTGGAGGTCTTTGGTGATTTTGATAAGTGCGTCCAGTGCGATATCCACCCCCGCCACACCAAAGAACTTCTGGTTTTTGTCAAAGAGTGGCACCGTCACGCTGACCATCGTGGTCTCTACCGAGCCTTCATCGTAGTAGGGTTCAGTGATGCTGAGCTTGCCTGTCTTCTTTGGCTTCTGATACCACTCTTGGTATTCGTCGTGATGGTCGTAGTCATTTGCAACGGGGTTAATCTTGGGCCAAGAACTGCGCGTAACGACCAAACATCGCCGAGGGTCGGGGGGATAGAGATGCTCGTAAGCATAATACGAACTCACCGCCTCTTCCTCTGGTACTGACTTCAGCACATCGGCGAGGAACGACTCGATCTTCGCGTCGGGGTCCTTTCCAATCTGGTACTGTCGCTGTGCCATCACGGTCGGAATACGAGCAACTCGTTGAAGAAAAGAGTCCAGCTCCGTAGCAGTTCTTGCGGTGAGGTCATTGCCCTGTGCTAAATAACTCTCCTTGAGCGTCTGTTTTGCTGAGAAATAGCTCAGCCAGCTGTTCACTGCCAGAATCAGCGCAGTTGCAATCCCAACTGCCACCGCCAACTTAATAACAATCGATTGTTTTTTCGCTCCCATCGCTATCCTCCGTCGTAATCGTCAAATGAGGATTTTGGACTCGGGGGCAAGAATCTTGAGGGGGATAAGATCGACTTCTATAATGATATTTCGATGTTTCAAAACCTTAGGAGAAAGAGCTTACTGCCGGGGGTGGATTCGAACCACCACTACCAGATCCAGAGTCTGGCGTCCTGCCGTTAGACGACCCGGCAACGAAGGTATTAGATTATACCCAAATCGAGACGCTTGTCAAGGGGATGTCGGGACGCTTCGCGATGATAGTTCCCCCAGCACATTACAGATTGCCTCGAACACCTCTTCCACTGTAATCCACTGCAAGCATTCTCGCCGTAAGCACCGATTGGCAGGACATCGCTGGCACAAGTGGCGCTTGACAATCGCACGATGATGCTGACCATAGGGACCCGTGCGGTCGGGCAAAGTAGGTCCATAAAGCGAGACGCACGGCACAGAGAACGCCGACGCCAAGTGCGCACTGCCCGTGTCGCCACAGATATGAACTGCCGATCGCCGAATGACCGCCTTCAACTCCTCAAGGCTTGTCTGTCCTATCAGACTTCGTAGAGGCTTGCGTTTGAGCGTCTGGAGTTGTTCGGCTAACGGAAGGTCGCCCTTTCCACCCAAAAAGACGGCAGGGATGCCGAGTTCGGTCTCGATTCGGTCGGAGAGTTCGGCGAATTTTTCCAGTGCCCACCGCTTCCACTCGCGCCCTGCCGAGGGGTTCAGGGTGATGAGGGGGGCATCCCCTACTGCCATAGCGTCGAGCTTCTGCGCAACCAAAGCTTCGGCATTGGGCGCAACCGCAAGCGGAAACTCGACAGGCGGTTCGGGCAGTTTTGCATCATCGGGCGTGCGATAGAGGTCAGGAAACTCACACGGCACGCCCAGCCAGCGCAGAGCATCCAGATATTGCTGAACCACATGGCGGTCAGGGCGGTCTTCAATCGGGATTCGGCGCAGGAGGAGCGGAGTCAACTCGCGCATTCGGTGCCCCCCAAAGCGCAAGGGCACTCTGCCCAATACCCCCCACATCGCGCTTTTCGTCAAACCCTGCAGGTCAATCGCCACTTGATAACGCTCTGCACGGATTTCGCGCGCCGCACTCCAGAAAGCGCGCCACATCGCACGGGACAGAAGCCCCTTACGAAGTAAGGCATGGGGCAGAATGTGGAGGCGGTCTATGCGGGGCGAGCCGACCAGCACTCCTCCGTGACGGTCTTCCGCCACCCAGCCGACATGCAGGTGAGGATAGGCGCGCTTGAGAGCCGAAGCGACGGGCGATGCGTGTACCACATCGCCCATCGACGAGACTTTCAGAATCAGCACTCGCTCAACCGAGTGCCAATCTACAACGCCATCGGCATGATTACGCACAGGTAGTCAGAGCGGTCGGCAGGTTTGAACACGGCAGGTCGGAGCGATTCGGTCAGTTCAATCACGACGCCCTCGCTCTGCACGACATCCAGTACATCCAGCACATACTTGGCGTTGAATGCCACCTCGAGGTCATCTCCTTCGCGCACGAGGTCGACCCGCTCATTCGCTGAGCCGACATCGCCCTGCGCGGTGATGAGCAGTTTCTCGCCGTCGGTCTTGAAGTAGATTTTGTTGCCGTTGTGCCGAGCCACGAGCGCTGCACGGCGCACTGCGTTCTTGAACTCAGGTACCATCAGCACCCAGCGACGCGACGACTCTTGTGGGATCACCCGCTGATAGTTGGGATACTGCCCCTCGATGAGCTGGGTAAACACGCTGGCGTTCTCGCCGAGGAAGGCGGCGCGGTGTTCCCCAAGGCGCATCGTGATGGTCTCTCCGTGTGGTAGTTTCTGCAGGAGTTGGATTGCCTTGAGGGGCACAATCGCACTGGCAGGCTCGCCCATCGCGTTCTCCAAATCGGCATCGCGCACAGCAAGGCGGTGCGTGTCCGTCGCCACCAAGCGCAGATGGGAACCATCGAACTCCATTCGGATACCTGTCAGTGTCGGGCGCGCCTCTTCCTTAGAAACCGCGAACTCGACCGAATCGACCATCTCTAAGAAGGTGCGCGCAGGCAGAACCAGCTCGGTTGCGCCCTCAATATCAGGAATGGGCGGGTACTCGTCGGCAGGTAGCCCCACCAGTTGATAGCGCGACTCGCCACAAGTTAGGTGCAGTTGGTAGCGTTCACCCAGCTCCATCTGAATCGTGTCGCCACCGAGCGAGCCGACCAGTTCCGACAGCAGGCGTGCCGAGACGGTGGTCTTGCCTGGCTCGGCGACCATCGCAGGGATTTTGCACTCGACCCACTGCTCCAAATCGCTGCCGATGAGCCGTAGGGAGTCTTCACCTGCTTCTAAGTAGAGATTGCTCAGGATAGGCAGAGACGACCGCGACGCCGCTGCGCCGACCACAACACTGAGTGCATCGTTCAGATGATTTCGCTCACACGATAGTTTCATTCCAAAAGCCTCCTCTCCTCTGGGGGATTGATTCGCCCTATTGTACCCCATTCCTGCCCCCTTCAGAGTGCCCGACTGCCGACTGCCGATTGCCCACTGCCCTTCCGTAATCCCCACTTCCTATTCCCTACTCCTGACAGGGGTACACGGCTTGAGTTCAACTTCACCCACTTCTGCCTCCAGTTCCGAGAAGCAAACCTCACCCCCCAGCCCCCCTCTCCGCAAGCAGCTTACTGCACGACACTTTTTTGAGGGAGAATAGAGAATGGGCGCACACGGGGGTGCGCCCC
>FWWM01015778.1_pt1 | contig 10066 bp, 7 predicted proteins | sample 2228351 | NCBI WGS metagenome assembly FWWM01 (sample SAMEA103939774, study PRJEB20133) | metagenome
CGTTTTTCACCCTGGCGTTTCCGCTGATGATGCTCTTCCTGTTTGGGAGCATTTACGGCAATGAGCCCAGCCCAGAGCTCGGGGGATATGGCTCGGTGGACGTCTCGGTCCCGGCCTATACGGCCATGATCATTGCCACCAGTGGTCTGCTTGGGTTGCCTATTACTATCGCCTCGTATCGCGAGAAAGGGGTCTTGCGCCGCCTGAAGGCGACCCCCTTGCGCCCGCAAGCCATCTTGGGTGCCCACGTGATTGTGCTCTTTCTCATGACGGCGTTGGGCATGGCGTTGTTGGTGATCGCGGGGGAATTGGTCTATGGTTTGCGCTTCGGTGGCCATCCCCTTTCCGTGCTGGCGGCCTTTGTGTTGAGCAGCATGAGCTTCTTTGCGCTCGGCTTTGTGCTGGCAGGGCTTATACCCACAGCACGCACAGCGCAGATTGTGGCCATGGTACTTTTCTATCCGATGATTTTTCTTTCCGGGGCGACAATCCCGCGGGAGATGTTGCCAGAGAGTATCCGGCAGTTTGCTCAAGTCCTGCCCCTGAGCCATGTGGTGACGTTACTCCGGGGCTTGTGGGCGGGCGACTCATGGGGGAAATACCCTTGGGAAACGGTTATCCTGATCACTCTGCTGATAGCAGGGATTCTGGTATCCTCGAAGACCTTTCGCTGGGAGTGAGAAGTCGGGTTGCCGTAAGTGGGTCTTGCGTGCTATAATAGGGTGAAATTCCTCGGTAGCTCAGCGGTAGAGCAACCAGCTGTTAACCGGTGGGTCGCAGGTTCGAATCCTGCCCGAGGAGCTACAAGACAGTTCATCAGTTCCAAGAGGTATGACCATGAGATCAACTCCTGTCGTCGCAAGGCTAGCTCGCTGTTGTGGAGACCAAGCTCGCAACCAATCCAAAGCTCAGACGAGAGGTGATGGTTATGGACAGACCAAAAAAAGTCGTCGTCAATGACCTCATGCAAAAGAACTATGTGTATTATCTTACCGAACCTGAGGGGCAGAACTTTCACCCCGAATTCAAACCTGAGCTGACCCCCAAGCAGATGCTCGAACTGGGAGTCTTCGGCGGCAAATACATGACCGATTGCAGAGACGAATTCCCTGCGGATTGGTTTACCAATGCAAAGCTGTGCCATGAACGCCACGACCCAAAGCTCAATTACTTTGGCGTCAACGCTTCTCAGCCGCTGTCGTATTGGCGCAAGAAAGGCTGGATCTACCATGAAGACCCACGCGGATGGTTTCAATGGTATTGCCGATATTATATGGGCCGACGGTGCCCCGATGATGAACGCCAAATCAAGCGCTGGAAGGCGATGCAACGGCACATCGCCCAAATCAAAAAACATTGCAAGCCGGGGGATTTGAACTGCCGCCGCAAGCAAAGACAAGCATTGCTCCACTGGGCCTACGATAGCAGAAAGATATAAGAGCAAACCGACGGTTGACGAAGGCAGGTCTTGCGTGCTATAATAAAGCGAAATTCCTCGGTAGCTCAGCGGTAGAGCAACCGGCTGTTAACCGGTGGGTCGCAGGTTCGAATCCTGCCCGAGGAGCTACAAGACAGTTCATCAGTTCCAAGTTGAAAGTTACAAGTTCGGGGAATCGCGATCTGGCAGCCCCGCCCATAGATTTCTGATATAGACAATCTGCCCCGCGTGATAGAGAAAGTGCTCCAGGAGCATGTGAAAGAGCTCGCCCAGGGTTTTGGTGGTCTTATCGGGAGCCGTGTAGGTGCGGGAGAGATCAGCATCTTTCACGTTTTCGAGATTTCTCTGCAAGACTGTAAAGCTCTCGTCGAGGAGCCTGAGGGCTGCCTGCAGATCGCCGCCCTCGCGCTGAAAGCGGGCTTGCAGAGCCTCCCACGTCAGCGAGCCCGCTCCAAACGCATAATCCAACTGATAGAGCGTATCCCCAGCAACGTGAAAGAGAATCTCTACAATAGACCCGCGTGCCCAAGAAAACCCCTTATAGTGAGCCGGCTGCCACCGGGCTTCTTCCGGCTTCAGCCCCTTGATCGCCGCAGCCAGCGAGTGCCACCGACTGCCCCGATAGGCAGCTTCAAGCTGGCGCTGCACATGCGCCACTATCACTCGTTCCGTGCTCATGGAAAAGAATGCGAGCCCTGAGTCTCAGGGCTCGTCGCTCTCGTGGTCGTTCCCTCTTCCCCTTGTCCCCGCAAGGAGGTTCTGTATATGCCTAGAAGATCACCCTTAAGATACAGCGGGCTTCGTTCCAAATCCATGGAAAGAGGGTGAAAATTGGGTGACTACAATTCTCGGCTCCAGATCGCTCTTTCCAGCGAGATCGGCCCTGGACCGGTCAGCAAGAGCGCTAGACACCCGGCTAAAAGGGCCAAATCGAGCTCGTAGCCAGGGCGCCCCCCACTCCCAAGCAACCCCCCCTGGAGCTTCACAGTGAAGATCGCTACAATCATGACGATAGAGAGCAAGAGCGCCCAGTACCGCGTGAAGAAGCCCACAATCAGCCCGATCCCCCCAACAAGCTCCACGAAAGCGACAATGAACGCCGAGACCTCCGGCAAGGGGATCCCCACACTCCCGAAGAATCGGGCCACACCATCGAGCCCGCCAGAGAACTTCTGCCAGCCGTGCGCGGCAAAGATAATCCCCACAGCCAACCGTAACGGAATCGTCGCCCAACTGCTCAGCCCGCCAAAGATCCGCTCGAACATCCGACCACCTCCTCAAATATTGAAAGTTATAATAACAAAAAAGAGAGCCTTAAGACAAATCGTCAGCGCTCGATGAGCCACCACAGCTTCCGCAGGGCTAAATCTGCCATAAACAGCCCCACCGCAAGCAAGAGCGCCCACGGCCAGAGCGCCTGGTATGCGTCTTGCCTGATCTTCCCTGACGGCTGCGGCAAGACCGGACGCTCCAGAAATTGCCCGCCCGTCGCATGGACGATCTCACTGACCACTTCGCTGTTGAGGCCGATCCGACGGTACTCCTTCGCATAGGGGATGGCTATAAGCCGTGACACATCTGCGACCGTCACCCCGTCACGTTGGGCCTCTAAGCGCACCATATACAGCCCCTGCGGGGGACGCTCCAGCCGCGCGCGATAGCGCCCAGGAGCCTCTTGCAAGAAGAGAATTTCTCGATGTGTTGGGCCAGCTAGCGTTGCGCGGAGCACCAGCCCCGAGACCCATCTCTCTTCCTGACGCATATCGGCGATCATCTCGACAGCCTCGTCGCCAAGCTCAACTCGCAAAGAAAGATCGACCTCCTGAGGGGTCTGGCGATAGATCTGCGTAAGGCTGTCAGTGAGGAGCTTTCCCAACCCTTCCCACCTGAGCCAGTCCGGCGCACCGTCCCCTTGGAGATCGGTGTTGAGCACGCCGACTTGCCCAAGCCCATAGCGTTTGAACGCCAGAAGCGGGTTCTCCTCAGTGAGCAGCACAGTCTGGGCTCCAAGGCGCTCGTGCGTGAGCACATAGCCGCGAACCGGCGGCGGGACCAAAGAAGCGTCTTGGGTCTGCACAGGGTATTGCCCTTCGATCCAGCGCAGCCGCGCGATCCGTCGGACCTCCCGCAGGGAAAAGACGGGCAAATCAGTGAACTCCTGAACTCGTTGATATCGCCCGTGCCCTGCGTTGGCGAGCTCCATCAAGAAGCTCTCATTGGGCGCTCGGTCGATCCCCAAGGTCGAGACGCGCACGGTGCTCTTGGCCAGACGCCCATAGAGCTCGCGATACTCGCGCTCGCGCTTGTTGTTATTGTGCCCATCAGTGAAAACCAAGATGTGCTTGACCCGCGCCGGGGTCTTCTCTAGTGTCTCCAACGCCGCCTGCAGGGCAAAGTACAGATCGGTGCCGCCGTTGGCAGTCAATCGCTGGATATTACTATGGAACTCCTGCTTATCGCCCAAGGGCTTGAGAGGGACGATCCATTCGAATTCCGTATCAAAAGCGATCAGCCCAACCCAGTCCTCGGGGTCGAGCACTTCTATGCTGCGCAGCGCTGAGCGCTTGAGGATCTCTATCTTGGGGACTCCTCCCCCCACCGGGTCGCCCATGCTCCCAGAGCGGTCCATCACGAAGACCAGTGCCAGCCCGGGAATCTGATAGGGCTCTGGCGCCAAATACGAGATGGGCAACAGCTCTTCGAGATCGGCGAGCTCTTCAGCAGTTTGGCTTTCCAAGCCCGCGACGGCCTCCCGCCCCTGAATGAGCAAGAGCCCTCCGCCCAAGTCTGATACAAAACTCTTCAGAGCGCGCCGGTGCTCTGGCGTCAGAGCCGCTAACGAGATGTTATTCAGAATAATCGCTTTATACTGAGAGAGCGGGAGCGCAGAAAACTCTGCAAACGTCTTCTGTTCCACGGGGAACCCCGCACCCCGGATGAGACGCGTCACGACGCTCTCTTCTTTTGAAGCTGAGACTACCAATACCTGCGGGCCGCCAGGGAGAGCTGTCACCCCGTAGAGCTCGTTGTTCTCCCTCAAACGGTCAGGCTCTGCCTTGAGATAGACCCGATAGGCATATTCTCCTGGAGTCTCGAGCCTATCCGTCAAGCGCAGCTCTTCCATTCCGGGCTTGTACTGAATAGAGATATTCTGTATGAGTTCGCCGTTTCTATAGAGCAAGAGCGTCCCTGTACCCCGAGCCGTTGCGCCGATCTGCACCCGAATGGAGAACGGCACCCCTGGCGTCGCCTCAACAGGTATGTGGAGATCGTAGAGCCAGACCTCAGGGAAATCCCCACCCAGCGGCCAGACGTGAATAGCCACCCCTTCGCGGCGAGCGCGCGCCAATATTTCTGTCAAGCCCCCGTCAGTCTGCCCATCAGTCATCAGGACGATCTCGCGGCGCCCTGTGCGGGGAAATGTCTCCAAAGCCAGATGCACGGCGCTCGCAATGTCAGTCGCTTGTGGATCGGGTTCGGTCTGAAATTCCCACAGCTGCAGCGTCGGGGAGAACATCGTTTCAATCAGGGGCTGCGCGCCGAAGCTTATAACCCCATAAGATGTGTTCTCCAAAGGCTTGGCCAGGGACCGCACAATATCCAGTAACTCAAAAGAATCGAGCCCGACGCTGGCTGAGCGGTCTACCAGAAAATAGACGAAGCGCTCCGAGGCCTCAAGAGAAAAGCGCGGCCCCGCAAGGGCCACGCAGAGCAACGCCAGCGCTCCCGCACGAGCATACAGCGCCAAACGATCTGCCCGCGCCCATCCCCTTCCATACTTGAGAATCACAAGAACCCCTAGAACAATCACTATCAATAAAATTAGAGCAAGAGGGGCATCAAAGACGAGACTCATGGCGCTTCCCCCCTCTGACGACGAAAAAGAGCCCGATAGTACAAGAAAAACTCCGTGATGAGCAACACCAAAGCCACCCAGGCCCCATAGGGCCACAGGGGAAACTGCGCTTGGGCTCTCCCCGTTCCAAAAGTCTCTTTATGGGCAGTCTGCGTGACGGCATCTATTCGATTGATTACTGATTCCCTGGGGTCGAGATTGACCGCCCCGCGTTCAGTAAACCCTGGCGTATGAAACTCCTCTGATACGAATTGCTCAGAGGGAAAGCCCCAATCGGGCACAAGCCACCGCACGACGTTATACACCAAGATGGGAAAGCTCGGCGTCAGCACCAAGGGCGAACTCTTCAGATCGACGCCCAGATAGACAAGCCCCAGGCTCCCAGATCTGTGCACCGAGAGCAGTGACCAATCGTTCGTCTGTATAAGCGTCTGCATCGTCGGAGCGAGTTCAGCAACGCGCAGCACTGTCGGCCGAAGGTGCTCAAGACGCACGTTCTGCACAAGGGGGTGAGCTGCCTGTAATACTGTGAGAGCCCCAGGCTCAACAGAGATATCTGTGAGGCGCACCAACGGCTCCAGAGAACTATTAATAAGAAAGAACCGCCCAGCCTCAAGAGAACTCACTGCAGTGTTGTTGGCGATGACAAGATCATAATCTATGTCGTCTCTGTCGGTGTATATGCGCAGTGTAGCGAAGGTGCTCAAGGCGCGCTCGAGGAAGAAATTGCGCTCCCCAAGCCAGAGGACTTCCAATTCTGGTTGCTCAGGGATAACAGAATAGCGCGCGTTGTCAAAGACGAAGTCGTCAGCAACTTCGAGCACCGCACGAAAACGCCCGCCGAGACTGCTCCCAAACACTGTTTCTACTGAGCGATGTTCTCCTGGGCCAAGGCGCAGAGATTGGGTGAAGATCTCCTTGTCTTCGACCAGGAATTTCAGAGTGCCCTCGAGGCTCTCTGCTGAAAAATTCTCGACGCGTGCCCACAGCGCAACGCCCCCTGCACCATCAGGCAGCGGCCGGGCAGCAAACCCCGTGATCGCTAGGTTCTTTCGCGGCTCCCCCACGGGAATCCAACTCAGCGGGCCATCCCACCTCAAAGACGGAGCATGATCGCTCACGTAGATAATCTCGTCAAAGCCCTCACCCTGACTCCGCACAAGCTCCCTCAGAGCAGACGACGAGACATCGCTCTGGAGCGTCGGTTGAGAAGCCCGCAAGAGAGCTTGAGCTTGGACCCGGTCCTCAGTTAAAGGCACAAGCAGCTTCGGGCTTTTCTGCGCTTGAATCACAGTAAGCCGACTCGGACGGCGACGCTCAATGAGCTCTTTCGCTATATCTAACGCTTTCTGGTAGCGCGTCTTCTCTTGCTCCTGAGTCTGCATAGAGGCGCTGCCGTCTATGATCACGGCGAGCGTGCCGCCACCAAGAAACTCCTGCGTCAGCGTCGGTTGCGCGAGGGCAAAGACGAGCGCCGCGAGAGCTGCCAACTGCGCCACCAACAGCCCAATATCCGTCCACAAGAATGCCAGGGCGCTCCGCGGCCGCTCGGGTTCCTCTTGCCACAGCCATATCGCCGAAACAGTCCAGCGCTCCTCGCGCCGCCGCAGGAAATACAGTGCGGCTATCACAGCACTGAACCCCAACAACCCCAACGCCCAAGCGCTGAGAAAGATCATAAGAAGAGCACCCCGCGCAAGTCTTCAAAGAGCGCGCGCTCCAACGGCCGCGCCGTCGAAAGCCTTCGATATCGGACCTGATGCTCGCGACAGAATGCTTCTAATCTCTGAGTGTACTTGTGAAGATTCTCGCGATAGCGCGCAACCGCGCCCACACTTACAGAGAACTCCAGGGGCTCTTCGCTATCGCTGAGCCGGGCGTCAGAGCGCAGCTGCGGGTCTAGATCGCTCGGCGCAAGAATGTGAATCAAGACGACTTCAAATCTCTTAAAGAGCAAGTGCAAAAGCCCCTGCTCGTAGCCTTTCTGATCGAGCATGTCGCTGAGCACGACCACCAAGCCCCGGCGCAGCGGCAGCTTGCTGAATTCTTCGAGTGTTGTGTTCAACGATGTCTGCCCCCTAGGGGCAAGCGATTCCAGAAAGCGCAACACCTTGTTCATATGGGAGAGCCCCGCCCGCGGCGGCACCCCCTGGCTCAGATCGCGCGCAAACGCAAATACCCCCACACGATTCATCTCCTTCAGCCCCAAGTAGGCGATAGCCCCGGCTAACTCCACGGCATACCCTAGCTTATCACCTATGGCCATAGAGCGGCTCGTGTCGGCTAGCAGATAGATCGGCACGTCCTCCTCACGATGGAAGACCTTGACAAAGAGCCGATCTAGCCGCCCAAAAAGATTCCAGTCGACGTAGCGAAAGTCATCTCCGGGGTGGTATTCTCGATACTCTGCGAACTCCAAGCTCGTGCCGACACGACGAGTCGTCCACAGGCCGGCCTGGCCCTCCGCGCGCCGCCGCACAAAGAGGCGCAACGCGGACAGCCGTTTCCAGAAAGATTCATCAGCAAAGCGCTCACGTAGGTTGGACATGCTCGTAGACCTGCTCTAAGATCTTCTCTATGGGAATGCCCTCAGCCTCGCCGCGGAAGTTCCGAATGATCCGATGGATCAAGCTGGGATAGAAGACCGCCTGGATGTCCTCGATCCGCGTGTTCAGCTCCCCAGACAGAAAGGCATGGGCCTTGGCCCCGCGCACCAGCGCCAAAGCAGCACGGGGGCTCGCCCCATACTCTACGTATTTCTTGACCAACTCCGGCGCTTCAGCACAAGACGGCTGGGTCGCATAGACCAAGCGTGCTGCATACCGCCGCACCGGCGATGCGATAGGCCACTGCGCTACGAGTCTCTGCGCCTCGAGCAGCTCCTCGCGTGTCAGGACCTGGCGCACAGCCAGAGCCTCTTGACTGCCACCGTGACGCTGCAGGATCTGTTCGAGCTCCCCCAACGAGGGATATCGTAATAAGATTTTGAAGAAGAACCGATCGATTTGGGCTTCGGGCAGGGGATAGGTGCCCTCCATCTCGATGGGGTTTTGCGTCGCCAGGACCATAAAGGGCTCTTCGAGCCTATACGTCTCTCCGCTGACGGTGATGCTGCGCTCCTGCATGGCCTCAAGAAGAGCCGACTGGGTCTTGGGCGTCGCCCGGTTGATCTCGTCGGCAAGAACAAGATGAGCGAAGATCGGGCCGCGGGCGAACTCAAAGTAGCGTCGCCCTGACTCGTCCTCAAGCAGGATGCGCGTCCCGATGATATCGGCGGGCATCAAATCGGGGGTGAACTGGATGCGCGAGAATTTCAGCCCCAAAGCCTGCCCTAACGTGCGCACCAGCAGCGTCTTGCCCAGCCCCGGCACACCCTCCAACAACAAATGCTGGCCACACAACAGCCCAATCAGCGTCTGGCGAATGACGTCCTCATGCCCAATGATGACCGAGTGAATCTCTTCTAAAAGCTTGGAGAATTTCGCTTGAAGGTCGTGAATCTTCTCCTCTAGGGCCACAGGTCTCCTTTCATAGCGTTAGCGTCGAGACAGACTGAGAAAGTAGCGGCGCACGGACTCACGTAGCTCCAGGGGGATTTCTAACGTATCGATCAGCGCGTCGACTCTCCCGTAATCTATCTGCAGCACAGGGTTGGGTGGTGCAGGGGCATCAGCATTCTGCGGCAGCCCCATGCTGATGATCTCGAAGAGAATCTCGAGGTCTTCGTCTTGAGGGCCGGGGACTGAGAGCGGCCGCGTCCGCTCGCGCACCTGAGAGAGATCGGGCAAGTCTTGGATGGCTTCAGGGTCGAGCGGGGCATGGCCATATCCCGCCAAAGACCTAGATTCATCATCCTCCCGGCGCTCCCCAAGACGCGATTCTGCTCCCCCTAAAGCGTTCTGGGAAGATTGTGACATGTCTTGAGGCTGATCAGACCCAGACGCTCCCTCATTAGAGCGCGCTGTCGGTGCTTCCGACTGTTCCGACTGAGAGAGCGCTGACTGGACCTCGCTTTGGAGGTTTTCGAGCTCTTCGCTAAAACGCTGGCGTTCCTCGAGATTCTTAATAAATTCCTCGAGCTTCTCGCTCAGCTCTGTACTGCTCTGGACTGATTGGAGAATCTGCCCCACAAGGGATTCTAACGATGAGTCACTCTTGCTCAATTGATCCAAAAGCTCTTGCAGCTCCTCAGGCGAGAGATCCTGTGCTTGCCCTTGAATACTTCGTAAGCCCTGCAGAAGCTGCTCGAGCTGAGACGATCTCTCGGGAGAGCCGCTGTGCGGGCGCGCTGGGGCTTCAGGGCTTTCCGTGAGGGAAGCGTCTGAGCTAGACTTTTCTGATTGAGCCGTCGAAGGGCCTTCTCCCCCTGGCAGCAGGCGCCCTTGCTCCTGGCTAATCTCTGCTTGTAATTCTTGCAGTGCGGCGCGAGCGCGCGGGTCGTTGGGGTTGAGAGCGAAGGCCGCACGAGCCCGCTCCAGCCGCTCCCGCCAAGACCCCAGCTTCTGGGCTAAATCTCCAGGAGGCGCCTGCAGCCACTCGGCTAGCTCTCTCTCAGGCAATGGCCCCGAGGGTGAACCTGCCGGCTTGGAGGCTACCGACTCCTCGCTTCCTGGCCATACCAAGATCCCCTCTTGAACGAAGCTCGTCGCCCCCAGACAAAAGAGAGCAAGAGCCAGCACACCCATCCAACGCCATCGGTCTTGCTGCGCTATAGGGAGCGCTTCTCTGACATCGAGAGCGAGCCGCTCTAAGCGCCTCTCCAGCAAGGGCAG
>FWWM01018158.1_pt1 | contig 10061 bp, 7 predicted proteins | sample 2228351 | NCBI WGS metagenome assembly FWWM01 (sample SAMEA103939774, study PRJEB20133) | metagenome
CGTCCAGCGCACGAAGTTGGAGCCGATGAAGCCGGCCCCGCCGGTGATCATCAACCGCTTCACGTCCGCCTCCCGAAAGGGAATGCGCCCGCCGGGACAACGCCCGGGATCCTCTCAGGATTATAGCCGCGATGGCCTCGCCGTTCTCATGATCCGGACGGAAGACATCCCCGCCTCCCCCGGGCGTCACGCGGGCTGTGGAAAAACCTGTGGATAACCCAGGTCCCTGCGGCGGATCCGTGGGGACAAACGGGGTCGGCTTGGGGATGGCGCGCAGGGGAGTGTGGAAAACGATGGGGGAAACCGGAAGGTTAAGGCGGCCTCCGGGGGATTGCCCGGCCGGCCCGCCCGGCATAGAATCGGAAACACATCCTCACCGCTCGGCGCGGAGGGCCGGGCCGAATCCATGTGATGTCAGCTTCGCCGCGGCCGCGTTCCGGATCATTCCCCACGCCGGAGCGCTCGATCGTCCCAACCATGGAGGGTGGTGAGTTCGCCTTCGCCCGAGCGGGATCGCATAGTGGATCGTTCTCCCCCGATCGGAGCGCCGCCGTAACCGAGGCGATCGCCGCGGCGCGATGGGAGGGATCCGAATGAGCGCCATCGGAAACCCAGGCGAGATCTGGCAAGCGGTCCTGAACGAGCTTCAGTGGCAGATCCCCAAGCCGACCTTTGAGACCTGGGTGAAGGGCGCCCAGTTGCTCGCGGTGCAGGGGGACACGTTTGTCATTGGGGTTCGCAGCGCCTACGCGCGGGACTGGCTGGAGCACCGGCTGCGGACGGTCATCGCCCGCGCGCTGGCCGGGGTCGTGGGGCGGTCGGTGGCGGTGGACTTCGTGGTCTACGAGAACGGGCGCCTCCAGCCGTCCTCCTCCCCTTCCAACCCGGGAGGCGAGGAGACGGCAGCTGCCTCGCCGTGGGCGCAACGCCTCAACCCCCGCTATACCTTCGAGACCTTCGTCGTGGGCCCCAGCAACCGGCTGGCCCACGCGGCCGCGCTGGCGGTGGCGGAGCGGCCCGCCCAGACCTACAACCCCCTGTTCATCTATGGCGGCGTGGGGCTGGGCAAGACGCATCTGCTGCACGCCATCGGCCACGTCTGCCTGCGCAAGGGCCTGCGGGTCCTCTACGTCTCTTCCGAGGAGTTCACCAACGATCTGATCAACGCCATCCGGGCCCAAACCACTGATCAGTTCCGGGACAAATATCGCTCCATTGACGTCCTGTTAATTGACGACATCCAGTTCATCGCCGGGAAGGAGAGCACCCAGGAAGAGTTCTTCCACACCTTCAACACCCTCCACAGCAACGGCAAACAACTGGTGATCTCCAGCGACCGCCCCCCGCGGGCGCTGGTGACCCTGGAGGAGCGCCTCCGCTCCCGCTTCGAGTGGGGCCTCATCGCCGACATCCAGCCGCCGGATCTGGAGACCCGCATCGCCATCCTGCGGGCGAAGGCGGAGGGCCTGGCCGTCCCCGTGCCGGACGACGTGATGGAGTTCATCGCCCGGCAGATCCAGAGCAACATCCGGGAGCTGGAGGGGGCCCTGAACCGGGTGGTGGCCTACGCCCAGCTGATGGGCCTCCCCCTGACTATGGAGATCGCCACCAGCGCCCTGGCGGATCTGCTGCCCCGGCGCAAATCCATCTCCATTGACCGCATCATCGAGGTCGTGGCCGACTTCTACGGGGTCCCCGCCGAGGCCCTGCGGGGCCCCCGCCGGAACAAAGAGTTGGTCTACCCCCGCCAGGTCGCCATGTATCTGGCGCGGGAGGAGACCGGGGCCTCGTTGCCCCAGATCGGCGAGGCCTTCGGCGGGCGGGACCACACCACCGTGCTCTATAGCATCGAGAAAGTGCAAAGCGAGCTGGAGCACAACGAGCGCCTCCGCCGCGAGATCATGGCCCTCCGGGAGCGGCTTTACCAGGAAGAGAAGGCCTAATTTCCCCTCGGAGTGTCCCCCGCCTCCGTTCATCCAATCCTACCGGCCCCTCCTCCTTCCCTTTCCCACCGCCTTGTCCCTCCCGATGGACATCCTCGGAATGGGGCAAACCGCCGGGGCTGTCCCGATCGAAGGGGAACCCCGCTTTCGGAAGCGCCCCGGGCTTGAGCCCGGTCCGCCGGATGCCCCGCCGGGCGCGCCGATCCCCTGGTTCGGAGGGCGCGTCTCCAGACGCGCCGATTGTATTTTTCGGAGGGCGCACCTCCAGACGCGCCGATTGTATTTCTCGGAGGGCGCACCGCCCGGCGCGCCGATTGTATTTCTCGGAGGGCGCGCCTCCCGGCGCGCCGCACCGGCGGCTTGGGAGAGCCGCCTGCCGAAAACGATCCCACCCCTGCACGGGCCACCCTCTGACCTAAAGCGGGCGCGAGCCTCCTGGTCCAGGGATCGCCCGGGACCGACCGGTGCCCACCCCCAAATGGCTATCATCTTTATAGCACAAACCTGCCCCCCATCCGGAGGACCCATGCGCACCGTCCGATGGTTCTTTCGCGACCTTTGGGAGTATCTTACGTATGACTACTACGGCCGGCGGCGGCTGCGGCCCTCGACGTATGCCCTGATGCTGGGGGTTGCGATGGCAGGGGGGATGCTGCTGGTAGGGGCCATCCTCTCCCGCACCGCCCCGGGGGCGCAGGCGCCCCGGCCGGCCCCCACGCTGCCCCCGCCCACCTGGACGGCGATCCTGGCGACGGCGACGGCGATGGCGGCCCCGCCGACGTCCACCCCGGCGCCGGCCTGTCCGCCGAACCCGGCCCTGTGGCGGCTGGAGCCGGTGAAGCCCTTTTTGGACCCGCAGACGGGCCAGCCGGTGGAGTGGCCCAAGCCCCTCTACCGCCTTCATCCCCCCTGCGTCTACGAGGGCTTCTGGCGGGATGTGGCGGGGGACATCTTCCTGGCCCGCTCGGACCGCCCCTCGGTGGACAAGTGGCTCCAGAACGTCCCCTGGTATTGGGAGCCAGGAACCGAAATCTCCAACAAGCCATTCTATCCGGCTGCCCCATCGAATACCACAGCGGTTTTCTACGATCGCCAATGGAAGCGGATTGACGAGGTGCTGACGCCTTACACGGCGCTGGCCACGGGGGATCCTGACTATCCTGCGGTGATCTACCTGTATGTGGACTACCCTGGAGCCGCTTATTGGGTGCGTTGGCGTGATGGAAAAGCGGAATCGGCCGCGCGGACGTTTCTACAAGGCGGAACCATCCTGCGGTTGGTGCACGCGTGGTTCTATGATGCTCGGGCAGGACGATGGTATAGGGGCGATCTTCGTCGAAGTGAATCATATCCTCGTTGGGTGCATGCGGTGGGGGAGGACGGCTCGGGGCTGTGGGAGCTATTGGGAGTGAAAGGCTTCCGACGCTCCGAACTGGCCCAAACCTTCGGATACCGCGAGTTCTCCCCCGACAAAATGGACCCTGAGACCATCGAAGTGCGCAGGGATTTAAGCATCGGGCCCTAAGCACGCACAGAGGGAGCGCGGAATGCAGATGCATCGGATGGCCGGGTTAATGGGGTTGCTCATAGTCGTGCTGGTCGCCTTGGCCCGGGTGTCCTCGATCCGGGCGCAGGAAGAGAACCGATGCGGCAACCAGGATCATGACTGTGTTGATCTTAGCGTTCCTCCTTCGGTGCCGGCTGGGGAGGGTGGGGGACAGTGGAGGTGCGCAGGGCCGTATCCGGTGCGGATAATTTTCTGGTCGGGGGGTCGGTGTGCGGAGGGGGAGATGATCCTGGACTGCGGAGGGCAGATCCGCGAGCGGCGTCAGTTCACCCCCTACACCCTGGAACTGTGCCCCACGGCCCTGGCAGCCTGGCAGACTTACTGCGCCCCGGACCCTGCCTCGGGGGTGGGGTTGGAGGCGGGGCGGTGCCGCCTGGTGGATTACTACGGGCAGCCGGTGGAGCTGCTCCTCCGGGTGCCCCCGCACCGGTTCCGGATCACCCCCTGGCCGATAGGAATGGTGGCGCGGGAGGGCCTGGGGGGAGACTTCCATCCCACGGCGCGGTTGGTGTGGGAGCCTCCCCCGATCCCCCACGTGGACTCGGGATGGCGGCTGTGGACCTGGGGGGCCAGCCGCGGGCCGGGGCAGGCCCCCTTCCCCTGCGAGATGGACGAGGGGGAACTGATGGCCCAGAAGGTGCCGGCGGGGACGACCTGCGTGCGGCTGCAGTTGTGGGCGGCGCCGGATTACGATGCCCGGCTCCGCCCCCTCTGGGTCCCCGGGCGCCTGGGCTTCCCGGCGCTGCGCTGGGAGACCTCCGTGCCGGTGGGGCAGGTGGTGGCGATCCACGCCCCCTACGCCTCCCATCCCCGCGCGGGCGGGGTGGAGGGGGTGCGGGTGGAAACGCAAGGGCGAACGGTGTCCCTGAAGGTGCCGGTGTTCCTGGGCTACTTCCACCGGCCGTGGATGGTGCGGGTGCGGCTGGAGGAGCGGCGGGTGCGGGACCTGGCCGAGGAGCGGGAGCGGTGTGAGCCGCTGTCGGATGCCGATGGGGATGGGCGGCCGGAGGGGGGCGGGGACTGCTGGACCCTCCAGGGGGATCCCCCACGGGTCTGGCCGGGGAAGCGGCGGGTGGAACGGGTGATCGTGCGCAAGGAATGGGAGACGGCGGTCCGGGACGGGATCTTGAACCTGTCCGATGTGGAGCGGCCCTACCGGTATCGGCCCCGGCCTTATCCCTACCTGCATCCGGTGGTGCTGGAGATCGTGTCGCCGGAGGGGTCGGTCTGGCGGACGGGGGTGTTCCTGCGGGACGATGGGCAACCGTGGCTACAGTGCCCGTTGGGGGTGCGGGAGGGACAAGGCGCCGTGTGCTCTGACCCCACCTGCGGCGGATACGCCCCATGAGCGGAGCGGGACGGATAATGGAATCGTGAGGGATGCCGAGGGCGGAGCCTTCCGCAGGGGTGGTCCTGACCACGGCCACCTTCGGCCCCGCAATCCAAGAGGAGGAGCGTCGTATGCGCAGAGCGCGACAGGCTTGGCCACTGTTGATCGCCCTCATTTTGGCCGCCGGGGTGGCAATCGGGGCGCGGGTGGCGATCACCGCGGGGGTGCCGGAGCCGGTGACCCTGGTCGTCGCCGCCCGGACACTGAACCCCGGGGAGACCATGACGGCGGACCTGGTGAGGACCACTTCGGTCTATGCGTCCTCGGGGATCCGAGGGATGATCCGGGAGGAGGAGCTCCCCCGCTACCTCGGGGGGATGGTGCTCGCTCCGGTGCCCGCAGGGGGCTTCATCCCCCGGGCCGCGGTGCGGCCGTCGGGGCAGATCACCACAACCGGGCGGATCAGCGCGATGATGGGCCGGGGCGAGCAGCTCCTTGTCCTCCCCCTGGGGGATCGGGTGCAGGGCCCGCCGCCCGGGGCCCTCGTCCCGGGAGACTGCCTGGATCTGGTGGCCTTCTTCCCGGCCCCCACTGAGAGGATGGCGGTGTCTGAAGGGCCGGCCATCGGAGGGGCGATCACGGCGACGGCCCCCATCACGGCCCCCCAGCGTCCCCTGGCGAAGTGGCTGGCCCGGGTGGTGGTGCGCTCGGTGCTTGGGTTGCCGCCACCGGTCCGGGCGAGCGAAGGCGGGGCTGCCGCCCCCGTGTCCACCGGCTCCACCCACCCGCGGTTGCTGGTCGCCGTCCCCGAGGCCGCGGTGGAGGGGATCGCCTATGCCCTGGGGGCAGCCGAGGCGGTGCACCTGGTCGTGGCGCCGCCTTGCGCTCAGGCCGAGATCCGCCCCTCGCCCGGCTTCTCCGACGAGGACCTCGCCGCGTGGTTCCAGGCCGGGCGGACGGCGGCCGGCCCTCCTGCCTTCTTCGCCGCGCCGTCTCCAACTCCTACTCCCACGGGCGGACCATGAGCCCGATGAGGATTGGAGAGAGATGTTCTTCCGGTGATCTCCGTTGAGGAGGAAAGCGATGGCAACGGTCCTGCGGGTACACCGGGAAGCGATCCGGGAGGCCGTTCAGCGCCTTCAGGCGTGGCATGCGCAGTGGACGCCCCGACTGGAGGCGGCGCAGCGGACGGCCGGTGCGTTGGTGGAGACGGTGCGAGCCGTGCCCGGCCAGCGGTTCGAAGCGGCCGCGTCGGCCAACTGGGTTCGCCTCCGCGAGGTGGGGGAACAGGCGGAAGCGATGGCACGGATGCTGGAGCAGGCCCTCACGCGTCTCGAGACGGCCTTCCAGCAGGCCGCCCAGCGGATCCAGGGGCCGCTGCTGGCCTCGGCCGGCAGCCCCCTCCCCACCGCGGCGGTGGCGGCGTCCTTCGAGGAGGCTTACGCCTTCATCCGGCGGTGGGAGGGGGGATACGTGAACGATCCGGACGACCGGGGCGGCCCGACGAACCTGGGCGTCACTCAGGCCACCTACGACGCTTACCGCCGCCGCCACGGGCTCCCCCCGCAGGATGTCCGATCCATCACGCGGGAGGAGGCGGAGGCCATTTACCGCGAGGGGTTCTGGGAGCCGTCGGGCGCTGGAAGCCTCCCGTGGCCCCTGGGGATCGTGCATATGGACACGGCGGTGAATATGGGCCTCGGAAGGGCACGGCAGTTCCTCGAAGAAGCCCAGGCGCGTCATCCGGGGGATCCCCAGGCGGCCATCGAAACCTATCTGGATCTGCGGTTGAACCGCTACCTGGAGATCGCGCGGGATCCTTCCCAGCGCAAGTTCCTGGCGGGCTGGTTGAACCGCCTTCGGGATCTCAGCGGCTACGCCACCGGGGATCCGGAGTTCCAGCGTGCGTTTGAGGGGAAAGCCCTCGATCGCCTGGCTGAGGCCCCGGAGTTTGCTCCCATTCGAGAGAGGCTGTTGAAGCTCTGGAAGAGGAGTGAAGCCCGATGAAGATCCTTCGTGGACTATGGTTGTGGGGGGTGATCCTGAGCGTCGGCTGCGCCGGCGCTGCTTCGGTTCGTGAGCCCGTCCCGGCTTCCATGACGCCGACGGCGGCCCCTTCCCCCACCCCGGCAGGGCTTCCCGCCCTGGAGGAGGCGATCGGAAAAGGGGATTGGGCCTCGGCACGGGCCGCCTATGAGGCCTCCGGGAAGCCCGTGCTTCCAACCCGGCTCTTGAATGCGATCATGGCGCACGGCCTGCGCCTGGCCATGGAAGCCCGACGTGCAGGGCGCTCAGCGCAAGCCCGCCGTCATATCGAAGAGGCCATCGCCCTGGTTCAGCAAGGCTGTGGCTGTTTCGATCCCGATGGACATCTGAAGCCTGAGGCGATCCCGGAGGGCCTGCGCGAGGATCTCTATCTGGCGCTTGATTGGGAGCGGGACACTGACGCCCGGGATCCGCTTCGGGGTTGGGCGATCGAGCGGCTGGCGCAGCGCCACGGCTTGTCCAAAGAAGACATAGAAGATGCCCCCATCGCGGTATGCGATTTCCCGGGCCGGATCTTCGTGATCGCCGGTTTTTGGATCGCTGATCTCGAGGGGGATCTCCAGCGTGAGGCACCTGGCTTAGACCAGTTGCAGGAGGGGGAGAGGATCCCTCGCCTCTACGATGTCTTCTGCGACGAAGAGGGACAGAGGATCCAGTGGGTGAACGTCTCCGGGGGCGGGCGGGGGGTTTCCATCGAGGCCCAATGGGACGGACGGGATTTCCGCCTGGCGGATCTCAGCCGCATCGATCTGGCCGCTCAGACCTATGAAGAAGTTCGCAAGCACATCGAGGCGGGGGAACTGGAGGAGGCGCTCAAAGCCTACGAGAGCGGCTTCACGAACGATGTGGAGCGGGATCCCCAACTGGCCACCTTGGCTTTGCGCCGGGGGCTGGAGGTGGCCCGCGTGCGGGGGGAGGCCGGGGACGCATCCGGCGCGCTGCGCGTCCTTTATGCGGCGCTTTCCATCGCGGCGTTCCCTTACGATCTGGATCCGGAGACGTTCCTCCCTCGCGGATGGGATCGGCGCCCCCGCTCCCTCGATCAGTGGAAGACCGAGGCGTTCTTCCGCGACGCCCTTGATCCGGTTCTGTATCGGGATGCTCTCACGGAATATGCGGCCTGGCTGGCGCGAAACCGCCGCCTCCCGGAGGCGGAGCGGATCCTGCGGGGCCTGCTCGTCCTCGCCCCGGATTACGCGCCTCCGTATCTCTACCTGGGGGATGTGCTGTGGGATCAGGGGAAGCAGGAGGAAGCGCGCCGCTTCTATCAGCAGTATCGGGAGCGGGCGCCCGATGTCCCCTTGCCCCCGCGGGTTCAGGAACGCCTGCCGTAACACAAAACCTACGGCCCCCAGGCCACCCGCTGGGAGAGGGGATTGGGGAGGCGCTCCCCCAGGTCGAGGAGCTTCTGAGGGGTTCCGCCCGCGGCGGGGATCCGGTAGATCCCCCATCGGCCGTCTGCATTGGAAAGATAAGCGATCCACGCCCCATCCGGGGACCACGACGGCCCGATCTCCCAGCCCCCGCCCGTGGTGAGCGCGCGGAAGCTGCCCCCTACGGTCACAAAGACCAAGTCCCAGTTCCCCTGCACATCCGTGGTGTAAACCATGGCGGAGCCGTCGGGCGCCCAGGCTGCCTGGAGATCGTTGGGATGCTGGCTCAGGCGGGCCGGCGCGGCGGCCCCCGGGGGAAGCAGGAACAGCCCGCACCGCTCCCCCGCGCAGCCGGTCCATGCCAGCGTCCCTCCAGGGCTCCAGGCGGGGAACCGCCCGGTGGCCACCCGTTGCGTTGCCTGAGGGTTCTGGAGGTCCACGGTTCGGATCCCTCCGGCGCCATCCATGAACGCCAGCCGCTGCCCGTCCGGCGCCCACGTGGGCCAGGATGCCCCGGGCCCGCCGATCGTCAGGCTCTCCCCCGTCTCCAGGTCTCGCACGACGATCCCCACGCCGGCAACGCGGTAGGCCAGCCGCCGGCCGCCAGGCGACCACGCCGGCTGATCGGCCCCGATGGCGATCCGCCGTCCGCGCCCGCCGGCGTCCACCACATACAGCGCGTAGGCGTCCACCTCCGGGTCATACACCGCATAGGCCAGCCGCCCCATCGGGATCGGGGGCGGAACGGGGGTGCCTTCCCCGGGGAGGACGCCGGGCAGCGGCGTGGGGGTGGCCTGGAGGCAGAGCGCCCCCGCCTCCTGGGCCTTCGCCTGAACCTGGGGGTCGGCGAAGAGGCGGAGGGCCGCCTGATAGTGGGCTTCCGCTGGGCACTGCTCCCCCTGAGCGGCGAGGAGATCCCCATAGGCCACGTGGGCCTGGAAGAGGCGACGGGCGGTGTCCCGGTATCCAGGGTTGAGGGCGTAAAGCTCCTGGAGGCGCCGGATCGTCTCGGGCCAGTTCACCCCCCAGGCATCGCGGGCGGCCAGATACATCGCGGCCAGGCGGTAGGCCGAGGCGGCTTCCGGGGGAAGCGGGCCGAGGCGCGCCGCCTGGTCCAGATAGAAGAGCCCCTCCGCCAGGCGGTCCGCTTTCCCGGTGAGCAACGCCATCCCATGGCGCAGCGCGGCGTCCCGCAGCATCGCCACGACCTCCTGGGTCCGGAACGTGGGGTCGCGGTTCCGGATCTGCGAGAGCAGCTCCACCGCTCGGGGCCAGTCCCCGGCGGCGTAGGCGTCGCGGGCGCTCTGGAACGCCTCCTCCAGGAGCGCCGAGAGCGGGATCGCGGTGGGGGTCAGGCGGGCGGCGAGGCGGCGACGGGCGTCCGCCAGGGCGGCCTCCACGGTCGGATCCGCCGGGCGGAGGCGGCGCGCGCCCTCCAGGAAGGCCAGCGCTTGCTCCTCCTGGCCCTCCTCCAGCAGCGCCATTGCCCGTCGGATCGCGGCGTCGGCCGTGGCCTCGACCCGCCGCTGCCGCTCGGCGACCCCATGCGCCCATCCCATCTGCCATCCGGCGAAGGCCATCCCCCCGATCCCTCCCAGGGAGGCCAGCCACACCACCACCCCGATCCACCTGCGATGCCGTCGCCGGGGAGAAGGATCGCGCATCGTTCACCCCTCCGATGGGAGGCGCGGTGCGTTGTTCCGCCCCAAACGGGCCCGGCCGGGCCGCCGATCGCGCCCCATGGTAAACCCGCTCGGGCGGTTTGGGGAGGGCAGCGCATCGGCCCGGGCGCGGGGGAAGGC
>FWWM01018160.1_pt1 | contig 10060 bp, 7 predicted proteins | sample 2228351 | NCBI WGS metagenome assembly FWWM01 (sample SAMEA103939774, study PRJEB20133) | metagenome
CATATTGAAGTTCTGCCAGCCTGGAGTAATCGGCCTCCCTTTCCGCCTCCTTCATCAATTGTTTGGTCTTCTCCATTTGCTCCTTCAATTGCTGGATCCGGGAGATGGCCTTCTTCTCATTCTCCCATTTTACCTTCTTCTCCTGAACCTCGCTTTTCAATTCAGCCAACTCTTTTTCGAGCCTCTTGAGACGTTCGATCGAGGCTTTATCTTTCTCCTTCTTCAAGGCCTGACGTTCGATCTCTAACTGCATCACTTTTCGCTGAACCTCGTCAATCTCCATGGGGACGCTATCGATCTCAATCCTCAACCGGGAGGCTGCCTCATCGATTAAGTCCACCGCTTTATCAGGGAGAAACCGATCCGAGATATATCGATGAGAAAGCATGGCCGCAGCAATCAGGGCTGAATCTTTAATCTTTACCCCATGATGGACTTCATAACGCTCTTTTAACCCCCTTAGGATAGCAATCGTATCCTCCACAGAGGGTTGGGCTACATAGATCGGCTGGAATCGGCGCTCAAGGGCTGCATCCTTTTCGACATACTTACGGTATTCATTGAGGGTGGTGGCTCCCACACACTTTAACTCCCCTCTGGCTAGGGCAGGCTTTAACATATTCGAGGCATCGATGGCTCCCTCCGCCGCTCCTGCTCCCACCAAGGTGTGGAGTTCATCGATAAAAAGAATGATGTTCCCTGCAGCCGCGCTGATCTCCTTTAAAACCGCCTTCAACCTCTCTTCAAATTCTCCTCTGAATTTTGCCCCTGCAATAAGGGCCCCTAAATCAAGGGCAATCAGCCTTTTATTTTTTAAGGTTTCAGGGACATCTCCTTTCACTATCCTCTGGGCCAATCCCTCTACAATGGCAGTCTTTCCAACTCCTGGTTCTCCAATCAGCACCGGGTTATTCTTGGTTCTCCTCGAAAGAACCTGAATCACTCGTCGAATCTCATCGTCTCTCCCAATCACAGGATCGAGTTTTCCCTTTCGGGCCTCCTCAGTAAGGTCCCGGCTATATCGTTTCAATGCCTGGTACTTTTCTTCAGGATTCTGATCTGTGACCCGATGGGGTCCTCGAATCTCCTGTAAGACTCTGAAAATGGCATCTCTATTTACTCCATTTCGTTGAAGGATCTGGGAAGCAGGCCCCCTCTTTTCATCTGATATCGCAATGAGGAGATGTTCAGTGGAGAGGTATTCATCCATTAACCTCTCTGCCTCTTTCCAAGCACTGTTAAAGACTTCATTAAGCCTGCTAGAGAGGTAGATCTGCCCTGCCCCTGTGACCTGAGGAATTCGGTTCAACTCGTTCTCAAGTTGAGAGGCAATAAGTTCTGGATTAACCCCTAATTTTTGAAGGATAGGAATAACAATCCCTTCCCTCTGCCCGATAAGGGCCAACAAAAGGTGTTCCACATCTATCTGTTGATGGTGTTTCTGTTCTGCAATGGCTTTTGCCCCTTGAATGGCCTCTTGAGCCTTTAGGGTAAATTTATCTAAATTCATCTTTTCTTGACCTCCTTATTTATTACCCCTAAAATAACCATTCCCTCACGTTTTTTCAAATAAAAAACTTAAACCTAATTCTTGAATTAATTTATAAGTCATTGAAATTATAATATTTTTAATTTTCCATAATTTCTGATAAACAGGAGAATTCTTCTATCGATAGGGTCTCTGGCCTTCTTCTGGGGTCCAAATTGGCCTTTTTCATCCTATCTTCTATATCCGCAGGCAGAGGAAGGCCTGAATATTTTAGCCCGTTAATCAGGGTCTTACGACGATATCTAAAACAGCCGTGGACCACCTTTTTAAACCACTCTTCATTTTTTAAATCCATCAAAGGAACCTTTCTCCATTTTACCTCCACCAATGCAGAATCCACTTTGGGAGGAGGAAAGAAGGCAGTGGGTTTGATAATAAAGCGGATTATGACCTTCGCCACCCTCTGAACAAAGATCGAAAGAGGACCATATTCTTTACTACCTGGAGAGGCAATTAGCCTCTGTGCCACCTCTTTTTGAAGCATTAAGGTAAGGGAAGAAAATTTTTCCCGCTCCTCAATGAACCGAAAGAGAAGCGGAGTAGAAATCTGATAGGGAAGGTTTGCGACGACCTTTAAGGGTCTTCCTGCTTGTTGAAAGAGAGATGAAAAGTCACATTGGAGAACATCTGCTTCGAGGATTTCTAAATTGGGAATCCCTTCAAACTTAATTCTCAATTGCTCCACCAATTTTGGATCGATCTCAATGGCAATCACCCTCTTCGCCCTTTGAGAGAGAAGAAGGGTCATCTCCCCAAGTCCAGGGCCAACTTCTAAAACCACATCCTCCCTTTCAACCTGAGCCAAACGAATGATCTTGCTTAAGATATTTCGGTCAACAAGAAAATGCTGACCCAGTCTTTTCTTGGGGGATAAACCGTACTCTCTTAACTCCTGCCGTATTGAAGTCATATCCTGATCTTCTGGTCTTTCCTTTTTGAATTCTTGAATTTAGCCATTAGAGTTTGTTTAGGGTTTCAGGTTTAAAGTTTAAAGTTTCAGGTTTTAAAGTTTAAAGTCTCGAGTTTAGGGTTTAGGGTTTTATACTGAGTCTCTTATTTCGGGATTCGAATTCGAAATAGTCTTCAGAGGGGAAGGGTCGAGAACGCATTAAGCGATAATGGGGAACTTAAGCCTCTCTTCAAATATTCATATCCGACTACGCCTACCATGGCGGCATTGTCAGTACAAAAAGAAGGTGAAGGGATATAGAGTTTTATTTTTTGATCCAATGCCTCTTCCTCCATCCTTTGCCTGAGAAGATGATTGGCTGCCACTCCCCCTGAAAGGACCACCCTTTTTAGGCCCTGCTGTTTAACTGCCTTAAACGTCTTCTTTACCAGAACATCGATAATGGCCTCTTGGAAACTTGAAGCAATGTCACAGATAAAATCCCGAGAGTAACCTTCTGGTGGCTTGGGGTGATTCTTTAGATAATTGACCACAGCGGTCTTGAGTCCACTAAAACTGAAATCCAAAGAGTCTTTTCCAAGGATAGCCCTTGGAAACCGAATAGCCTTGGGATTGCCCTCTTTTGAGAGTTGATCGATCATCGGTCCACCTGGATAACCCAGGCCAAGGAGTTTGGCTACCTTATCGAAGGCCTCTCCGGCGGCATCATCTCTGGTCTGACCCAATCTTTTATAATTTCCAAATCCATCTACCCTAAAAAGCGAGGTGTGGCCACCGGAGACAACCAATCCTATATAGGGAAACCTTGGAGCCCTTTCCTCGAGAAAAATTGCTGAAAGATGGGCCTCGAGATGATTGACTCCTATAAAAGGAATTCCCTTGGCAAAGGCAATCGATTTCGCAAAAGAAAGCCCCACCAAGAGTGACCCTATCAACCCAGGACCCTGCGTCACCGCAATTCCATCAATCTCTTTGAGGGGGGTCTCGGCTTCCTTTAGGGCCTCGCTCACGATGGGGACAATCATCTCAATATGTTTTCTTGAGGCCAACTCTGGAACAACTCCACCATACTTCTGATGGACCTCAATTTGAGAGGAAACCACATTGGAGAGGATTTTTCTTCCATTTAAAACAACCGCTGCACTGGTATCGTCGCAGGAGGTCTCAATCGCCAAGATTCGCAAAAATCCTTTCACCCTTCTTCACCACCCTTTCAGAGAGAAAGGATATCTTAAAATTTCTAAGGATGCAAAAGAAAATAGAAAAAGGCTCTTCGCATAATTGGATGGGTTATTTTAGCCTTTTTTCTCCTCGTAGTTAAGGAATTTTTTCTCTCTTTGAAAAAGAGAGTTTTCTTTTTTTCCCCTCTTTGATAATCTTTTTCCTGTCTTCAGACAAGCAAAGAGGGGGGAGTGTTTTAGTGCTCCTTTTCCAAAGGAGAGGGTTTAGGTGCCCCTTTTCCAAAGATGGATGTTTATGGGGCCCTATGCCAAAGAGGGAAAGTTATAGTTGTCCTTTTTTAAGGAAATCATAAGACCAATATCAATATCTTCAAAATGCCTTTTCCCACGCACTTCCACGAAGACTCAAAAAAATTTCTTAAAGATCTCTTCTCGACACAGCGATTGGCGGTCTTAGCTACACAGAATAAAAGACAACCCTATGGAAACCTCGTTGCCTTTAGGGCCACAAATGATTTGAAACATCTTCTCTTCGCCACGACTCGAACCACTCGAAAATTTGTCAATATTTCCAAAAACCCGAAGGTGGCCCTAGTCATCGATAATCGGTCCAACCAGGAATCCGATTTCCATCAGGCTACGGTGGTCACGGCGATGGGAGTCGCCAAGGAGGTCTTAGGTCCAGAGAAGGCCTCTTTTCAAAAACTCTATCTTTCTAAACACCCCTATTTGAAGGACTTCGTTTCTTCTTCCACCCGTGCCTTGCTTAAGGTGGAGATGGAAACTTACATTCTCGTGAATCGACTCCAAAATGTCGTGGAGTTTCGTATTAATAAATGAGTTCTATTCTATTTGGAATAAGCCCCTTTCTCATTCCCACAAAAATTGGGGAAATAAAAAGGGGTTAGAGACTATGCTCAAACCCCTATGAGAATTGGTAGCGGGGGGTAGATTTGAACTACCGACCTTCGGGTTATGAGCCCAAAAAAGAGATTTTTTGCAAGCCCTTGATAGTTGGTCTGGTTTCCCATAACTCATTGAAAATATTAGATTTATTCCTTTTCTATTAAGTTTAGTCTCTTCCATCTATTTCGGTCTTTTTCATTCAATTCAGTCACAATTTAGTCACAATTCTCTCACAGTAAAACCATCTCACTCCATATTACAGAAACCCACCCATTTTCATCCTGACTTCCCATCAATTCTTCCATATTTATTGCGGAAGTTAGGTTAAGGAGGGAATCTTAGAGATGAAGCATCTGTCTTAAGACGTTGATATCGATATAGGGTTTCCCCTCTCTTCTTTTTCTCTCCTCCACATTTTCAAAATCTTTTAGAAGTTCCTCTACCTTCTCCCTGCCTTCAGGTGTTTTTACAGCCTCCCCTGGCGTCATCCCATTTAAAGCAGGAATCTTTTGATTGATCCAGTTGGTATGCCATTCCCTCATCACTTCGGAAAGAAGCGAAACCTGCTCTTCCGGCACCTCGAATTCCTCAAGGTCGGATGCCTCAGAATCTTCATCTTTCACTTTTTTAAAGGCCTCCTCATAGGTGTCGAAACGGTGTTGAATATCTTCTCCCAAAATCTCCTGAAGCCTTCTCTTCCCCCTTTCCAGCCTCTCCTTCGAAATACACCAGAGTTCGAGTCTATCTGAAGTCAAGGTCACAATTCCCAATGAAGTCCATCTCAATTTCCCTTTCCGGCTGACCATTTCTGAACTCACAACCACAGAACGTTCAATCGGACTTCCCTCCTCCCAATCCTTAGATTTTCCTCTTTTCAACCAGGCCCATTGAATACTACCTTCCTCCTCTTTATCGAGGATAAAGTCAAACTCATTATTGAGGCGATATTTGATGGAACGAAAATCTTTTACCTCATAGACCGCCTTTGAAGAAATAACCCGATGGTGCTCCGCTGTCACAAAGATCGGTTCTATGGCTGACCGATCCTCAATCAGGTAATGAACCAGATGCGCATTGTTCTTCATAAATTCGGGCCAACTCATCCCCATGGCTCCCTGCTTAACCCTGGCCCACGTTTCCTGAAGACCCAATAAGACCTCCCCTTTATTCCTCCTTGGAATAAGGGTGATCATCCCGGAGAGCTTATTGACCGAATCCATTTTGATCACCCTTGCAAAAATCACATCCCACCTGACCAGTTTCAACGAACCTCTTACTTCTAAAACATCCACCTCCTCCTGGGTAATGAGATCCTTAAGTCTCAGCCCCACTTCCGGGGTCACAGAGACTACTTCATAGAGGCTAAGGTAACTGTCCCTCTCATAATTCAAAAGGGAGAGCTCCTCTTGGGAAAGTCTATCCTTCTTCTCCTGATAATACTCTTCAATGATCGTGACTCCACTCTTTAAAATAAAATCATGGATGAACCAATCCAGAAAGAACCCAAAAGTAGTCTCTTCCTCTTCATCGAGGACAAGGGGTTCTTTAAAAGGCCTTCTCCAGAAAAGTTGATACGCCTTTTCAAAATCTTTCTTGAACCTCTCCTTGCCTGAAAAGGAAAGGAGATCATCCCTCAATTCAATCTCCTTAGGAGTTGCCGATGTCTTTTGGGCCTTCCTGGTCTCCTCCTTGATCAAACAGCATTTTTTATACTTTTTACCACTTCCACAGGGGCAGGGATCATTTCTCCCCACTTTCTCCCTCTTTATGATAGGTTGGGAAGAAAATATCGATGGCTGTTTCGTCCCTACCCCGAGTAAATCTTCAAAGTGCTCAAGGTTTAAAAAGATTGCCTCCTTGAGTTGGTCCACTTCCTGGGTTCTGTAATAATGTCCTTTATCAACCACCTCAGCCGCTTTTTTAAAATATTCATAGGCTTGAGAAAAACGCCCCTTATCTGCTTCATACTCCCCCAGGGACCCATAGGCTTCCACAGAAAAAGGATCCAACCGAATGGCTTCTTGATATTGAAACACAGCCTCCTTCTCCATCCCCATCTTCATGAGAACATTCCCATAACCCACCCTCAGAGCAGGATCCTCCGGAAATTTTTGAACCTCCTTCTGATAGTATTCCAGAACCTCCTCAAGGGACATGCGCCTTCCATCCATGAGTCCCGCCTCGGCCCGTTTGATCGGACTCTCTACAACCCTCCCCTTCTCCTCCTCTCCAAGGGCAACGGTGAGAATCATCTGGCTCAGGATGGCCATACGTCCCTTTGGAGTCAACCCATATTGATTAATCGCCCTGCAATTCTTACATACGACTTTATCCCCAATCTTAGGTTCCTCTTTTTCCCCAATCAGGTAAATATCTCTAACCTCATAATAATAGGGTTTACCACACTGACGGCACTTCAATTCTACTGAGACTGTCTCAGAAAGGGATAAAAACTGGTCCTCCTTTTCAAGGAACTCCAGCTTCTTTTTAACCTCCTTCTCTCTCTCAGCGATCCTCTTTTCGATCTGGGGAAGAAGAATATCGTCCACCCGATGGATGTGGCATAGAAGGTAAAACGTTTCCTCCTCAAGGCCCTCTCCTTCCCTCAACTCCTTTCGAAGTGGGCCAATAAATCGTTTGGAGGCAACTCTTTCAAGGGCATAAAGGAAGGGTTCTTTGTCCATCGACCAAAGTTTGTCCCAATAACGTAAAAACAGATCCGCCGTTCTCTCCATGGGAAGATCTTGTAATGAAAATAAGATTTCCCCTTGCTGTTTTTGATCAAGTTCATCAAAGTGTTTTTCAAGATAATCAATCAACAGCTCTCCAATCTGAGCCAGAACCTTGATCGAACAATCTAATGCCTTATCATTCCCTTCTCTCCCGAGAAAATCTATTAATTCGGGAATGGCCCTTTCATCTTTGAGTCTTCCTAACAACTGAATGGCTCTTTCCGTCCCAAAGGAAAATGGATGGGTTTTCATTTGTTGAACAGAGTACCAAAAGAGCCTTTCCGGAGGAGAGACCTTAAAAAGCCTATCCATTATAGAGTCATCAATTTTAACGCTCTCCCTATCTTCAAAAAGGATTTCAACCAACTTCTCCCCATCCAATTCCTCTATTTTTAAACCTAGAAGGCTTTGAAATTCGATAAACCTTGAGAGAATCACAATCGCTACAATTGCCATCTCTCTCAGCGCCTCCTCCAGCACTTGCCCCAAAAAATCGTAAAATCCCTTGAGAACCTTACAATGGGTAATGGGATGAAGATCATCCTTCGAAAGGGGAAGTTCTATCCCCTGGACCCTTGCCTCCTCAATTCTCGATTTTATGTACCCCCACGCCATCTCAATCACCTGACGATACTTCCCCTTTTTATAAGCCTTCTCCAGAGCCTCACCCAATGAAGAGAGATTCTTCTTCTTTAAATAAGAGAGAGATTCTGATACCACTGGAGGAAGGGGTTTCTTAAAAATCTTTCCTTCTTCTTCCTCCTTTAGGTCTTTCACTGAATACCACGACCCGCAGACCGATGCGAAGGGATGAAGGATTTCCATCGCAAATCTCTTATAATGGCAAGCATAGTAATTCAGAAGAAATGAAATCTCTTCTCCAGAACGAATGAGAGTAATCACCAGATTATTTAAAAAATAGGGATCTGGCTCCTCATCTGTTTCAGGGAGCATATCCCTTAAAATGGCCCTGGCCTGAGGTAATCCCAACTCCCCCAATCCATAGAGAGACCAATAAAATTCGTTAAAATCTATATCTCTCGTGTTAATCTTTCTTCTGTAGGCTGAAATAAGCCTTTCCTCCCCTAATTTGCCCAGAAGAAAAGCACACCTCCCTGCAACCACCCCTGATTGAGTCTCATAAAGTCTCAAAAGCCTATCGTTAAATCTTGAATCCAGATAATCTTCCAGGTACCTAAGGGCCTCAAGCAGAACCTTCTGGTCATTATCTCTTAAAAGCCTTTCTAAAATCCCGATTCCCGCCTCCCCATAAAGGGTCCTCATCCTTTCACAGGCCCATCCTCTGACCTGAGGTTTTTTATGCCCTGCCAATCTCATCAGCTCTGATTGACTCCATAACCATTGAGACATCTTTGCTTCCTTTCTCCTTGCATACCCCTTCTCTTCCACCTGAGGTGGATCTGATTTAAAATGAAGGGGCTAATGTTTCATTTAATTCTGCGGGAAAGTGGATTAAGAGTGTTGATCGTATTTTAACCATCTAAAAAAACATTTCAAGAAAAAATGTGAGTCTTCGTGAAAATGAGTTGGTAAAATTATATCTTTTTGAGCATGCAAGATAGAATCTTGGAACCTCAGATACTCTTCATTCTAAAGACCATAAGCCCTTCTCTGTAGAAACCCGGATCTTTTTAATGGGCCCTTTTCCAAATTATTGAGTCCTTTTCCAAAACCTGGGCTTCCAGAGGCAAGGATTTCAACTCCCCCTGCGGTGCTTACCTTCTCAAGCCAGTTATTAAGTGAAACTTGAAAAAAATTTCCTGTCTAACCTTCCGCACTTTTATGAACTTTCTCCAAATGACCCAGTAACTTTTCCCCAAGCCAGATTCCGCCTGAGGTGGATTAGCCTCCGGTTAATATTTCCCTTTCCCACACGATTCTTCGGACAGAACTTGCATCGGGTTAGCTCCTGGAGTGCCCACTCCTTCCATTTTAAAGATCTTTGAAACAATAGAAACTCCCGATAAATATCCAAGGATCCTACATACCTTCGAAAAGGTTCCAAGCCCCTATGCCGGTTTCAAGAATCCAACCCTGCTCTTTACTACTTTTTCCTCCTTCCCCAGGGTCTCATTCCTCCTTTCAGTTCCCTTTCCTCTTTTAACATATTCCCAAGGAGGAATATCATCATCTTTAAGTTTAAACTTATTCAAATCACCTCAAAAGTTTTAACATTTCTACCTCTTTCATCATCTTAAACCGGGCTAAAAACTCTGCTACGGAGAAAGGCTTTTTGATAAACTCCCACGCTCCATGAAAGATAGCCATCTCTGCGGAATACTCCTCTCCAAAGCCAGTCATCACCATAACCGGCATCTCAGAATATCTCTTAAGAATCCTCTTCAGCAGGGTTATCCCATCCATCTCAGGCATCAATATATCCGAGATCACCACATCGAATTCTCCCCCCTATCTCTTAAGCCCCTCTTCCCACCTCTGAACCCCCTCAACCTTATGCCCCTTTGAAGCCAATAACCCCATGACCATTTCTACAACGTTTTTATTATCATTCACCACAAGAACTCTTTTAGGAGGGGCCCTCTGTTTTGAAATCTCCAGCCTTCTCTGAGGTAATGAAAGGGATTCCTCTTCGATCCTTCCTCTGACTTTCTCTCTATTAACCTTAACTCGGGCCAAGAGACATCCACAGAGCCTTCATCCAATGCTTTCTGCAAATCCACCTCCAACCGGAGAGCCAAAAAACTGGCCACAATGTGCCCCACACATTGGCTGTCTCTCTGATGATAGATCGGCCGAATTT
>FWWM01018164.1_pt1 | contig 10059 bp, 6 predicted proteins | sample 2228351 | NCBI WGS metagenome assembly FWWM01 (sample SAMEA103939774, study PRJEB20133) | metagenome
CATGTCGGCGTCGCCGTTGGGCAGCAAGGGAGCGATGGCCAGCGTGCCGGGTTGGTAGGCGGCCGGGTCGTCGAATGTGCGTTCGAAGGCCAGCCAACGGCCATCCGGCGACGGCGTCGGCGTATAGCACGTGTGATCGGCCAGCGGCATGCGTTCGAAATGGCGCTCGCCGGAGGCGGTCGCCGTAAAGCGCACGAGGTCGGCATAGCGGAAGAGTTCGCCGGAGTCGGGATCGCGCGTGTAGGTGCTGTAGATGGTCTTGCCGTCCGCCGACCACGCAGGCGGGGCGAAGTTCGCCAGGCTTTCGTTGGGCGTCAGCCGGCCCGATTTCGACTTGCCCGGCTCGGCGAAGGAGGCCGGCACGTCCACGACGTAGATGTGGGTGTAACGATCCTCGATGAACGTCGTGCCGGTGCGGTAGGGCACGCGCGAGATCACGCGTGGGTCGAGCCGCATCTCCTCTTCGTGCTGCCTCTGCTCCTTCTCGCGCTTCAGCGTCCAGGCATCCTTGGGCGTCGCCGGCGCGTCTTGCGACCTTTGTGAATCGCCCTTCGACGTCTCCTCGTCTTCCCTGGCGCACTCGTCGGCGCGCATCCGGGCAGTGAAGGCGATGCGCTTGCCGTCGGGTGACCATTCGAAAGCTTCGACGCCGTTGGGGTGCGATGTCACGCTACGCGCTTCGCCGGGGACGCGCATGGGCAAGATGAACACCTGTGGCTTCTCGTCGCGTGTAGCGATGAAGGCCAGGTGACTTCCATCGGGTGACCAGCGGGGCGAGCCATCCCTGGTGCCGGCAGTGAGTGGGCGGGCCGGCGCGCGTCGGTTCGTCAGATCTTTGATCCAGATCGTGCGGTTGTACTTGTTGCCGCTGCGGTCCACGCTGGTGCGAACGAAGACGGCCTGGGTGCTGTCGGGCGAAACGCGAACATCATCGAGCAGGATGAGGTCGTACAGGCTTTCGGGGGTGATGGCTTTCATGAATGGGCGCTCAACGGTCATTACAGATGGCGCGAAGCCGCGTGCCCCAATCATGCCATAGGTCCCTGTAATTTGCTTGCAGGCGGTAGAATTTGCGAAGTTCGTTGCCCCGGCCGTGCCGCAAAGCTGAACGCGCATCCGCGCGCCGATCGAACACCCCAACACAGAAGCCCGACGAAACCAGGCCGTGCGTGTGCGGTGTCCTGTTGCTTCGCACGACTCTATTGACAGAGGCAGCAACGCACAGGTCGGAGCAGCGCTGAATACAACGAGATGACAGACCTCACTTCCACTTCCCCATCCAGGTCGTCCGGGCAGCCCGATGCGCTTGCCAGAATCCAGATGCTCTGCCGTGCCATCTATGGCGAGGCGCTCAGCGAGCAGACGTTCGAACGGTTGCGTCGCGTGATCGAATCTCATCCACCAGTTGTGCCGAGACACAACAGCGATCTCACCCAGCGCGACGCCATGCTCATCACATACGGCGACCAGGTGCGTGAGCCTGGTCGCCCACCCTTACAGACGTTGAGCGATTTCTGCGCCCGGCATCTGGTTGGCGTGGTCAGCGCAGTGCATATCCTGCCGTTCTACCCCTACACCTCTGACGATGGCTTCTCGGTGGTGGACTATCGGGCCATCCATCCTGATCTGGGAACGTGGGAGGACGTCGAGCGCTTGAACGGGCGATTCCGGCTGATGTTCGATGCGGTGATCAACCACATCTCGTCCGGGAGCGCATGGTTCCAGGGCTATCTGCGCGGCGAAGAGAAGTATCGTGACTACTTCGTCACCGTGGAGGGCAATCCCGATCTCTCGCAGGTCGTGCGGCCGCGCGCGCTGCCGTTGCTGACGACGTTCGACACGGCGCTGGGCCAACGCGCCGTGTGGACGACGTTCAGCGACGACCAGATAGACTTGAACTACGCCAACCCCGAGGTGTTGGCAGAGATCGTGGACTTGCTGCTGTTCTATGCGCAGCGTGGCGCAGACTTCATCCGGCTGGATGCAATCGCCTACTTGTGGAAGGAGATCGGCACGAGCTGCATTCACCTGCCGAACACGCATCGCGTGGTCCAGATCTTCCGCGCCGCGCTGGACGCCGTCGCGCCGCACGTCCGGTTGATCACTGAGACCAACGTGCCTCACAACGACAATATCGCCTACTTCGGCGATGGGTCGAACGAAGCGCAGCTGGTCTACAACTTCGCCTTGCCGCCGTTGACGCTGCACACCTTGCAGACCGGCGATGCGCGCACGTTGTCGCAATGGGCGCGCAGCCTATCCCTGCCGTCGAAGCAGGTGACGTTCTTCAACTTCCTGGCCTCACACGATGGCATTGGGTTGAACCCAGCGCGCGGCATCCTGAGCAACCGGGAAGTGGACGCGCTGGTCGAGCGGACGCTGGCTGCGGGAGGCTTCATCAACTACAAGCACAACAGCGACGGCTCGCGCAGCCCATATGAGATGAACATCAACTACTTCGACGCGCTCGGCTTCGGCGCAGCCGGTGAGGAGGAGACGGCCGATCGCTTCGCCGCGGCGCACGCCATCATGTTCGCGATGATCGGGATGCCCGGCATCTACTTTCACAGCTTGTTCGGATCGCGCGGCTGGCCGGAAGGCGTGCAGCAGCTCGGCTACAACCGGGCCATCAACCGCCAGAAGCTCGATCGCGCCGCGCTGGAGCGTGCACTGGCCGATAACGACTCGCGCCGCGCCCGGATCTTCGCTCGCCTCGCTCATCTGCTGCGCGTGCGCGCCGGCCACCCGGCTTTCCACCCCTTCGGCGAGCAGCAGGTGATCGAATGCGGGCCGGCGGTGTTCGCGTTGTTGCGCGTTTCGCCCGACGACCGGTCGCGCGCGCTGTGCCTGGTGAACGTCTCGGCCGAAGACCAGCTCGTTCAGGTGCCCTGGCGCACGTTGCTGGGCACGAACAACGCCGTGCGCGACCTGATAAGCGGGGCGCGCCTGAACGTGCACGGGCCATCGCTCGAACTCGATCCGTATGAGGTGCGTTGGCTGGCCACTCCGTGACCGGCGGTTCGCATCTCAACTCGTCCGTTGAAGTCCTTCTTCCCGGGTCCAAGGCTATGCATCATTCATCTCCACACCGCATCGGTTTCATCTCCACTCGCTTTGCCGGCACGGATGGCGTCTCGCTCGAGACGTCGAAATGGGCGCACGTGCTGGAGGAAATGGGTCACACCTGCTACTACTTTGCCGGCCAGTGCGACCGGCCGCCGGAGCGCAGCCGCGTCGTGCCCGAGGCGTTCTATCGCCATCCGATCATTGACGAGATCAACAAGGTCGCCTTCCAGGGCAACTGGCCGAGCCAGCCTCATCCCGAGATCGCCGGCCTGTTCAAGGATCACTTCTCGATCTACACCCGCCCTCCCAGCATCTCCAGGCGCGTGCAGGAACTCAAGGACTACTTCAAGCAACACCTCTACGATTTCGTGCGCGACTTCGAGCTGGAGCTGCTGATCGTCGAGAACGCCCTCACCATCCCGATCAACCTGCCGCTCGGTTTGGCCATCACCGAATTGATCGCCGAGACCGGCTTCCCGACCATCGCGCATCACCACGACTTCGCCTGGGAGCGCCAGCGCTTCATCGTGAACAGCGTGGGCGATTACATTGCGGCTGCCTTCCCGCCGCGCCTGCCTTCCATCCGACATGTCGTGATCAACTCGATGCAGGCCAGCGAGTTGGGGCGCCGTGCCGGCGTGACCTCGCGCATCATCCCGAACGTGATGGACTTCGACCACCCGCCGGAGATCGGCAATGGCTACACCGACACGCTGCGCGCCGACCTGGGCTTCCACGACGGCGAGTATTTCTTCTTGCAGCCCACGCGCATCATCCAGCGCAAAGGCATCGAGCACGCCATCGAGCTGACCAAGCGCATCGGTCTGCCGGCCAAGCTGGTCATCTCACATGCCGCCGGCGACGAGGGCACGGAATACGAACGGCGCGTGCGCGAATATGCGGCCTTGCTCAAAGTGGACGTGTGCTTCGAAGCCGACATCATTGGTGAGCATCGCGGCACGACCCCCGATGGTCGCAAGATCTACTCGCTCGCCGACTTGTATCCGCACGCCGATCTCGTCACCTATCCGTCGGCCATCGAGGGCTTCGGCAACGCCTTCCTGGAGGCGCTCTACTTCCGCCGGCCCATCCTGGTCAACAACTACTCGATCTATGAAGTGGACATCAAGCCGAAAGGGTTCAAAGTGATCGAGTTCGACGGCTTCATCTCCGAATCCACCCTGCACCAAGTGCGCCAGATCCTGTTCGATGATGCGCTGGTCGAGGAATGGACGGAACACAACTACCGGCTGGCGCAGCGCTACTTTTCCTTCTCAGTGTTGCGGTTGCGCCTGGAGGCGTTGCTCGCCGACTGCTTTGGGTATCAGGTCTGATCGCCGGCGATGACCCATCGCCGGTCGTGCGACCGGTGCAGGGGCGCGACGCACGCGAACGAAACGTGCCGCGCCCCTGCCGCCTTTCCAATGCTGAACGGGGTAGAAGTGCTCAGGCTGATGACACCAGCCGGTGACTGAGCGATTCACAATCATTCTCTGATCGCATGCTAATATTGAGCGCGACCCATTCTACGAATAGATCTTCCATGCACATTGCCCTGCTTCATTACTCTGCACCGCCCGTCGTCGGAGGCGTCGAAAGTGTGATCGCACATCAGGCGCGTTGCATCGCTGCCATCGGACACGATGTTCGCATCATCGCTGGGCGTGGCGAGCAGACCGATCCCGCGGTGCGTTTCATCCGCATCCCGCTGGCCGATTCGCGCGATGAGCGGGTGCTGCGCGTGAAGGCGCAACTGGATCAGGGCGAAGTCGGCGATGAGTTCGAGGCGCTGCGCGAAGCGTTGGCGGTGGAGCTGCAACGAGCCACGCACGGCGTGGACGTGTTGATCGCCCACAACGTGTGCTCGCTGAACAAGAACCTCGCGTTGACCGCAGCGCTGCGCACCCTGAGCGGCACACCAGGCTTCCCCAGGTTGATCCTGTGGCATCACGATCTGGCCTGGACGACGCCGCGCTATCTGACCGAGCTGCACGATGGTTACCCCTGGGATCTGCTCAAGACGGCCTGGCCCGGTGTGAAGCAGGTCGTCGTGTCGGAGTTGCGCCGCGAGGAGTTGTCCGACTTAATGAAGATTTCACTGGATGCGATTAGCGTTGTGCCCAATGGACTGGACCTGGCACGCTTCCACAAGCTCGAGGCACAGACGCGTGCGTTCGTGCAGCACATGCGGTTGACGCAGTCCGACCTCGTCCTGCTGTTGCCGGTGCGCGTGACGCCGCGCAAGAACATCGAATTGGCCTTGCGCACGCTGGCCGAGCTGCAGCGCGATTTCAACCGCCCGGTGTTGATCGTCACTGGGCCGCTCGGCCCGCACAATCCCAAAAATGTGGACTACTTCGAATCGCTCCGGGCAATTCGCGCAGAGTTGGAACTGGAAGACGCCGCATACTTCCTGGCGGAGTTGAGCGATCAGTTCCTCCCGGACGAGGTGATCTCCGATTTTTATCGCCTGGCCGATGTGTTGTTCTTCCCCAGCCGGGAAGAGGGGTTCGGGCTGCCGATGCTGGAAGCAGCCATGAGCCACATGCCGATCTTTTGCAGCGACATCGCGCCTTTGCGCGCGCTGGGCGACGACGATGTCTGCTATTTCTCCCCAGACGCCGATCCGCGCCAGCTGGCCGCGCTGATCACCAGGCGATTGCACGACGACGACGCCTTCCGCAACGCCAGCCGTGTGCGCAGAAGGTTCACGTGGGAGCAGGTGTGCGCGCAGTACATCGCTCCTTTGTTACAGGAAGCAATCGCACATGCCCGATGAACAAAAAGATGCTATTCGCCTCGTTGCGGCGGATCCTTGTGCCGGTGGTGCACGGGTGCAGCAACGATTCGGTGTTGAAGATCGCGCAGGCACTTGCGCCGGAAGTGGTACTGGTAGGCATCGTGCGCCTGCCGGATGACGAATCGCTCAGCTCTGGTGCGAGCAAGGCGCAGGAGTTGCGCAGGCTGCTACGTCCTCTCGGGCGTGGCGAGCAGGTGCGCGTGCGGACGCAGGTGCTGGTGACCAGCGATCCGTGGCCGGAACTCCAGCGCGTCATCCAGGCCGAAGATCCCGATCTGCTGTTGTTGGATTACGCCGAGCAGCTCTCCGGTCTGGGCCTTTCGCCCGACGACGTGCTCGGCCATCCGCCTTGCGACATCGGCCTGGTGCGTGGGCCCATCCGCACATGCGAGCGCGTGCTGGTGCCGGTGCGCGGCGGACCGTCGGCTGAGCTGGCACTGCGCATCGGCCTGAACCTTTCCCCTCGGGAACTGAACACCTTGCACATCCAGCTGAAGGGCGACACCAACTCGAACGCGCCCTTCCAGGCAATCGAACGGGTGTTGCGGCGCATGCCGGAGGTCAAGCTGCAATCGGCCGTGACCGAGGACACGGCCAAGACCATCCTCGATCGCGCGCGCAAGACGAAAGCCGATCTGGTCATCCTCGGCGCTGCTGCGCGTGCTTCGCAGACTGGCACCGCGCTGGGCCATGTCGCCGAAAGGGTCATCACGGATGTGAAGGCGGCGGTCATGGTGGTGAAGACTCGCCGCCCGATGCCGGCATCCTTTGCTGATGAGCGCGTGGGCGCCGGTGCCATCTCGCTGCTGGTGGACAAGTGGTTCGCTCAGAATACCTTCCAGGCCGATGAGTTTGCCGATCTTGAGCACCTCGTCGAGCTGAAACAGGAACAGGGCGTCACCATCAGCCTGGCGCTGCCGGCCTTGAACGAGGAGGCGACGGTCGGCAAAGTCATCCGCACCGTCAAACGCGCGTTGATGGACGTGGTGCCGGTGCTGGACGAGATCGTGCTGATCGATTCGAATTCCAGCGACCGTACGCGCGCAATCGCGCGCAAGGAAGGCATCCCGGTCTACATCCATCAAGACCTGATGCCCGAATACGGCGCGCGCCGGGGCAAGGGCGAGGCGTTGTGGAAGAGCCTGTTCGTCACGCAGGGCGACATCATCGTCTGGATCGACACGGACATCGTCAACATCCATCCGCGCTTCGTCTACGGGATCATTGGGCCGATGCTGCTCAACCGGGATATCCAGTTCGTGAAGGGCTTCTACCGGCGGCCCCTCCGGGTGGGGGACAAGTTGCAGGCCGGCGGCGGTGGGCGCGTCACCGAGTTGACCGCACGCCCGCTGCTCAACCTGTTCTACCCCGAACTGTCGGGGGTGATTCAGCCGCTGTCGGGTGAATACAGCGGCCGGCGCAGCGCACTCGAACGATGTGCTTTCACCTCCGGCTACGGCGTCGAGACCAGCCTGCTGATTGACATCTACGAGCTGTTCGGCCTGTCGGCCATTGCGCAGGTGGACCTGCTCGAACGCATTCACCACAACCAGTCGCTCGAAGCGTTGAGCAAAATGTCGTTCGCCATCATCCAGACGGTGATGCGCAAGTTGGAGCGGCACTACGAGCGCGCGTTCATTGCCGATGTAAACAAGACGATGAAGCTGATCCGCTACGAGGCCGGCGGTTACTACCTCGAGCTGGAGGAGATCGCCGAGCTGGAGCGGCCGCCGATGATCGAGGTGCCGGAGTATCTCGCCCGCCGTTCGGCTGGGGGGACGGCAACGCCGGCGAACGACTCGAACCGTTCGGTGGGGCGCAAGTCGGCTTGAGGGAGAGGCCTGTTCTACACTTGCTGATGACTCGCATCACTCTGATCCGCCATGGCCAGACCGACTGGAACGTGCAGGGCCGTTGGCAGGGGCAGACACCGGACGCCCCACCGCTCAATGCAACCGGGGTTGCTCAGGCGCATGCGCTGGCCGAGGCGCTCGCCGAGCGAGCGGAGCAGGCGTCGTTCCGGGCAATTTACAGCAGCGATTTGCTGCGCGCCCGGCAGACGGCGGAGATCGTCGCGCTGCACCTGCGCTTGCCCGTTCACTTCGACGTGCGGCTGCGTGAGGTGAACCTGGGCGTGTGGGAGGGCATGCTGGGCGAGGACGTTGCCCTGCACTATGTGGCCGAGCTGGCCGAGCGCAAGCGCAATCCGGTGTGCTCGCGCCCACCGCAAGGCGAGACCGTGTACGAGTTGGCGGCGCGCGTCGGACAGGCGCTGGATGACATTGCCCGGCTGCATCCCGATGGAGACGTGATCGTCGTTTCGCATGGCCTGGCGATCGCGGCGGCGTTGTGCATCGCGCACGATCTGCCGCTGGAGCAGGTGTTCGACCGCATCCCCGACAATGCCGCGCCTCTGGTAATCGAGTGGATGGCAGCGACGGCTTGATATGAAGAACCCGGCCTTCCTCCTATGGAGGCCTTCGTAAAATCGAATTGCCAATCGAGATAACCCATGACGAGAACACTCAAAGTTGCCGTCGTCGGTGTAGGTGGCATTGCGCGCTTGCACATGCCCGGCTGGGAAGCGTCCGAACACGCTGAGGTCGTTGCAGGCGCAGACGTGAACCCGGTCACCCTGGCGGATTGGGGCATCAAGCACAACGTCAAGAAGCTCACCACCGACGTGCGTGAGATCTTCGCCGACCCCGACATTGACATCGTGGATCTGTGCGTGCCCAATCAGTACCACGCCCCGCTTGCGATCGCTGCGCTCGACGCCGGCAAGCATGTGCTGTGCGAGAAGCCGCTTGCGCCAACGGTGGGTGAGATCAAGCGCATGATCGAGGCGCGCGACCGCTCCGGCCGGCTACTGATGACGGCGCAGCACTTTCGCTTCGCCGGCGTGTCGCAGGCGATGAAGCGCGAAATCGAGCGCGGCACGCTGGGCGACATCTACCACGCCCGCAGCTGGATGCTGCGCCGTGCCTACATGATTCCGCGTCCCTCGTTCACGACGAAGGCGCAGGCCGGCGGCGGACCGTGCATTGACATCGGCGTGCACGTGCTCGACCTGACGCTGTGGCTGATGGGCCAGCCAACGCCGGTGACGGTGAGCGGCGTGGCCCGGCAGACGCTCGCCAACCGCCGCCCTATCTTCTCCACGTGGCGCCTTCATCAGAACCTGACCATGCCGCAGGACTTCGACGTGGAGGACTTTGCTGCCGCATTCGTGCGCTTCGACACGGGCGCGACGTTGGTGCTGGAGGTGAGCTGGTTCATGCATCACGACACTGAGCTCGAGGACATGCAGATCTGGCTGTATGGGGTGGATGGCGGCTGCCATTGGCCGAAAGCCGAGTTCCTCAGCACCCACTATGAGACGCGCCAGTTCTACAACACCCAGCTCAAGCTGACGAAGGATCCGATGGAGCCGCATGCGTTCGAGTGCGTCGCCTTCGCGCAGGCCGTGGCCGAGGGCGCGCCTTCGCCGGTGCCGCCCGAAGACTCGTTGAAAGTGATCGGCATCCTCAACAGCATCTACCGCAGTCAGCACGAAGGGCGCGAAGTGCACGTCGAGTTGTGAGTGGTCGGTCGGGGCGCGATCGTGGAGAGTTACAATCGCCGGTAGTGGCTCGGTCGAAAGGTGCCCGTGCAAATCCGCCACGCGCGCGAACGAGGCGAATCGGCAAACCCGGTCGGGTGGCCGAGGTGCTGCGTCGCCGTTAACAGCCGGGTGGGTCGTGCTCACTTCGCGAGCAGCTCGATTGACGCGCATGGGATCGAAACGGTGGATGGTTGCATGGATCGCCGCTTCGGTGATCGTCACCGCATGCACAGGCCCGGCGCCCGATCCCGTGCCTGCGACGCCGTCCGCCGTCCCGCCGACGCCCACCCCAGATTTGAAACTACCCTCGGCGGCTGTCGTCGCCAGCACGTTTGTCGGCGCGCTCAATCGGCAAGACTATGTGACGGCTTTCACCTTGCTCGACGAGCAGGCCCGCGCCGAGCTGAAAGATGCCGACGGCCTGCAGCGCCGCTATGATGCCGTGCGCGAGATCGCCCTGGCCACGGCGATGGACGCTCGGTTGCGCGGTGGGTTGCTGTATCAGGGCGATCGCGCCAGCGCCTTGCTGGTGACGCACTGGGAGAGCAGCCTGGTCGGCCCTTTCGAGGTGACCAGCACGCTTGAGCTC
>FWWM01018168.1_pt1 | contig 10058 bp, 9 predicted proteins | sample 2228351 | NCBI WGS metagenome assembly FWWM01 (sample SAMEA103939774, study PRJEB20133) | metagenome
CAACCGCAAATTTGTTGCTAAAGTCAAACACTTCCGATTTTGTAACAATTGATATATATAATATTTTGGGAGAAAGGATTGACAATATTTACACAGGCAGAATAAACTCCGGCATTTACAAATTAGTTTGGGAAGCAAATACTAATCACACTACTTCCGGAGTATTTATAGCCACTGTGAAAACCAGTAATAATAGTTTCACTGAAAAATTTTTACTGTTAAAATAATTGAATTAAAATTCATATCTCATATTACTATGATTTTTTGGAGGACTTTCATGAAAATCTTCTTACTGAGCGCTTTTGTCCTAACGACCATATGCCTCAGGGCACAAACTAATGTAACTCTTCTCAGCAATTTTAATCCATACCCTTCTATAGGATATAATGATATCTGGGGATATGTTGATTCTCAGGGAAGAGAATATGCCCTACTCGGTACTCAACACGGAACTTCAATTGTTAATGTTACAAATCCTTCAAATCCTATTCAGGTAGCATTTATTCCAGGACCTAATTCAATCTGGCGTGATATTAAAGTGCATTCTCATTACGCTTATATTGTAACTGAAGGCACTGGAACCGGAAGAGGACTACAGATAGTTGATTTATCTGATTTACCAAATTCAGCAACACTGGTTAATACAATAGAAACCTGGTTCACCAGAGCACATAATATTTTTATTGATAACGGATTTGCGTATGTAATAGGAACAAATAATGGTGGTGGGATGCACATTCTGGATTTGTCAAATCCAACTAATCCAACAAGAACAGCATACTACTCTGGAAGCAACTATATTCACGATGTTTATGTTTGGAACGACACTGTTGTTGCTGCTGCAGAAGATTCTTATGATTTGATTGATGTTTCAAACAAAGCTAATCCTGTCTTAATTTCAGTTAGTCCCTCCCTGCCCGGCATTTATGCACACAGCGGCTGGATGACAGAAGATAAGAGATATTTCGTTGGCACCGAAGAATTTGATGTTAGAGATATTACCGTTTGGGACCTCCAGGATCGTACAACCTGGGATTTAATTTTTCCAACCTGGCAAATGAGCAATCCGGTACCATTGAGCGGAGACCCTGTTCACAATCTTTTTATCAAGGGAAATTATGCTCATATATCGTATTATAAACATGGTTATGTAGTTTTAGATATATCAGATCCAACAAACCCATTTCTTGCCGGGGAGTATGATACCTATCCTTCAAACAGCGGAACCTATAATGGCGCCTGGGGATGTTATCCTTATCTTCCTTCAGGTGTAATATTGATTTCGGATATAAATACCGGTTTATATGTTTTACAGTTTAATCCCCCGAGTAATGTTCCACCGCAGATTAATCACATTAATCAGAGCATAGTTTATACAGATTCATCAGTTATGATCTCAGCAAATATTTCTGACGATGAACAGATTACGGCAGCTAATCTCCATTACAGAACAATAAAAGATGAGATTACTTCAGATTGGTTGATAGTGAATGACCCTGATGGACCAAGTGGCTCGAATTATAATTTTGTTATTCCAGGTCAACCGAATAAAACAATTGTTGAGTATTACTTAGCTGCATCCGATAATGATAATAATGTATCAACCCTGCCTGAAGGTGGTTCGGGTATCAATCCACCCGGTCAAAATCCACCTCCAAACTTTTTTAACTACACAGTAAAGATACCCGGTCAATTAGTTGTTAACGGATTTTTGCCAACATCGGACACAACAATCCTTAATAATGGTGAAATATCTTTTTCAGTAAATGTAACAGATACAAGCTTGCTCAACATAAACTACCAGTGGTTCAGAAATGGTAATGTTGTATTCAACAATAATGGAAATTCATATCTTTATCGTTCACTTACAATTTATCCCGCTCCAAGAACTGATTCGGTTCGAGTGGTGCTTAGCAATGGATTTTACACAGATGAAATTTCCTGGTTAATTTATGTAGAACCTGTTACAGATGTTAGTGATAACACACCTGTTGCAGAATACAATCTTGAACAAAACTATCCGAATCCATTTAATCCTACTACCAATATCTCGTTTAGTTTAAAAGAGGCGGGAAATGTTAGAATTGAAATTTATAATTCACTTGGACTGTTTGTTAAATTACTGATGGATGAATCTCTGGCTGCAGGCAAATACAATATTCTTTTTGATGCATCTGAATTGCCATCAGGAATTTATCTTGCCAAGTTGACATCCCTAAATTTTTCGAAGACAATAAAAATGAGTTTACTGAAATGAAAAAATTATTTTCAATTTTCCCTGTATTCATATTTCTCATATTCATCATTAATTCCTGTGGCGAAGGTATCACTGAATCAGTAATTGGAATAGATCAAAACAACAACGGTTTCGAAAGCATGGGAGTTGCTGATATCTTCGTAAATACTTGTGCCAAATCCGGTTGTCATTCGGGCAATGATCCTGCCGGTGATATATCAATGGAAAATTATTCCTCATTAATTAAAGGAGCAGTTCATCCGCACGCTGGACATGCAGCTGAATTTGAAGGTGAAGTCCTGATACCATTTAATTCGAATAAAAGTTTAGTTTACCAAATGATTGTTGGAAGTGTAACCCCACTAAGTCCTCATGAAAATTTAAATCTTAATGCAGAACAGAAAGCCCGTATAAAAAACTGGATTGATAATGGAGCAAAGAATTATCTTGGCGAAATCCCTTTTACAAGTCCAACATACAGAGTATTTGTTTGTAATCAATCAAGCGATGTTGTTTCTGTTATTGATGGTGATATGAAAATTGTTTCAAGAATTGTTGATGTATCTGCAACGCCAACCATTGATGCTCCTCATATGGTAAAGGAGTCTGGTGAATTTTATTATGTAACACTCATTTCTGCCGGAAAATTTTTAAAAATCAGGAAATCAGATAATCAGATTGCAGGCGAATTATCGGGAATTGAAAAAGCCGGAATGATTCAAATCAGCAGCGATGGCTCAATAGCATTTGTATCGCGTTCATCAACATCTCCAAGTATTTACAATTCTGTTTATGCAATCAGATTATCGGATATGAGTTTACTTCAGGAAATAAATTTGCCGGTAACAGGAGTTCCGCATGCAATTGCATTAACACCAAATGATTCGCTGCTCTATGTAGCTAATCTAACGAAAGACAGAATAAGCAAAGTTAATGCTGAAACATTTGAATTTATTGATGATATCGTACTACCAACAGGAACAGAGCCAATGGAGGCAATCTGTTCGCCCGATGGAAAATATCTTTACATTTCTGCCCACGGAACAAATAAATTGTTGGTTCTAAGCGTTCAAACAGATTCCATCATTTCAGAAGTTGATGTTAACAATGCTCCGATGCACATTGCTGTTTCTTCTGATGGTAACAGAATATTTATTGCAACAATGGGTAATCATATGGCCGGTGACCATGGTAATGTTGAAGTCATTACTAAATCAGGGGAAAGTTGGAATAAATTAACAACAATTACTGATCATCGTTTTAGTATGCCACATGGGTGTGATATCTCGGCAGACGATAATTATTTGTTTATCTCTAGCAGAAATACCTCCGGAATGTATACACCAAAATTTAAAGTTAATGGTGAAGGGACAAATGGAAACCTGGCTATAATCGATTTAAGGACAATGACAGTGATTAAAGTATTGGAGCTTGAAGAATTTCCATCCGGTTTAGTTGTCGAGAAGTAAATTATTTTTATTATCAGGATACAATAAATAATTTTGTTTTAGAAAAAAATAATTTTTATGAGAAAAGTAATTTATCCGGGTACTTTTGATCCTGTAACTTACGGACATATTGATATCGTAAGAAGAGCTGTTGATTTATTTGATGAAGTAGTCGTAACAGTAGCAGTGAATCCAACCAAACAGCCGCTGTTCACTACTGAAGAAAGAGTGGATATGCTCAAAGAAAGTCTGAAAGATTTTGACAGAGTAATAATTGATTCTTTTGATGGACTAACAGTAGAACATGCAAAACAAGTCGGTGCGATTGGAATTATAAGAGGACTAAGACAGATAAGCGATTTTGAATTCGAATTTCAGATGGCATTGATGAACAGAAAACTGGCAGGAGATATTACTACCATTTTTCTTATGCCTCACGAAAGATATACTTACCTTAATTCTACAGTTATCAGGAATTTAGCATCTCTTCACGCTGATGTAAGTAATTTTGTTCCTCCCAATGTTCATGAAGCGTTGAAAAAAAAGTTTCCGAGATTGTGATTTTTTATTTAACTCTTCTCTTGTTTCTATTGACAAACAAAAATAAGTTTCAGAAGTAGATTATAATTTATTTACATTCAGGGGTTTTCTATGAGTCTTAGTCTAATTGCAAAATCTATCAAACCCTCCCCCACTCTCAAATTAAATGAAAAATTCGCAATCTTAAAAGAAAAAGGCGATCCGGTAATACATCTTGGTGGTGGAGAACCGAAAAGTAAAGCGCCAATGGATGCAATGCTTGCAGCAATTGCACATGTTAATACCGGCGAAGTCCGTTATGCACCAGCAGACGGAATCCCCGCATTAAAACAGGCAATAATCCGTTACACTGAAGAATTTTACGAAAGAAAAGTTAAACCCGAAAATGTTATTGCTTCCAGTGGAGCTAAGCAGGCAATCATGGTCGCACTTCAGGCAATTCTTAATCCTCAGGAAGAAGTAATTTTTCCCGCACCGTATTGGGTTAGTTATCCGGATATGGCAAGATTAATTGGTGCAATTCCGGTACCTGCATTACCCGAAGACGGGACCTTTTACCCATCAATAAAAGACATAACTGATAGAGTTGGATCTTACACAAAAGCAGTAATAATCAATAGTCCAAATAATCCAACAGGTGCTATGTATTCGGAAGATTTCATCGCTGAAGTTGTGGAATTCTGCGAAAAGAAAGATCTGTGGTTGATAATGGATGACATTTATCATCGTTTGATATTTGATGGAAGAAAACCTATCAATTGTTACAAGTATGCAAAGAAACTCGCTCGATGAAAATTCAAAAATTATTATCATTAACGGAGTATCAAAACAATATGCAATGACTGGTTACAGAATCGGTTGGGCAGTCGGTAACAAGAAAGTAATTGAAGCAATGGCAAATATTCAGGGACATCAGACTTCTGGACCTTCTGTAATTCTGCAAAAAGCAGCTGTTGGTGCATTGAATGGTATTCAATCGGGAGTGGAAAGTCTCAGAGCTACTCTTGAAAATAACAGGAATGTTATGATTTCTCTTTTGAATTCTTTTGAGGGAGTAAGAGTAACAAAACCTGACGGAACATTTTATTGCTTTGCTGACTTCTCTGCTTATGAAAAAGATTCAAATAAGCTTTCCGAGTTTCTCATTGATAAAGTTCAGGTTCTTACTGTACCCGGGAAAGAGTTCGGGCTCGATGGTTATTTAAGATTAAGTTACTGCGGCTCAATAAAAGATATTCAGGAAGGCATCGAAAGAATGAAATGGGCATTAGACCCTAATTCACCTAACGAACTATACATTGGCGACAGAAAATTAGTGAGGGACTGGGCATGAGTAAATATTTAGAATTTAATACGCCGGCAACAAAGCAGGCAATGGAACTTGCTTCTGATTACAGACTAAAGAATCAGGGATTCACAGACCTGGATACTGGATAGAGTTTTTTGGAATTTGCCTGATGAAGCATTGTATGAAGAAATTATTTTCCGGAATGAAGGAAGACTTACGAAGCAGGGTCCTATAGTAGTTCATACAGGAAAACATACTGCCCGCGCAGCAGCAGACAAATTTATTGTGCAGGAACAATCTACTCACGATAAAATCTGGTGGGGAATCTATAACCGTCCCTTCAGCTCAGAAAAATTTAATCAACTGATGGGAAGAGTGCAGGCATACTGTCAGGGTGAAGAATTATTTGTTCAGGATTGTTATGTGGGTGCGGATCCTGATTATAAAATGCCTATAAGAATTATTACCGAAAAGGCGTGGCATAGTTTGTTTGCCAGAAATATGTTTATCACCACCGAAAACCGTGATGAACTTAAAAAGTTTGTGCCTGAGTTTACAGTTATTTGCTTGCCAGGTTTCAAAGTAGATCCTACAACAATTGATGGAACACGCACAGAAACTGCAATTATCTTAAACTTCGAACAAAGGATGGCTGTAATCGCAAATACACTCTATGGTGGTGAAATTAAGAAATCAGTATTTACTCTTCTTAACTTTCTGCTGACTTTTGAAGATGTTCTTCCCATGCATTGCTCTGCAAATGTCGGCAAAGATGGTGATGTGGCTTTGTTCTTTGGATTAAGCGGAACAGGTAAAACAACACTATCAGCTGACCCCAAAAGAAGACTAATCGGAGATGATGAACACGGTTGGAGTTCGCAGGGTATTTTTAATTTTGAAGGCGGGTGTTATGCAAAAGTAATTCGCCTTTCAGCAGAACATGAACCTGAAATCTATGCTACTACAAGACGATTTGGTACTATTCTGGAAAATGTAGTATTTGATTTGACAAGCAGATATATTGATCTTGATGATGATCATATTACGGAAAATACAAGAGCATCATATCCTTTGGAATTTATTCCGAACACTGTACCTGAAGGTTATGTTCGTTCACATCCTAAGAATATTATTTTTCTTACTTGTGATGCTTCTGGTGTGCTTCCCCCAATTGCAAGATTAAATCCCGCACAGGCACAATATCATTTTATCAGTGGATATACTTCTAAAATTGCAGGAACAGAAATTGGTTTAGGCATTGAACCACAAATTACTTTCAGCGCCTGTTTTGGAGCACCTTTTATGGTTCGACATCCATTTGAATATGCAGCTATGTTAAAAGAGAGAATGCTTAAACATAAAGTTAATGTCTGGTTGGTAAATACCGGCTGGGTTGGTGGAAGATTTGGCGTTGGGAAAAGAATATCTATCAGACATACAAGAAATCTTTTGAATGCTGCACTCGAAGGAAAACTTGATAAAGTTCAATACAGAAAAGATAAGTTGTTTGGTTTCGAAGTTCCCCTGAGTTGCCCGGATGTTCCCGACGATGTTCTTGATCCATCAAGCAGCTGGGGAAATAAAGACGAATATTGGAAAAAGTATGATGCACTTGCCGCAAGATTTATAGAAAACTTTAAGTTATTTTCTGATGGATGCAACGATGAAGTTAAAAATGCAGGACCGGTAAGACTTGGCAAATAAATAAAATATTTATTAAGTTTTAACAGAACCATTTAGACACTAATTAAATCACCATCAACCAAACAAAAATTAGGAGCATTTCTATGAAAAAACATTTTCCGGCACTGTTCTTTCTTCTTACTATCATACTTTTTTCTACTGTTGATATTTATTCTCAGTGGATTGCACAAACCAGTGGAACAACAGTAAGACTCCGACAGCTAAAAGCTGTTGACGACAATGTTGTATGGGCTTGTGGCGCAAGCGGCGTTGTCCTCAGAACAATTAACGGTGGGAATACCTGGGAAGTTAAAACCCCAACAAACGCAGCAGTTACTAATTATTCAATTGATGCTCTTGATTCACTGACTGCGTGGGTTACTGGTACTGTAGGCGGTTCTGCAGATTTCACTATCTGGAAAACTACTGACGGCGGAATGACCTGGACTGCACAATATAATAATCCTGCAGGATTCAGTGATGGTATCCGTTTCTTTAATGCAAATGAAGGCGTCTGCTATGCTGACCCTGATCCATGGCCATCTACCAAATGGGAAATTCTGGTAACAACAAATGGCGGAAACACCTGGACCAGAATCCCTGAAAGTAATTATCCGCCAGCTGATAGTACTAACGGTGAATATGGTGCTGCCGGTTCTATTGATGTTGTAGGCAATACCGTTTGGTTTTCTGCTTATTATAATGGAAATGCTAATCCAACCAAAGTTTATAAATCAACTGATAAGGGATATACTTGGACAGTATCAGGATTCAATCAGCAACAGGGTTTTGCCGGTTCAAGTTATATTGCTTTTGCAGATGCTAACAATGGAGTTGCTGTTTGTCTTGATGGTACTACTGCGAAAACCACTGACGGTGGTGCAACATGGGCTGTAACACCAGTAACAGGCGCAGCGTTCAGATATGTGGTTAATGTGCCAGGTTTTAATCTTTATCTTGCTGTTGGTTCAACCGGAGCCAGCTGGTATTCTTCTGATGGTGTAAACTGGACTGCTCTTTCAACCGGCACAACTCAAACCCTTTTTGGTGTAGATGCTACAGCTAATTATGCCTGGGCTTGTGGAAATAGCGGAACCATTCTCAGATTTTCTGGTCCTCCGCTACCGGTTGAGTTAACTTCATTCACTGCAACTCTTGAAAAAGAAGGTGTACAATTAATCTGGACTACTGCATCTGAGTTAAACAATCATGGTTTCGAAATTCAGAGAAGTGCAAATAAATCAGATTTTACAACTATTGGTTTTGTTAAAGGACACGGTTCAACAACTCAAGTTCAGAACTATTCCTTTGTGGACAGAAGCACTTTTGAAGGGAAATATTATTACAGATTAAAACAGATTGATTATAATGGTTTATACAATTATTCTGATGTAATTGAAGTTGATGTTCGTAGCATTGATAACTTTGCTCTTGAGCAAAATTACCCCAACCCCTTCAATCCGACTACTCTGATCGGTTATGTATTAAAGGAAAAATCATCAGTCAGATTATCGGTTCATAATATAATTGGTGAAGAACTGGCTGTGTTGGTAAACGAAGATCAGGAAAAAGGTTACCATAGCGTTAATTTTAGTGCTTCTAACCTGTCAAGCGGAGTTTATCTGTACAAACTTCAGGCAGGTAATTTCACTGCTATGAAGAAAATGATTTTGATGAAGTAACCAACTGATTAAAATATTTCAAGTAAATATAAAGTTTGTCAGTCCTAATTGCTGAAATCATCGTGGATTGACAAACTTTTTTATGTTCTTTGTTCGGAGAAATTCTATTAGCTTTCAAAAAAATTTATTTAAAGTAAAGGAGAGAATCGTTATGAAAATGTTGCAGGAATTTAAAGCATTCGCGATGAGAGGAAATGTTGTTGACATGGCAGTTGGTATTATCATCGGCGGCGCCTTCGGCAAAATTGTTTCCTCTTTCTTTCGTAAATGATGTTATTATGCCGCCAATCGGTTTATTATTAGGCGGAGTGGATTTTAGTGATTTAGCATTAACATTAAAAGCCGCTGAAGGAGATCAACCAGGTGTAATGCTAAAATATGGAATGTTTATCAATACTGTGATTGATTTTCTGATAATTGCATTTGCAATCTTTATGGTTATAAAAGCAATGAACTCAATGAAGAAAAAGGAGGAAGAGAAACCAGCTGCTCCGCCAGAACCACCTGCAGATGTTAAACTCTTAACAGAGATCAGAGATTTGTTGAAGAAACAATAAATAACCTTTGATGATGAAAATCTTTAATGTCACGCCTGATAATTTCCATATCAGGCGTGGCTCATTTTATTATTTCATTAAATTTTCCTGAAAAAACTTTATAGTCAACTCTTTTGCTTCTTTTGTCGCTTTCTTATCAAAGTTTGGATTGCTTGGATTTGCAAATGCATGATCTGCGTTAAAACTTTTAATTGTTACTTTCTTTCCAGCAGCTTTTAAGTTCTTTTCGAGGTTAGAATAAACCTCAGGTGTAATCCATCCATCTTTCTCTGCAAAAATGCCAAGCACGGGAGCCGATAAGTTCTTAAATGTTTCAGGCGTGTTTTCAATTATTCCATAATATACCACACAAGCTTTACCCAGTTTTCCAGCTAAAATACTTGCCTGTAATGACCAACCTCCACCAAAACACCAACCTATTGTTCCAATCTCTGCATCTTTGCCCGCAAATTGCAAAGCACCTTTAATAATATTCATTGAACGAATTTTGTCATTTGCCTGCATCAGTTTTGCTGCATCCTCTCTTTTAATTGCAACCTGTCCATCATATAAATCGAGAGCAAGTATATTCACATTTCCAAGCTTTTGTTGTAATTCATCAGATTCTCTTTTAATATTATCATT
>FWWM01018174.1_pt1 | contig 10055 bp, 4 predicted proteins | sample 2228351 | NCBI WGS metagenome assembly FWWM01 (sample SAMEA103939774, study PRJEB20133) | metagenome
CAGTTCCATGATCTCCATGCTGTGCTCGGGGTCGAGATTGCCGGTCGGCTCGTCCGCGAGCAGCAAGATCGGGTTGTTGATCAGTGCCCTTGCGATGGCCACGCGCTGTTGCTCGCCCCCGCTCAGCTCACGCGGGAACGCATCCGCACGGTGACCGATGTTCACCCGCTCCAGAATCTCGGGCACCCGCCGCCGGACCTCGCGCGAGCTTGCGCCGACGGCGCGCATCGCGTAGGCCACGTTCTCCCAAACCCTCTTGCCCGGCAACAGCGCGAAGTCCTGCGGGACGATTCCCATCTGCCTGCGGAGCAGCGGCACCTCCGAGGGCCGCACCCCGTTCAGCTCGCGTCCGTTGAGCAGAGCCCGCCCGCCCGTGTGACGCACCTCCCGCGAGAGCACCTTCAGAACGGTGCTCTTGCCGGCTCCCGTTCGTCCGACGAAGAACACGAACTCCCCTTTGTGCACCTCGAACGACACGCCGTCCAAGGCGACGGTGTCGGCGTACTTCACCTCGACCTGGTCGAACACCACCAACGGATGGCCTGGGGAGGCGGGGAGTTCCATGGGACAGCGCTGAATCGTACCCCCATCGGAAACGAGCCGAAAGACCCAGAGCGTAGGTAAAGTGGGTTTACGAGCTTTCGGCCCGAGGGAGGGATCCATGCCGCTCAACCGCTATCAGAGAACGCGCGCCGACCATCGGAAGGAGTACGCCGAGGACTACTGCGAGCTGATCGACGATCTGCTCCGCGAGAAGGGCAGGGCCCGGCTCTGCGACCTGGCCGAGGTAGACGTTCATGATTGACGACTCCTGCGAGCCGACGTACAGATTCTCGACATCGCGATTCACGTCCAGTCCGTGGGTATGCAGGTAGTACTGCGGCATCATCGTCGCCGCCAGCGCGGTCTTCGCCGGGTAACTGACCTTCTTGCCCTTGAGGTCGGTCACCTTGCGGATGCCGGAGTCGCGCCGCACCAGCCAGATACCGGTGAAATTGTGATCGTCCCCCATCTTGCCGAAAACATGGTAGCCGTATTTCAGCGAGCTGACGGTCTGGTAGGGATTGGGCAGCGCGAAATCCGGCCGGCCGGCATACAGCTTGCGGTCGAACTCCTCGTAGTTGCGCGAAGCCTCCAGCGTGAACTTCACGCCGGCGATATTGCGGTTCAGGTAGTCGACGATAGGGCCGTAGCGATCCATCAGCATCCCCGGGTTGTGCAGCGGATGGATCGCAAATGAGTATTGCCGGATCTCCTCGTCCTGCCGGGCCGCGAAATCCGGGCGATAATCCTGCTGCTCGCCGCCGCAGCCTGCCAGCAGCAGGATTATCGCCAGCCACGCCATCAGGTTACGCATGGTCCGCCCCTCCTTCCGTGGGCACATTCAAGGGCAGTTCGAATGTGAACGTGCTGCCGCGGCCTTCGCCTTCCGACTCGGCGCGGATTCGTCCGCCGTGATGTTCGACGATGCGGCGGCACAGGGCCAGCCCCATCCCCGTCCCGTCGAACTTCGCGCGCGACTGCAGCCGGCTGAAGAACTGGAACAGCCGCTCGATCTGCGAGGGGTCGATGCCGATGCCGTGGTCGCGCACGCTGACCCGCCAGGTCTCGCCATCCACCGCGGACTCGACCTCGACGCGCGGCGACTGATCCTTCTCGTGGTAGTGCAGCGCGTTGCCGATCAGGTTCTGGAACAGCCGCGTCAACTCATCCCGGCTGGCATACACCTGGGGCCATTCGCCCGCAACGGAGATTTCCGCCCTGGATTCACGTGCCATCGGCCCGAGGAATCCCAGCGCCTCCTCCAGCGCATCGCGCGCCGGCATCCATGCCTTGGCCTCGGTCTTGCGCCCGACGCGCGAATAATCCAGCAGCGACACGATCATCGAATCCATGCGCCGCGCGCCCTCCAGCGCGAAGTTCATGTTCTCGCGCTCGTCGTCGTCCAGCTTGTCCTTCATGCTGCGCGCCAGCAACTGCAGGTGACCGCTGACGGCGCGCAACGGCTGGCGCATGTCGTGCGAAACGCTGTAGGCGAAACGTTCCAGATCCGAGTTGGAGCGCTGTAGCGCTTCTGCCTTGAGCCGCAGTTCTTCGGCCAGCCGCTTCTGCTCGGTGATATCCTCCAGAGTGAAAAGCAGGTGGGTTCTGTCGCCTTGTTGCAGGCGCATCAAATGCACCCTTCCATCCCATATCGCGCCGTTCGGGCGGCGGTGACGCCACTCGAACATCGCCGATCCTTGCCGCAGCGCCTGATCGATCCAGCCCCGCGCCGCGGAAGCCGACTCCGCGCCGTCGGACTGGCGCGCATCCGAGACATCCTGCGCGGTCAGGCCGATCACGGCCGCACGATCGGGCAGTCCGTAGATTTCCACCGCGGCCTGGTTGCAATCTGTGTAGCGCAGCGTCTCGGCATCCATCACCACCATCGCCACGCGCGAATCGGAGAACAGCAGCTTGTTGTAGGCCTCGCTCTCGCGCAAGGCATCCTCGACCAGCTTGCGCGCGGAGATGTCCTGCACGGTCCCCACCGAGCGCAACGCCTTGCCCTGTTCGTCGAAGAAGGTCTCGCAGCGCTCGTTCACCCACTTGATGCGCCCGTCCGCCATCCGCAGCCGGTGCGCGATCTCGTAGGGTTCGCGCGTTTCCAGCGAACGGGTGTAGGCCAGGTTGACCTTCTCGCGGTCGTCCGGGTGTATCGCGTTCAGGAACGCCTCGTAGGATGCGCCGAACTGCGCCTTGTCGATCTCAAACAGCTGGAATATCTCGTCCGACCAGTACAGGCGGCCGTCGACCAGGTTCAGTTCCCAGTTGCCGACCTGGGCGATGCGCTGCGCCTCGTTCAGCTTGTCCATGCTGTCGCGCACCGCCTGCTCGGCCAGTTTGCTCTCGGTAATGTCGGCGACAGAGCTGATGAAATACAGCGGACGTCCATCCTCGTTGCGCAGCAACGACACCGACAAGTTGACCCAGACGATGGCGCCGTCCTTGCGAATATAGCGCTTCTCCAGCGCATACTGGTCGTCCTCTCCGTCGAGCAGGCGCCGCACCTGCTCCAGATCCGGTGCGAGGTCCTCCGGCGCGGTGATCTGCTGGAAAGTGAATCCCAGCGACAGCACCTCCTCGCGCGTATAGCCGATGATGCCGCAGAACACCGAATTGATCTCCAGAAAACGGCCGTCCGGGGCGACCTGGGCGATGCCCACCGCTGCATGATCGAACGTCGCGCGATAGCGCCTCTCGCTCAGGCGCAACGATTCTTCCGCCTGCATGCGCTCGGTTACGTCGTCGTAGATCGCGACGATTTCGCCGCCCGGCAGTTTGTAGACGAAGTTGTCGCGCCAGCCGGCGATGCGCCCGTCACGATACTGGGAAAGCGGGAAGCGCTCGGGCCTGCCCGTTCGCCAGACACGACGGAACACGTCCAGCAGCCCCAGTTCGACGACGCCCGGGAACACTGCGGATACTTCCCTCCCGATCACTTCGCCGCGCGGCAGGCGTTCGATGCGCTCGGCCGCGCGGTTGAACGCATCGAACACGAAGCGCCACCCCCCCCCCTCGACGCGATAGACCGCCACGCCGCTGCTCATGTTCTCGAACAGCTCGCTCAAGCGGGTCTCGCTCTCGGCCAGCTCGCGGTTAATCCGCTGCTGGCGCTGCCAGGACAGGTAGATCAGCCGGCCGGCCGCCAGCGTGATCAGCATGAAGGCCGCCACCAGCAGCGCAAGCTGCTTCGCTTCGCTGAGCGAAGCGGCCAGGTAGTCGTCGCGCGCCCAGCCCACCTGGACATAGAACGGATAGCCCTCCACCTTGCGGTACGAGATCATCCTCTCGACGCCGTCCGCCGACGAGACGGCGACATAACTGCCGGCCGGCATGCCCGCGGCAGCCATTAGCGGCAACTGCGGGGAGGGAATCTTGCTGCCGACAGCCAGCTTGTCCAGACCGGACTCCGGATAGCGTGCCACCAGTTCGAGGTCCGCGTCGCGCAACGCCACCATGCCATGCTCGCCGACATCCAGCACGGAAAAGGTGCGCGACAGATGCGCCAGCGGGATCGCGACGAAAGCCATGCCGTCGAACGCTCCGTCCGGACGCTGGAGCCGGTGCGCCAGCACCTGCACCCATTTGCCGTTCACCCGACTGACCTGCGGCTTGGAGAAAGCCAGCGGCACGGAAGGATCGTCGCGCAGCCGGACGAAATGCGGACGGTCCGCCAGCGACTTGCGCTCCTCCGGCTTCACTCCGGTACCGTAAACCAGCATTCCGTCTGCGTCGACGAAACGTACCGCATCGGCGCCGGACAGCCGGCTGCGCACACGTTCAATATAGGCATTCAGCGCCGCCGCGTCCACCCGGCCCGAAGCGCGCTGCCGGTAATACTCGTCGATGACGGCATGCAGTGCCATCTCGTGCGTGCGTATCGTCCCGACCAGGTCGTTTTCCAGGGCTCGCGCCAGGTTCTGCGTGGCCAGCCGCGCCTGCTCTTCGTGCGTACGGAAGTTCTGCAGCACGCTCCATCCCGCCAGCGCGACAACGCACAGGTTGATGAGCGCCAGCCCCGCCGCCAGCCGGGCGACGAACCCGCTCGACTGCAACGCGCGCTCCGCGATATTGGCATTCCGGCTCATAACGCATTCTCCCCTGACATCTCCGCACTGAACGGCTGCACCCTGTCACGCCCATGCGCCTTGGCATGATACATCGCGATGTCGGCGTTCTTGGACAGCTCGATGCCGTCGGCGCCGTGTTCCGGATAGAGCGCGATGCCGATGCTGCACGAGATCTCCAGTTGCCGGCCGGCCAGCTGGAACGGCCGGCGCAGCGCCTCGCGGATCTTCTCCCCGACCATGACGGCATCGGCGATGCCGTCCACGGTGCGCAGCAGCACGATGAACTCGTCGCCGCCGATGCGCGCCACGGTGTCCGAGCCGCGCACGCAGTCGAGCATGCGCGTCGCGACCTGCATCAGCAGCAGGTCTCCGACGTCGTGCCCCAGCGTGTCGTTGACCTGCTTGAACTTGTCGAGGTCGAGGAACATCAGGCCAACCATCCCGCCATCCCGCTGCGCCGAGGCCAGCGCCTGCTGCAGGCGGTCGTTGAGCAGCATGCGGTTGGGCAGGCCGGTCAGCAGGTCGTGCAGCGCCATGTGCTGTATCTTCTCCTGCGCTGCCTTGCGCTCCGAAATGTCGCGCGTGACGCCATGCACCTCGATCCGCCCGCTCTCCTCGTTGCGGTAGTACTTCGCGATGGCCTCAGTCCACACCAGCGTGCCGTCCTTGCGCGGCTGCTGTATTTCCTCGATATACACCTTGTCCGGTTCGCGCCCCGCCAGGAACTCCTCCAGGTTGCGCCTGATCTGCTGCTTCAGCAGCGCCGCATATTCGGGCGTCAGCGCCGCATCCAGCGGCTCGCGCATCACTTCTTCCGGGGTGTAGCCGCGCAGGCGTTCGACCGAGGGGCTGACGTAGCGGAAATACAGAGTCTCCGGATCGAGCACCCACACCACGTCGCGCATCGTTTCCACCAGCACGCGATAATGCTTCTCGCTTCTCGCCAGCGCCTGCTGGGTGGCCTCCAGCGCAGCGATGCTGCTCTTCAGCCTGCGGTTGGTGCGCATGATATACAGCGCCACGCCGCCTATGCCCGCAACCAGCAGCAGCGCCACGCCCAGCGCGCGGTAGAACCAGCCCAGATCCTGCTCCGTGGCATCGTAGAGGAAGCCGTCGAACGAGAAATCCGCCGGCATCAGGCCGAGGTCGGCGTAAGTGAGCGCGATGTCGCGCCAGCGGCCGGGATTCATGTAGCCGATCTCGATCAGGTTGGGTTGCAGCAGGGGCAGCATCTGGTCCGATTCGAAACGCAGGTAGTCGTAACTCAAATGCGGCGCATATTTCTTCCGGATCAGTTCGATAACCTCGTCGCGGTGCTGTTTGGCATATTGCCACCCGCGCAGGCTGGCGGCGCGGAACGCCCGGACGCGCTGCGGATGCGCGTCCAGTTCCTGCGCCGAGGTGAACAGGTTGTCGCCGTAGAAATCGATCCCGGCCGAACGCGGGCTGAACGTGCGGTAGGGATATTGCGCCTGCTGGAAGAAATACGGCTCGTTCGAGATGTAACCGGAGATCGCTTCCGCCTTGCCCTGCATCAGCCCATCGGCATCGAAGCTGTGCGGAATCTGCGTGATGCGGTCGAGCGCAATGCCTTCCTTCTTCAGGTAGGCCAGCAATTCGTCGGACTGCGGCTCGATCATCAAGCGCTTGCCGGCGAGGTCTTCGAGATGCGCGATATGCGGCGCGGCGTATATCGCGTAGGGCGACTGCTGGAACACCACCGCCAGCGCGACCACCGGCTTGCCCGCCGCGCGCGCCAGCAGCAGGCTGCTGGTACCCACCCCATACTGCGCCCGCCCGGCCAGCACTTCGCTCACTGGGTCGATGGACGGATCGGCTTCGACGATATTCACGTCCAGCCCGGCCTCGCGGTAGTAACCCTGCTCCAGCGCCGCGTAGTAGCCGGCGAACTGGAAGGCATGCGTCCACTTCAACTGCAGCGTCACCCGCTCCTGCGCCAGTGCCGGCAGCGCCCAGCAGCACAGCAACACGGCCGCCCCAACCATTCTCAAGCGCCTCATCCTGTTCATACACCTCCGCATTGCAGTCGCCTCAATCCTCGCCCAAGCGCTCCAGCCAGTGCTCCGCCGGCTCCGGCCTGCCATACAAATAACCCTGATGAATCACATTTCCGTAGGAATTCAGCAAGTCGGCCTGCGCCTGCGTCTCCACGCCCTCGGCGACGACCTGCAGGTGCAGGTGATGCGCCACGGCGACGATGGTCTCGACCAGCGCCGCGTCGTTCTGGTCGGTGGCGGCATCCTGGATGAAGCTCTTGTCAATCTTCAGCTCATGGATCGGCAGGCGCTTGATGTAGGCGAGGCTGGAATAGCCGGTGCCGAAATCGTCGATCGAAAAATGGATGCCCATCGCGGACAGGGCGGTCATCTTGACCACCACGTCGGTGACATCGCCTATCATCAGGCCCTCGGTCACTTCGAGCACGAGGTGCGTGGGATCGGCGCCGCAGGACTGCAGGTGGTGGCGCACATCCGCGACGAACCCCGGCTGCTGGAAGTGGCGCGGACTGATATTGACGGCGATGCGCAGCGCGCGCCCCATGCTGTCCAGCTTGGCCAGCAACCCGCACACGGCCGACAGTACCCATTGGTCGATCGCAATGATCAGGTCCGATGTCTCCGCCAGCGGGATGAACATTCCGGGAGGAACCAGCCCGCGCTGGGGATGCTGCCAGCGCACCAGCGCTTCTGCCCCGACCTGCGTCCCTGTCGCATCCACCTGCGGCTGGAGGTAGAGCCTCAGCTCGCCGCCGGCGATGGCCGCGCGCAGCTCGGCTTCGAGCCGGAAGCGATCCTTTGCCGTTTCATCCATCGCCGCCTCGAAGAACATCGCGCGCGCACCGCCCTCGGCCTTGGCGCGGGCCAGCGCCATGTCGGCCTTGCGCACGACATCGGCGGCCGATTCGTCGGAAGTCTCCGGCAGCAGCACGATGCCGATGCTGGCCTCGACATGCATGGGCTCGCCGTCGATCTCGATGCTGTCGCGCAGCGCGGCGCGCAGCTTCTCGGCAACCGCCAGTGCCTCGCGCGCGGCGGCCTCGCGCGTGGTGCGCAGCCGCGGCAGCAGCACCGCATATTCGTCCGAGTCGAGCCGGGCCAGCAGGTCGTCCTCGTGCAGCAAATGCGAGAATCGCTCCGCGACCGCCCTCAGCAGCGCATCGCCCGCGGCAAGGCCGCGCGCCTCGTTGATTTCCTTGAAGCGGTCGATATCGATCAGCAGCACATCCGCGAAATGGCTCTCGCGTTTTGCACCGACCAGCGTCTGCTCGATCTGGCGCAGAAACAGCGCCCTGTTCCCCAGCCCGGTCAGCGGATCGCGCCAGGCGAGCTCGTCGGCGCGCTGCTGCGCCCGCTGTATTTCGGTCATATCGGAAAACACCGCGACATAGCTGGTGTTCTCGCCGGCCTCGTTGCGAATCGCGCTGACGGTGGACCACTGCGGATATATCTCCCCGTTCTTGCGCTGGTTCCAGAGCTCGCCGCGCCACTCCCCATTCGCGCTCAGCTCGCGCCAGAAATCGACATAGAAGCCCCTGTCCTGCCGGCCGGATTTGAGGATGCGCGGATTCTGCCCTAGCGCCTCGGCCTCGGTGTAGCCGGTGATCTTGGTGAACGCCGGATTGACCGCGACGATGTTCGCATGCATGTCGGTCACGACGATGCCCTCGCCGGTGGTGTCGAACACGTGGGAGGCGAGCTTCAGCCGCTCCTCCGCACGCTTGCGCTGGGTGATGTCCCGCCCGACCACCACCAGGCCCTTGCGGCTGCCGTCCGGATTGAACAGCGGCACCTTGATGATATCGAACACCATGGGCGCATCGTCCGGACGCGGGATGACTTCCTCGCCCCTGACCATCCGTCTCGCGCGCCAGGCCTCCTCGTCGGAGTCCACGCACCCCAGGAAGGCGTCGCGGTAGAAGTCCTGGTAGGAGGCCAGCTCCGCATCGGTCTTGCCGCGATAGTCCACGCCTTCGAGCTGGAACAGCTTGAGGTCGAAATCGTTGGCCTCCAGCCAGCGCCCCTCCCCGTCCTTGAAGCACACGATGTCCGGCATCGCGTTGATCAGAGTGCGCAACTGCATCCCGGTCTCGGCCAGGTTCAGCTCCAGCCTGACGCGCCCGATCGCATAACGGATCGCGCGGATCAGGCCGTCCTCGTCGAAATTTCCCTTGACCAGGTAGTCCTGCGCGCCGGAACCGATGGCCTGCAAGGCGAATCCCACGTCGTCGTGGCCGGTCAGCACGATGATGGGCAGCACGCTGTTCACCTCGCGGCAGGCCTGCACCGTGGCGAGTCCCGTCGAATCCGGCAACGACAGGTCAAGCAGCACCACCTCGAACGCTTCTTCGCGCAGCCGCTGTGCAGCCTCTCCCAGCGTCACCACCCAGGTCGCCGAGAACTGCATCTGTCCGCCGGTGCGCAACATCTGGCGTACCAGGCTGGCATCGCCAGGATCATCTTCGACCAGCAGGACGCGGCAGACAGTCAGATTATCCAAACATCACTCCGGAATTTTTTTCATCGAGGGCAGGCGCATCATCGCATAATTCCGCGGCGTGCTGCACGCCTCGTCACCCTGCGCTGCGCGGCTCGGGAATATCCTATCCGGCATCGGAAAATTACCCGCGACGAATACAGGCTTGATTGTTATCATGGACGCATGCCCGGACAGTCCGGCACGCAACGAAATTAACGATAATCGTCGGCATCAACACTATCTGGAGGTAAACATGTCAGCTGGCCTTGGTTTTGCCCTGTTCTGCGCAGTGATCGCCATCCTCTACGGCGCGTTCTCGATCAAATGGATACTGTCGCTGCCGACCGGCAACGACAAGATGCGCGCGATAGCCGCCGCGGTGCAGGAGGGCGCGCAGGCCTATCTCGCGCGCCAGTACCGCACCATCGCGCTGGTCGGCGCGATCCTGCTGGTCGCGATCTTCATCGCACTGGGCTGGCAGACCGCCGTCGGCTTCGCGCTCGGCGCGCTGCTGTCCGGGCTGACCGGCTTCATCGGCATGAACGTCTCGGTACGCGCCAACATCCGCACCGCGCAGGCGGCCAGCAACGGGCTGAACGCCGCGCTGAACGTCGCGTTCAAGGGCGGCGCGATCACCGGCCTGCTGGTCGTCGGCCTCGGCCTGCTGGGCGTCGCGGGTTATTACGCCTTCCTGACATTGGTGATGGGCGCGACTTCCGGCGAGGCGACCCATGCACTGGTCGGCCTGGCATTCGGCAGTTCGCTGATCTCCATCTTCGCCCGTCTCGGCGGCGGCATCTTCACCAAGGGCGCCGACGTCGGCGCCGACCTGGTGGGCAAGGTCGAGGCCGGCATCCCCGAGGACGACCCGCGCAACCCGGCGGTGATCGCAGACAACGTCGGCGACAACGTCGGCGACTGCGCCGGCATGGCGGCCGACCTGTT
>FWWM01018177.1_pt1 | contig 10055 bp, 8 predicted proteins | sample 2228351 | NCBI WGS metagenome assembly FWWM01 (sample SAMEA103939774, study PRJEB20133) | metagenome
GGGCAGAAAGTGGTTCATCTGCAATCAGAATTTCTGCCTCTATTTTTAAAGCTCTTGCTATGGCAACCCTCTGACGCTGTCCTCCACTTAGTTGATGAGGATAGACATCCGATATATTTTCATGTAATCCCATCTCCCTAAAAAGTGTCTTTATCTTTTCTTTAGCTTCCTCTTCAGTGAATTTTTTATGTATCTTCAAAGGTTCTTGAACAATTGAAAAAATACTCATTCTTGGATTTAATGAAGCATAGGGATCTTGAAAAACTACACCAACTGATTGGTGATAAATCTTTAATTCATTTTCATTCATCTTCCAGAGATTTTTATCTTTAAAAAATATATCTCCGCTGTCAGGTGTAAGGAGCCTTAAAAAAAGTCTTCCTACAGTTGATTTCCCTGAGCCACTTTCTCCAACAAGGCAGAAAAAATCTGATTCTCCAATTTCAAGATTCAAATCTTCTACAGCAGGTATAATGAGATTTTTAAGCTTAAAAGTCTTACAGAGTGCCCTTGTTTTGATTATTGACAAACTATGTCTCCCAGATACTGAATTCCTCAATAAGCCTTAGTCCAGTGTAGTAACAGCACATTTCATGGTCAAAATTATTTATGAAAGACCTTTCAACACCGTCCTCAAAAATAATTCTCACAATGCACAATCCACCCGGCAGGGAAGATGTTTTCTCTTCTATTACTTCTCCCACGCCCCAATAGGCATAGTGAATGTGCCTCACTTTATCACCAATTTTTAAATATGTGCGAGGTCTCATTTTTTAATTATACCATTTGCATATCAAAGGATAATAAGCTTAAAATACAATCATGAATGTATTGATTCGTGGTGTAAATTGGATAGGCGATGCTGTGATGAGCCTGCCTGCTGTTCGTGCTATTAGAAGATTGCATCCTGATGCAAAAATTTCAATTATGGTTAGAAAAGGTATCCACGAACTTTTCTTAACTGAAAATGCAATTGACGATATTATCATTTACGAAAGGGGATTAAAGGGAAAACTCAAAGCAATCAGGGAAATAAGAGAAAGAGGCTTTCAAAGGGCATATCTTCTTCAAAATGCTCTTGATGCTGCTTTGATAACTTTTCTTGCAGGTGTTCCCGAAAGAATTGGCTGGGACAGAGACTTAAGAGGTCCTTTTCTCACTCATCCTGTTCCCTATCATGGAGAAGACAGAAAAATGCATCATATAGATTATTTCTTTGAAATTCCGAAAAGATTTAATCCATCTTTGAGCCCTGAATATCCGTGGATTAATGTTTCACTTGAAAAAAGAGTTTCTGCAAGAAAGGAGTTAAGGCGACTCAGCAGACCAATTCTTGCAATTGCGCCCGGTGCAAAATATGGTAACACAAAAAAATGGAATACAGATAAATTTTTGGAAATCATTAGAAGATTTACAAAAAATTACGGCTCAGTTGTAATATTCGGGCAATCAGGAGATGGTTTTGCGTTGAGCAAAGAAGAGGAGAAGGAGTTTGAGGATAGAATTTTTGATTTTACAGGAAAAACCTCGCTTACTGAGTTGATGGCTCTGCTTAGTGAATGCGATTTATTGCTTTGCAATGACTCTGGCATTATGCATCTTGGATATGCTCTTGGTGTGCCTCTTGTTGCAATTTTTGGTTCAACCTCGCCAGAGCTTACAGGTCCTCCTCGTTTTGCTGGTAATGTTATAAAAGCTAACATAGATTGCTCTCCATGTTTCAAAAGAAAATGCTCCAACATTATCTGTATGAAATCAATAGATGTGGAAGAGGTATGGGAGGCTATTTTGCAAATCATCCCAAATAAAAAAGCTATATTTTTTGACAGAGACGGAACTTTATGCAAAGATGCAAATTATCTTAGCAGGTGGGAAGATTTTGAAATTTTTCCTGACATTGAAAGACTGAAAGAACTCAAAGATTTAGATTTTCTTCTTATAGGCATTACAAACCAGTCGGGCATTGCAAGGGGATTGATAAAAGAAGATTTTGTCAAAGAGGTTAACAATCTGTTTATTGAAAAGTATGGCTTTGATGACTTTTTCTACTGCTCCCATCATCCTCAGGAAAATTGCTTTTGCAGAAAGCCAAATCCTGTGATGGCCATCATTGCAAGATATAAGCACAGGATTGATTTTAAAAGCTCCTATGTTGTGGGAGACAAACAATCAGACATAGAACTTGGTGAAATGATAGGAGCAAAGAGTATTTTGATTGGAAGGGATGCGAAAAATCTGAACGAAGTGGTTGAGATAATTAAAAATGCTGAAGGGTAATGAAAAAATCTTAATCGTAAAGCCCAGTTCTCTCGGAGATATTATTCACTCGGTGGCTTTTTTGAATGCCTTGAAAGAAAATTTTCCAGAGACTGTGGTTCACTGGATTGTAGCAAAAGAATTTGAAGACTTGATCACAAAGCATCCTTTGATAGATAAAGTAATTACAGTTGACAAAAGTAAATGGAAAAAGGTTAGCAATTTGATAGATACAATAAAAGCTTTTTCCCATCTTAGTGCAGAGTTAAAAAAAGAAAAATATCAAATAACTTTTGACCTTCAGGGACTTCTCAGAAGTGGAATAATTACATGGCTAAGCAATGCTCCGTTAAAAATTGGATTTAAAGAAGCACGGGAGTTAAGCCCTTTTTTTTACAACAAAAAAATCTCTGCTTCCGTAGAATTGCACGCTGTACTAAGATATCTTGAAATCGCAAAAGCAATTGGATGCAAAATTAATTCTATAAGATTTCCTCTACCACCTCATAAACCTCCTGTATGGCTGAAAGATTATGAAAATTACATTGTTTTAATTCCCTCTGCCAGATGGCAATCAAAGAATTGGCCCCTTCCATACTATGTGGAGCTTGTAAAAATGTTTGATAATCCTTTTCTCATCGTTGGCTCAAGCTCTGATGAAGATTTAGCCAAAAGAATTGAGGAATACTCACAAGGAAAGGCAAAATCAGTGGCTGGAAGGACAACTCTGAAAGAACTTATTGGTGTCTTTAAAAAATCTCTTTTTGTTATAACTCCAGACACAGGCACAATGCATCTTGCAGTTGCCTCTGGTAAGAGGGTTGTTGCTCTGTTTGGATCTACATCTGCAAACAGAACAGGACCATTTGGAGAGGGGCATATCATTATAAAATCTGAAAAACCATGCAGTCCTTGTTTCAAGAAATTCTGTCCAACTCAGGATTGCATGAAAGAGATTACTCCAAAAAAAGTGTATGATATAATAACTGAAAAATGGGAGGAACTATGCAGTATCAAAAAGGGCAGACAGGAAGAATATTTATAGCAAAATTTGAAGACAAGGAAAATCCTCTTCAACAGATAACAGAACTTGCAAAAAGGGAAAATATTCGTTCTGCAATCTTTTGGCTGATTGGCGGACTTAAAGGAGGAAGATTTGTCGTGGGACCAAAAACCGATGAATTACCACCTGAGCCCATATGGCGAGAAATATCTGGAAACAATGAAATCTTGGGCATTGGAACTATATTCTGGCATAAGGATGAACCAAAAATACACATTCACGGAGTTTATACAAGAGAAGACAATGTCAAAATGGGATGTCTTAGGGAAAATGCAGAAGTTTTTCTGATTCTTGAAGCTGTTATTATGGAGATTGTTGATGTAAATGTAACGAGAGAGCTTGATGAAAAATCAAAAATGGTTTTGCTGAAGGTTTAAATGGTTAGAATAAAAATCTGTGGTATTACAAACATTGAAGATGCTTTCTTGGCTGTAGAATGTGGAGCGGATGCCATAGGATTTGTTTTTTATAAAAAAAGTCCAAGATATATACCTCCTCAAGATGTTGGGAAAATTATCAAAGCCCTTCCTCCCTTTGTGAACACAGTCGGAGTTTTTGTAAATGAAAACTTAGAAAGAATCAAAGAAATTATCTCTATTTCTGGAATTGATACAGTGCAACTTCATGGAGAAGAGTCTCCAGAGTTTTGCAATAATTTTCAGAGAGTTATCAAAGCTTTCCGAATTGATACGGATGGTAAACTTCCAGATGGAAAATTTTTAAAAGATATCATGCCAAAGTATTGTGTATCAGCCTTTTTACTTGATAGTTTCTCAAAGGATGAATATGGAGGAACAGGAAAAACTTTCAATTGGGAGATAGCAAGACAAGCAAAAGAATTTGGCAGGATTATTTTGTCAGGAGGATTAAACATATTCAATATAGAGGATGCAATAAAAAAAGTTCAGCCCTATGCCGTTGATGTATCAAGCGGAGTTGAGCGGGAAAAAGGAAAAAAAGACCCTGAGCTTGTAAAAAAATTCATTGAAAAGGCAAAATTAAAAAGCTTTAATTTTAATAAAAAGTCAGATTAAAGGAGTGACAAATGATTAAATGGTTATCTTACAATCAAAAATCTTTTCAAAAAGCAGAGGATGAAGACAAACCTGTCTTGCTATACATCTTTGCTAAGTGGAGTGAGAATTGCAAAAAAATGAAAGAAGATTTTCTGGATGACCCTCAAATTGGGGAATTAATCAATACAAACTTCGTTCCTGTTCTTGTCAATCGTGATGAAAGACCAGATATAGATTCAATTTATCAAAAAGCCTCATACATTATCGGACAGGGAAGTGGATGGCCCCTTACTTTAATTCTTAATGCTGAAGCAAAACCTTTTGCAGGAATAACTTATAGCCCAAAGGAGGGTAAAAACTATTTCATAACAATGCTGAATAATGCTATAGAACTATTTAAAACAAATAAAGAACAGATTGCAAGAAGAGCTCAGATTATAGTTGATGCAATAATTCCGATAGAAATTCCTCCATCCGAGATTAGAGAAGAATTAATCCATAATCCAGAGGAAGACATAGTTAAAGAGATAGATTTTGAATACGGTGGACTTAAAAAAACTCCTAAATTCCCTCCTTTTGCCCACATTGATTTGCTTTTATGGAAATACTGGATTAAACAAAAGCCGTGGGTCGGTGAAGCAATAGAAAAAACATTAAAAGGAATGGTATATGGTGGAATTTATGATAATGTTGAAGGAGGATTTCACAGATACTGCACAGATATGGCATGGAAAATACCAAGCTTTGAAAAACTTGCCAGCGATAATGCATGGCATATAATAAATTTCCTTGATGCCTATTGCCTTCTTAAAGATCCCTTTTACAGAGAAATTGCCATTGAAACAATTGGTTATCTTCAAAAAAATCTGCTGACAGAGCAAGGCTTTTTTGCTGCCAGTCAGATGGCTGATGCAAACTACTATACATGGGAAGAAAAGGATTTAATGGAAATATCTGATATGACAATTACACTTGTTGACTCAAATGCAATGAAAGATAATAGATTTATTCTGCTTGGAAGAGACAGGGAAGTCATTAAACAACTGAAAGATAACCTACTACAAAAAAGAGAGCAAAAACAAAAACCTTCAGTAGACCAAACGCTTTATGCTTCAGTAAATGGAATATGTTGTGAGGCTCTCATTAAGGCATGGAGAGTAATCAAGAATAGGGAATTGTTAAACATAGCTCTTAAAGTTCTTGAAAGAACTCTTATAGCATTATTACATGATGGAACTCTACATAGAACTGAAGCAGGAAATCCTGCATTAATTGATGATTACGCATATTTGATTTCTGCTCTTATATCAGCCTATGAAGTAACCTCAGATGAAAAATATATTAACAATGCATCCCAAGTAATGGATTTGGCATTAGAAAATCTATGGGATTATAAAAATGGTGGTTTTTTTGACTCCTCTGAGGCAATTTTTTCAATAAGGCAAAAAAATATTTATGACAGCCCATATCCTTCTTCAAATTCAATAATGATAATCAATCTATTAAAGCTGAACGCTATATTAAAAGATAAAAGATTTTTAAATCTTGCAACTGATGCATTGAAGGCATTCTCAAATACTGTATCAGCATATCTGTCTCCCTATTATGTAAAGGCTGTACTTAGTTATTTTGACCTTCTAACCTTGAATTTCCATACATCCGTTGAGTCTGAAATAGGGAAAGCAACAATTTTTCAGATAACACCCTTTACTGTAATTGCCCATAGGAGTTTGGACGGTGAGCAAATAATCCCGACTTTAGGAGAAAAACAGTTTGAACCAATTAGAACGACTGAAGAACTTGCGAAATTTTTAAAATTAAGCTAATAAAGTTATCTTAGTTGTAAGTTCCACAGCTCACTGTAAAGACCACCCTTCAGGAGAAGTTCTTCATGAGTGCCCTGTTCTATGATTTCTCCTCTGTCCATGACTATAATTTTGTCAGCCCTTTTAATTGTTGAGAGTCTGTGAGCAATAACAATTGTTGTTCTACCTTGACGCATCTGTTCAAGGGCTCTTTGAATTTTTTCCTCTGATTCAGTGTCAAGGGATGCAGTTGCCTCATCAAATATTAAAATTTTAGGCTCCCTTAGTATTGCTCTTGCTATTGTAATTCTCTGTCTTTGTCCCCCAGAAAGTAATACTCCTTTTTCTCCAATACAAGATGAATAGCCCTGCGGAAGATTTGTTATAAAATCATGGGCATCTGCCATTTTAGCTGCCCTTTCAACCTGCTCTTGCGTTGATTGAATATTGCCAAATCTTATGTTGTTGCTAACAGTATCGTTAAATAAAATAACATCCTGTGTAACCAGTGCTATCTGAGACCTCAGGCACCGTAAAGAATACTCTTTAATACTTAAACCATCAATTAATATATCTCCCTCTGTTGGAAACCAAAAGCCCGCAACAAGGTCTGCAATGGTTGTTTTGCCAGCTCCTGATGGACCAACAATAGCAACTGTCTGTCCCGCAAATACCTCAAAATTTATGTTTTTCAGAGTATATTCCTTTGCAAGGGGATATTTAAAATAAACATTTTTAAACACTACATCTCCCTTAATCTGTCTTTCAATTCCTCTCTCAGGTTCATGTTGAACAAATATAATTTCCCGAAGTCTTTCCACAACATTTCTACCTCTCTGGAAAGAAGCATTAACCCTACTTAATCTCTTAAGAGGTGTATACATCAACACCACAGCAGTTGCGAATGAGAAAAAATCTCCAGATGATATCTTTTCATTGACAACTAAATAACCACCATAAAATAGAATTATTGCAACACCTACTCCTGCAATAGTTTCAGAAAGGAGATTTGTAAACTCCTCTGTTCTTACCTCCCTCATTATGTTTCTGTAGTGTTCTTGTAAAGCTTTTCTGTATCTGTTCAACATGTCATTTTCCATAGTAAAAACTTTTATAATCTTTATGCCATGCAGAGTCTCAGTCAGCAAGGATGTTACATTGGCAATTCTGATTCTTGTTTTCATTCCTATATCTTTCATTCTCTTGCCAAGCTCTGTCATTGAATAAACCATAAGGGGAATTACAACGAAGGAAAGTAAAGCAAGGTCCCATCTTCTGTATATAGCAACACATGCCAATGCTATAATTGTAAGACCTTCAACAATAAAGTCTTTGATTGTATTGGAAACCGTGCCTTTGAGCAAATCAACATCATTGAGAACCTTTGAAATCAGATTTCCAGAAGTATCTTTGCAAAAAAATGACATCGGAAGCTTTAAAAGCTTTTCATAAATTGCTTCTCTGACAAACTTTACTATTTTTGCACCGATTGAATTCATTAAATAGTTGTTCAAAAATGTAAAAATTCCCCTGAGTGTAAAAAGCACAACAACCAGAATTGGTATCAAATACAAAAATTCTGCTGATTTTTTTACAAAAATCTGATCCATAGCTGGTTTTACAGACCATGCAATTGCACCATTTATCCCAGAAATTGCCAAACTGCACAGTAGGGCAAAAAGGAGTCTTAGCCTGTAAGCTTTGAGAAGTCGCCAGAAAACAGCAAGGTCATCAATCCATGATTGTTTAAATTTTATTTTGAAATATTTCTCTATTTCCATGCCTTTTCCCAAACCTTAGCATACTTTAAAAAAGAATAAAAGCTATAAAGAATGGCTAAAATAAATCCTCTTGCACCATCAAGAAAGCCAAGCCTAAAAAAATACATCTTAAAAAAGGTAAATATGGGTGACAAAATTAGTTTGACAATCACTTTATATTTTGAAGGTTTTTTGTTTAAAATTTCCAATGCTGAAAGTGTAGAATATTTTTGCATCTTTTCAATAAATTCTTCAAGGCTTTTATATGTAAAGTGTAGCAATGGTGAGTTTAAATAGCCCACATTGCCCTTTAATACAATTTTTTCATGCACAAGTCTGTTCTGCATTCTACCTTTGTCTTTTTTAAAGAGTCTTAATGTATAATCTGGCCACCAACCACTATGTTTTATCCATTTGCCTAAGAAAAAATTTTTTCTTGGAATAAAATATCCGTCCTTATCACTACTTTTAATACTTTCTGCTATCTCCCTTTTTAACTGCTCAGTAACTCTTTCATCCGCATCAAGAATTAGAACCCATTGCAAAGAAGTTTTATCAACAGCCATTTGTTTCTGTTCTGCAAAGCCTTTCCACTCTATCTGATAAATTTTATCTGTATATAGTCTGCAAATCTCCATAGTTTTATCTGTGCTAAAGGAATCTACAACCACTATCTCCTCAAAGTCTTTCACTGATTCAAGGGCATCACGGATGTTGTCTTCCTCATTCTTTGTGATTATTGCAACTGAAACAGGAATCTTCTTCATAACAATATATCACCAGCCACAAGCCACTAAAAATCATCCCCCTATTGTGGACATTGCTCTTTGGGGCTTTGTATTTTCAGAGATACCCTGAGGTTTTGAAAGAATTGTTTGTATGATTATCTCTCTTATCTCATTATCCGATGCGCCACTTCTTAAAAGGGCTTTTAAATTAACTTCTCTGTCTGAGAATAGACATGGTCTTAGTTTTCCCTCTGCGGTAAGCCTTAGTCTGTTGCATCTGCTACATATGTGATTACTCAAAGGGCTTATAAATCCTATAAGTCCCTTTTTTCCTTCAATGGTAAAGTACTCTGCCGGTCCCGATTTTTTTACCATAACTGGAATGAGTCTTCCAAATTTATTTTCAATAGTCTTTTTTATCTCCTCTGTTGATATAAATAATTCCTTTTTCCAAGAATTGGGGCCAATAGGCATAAATTCTATAAATCTTATCTGATAAGGCACTTCCGTACTCCAAAGCACAAATTTCTCCAATTCATCCTCATTAATCCCTTTCATGACAACAACATTTATCTTTATGGGTTCTAATCCAACTTTTTGAGCTTCTTCAATGCCTTCAAAAACATCTTTTATGTTTCCTATTCTTGTTATTCTTTTGAATTTTTCTTCATCAAGTGAATCCAAACTTATATTCACTCTTTTAAGCCCTGCTTCATGCAATTGTCTGGCAAATTTTTTGAGAAGTATAGCATTGGTTGTCATTCCAATGTCTTTGATTCCCTCTATCTTGGAAAGACGAGCTATAAAATCTACTATATCTTTTCTTAAAAGTGGTTCACCACCTGTAATTCTTATTTTTGATATTTCCAGGCTTACCGCAATTCTTACAATTCTAAGAATCTCTTCATAACTAAGTATCTCATTATGAGGTAACAAATTTTGTATGCCTTCTTCTGGCATGCAATATATGCAACGAAGATTACATCTGTCAATAACCGAAATTCTTAAATAGTTTATTGCTCTTTTGTAACTATCTTTCATCTGCTTTTTTTCTCTTTAGTCCTTGAAGATTTCTTACTTGGCTTTGATTTAGTTGAAGTACTCTGACTTTTTAGTATTTCTGCTATCTTTTGCTGAGCAATTTCTGCTTCCTTAGAATTTGGGAATCTCTCTATTACTCTTTCAAATACCACTTTTGCTGTTTTTTTGTCCTTTAACTCTAAAAATGCCATTCCTTCCTTAAGCAAAGCCCCAGGTGCTTTGTCATGCTTTGGATATTTTTTTAAAAACTCCTCATAAGCAAGTATTGCCTCTTCATATTTTTTCTCATTGTAATAGGTCTCTGCTATCCAGAAATAGCAATTTGGAATAAGCTCAAAATCTGGATATTTTTTTATAATCTCCTGAAATTTATCTCTCGCAGAGGC
>FWWM01018182.1_pt1 | contig 10052 bp, 9 predicted proteins | sample 2228351 | NCBI WGS metagenome assembly FWWM01 (sample SAMEA103939774, study PRJEB20133) | metagenome
GGCCGGCGCGACGGATCCCAGCGGATGAACGGCGCGTTTATGCCCCGCAGCGGGGGCAGCGGTCCGCCCCCGGGGGGATCTCTGCCCCGCATGTCTCGCAGATGTAGGTGAACGCCGCCCCGCAGATGGGGCACGCGGCTGCATCGTCCGCCACCGCCGACCCGCACGCCGGACACACGGCCTGCCCGCAGGCCGGACAGGCGTCGGCGTCGTCGGGAAGCTCCGTCCCGCAGGTCGGGCAGCGGCCGGAGAGGTCCAGGCCGCAGGCCGGGCAGCGCTCCGCCGCTTCCCCCACCGGCGTCCCGCAGCGGGGGCAGGCGAAGTCCAGGGCGGCCCCGCACGCCGGGCAGGCGGCGGCGCCCACGGGGATGACTGCGGCGCACACCGGGCACGGCCATCCGACCTCCACCCCGCAGCGGGGGCATGCGGTCTCCTCTGGCCAGAGGCGGGCCCGGCAGTTGGGGCAAAGCCGCTGGCCGCACGTCGGGCAGGCGCCCCGCGCGGGCTGGAAGACGGTCCCACAGTTCGGGCACGGAAGCGAGAGAAGGCGCCAACGGAGGGCTTCCGCCGGGGGGCGCTCGGAGGGGGAAGGGGAGTCCGTCGGGATGGGAAGGGGCGCCCCGCAGGCGGGGCACTGCTCCGGCGCGCCGAACACCGCCCGCTGGCATGCCGGGCACCGGCGAGGGAACGCCCGCCCGCAATCGGGGCATTCGTCGGCCGTGCTCAGCAGGACCGCGCCGCAATCCGGACAGGGGAAGGCCAAGGCGAACCCGCACCAACGGCATCGGGTCTCCGCTGTGAGGGGGTCTTCCGGTCCGGGCTCTCCGCACATCGGACACCAGATCGCCCCGCACGCCGGGCACACCCCGAGGGCCGGATCCGCCCCTCCCCCGCATCGGGGGCAGACGGCTGCCCGCCTCCGGGCCCCACAGGCGGGGCAGCGATCGGCCCCCTCCGGCCAGGCCGCCCTGCAATGCGGGCACGCCTCCCTCAGGGGCAACCCGCAGGCCGGGCAGGCGGCCGCATCGGGCGGGACCCAGGTCCCGCAATCGGGGCACGGCTCGGCGCCGCAGTAGGGGCACGGCTCATCGGGCGGCGTCATCGCCCCGCACCGGCCGCAGGGGCGGGGCCGCAGCGAGGCGCCGCAGGCCGGGCACGCCTCGGCCTCGGGAGGGACCGGCGCGTCGCAGTGGCTGCAGAACCAGGCCCACAACGCCCCACACGCCGGGCACTGCGCCGCCGTCTCGGGCATAGGCGACCGGCACGCCGGGCAGAACGCGGCCCCGCAGTAGGGACAGACGCCGTCCGCCCAGGCCATCTCCCGGCCGCACGTGGGACACGGGCCGGTTTCCGTGGAGGAGAAGGCGATCCCCGGCGATTCCATGAGCGGATCACGAGGCGCGGGCGGCTTCCGCCCGCTTCCGCCAGTAGCGCAGATAGCCAGCCACCACACTCTCGTAGCTTGCTGCCACGTCATAGAACTCCGGGTCCGCTCCTGCTGCCCGCAGTTCCGCATCGGCCTCGGCCCGCAGGCGCCGCGCGATCTCGGCCTCCCCCAGGTTTTCCTCCATCATCTCCCGGATCCGCCGCCCCCACTCCCAGAGGCGCCGCTCCAGATCCTCCCAGTGCCATTCGATGTCCCCGCGGTGGACGTCGAAGTGGGTCAGGCACAGGCCGGTCGCGGGCAACGCCCGCAGGCGGGCGATGCTGGCGGACCAGGCCTCGAGGTCCAGCTCCGGCGGCGGCGTGGGCGGGCGCACGTAGCGCACCTCGGGCATGCGGACGCCGGCGATGTCGCCGGTGAACAGGAGCCCGGTGGCTTCGTCCAGGAAGGCGTGGTGGTGACGGGCGTGGCCTGGCGTGTCGAAGGCCACCAGCGTGTGGCCGGCGACCCGCAGTCGCTCCCCATCGGGGACGACTATGATGTGGTCAGAGGGAACGGGGATCACCTTCCCCCAGAGGGGCTCCAGCAGGTTCCCGTAGATCCGGGCTGCGCTGGCGAGCAGGCGGGAGGGGTCGGCCAGGTGCGGGGCGCCGACCGGATGGACGTATACCTTCGCCCAGGGCATGCGCTGGATCAGGAGCCCGCAAGCCCCTGCGTGGTCCAGATGGATATGGGTGACGATCAGATGGCGTACGGCCTCCAGCGGCACGCCGGCCGCCTGGATGCCCGCGAGCAGGTTCTCTGCGGTGGAGGCGGGGCCGGTTTCGATCAGCGCGGCCTCGCGACCATCGTAGAGCAGATACGCAGCGATGATCTGGGGACGGCCCTGGAACTGCAGATCCATCCGCGTCACGCCGTCCGCGATCGGCACTATGGAAGCTCCCATCGCCCTTGCCTCCGAAGCTTCGTCCGGCGCGGGGGCGCCGCGCCCATCCCCCACGCCCTCAGATCCTTATGGGTTGCGTTTGCATTATAAATCATACTGATGGAGGCCTTGTCGCTTTTCATCGTCGGGAGCGCCTTCTGGCTCTGGGATGTCGCCCCCCATCGGCCGGGCGGGCGCCCCGCGGGCGATCGAACGCCCTCCGGGGGTTGCTGACGTCCCTTGGCCTCGGTATAATCGGGTGTGACTTTGCGCGTCCCCGCGGCCCGCGCATTTCGGGAGCAGCGCTTTCCACATCGGCCTCCCTGGGACCTCAAGGTGGACAGGTGGGAAATGGCGACGACGTGGCCCAGCGCGGTGGACTGGGAGCATCTGGAGATCACGGACGAGGATCTCGAGGCGCTGTTAAACCGATTCCTGGAGGCTCCCCTCCCTCGCACGGCGGAGGAGCTGGTCCGTTTCCTGATCCAGCGCTGCCTCCAGGAGGTCGAGGGGCAGCGGCGCAGGGCGCTCGCCGGCGCCCGCCCGTTCCGCCCGAAGGACCGCTACCAGGTGGGCGAGCGCCTGTTCTTCCCCCACCTGAATTTCGCCATCGGGACCGTGGTGGGAGTGCGGGAGGGCCACAACCCGGAGGTCGGGCCTTTCAAGGTCATCCAGGTGCGCTTTGAGGCGGATGGGACCCTTCGGGAGTTCGCGGCCGAATACCCGCTTCCCCATCGCCTCAATGACTTGGATGGGCTGTATGGCCCCGATGAGAAGGGCATGCGCCCGGAGGAGGTCTGGGCGGCGTGGGGGCGGCGGATCCAGGAGCGGCTCACCGCCCGCCTGGAGGCCAGCCCCGACTTCGTCCGGGTGGGGGATCACTGGTTCCCGAAGGCGCTGCTGGTCGAACTCCACGAAGGGCACCTGAACCTGGTGGAAGCCGTCCTCGATGTCCATGGGGGCGGCCCCTTACCCCCAGAGGCGTTGCTCCCCCATCTGGAGCTGCCGGCGGATGTCCCGCCGGCTGCCCAGGTCTTCTCCCTGAACGCGGCCCTCTATCGGGACCCCCGCTTCGATGAGGTGGGCCCGGCGGGGCAGTTCCTCTGGTTCCTGCGCCGGATGGAGCCCCCCGAGGTCCTGGAGACCCCGCCTCGCCTGCAGGGCCCGCCCTACACGGGGACGGGGGAGCGGCTGGACGAAGCCCTGCGCCGGATCGCGGCGGAGATCGACGACGAGCGGAGCGCGCCGGAGGAGATCCGCCCCGGCCTCGTGGGGGAGGCGGAGGAGGTGGTGTGGATCGCGACGTATCCCCATCTGGCCAGCGGGACGGCGCCGTTGACCCGGCGCACGGCCCAGGTCTTCCCGCTGGGGCGAACCCACCGCATCCGCTTCGAATTCGAGGACCCGACGGACGGGCGGCGCTGGGCCGGCTGGGTGGTCCGGGAGCGGGGATACGTCTTCGGGCTTCGCGAATGGTATCGCGCCTATGCGGTCCAACCGGGGTGTCTGGTGGTGTTCCGGCGGGCCCCCGAGCCGGGCGTGATCCGGGTCCAGCTGCAGGGCCGCAGCCGGCGGGATTGGGTGCGGGTGGTGCGGGTGGAGGACGGCCGCCTGGCCTTCGATATGCTTCGCCGCCAGGTCCCGGGCGAGTTCGACGACCAGAGCCTGATCTTCGTGGACGAGCCCGCGGCGCTGGAGGAGCTGTGGCCGCGTTGGCGGAACCGCCCGGCACGCGCACTGGTCCAGCAACTGTTCCCGGCGCTGGCCCGCCTCACCCCCCAGGGGACCGTGCATGCCAAGACGCTCTACCAGGCGGTGAACCTGCTCATCCGCGTGCCGCCGGAGGCGCTGTTCGAGGAAACGCTGGGCGTGCCCGGATGCGTCTACCTGGGCGATGGGTATTGGCGGTGGACGGAGGAGGGGGCATGAGCGACCGCCCACAGGTCACCCCCCAGCGGCTGATCAAGCCGACCCTGGACACCCCCTTCCGCATTGATCTGGATTGGTGGAAGCGGGAGGGGCAGGACTTCCGCGCCTACCTGATGAGCCACCTGTGCCCGGAGCACCGGGATCAGTTCCTCGCCCACCCGGAGACGGCGGAGATCGACTGGGTGGACCCGGAGACCGCCGAGGTCCGGCGGGTGGACGGGCTGTGGCATGTGCTGCTCCAGCATTGCAGCCGCCAGCCGGATTTCATCACCCCGCAAACCCCCCTCACGGACGCCGTGTTCCGGTTGCTGTTGATGAACAACAACCGGCCGATGACGCCCCAGGAGATCGCCCAGGCCCTCCGCGCCTGGACCCACCGATGGGAGGATCCCCGGAAGATCCTCCAGACCATCGGCGGGCGGGTGGTGCACCGCGGGATCCGACCCGTCCTCGGGTGAACGAGGGGCCGGGCGGGTGGGATCCCCGCCCGCTGGCCGGTCATCGGAGCGGGACCGCCCACCCCGGAGGAGAACTCCATGGCGGAGCCGATCCGGATCTACATCACCAGCAGCCCGGAGCTGGAGGCGGAGCGGGAGGTGGTCGGCCAGGTGGTGGCCAGGCTGCCGGTCCGCCTGGGATGGGAGATCCGGCACACGCCGCGGCCGGGCGAGGCGCTGACCCCCGCCCTGGAGGCCGTCGAGGGGGCGCATCTATATGTCTTCATCCTGGGCATGGATTACGCCGCCCCGATGGGGCTGGAGTGGGCGCGGGCCCTGCGGGCGAGGAAGCGGATGCTGATCTTCGTGAAGGAAGTGGCCCACAGCCCGGCGGCGGCCCTGTGGCTGAGCGAGCACGGCGAGGGGAAAGACCGCATCCCCTTCGATTCCCTGGCGGCCTTCCAGCATGCCTTCGAGCGCCATCTGATCCGCGCGTTGCTGGACCTGGCGGAGACGCTGCATCTGCACCTCGATGAGATCGAAGGGTTGACGGCCCGCATGAAGGCGCTGGAGGAGACCCCGCCTGAGGCGCCGGCGGTGGCCCGCGGCGCCGAGCGCAGCGCCATCATCCTGGGGGAGCGCTGAAGGGCAGGCGGGGGCGACCGGCGATGGCCGCTCGCTGCTGGATCGGGACCTCCGGATGGATCTATCCGCACTGGCGGGGGGTCTTCTACCCCGAGGGCCTGCCGCCCAGCCGCTGGTTCGCCCATTACGCGGCCCACTTCGACACGGTGGAGATCAACTCCACCTTCTACCGCCTGCCTTCGGAGGTCGCCTTCGATCGCTGGCGGGAGCAGGCGCCCCCCGGTTTTCGCTACGCGGTGAAGGCCAACCGCTACCTCACCCACGTCCGCCGCCTGAAGGATTGCGCGGAGCCCCTCGCCCGCTTCTTGGACCGCGCCCGGCGCCTCGGGGACCGCCTGGGACCTGTGCTGTATCAGCTCCCTCCCAACTGGTCGGCCGATCCCGACCGCCTGGCGGCGTTCGCCGCCCTCCTCCCCCCCGATCGGCTCCACGTGTTCGAGTTCCGGGATCCCCGTTGGTGGGTGGAGCCGATCCGGGCGACGCTGGCGCGCTACAGCCTGTCGTTCTGCCTCTTCGATATGCCGGATCTCACTCCTCCGCTCTGGGTCACCGGGCCGATCGTCTACATCCGCCTCCACGGATCCACGGCCCTCTACGCGGGCCGCTACCGCCGGGAGGAGCTGGCGCTCTGGGCGGAGCGGATCCGGGGCTTCCTGCAGGCGGGCCGCGAGGTCTACGTTTACTTCAACAACGACGCCTTCGGCCACGCGGTGCGCAACGCGATGGAGCTGCGGGAGATGCTGGCGGCCTGAGGGGATCACCCGCCGAAGGCGATCGAGAGGGCCTCCGCCAGGGTGCGCGCCGGGAGCAGCGCGAGGCCTTCCGGGACCTCCCGCAGGCGGCGGACGGTGCGAGGCAGGAGGCAGCGCCGGAAGCCCAGCTGGGCGGCCTCCGCCAGGCGCAGTTCCAGGTGCCCCACGGCCCGCAGCTCCCCGGAGAGCCCGACCTCCCCGATGAAGACCATATCGGGGGGCAAGGGGCGATCCCGCGCGGAGGAGACGATGGCCATGGCAACGGCCAGATCCGCCGCCGGTTCGTCCACCCGGAGGCCGCCGACCACGTTCACGAAGAGGTCGTGGTCGTGCAGGCGCAGGCCCACCCGCTTCGTCAGCACCGCCACCAGCAGGAGGAGGCGGTAGGGGTCCACCCCGTTGGCCGTGCGCCGGGCGGCCCCCGGCGGCGCTGGGCTGACCAGGGCCTGGATCTCCACCAGCAAGGGGCGGGTTCCCTCCATGGTCACGGCGACCGCGGAGCCGGACGCCTGGATCAGGCGCTCGGCCAGGAACAGTTCGGAGGGGTTGGGGACCTCGGCCATGCCGTCTCCGCGCATCTCGAAGACGCCCACCTCCGAGGTGGCGCCGAAGCGGTTCTTCACGCTGCGGAGCATGCGGAAGGCATGGTAGCGATCCCCCTCCAGGTAGAGGACCGTGTCCACGATGTGCTCCAGGAGTTTCGGCCCGGCGATCAGGCCGGCCTTGGTCACGTGGCCGATGAGGAAGATGGTGATCCCCATGGTTTTGGCCAGCGCCTGGAACCGGACGGCGCATTCGCGGACCTGGCTGATGCTGCCGGGCGGGGAGGGGATCTCCTCGACGTAGACGGTTTGGATGGAGTCGACGATCACCAGGCGCGGGCGCATCGCCTGGATGTGATCCGCGAGGGCCTCCATGCGGGTCTCGTTGAGCAGGTAAAGGTGGGGGTTGCCCAGGCCCAGGCGGTCGGCCCGCATCTTCAGCTGGCCGAGGGACTCCTCGCCGGAGATGTAGAGGACCGGGAACTCGGGGCCGGCCATCCGATCGGCCAGTTGCATCAGCAGCGTGGACTTCCCGATGCCCGGGTCACCGGCGACCAGGACGAGGGAGCCGGGCACCACGCCCCCGCCCAGCACCCGGGCGAACTCCCCGATCGGCAGCGGCCAGCGCGCCACCCCGACCGCCTCCACCGCCGGGAGGGGGACCGGCCGGGCGCCGGGCGGCCCGGCGAGGCCGACAGCGCGGGCGGCCGGGGTGGGGGAGACCTCCACCAGGGTGTTCCACTCCCCGCAATCCGGGCAGCGCCCCATCCACTTGGGATGGGTCGCTCCGCACTTCTGGCAGACATACTGTGTTCGCCCCCGAGCCATCCGGAACCCCCGAGTCTATCCCCCGGCGCCCTAAGCCCCCACGGGACCCGGGAGGCCGGCGCTTTCCCCTCAATAATAACTCGAACGAAAGCAAGCCGCCGCGAGGCGGGCGCCCCCTGATGCACCGGGTGGGGAATGCAGGGACGGGCGGTCGCCCGGTGTCCGAATCGCGCTGATGCAACGCCGTCCTTCCTCTAATGCTCCTCTAATAGAACCTGCGTAGAATGGGGCCGGACTTTGGCCGAGGGGGAGGTCCGTGCCGCTGCTCTGCCGGAACTGCGGCATCGAGATCGAGTGGCAGCCGGTGATCGTCGACCGCCAGCCGTACTGCTGTCTGGGGTGTACCCAGGGAGGGCCGTGCCAGTGCGATTACGCCCGGCTGCCCTCCCCGGGGGCGCCGACGACCTTGGCCCAGCGGGGGCCTACCCAACTGATGGAGGTCCGGGTTCAGCGGCCGGCCCCCCTGGCGGAGGCGGTGCCTCGGTCGGAAGGGGATCCTCTCAACCCCGCACAGGAGGTTTCCGATGGCCAAGAAGGGGCGGATCGTCGGCATTGACCTGGGGACGACCAACTCGGTGATCGCCGTGATGGAGGGCGGGGAGCCCAAGGTGATCCCCATCGCCGAGGGCGGGAACCTCTGCCCGTCGGTGGTCGCCTTCACCAAAACCGGGGAGCGCCTGGTCGGCCTGCCGGCCAAGCGCCAGGCGATCATCAACCCGGAGAACACGGTGTTCTCCATCAAGCGTTTTATGGGCCGGCGTTACAGCGAGGTGCCGGAGGAGATCCGGCGGGTCCCCTATAAGGTCGTGGAGGGGCCCAACGGGGACGCTCGCGTCTTCATCCCGGCGGTAAGCAAGGAGTTCACCCCCCAGGAGATCTCGGCGATGATCCTGCGCAAGCTGAAGCAGGACGCCGAGGCCTATCTGGGGGAGCCGATCACCCAGGCGGTGATCACGGTGCCGGCCTATTTCAACGACAGCCAGCGCCAGGCCACCAAGGACGCTGGGAAGATCGCGGGCCTGGAGGTGCTGCGCATCATCAACGAGCCTACGGCCGCGGCCCTGGCCTATGGGCTGGATAAGAAGAAGAACGAGATTATCCTGGTGTGGGATCTGGGCGGCGGGACCTTCGACGTCTCGATCCTGGAGGTCGGCGACGGGGTGATCGAGGTGAAGGCCACGGCCGGCGACACCCACCTGGGCGGCGACGACTGGGACCAGGTGATCATCGACTACGTGGCCGAGGAGTTCATGAAGGAGCACGGCATTGACCTCCGGAAGGACCGCCAGGCCCTGCAGCGCCTGAAGGAGGCGGCCGAGAAGGCGAAGATCGAGCTCTCCACGCTGATGGAGACCGAGATCAACTTGCCCTTCATCACCGCCACGGCCGACGGGCCGAAGCACCTCCAGATGCGCCTGACCCGGGCCAAGTTTGAGCAGCTCTCCCGCCATCTGGTGGAGCGCCTGAAGGGTCCCTTCGAGCAGGCCCTGCGCGACGCCAAGCTGCGGCCGGAGCAGATCAACGAGGTGATCCTGGTCGGCGGCGCCACCCGCATGCCGATGGTGCAGCAGCTGGTGCGGGAGCTGACGGGCAAGGAGCCGCATAAGGGCGTCAACCCCGATGAGGTGGTGGCCGTCGGCGCGGCCATCCAGGCGGGCGTGCTCGCGGGCGAGGTCCGGGACGTCTTGCTCCTGGATGTGACGCCGCTCTCCCTGGGCGTGGAGACCCTGGGCGGGGTGATGACGGTGATCATCCCGCGTAACACCACGATCCCGGTGCGCAAGGCCGAGGTCTTCACCACCGCCGAGGACCTCCAGACCGCCGTTGATATCAAGGTTTACCAGGGCGAGCGGCCGATGGCGGCCGACAACATCCTCCTGGGTCAGTTCCGCCTGGAGGGCATCCCGCCGGCGCCGCGGGGCGTGCCGCAGATCGAGGTGACGTTCGACATTGACGCCAACGGCATCCTGCACGTGTCGGCCCGGGATCGGGCGACCGGGAAGGAGGCCAAGATCACCATCACCGCCTCCACCAACCTCTCCAGGGAGGAGGTGGAACGGCTCCTCAAGGAGGCCGAGCGCTACGCGGAGGAGGACCGGCGCCGGCGCGAGCTGGCCGAGGCCCGCAACGAGGCGGACAACATGATCTACAGCGTCGAGCGCTCGCTGCGGGAGCTGGGCGATCAGGTCGCCCCGGCGGACCGCGAGCGCATCGAGGGCCTGATCCGCCAGCTCAAGGAGGCGATGGGCACGGACAACACGGCCCGCATCCGCCAACTCACCCAGGAGCTGCGTCAGGCGGCCCTGGCGATCGGCCAGGCGGTCTACCAGCGGGCCGCGGCGCGCGGCTCGGGCGGCTCCCGCCCCGCTGGCGAGGGCGAGGTGGTGGAGGGCGAATACCGACAGGTCTGATCCCCGCGGGGCGCCTGCGGTGGCCCCGCCGCAGGCGCCCGAAGCCATCTTGCAAGACAGGCCGTTCCTCACAGTTGGACTTCGCTCGGGAGGGAAGAGCGGCGATGCTGTTTTGGTGGGATCCGTTGTATTTTGTGCTGGCGTTGCCGGCGCTGGTTTTGGGGCTGTATGCGCAGGCGAAGGTGCAGGCGGCCTACCA
>FWWM01018186.1_pt1 | contig 10050 bp, 23 predicted proteins | sample 2228351 | NCBI WGS metagenome assembly FWWM01 (sample SAMEA103939774, study PRJEB20133) | metagenome
GACCTCGGCGCGCATGGTGCCCTCTGGCGTCTGGATGTTCAGCGACCCGTCGTCGTTCCGCGTGATCGGCGGACGGCCGCCGAGCCGCAGTGAGCCGTCCGGGTTCCTCGTGCCCGGGTACTTCGTTCCGGTCACGGCATCCAGCCACTCGAGGATCGGCACCCACTCCCCCTCGTTCCGGATCGCGTAGACCTCGACGGGCCTCTTCCGGTAGCGCCGCCGGGGATGCGCTGGATCACGATGGTGCCGACGCCGACCACCCGTGCTCTCACGTGCCATCCGGTGCCCCCCTCCCTACGCGCAGGACCACGGCGCCCAGCTCCGGGAGCTGTGGATCATCCGCATCGTGACGACGACGTTCGACCTGGCGTTGTAGGGGCTCGACCCCAGCCCGAGCGGGTAGCCCCACCGCTCCCACCGGGCCCGCCAGTACGTGAGGTTGTGCTGGTAGACGCCGGCGTTCCCCCCGCCGTAGGCGTCGGGGAAGAACCCACTCTCGCAGCGGGCCACGGCGAGCGCCTTCTCGACACCGCCGGGGACCGGCCAGCGCCGCTCCGCACAGCGGATCAGCTTCCTCACGGCTTCCCTCACGTCCTCGACTCTCTCGCCCCGCCAGTGGACCCGTTCGCAGGGGACGTCCCTGTCCGGGTTCCGGTGGTGCGCCGCCGCGGGCGTTCCGAGCAACAGCACCGCGGCGAGGCTCAGCACGATCCGTCTCATCTCACCCCCGTTCGGTGGAGGCCAGCCACCCGGGGCTGGCGCGCCTACTGGGCAGGTCCGTCCTGTTGATCACCCCCTCCGAGGGCCCTGCGAGCCTTCAGCGCCAGGACAAGCAGTCGAGCGGCCCTCCTTTCGCCCTGGGCCCGCGCGATCCGCTCCTCCGACTCAAGCGCCGTCGCGAGCCATCGGAGCATCTCCCTCAGCCGGGACAGCTCCCGGATCCGCACCTCGAGCTGCCAGCGGTGCAGAGCGCAGATGTCGTTCGTGCAGCGGAGGTAATCGGACCCAAGCGCATCGTCCTCGTGGATCAGGCGCTCGAAGTCCAGGACGTCCCGCTCGAGCTGCCGCCTCATCTCCCCTCCCCATGGCGTGAGCTGCTCGGCGCTCACCACTCGACCCCCGTGAGAGCGTCAGCGGCTTCCTCGGCGCCCTCGACCGGCCGCGCGAGGGCGAGCGACAGGCGATCGAGCTTGCGCGCGACCTCCTCCACTGCCTGGGCTTCCCCCTCCCGGCCGCGCCGCAGCAGCCGGGCGGCCCGGCGGAGCGTCTCGGCGGATTCCTCCAGCTGCTCAGCCACCTGAACCCGTCGGTGGTCTACGCCCATCCTCCACCCGACCTCCCTCGGAGAGCGCCAGCCGCACCCTGGCGGCGAGCTCCGCCGCGTCCTCGGCACCGTCGCCGCGGTGGTGCTGGAGATACCGGGACGGCACGCGGGGGAAGAGCGTGCGCTCGTCGAACCCGCCGCGGATGAAGCGGTCCGACATCGGCCTGTGCGCGCCCCGCCTGACGACCGGCAGCTTGAGTGACCGCTCCGCCCGGGCGTCGAGGGGCCCGAGCCGCTTCTCGCGCTCCTCCTCGGCGCGCGCGAGCCACTCGTCCCAGGACGTCATCCACGGAACCTCTCAGCCGCTCGCCGGGCGCCCTCGAGGGCCGTCTCCACCGCGACCGTCAGGGGGGACGGCCGCACGGTCGTAGCCAAGTGCAGGGCGGCGTTGGCCTCGTTCGCGGCCCTGAGATGGCGGAGGGCAGCCTCGAGGGCATCCGCCGCCTTGTCGAGCTCCCTGGCGGCCTCCTCCGCGTTCACCGTGCGATCCATCGCGTTCTCCTCCTCGTAGAGCGAGTCGGGACACAGCCACCCGCACTCCTCGCAGGGCGGTGCCGAGCAGGGGTCCTCCGGCTCCCGCCAACAGCGGTAGTGCGGACCCCTTGAGCGCAGCCGCGTCACCCCAGCGCTGCTTCTCACCCCACGACCTCCCGCACGGACACCTCCACGCGCGGCTCGCTCGCGTAGCGCTTCATCGCGTGGAGCGTGATGACCTGGGCGTCGTCGCGGAGGAGCGACGCCGACGTGAGCGCGTCGAGGAGGGCGCGCAGGAGCTTGTCGAGGTCGGGGCGGCGGTGCGGATGCCGCGGTGGCCGCTGCTTCGGCGGCCGCAGGTAGAAGATCGCCGTGATGTCCACCGGGCCCTCGATCGGTCCCCGGCCGTCCATCGCCTGCCGCGCCGCATCGATCACGTCGGAACGCCACTGGCGCAGGGGGCCTCCGGCGGACTCGGCGACTACGGGGCGCGCCTTCCCGTCCTTCCCGCGCACGACGAACGCCCGCTTCGACCCCTGGGGGACGGGCTGCCCCCATACGGTGAAGGTCAGCATGCGGCCCCCTGCCGACAGACGACCCAGCCCTCGGGGAAGCCCATCCACTCGACGAAGGCGGGCGAGAGGCGACCGCGCTCGTCCACGGGGTGCGGGGCGGGGCGCATCAGGACTCGCTCCCATCGTCGGATGGCGGGCTCGTAAGCTCGCCAATCGAAGTCCTTCCAGAAGGTCGGATCCTCGCGCGCCGGCATCGGCACGCGGAGGCGCACGAGCCGCCCGTCCATCCGGAAGCCGACCACCGCCGCGCGTCCGGCCGCCGTCAGGCCGACGGGCCGCAACCTACCCACCGGCGGCCTCCCTCTCCTTCGAGGCGAGGAGGAGGCCCATCCCTCGGAGGAGGGACCCCGACGGTGCCTCGAGCTGCCTCTCCAGGGCCACCAGCGCTCGGTCGACCAGTTGGAACAGATCCAGCACGAGGCAGAGCGAGCACGACTCGTCCAGCACGCGGGACATGGACTCCCAGTCCTCCGCTCGGTACGCCGTGAGCAGCGCCACGAGCTGAGCGCGCATGTCGTGGGCCTCGTGCTCCCCCATCACCCCTCGACCCCCGGCAGCAGGGCCGGCATCTGGCCCCTCTCGTACGCGGCCTCGAGCTGGGGACCTGCCCACTCGCCGAACGTCTCACCGGAGGGCAGGACGAGGTGGGCGAGGAACTCGTCCTCGACGGTCGTGATGCCGGCCTCCACCGCCTCGAGCTTCCCCCGCACCACCAGGGCCAGCGCTCTCCATCGCTGGCGGCACGCCTGCTCCCACAGCGCGTCGGAAGCCGACCACCGCCGAGCTTCGGCGCGGTCCGAACTCACGGCGGTGCGCTTCGCGTAGCGGCCCATCGTCAGCGCGCCTCCCCGGCGGGGGAGGGCTCCGCCGGCCGGTCATCGCCCTCCCCCTCGGTTCCTCCCGGGGGAGCCGGGGACACCCCACAGGCGGCAGCCGACCTCGGCGGGCAGTCGGGGTCGAGATCGGTTCCGCAGCGCGGACAGAGCGCGTGGCCGTCCACGAGCCGCGCCGGCTGGCCGACGGCCGGGCAGACGCCGACCAGCCGGGCACGCGCCAACACCTGCCGCTTCCGCTCCTCCCAGTCCGGCTCGGGCTCGGGGGCATCCCACCGCTCGCGGAGCTCGGCGAGGCGCTCGCGGACCTCGGCCGGCATCTCCACCGCCTCGATCTCCTCGGGGCCAGCGGGGAGGGCGAGCTGCTCCTGCTCCTGGCGGAGCTCCCGCCACAGGTCGTGGAGGTCCCCGATCGAGGGCGGCGAGCGGAAGGCTTCGATGGCCCGGCGGATCACGAGCGGCGCGTCCTCGCCCATCTCGAGGAGCTCGCTGGCGGCGAGGATCACGCTCGTTCGCGAGATGCTACGGCCGGGGAAGGCCGCGTAGAGCTGGCCTGCCAGCTCCAACGCCTGATCCTCCTCCACGTTCCGCCTCCTTCGCTTCCCGCATCCGCCTCGCGACCTCCACGGCCTGGTCCACCGGGTGCAACGGCGGCCCGGGCCCAGCCCGCCGGGGGGGCAAGGGGTCGTCCTCCCAGCCGTCCCGGTTCAGCCACGTGGTCGGATGCGCCGTGAACTCGGGCTCGCGGTGGGGGTCGTCGCGGTAGCGCCTCGCCCCGTCCAGAATTTCCTCGAGGCGGGCCCGCTGGAGCGCTCGCCGGAACGCCTCGAGCGCCTTGCGCCGGCCGACGCGCCGCGGGTAGGTCTGCCAGAATTCGGCGAACCCCGCAGGTTCGTGTTGGGGGGATGTCTGAGGAGACGAAGTCTCCGAAGACAGGGGGGTAGTAGTACTAGTTCCTTTCGTTCTGGGTGCAGGTTCGCGTCGGGAATCTGCGGGGTGCAGATTCTGCACCCTCCCCGGGAGGGTGACGTAGACGTTGGTCCGACCGGGTCCGGCGTTCCGCTCGACCCGGAGTTCGCCGGCTGCCTCGAGCCGGCGGATCGCCTCCTGGACGGCCCGGACGCTCAGGCCAGCTTCGTGCGCCAGACGATCGACCGACGGGTGCGCACCACGGCCCTCGGTCTCGTGGTTGGCGATGACGAGCAGCACCAGCCGGGCCGTGCCTCGGGCCGTCGAGTGCTCAAGGACCCGCGTGATCGCCTGGACGCTCACAGGACCTCCCGGAGCCGCTCGAGGAGGACGAGCAGCCGTTGCCGTAGCCGGGAGCGGCGGGCGTGGCCGCAGAGGTGGCAGCGCTCGACGAGCACCGTCCGTCCGAGCCGGATGGGGAGCCAACCCGTGAGGGCCCCGCAGGCGCGGCAGCGGCTCACGGCTCCGCCTCCGCCGCGTTCTGACCCCGTATAGGGCTCTCAGAGCTGCGGAAGGCGGCTCCCAGGCCCATCACCTTGGGCGGTGTCTCTCCGCGGCTGTCAGCGCGACCGCTCCGGCTGGAAAGGGCCTTCTTGCGCCAGCGTCCCCGCTCGTCCGGCTCGAGGCCGAGGGCGAGGAGTTCCGCGTCGCTGGAGCACCGGGGCCACCAGTCCGAGCAGCGGCAGTGGTTCGCGTGGCGCGAGCCGTCCGCGTGCTCCCGGACGAGGTGGACGTCGAACCCCGAGAGCCCTCCGAAGAGCCGACCGCAGCCGCCCGAGAGGCGCGAGCACTCGTTCACCGCTCCTCCCGGAGCTCGGTGCGCGGGCGGCGGGGGGCCCGGGAGCCCACCTAGACGCGGCCCTCCATCTTGGCGGCCAGGAGCTCGGTCATCTCGGCCCGGGTGATGTCGGTCGGCTTCGCTGCGCCGAACCCGTAGAGCCGGCAGTAGGCCGCGACGACCGGCCCCTTCCGGCCGCCGAAGAGGCGGAGGGCACGCGCCCATTGCTCGGGCGTCGCGGGCTCGTCCTCGGTGTCCTCGGAGGGGCCCGGGATCTGGGTGTGGGGTTCTGACCCTGGCGCCCCCTCCCCCGGGCCCCCCGAGGGGATCCCCCCGGCCTCCACCGGAGCCGCCGCGCCTTCCCCATACACGAGCGTCCCAGCTTCGGCCGGGGGGACGTCTTCGGGGCCAGCGGAGGGGCGCTCGGGTTCACCGGGAGTGATAGGCATGGCCCTGGCGGCAGAGCCCGATACGGCCGAATCGCCCACGCCCCCCCGCTGCTCCAGGAGAGCCTGCCAGCGGTCGATCAGCTCGCTGGCCTGCTCCCTCGTGAGGTCCTTGTACGAGGCCACGCCCGCCTCGGCGTGGCCCTGGTCGTGCGTCCAGCCCAGGTCCCGCTCGAGCTGGTGGAGCATCCCGACCTGCTCCCTCGTCGCCGGCGCGTCGGGGTCGGGGAAGTCGAAGCCAGCGAGGACGAGGGCGGCCCCGAGCGCCGAGCGGAGGGCGTTCCGCTTGGCCCGCGCGGAGGCCATCGCCGCGAGGTCGTGGTCGGTCTTCCGCTCCTTGCCCGGCTCCTTCCGGTGGGCCAAGCCGAAGTCGGCACCGACGACGGCCCCGTCGCGCGTGCGCGCCTCCGCGTAGGCCTTGTAGCCGCCGTCGATGGGCTCGAGGCTCACGACCACGGGCGTGACGCCGTAGGTCATGCCGAGGAGCTGCCAGGCGGGGAGGCCGTAGAAGTCGCTCTCCCGGACCTCCCCCGTCCGCCGGTTCTCCTGGCGGAAGTGCGTGATGAAGCCGCGCTCCCGGGCGACCTCGATGATCGCCCGGACGTTGGCTTCGACCTGCGCGAGGGCCGCCCGCGTGTCCCCGGTCCCGAGGATCGTGGAGAGCGCGTCGCCCTCGGCCCGGCGGCGCTCGATCGCGTGCGACTCAGACACGTCCATCCTCCGGGAGGGCGGAGAGGGCGGGGAACACCGTGTACCGCTTGCCCGGCTCGAGGAGTCGGGCGAGGTGGTTCTCGCAGGCCTCGAACGTCTGGCTCGGGTGGGTGCCTTCGCGGTGGACCGACCACTCAGGCCGCCAGTGGCAGGCCCGCCCGTCGGGCCAGAGGTACGAGCACCGCGCCTCAGACACCGAGCGCCTCCTGCGCAGGCGGCGGGCTCTCCTCGGCGACGAGGCCCGAGGGCCTAGCCGTATCCGGGCGCGGTTCCGCCGGTTCCTCGCCAGCCGAGAGCTCCTTGGCGAGCCGCACGCGGTTCATCCGGGGCCCGACGATGCCGGACTGCTGCCCCTTCGTCCACGGCCACGCCTGCCGCAGCCCGAGGAAGGCCTGGTAGGCGAGCTCGTCGGCCCGCACCACGTGGAGGGCGAACCCCTCCGGGCGCAGGTGGACGGCGACGCAGGCATCGACCTCCGGCATCGGCGAGAGCTCGCCCGTGTGCCGATCCCACAGCTCCTCGGCGTGGCGCAGCGCCGCGAGCTGGAGGGCGACCTCGTCGTACACCCCGCTCCCCGTCTTGTAGTCGCCGAGCAGGAGCTTCCCGTCCACCCGGGCCAGGAAGTCGAAGGTCCCGCCGTAGCGGAGCTCGGGGGGGAAGTCCGAGCTGAACACCGTCCCCTCGACCACGACGAACTCGGGGTCGAACTCGTCCAGGAACCCCTCGACGGCCCTGATGAACGGCCGGTGCTCCTCCTCCAGGGAGGGCGCCGGCGCGCCCGTCACGAGGGCCTCGATGAAGGCGTGGATCACCGAGCCGAGGTCGGCCGCCCGGTCACGCTTGCGGCGGATGGCGCCCTTGAGCATGTCCACCGCGGCGTCCCGCTCGATCTGCATGAGGACGTCGCGGGAGTCCCAGGCGAACTCGGCGACCATCTTGGCAGCCCAGGCCCCCAGCCAGGGCTTCGCCAGGACGTCGAGCACGTTGGTGACCGAGGGGTAGAGCTCCCGCGTCTGCGGGTGCCGGTACATCCGGCCCTGCCCGGCGACGGAGACGGCGAGGATCGGTTCGGTCACCGGAACGAGGCCTCCCCCAGGAGGTCGAGGAGCCGCTGGCCCTCCTCGAGGGCCTGCCGGAGCTTGGCAGCGGCCCGCTCGTCCAGCGCGCTGTGCCACCGCCCGTCGAGCAGGCGGAGGATCTCGTCTGCGTCCAGCAGCTGCACGGGCCGCTGCGCGATCTCCTCGCAGCGCGGGCAGCCGGGCTGGAGGCCGTGGGTGGTGATGTCGGCGTGGGGGGCGTGGGTCATCCTGCGCCCCTTTCCGCCAGGTCGAGGAGCTCGGCAGCCTTCCCGGCGGTGATCCATCCCTCTCCGCTGTCGTCCACGACACTGATGGACTGGATGGGCTTGCCGCTCTCGAACGCGTACTTGCCGAGCGGGCAGTACCAGAAGCTGCGTTGCAGGCCGACGACCCGCCGTCGAGGGTGGGAGCGGAGCCACGCACGGAACGCCACTCTCGTGATCGGGAACCGCTTCATCGCTCCTCCCCGAGCAGCCAGCGCGCCAGGCGGTACGTCAGGAGCGCCGAGAGCGCGATCACGCCGAGCAGCACCGCCCACGAGGCGAGCGGGGAGAGCCTCATCGGCCCTCCTCGAGGTCCCGCAGGAGCTCCCACACGTCGGCCCCGAGGGCGTCCGCGACCCGCTTCAGCGTGAGGAGCCGTGGGCGCTTCACCCGGCGCTGGGCGTAGCGGCTCACGGTGTCGCCGTCCACGCCGGCTCGGGTCGCGATCTGCTCGTAGGTGAGCCCCTGCTCGACCCGGAGCCGCTCGATCAAGGTGGGAAGGCTGCCCATCGGCGGGCCATCCTACCAACTCCCGCGAGCCTATGCAAGCATCGAGCGGGAATCTCTGGACAAATCCGCCTCCGGGGAGGGAGCTCGCCGACGCAACGCGCGAGGACGTCGAGGAGTGGCTGGTCTCGCTCCAGCGCAGGGGCGGGGGCTTCTCCGAGTCCGCCCGCGCGCTCAAGGCCTTCTACCGATGGGCCCGCGAGAGCGGCCTGCGGCCCGACGACCCCGCCCGGCACATCCGGCTGCCCCGCTCGCGGCTCACGCCGGCGCCCGATCTGGCCACGGAGGATCTGCGCGCCCTGCTCCGGGCCGCGTTCCGCCACCGCTCCGCGCGGTGGGGCCCCGACCCCAGGCGTGGCTGGGCGATCATGCTGCTCTTCAAGACGGGGGCCCGGATCTCGAGCTTCTGCGCCATCCGGCCGGAGGATCTCCACCTCGAGGCCTCCCCGCCCTACATCTGGCTCGCCCACGCCAAGGGCGACCGGCCCTACAAGGCCTACCTCGACGGGGCCGGGGTGATCGCCGCCCGGCACCTGCTCGAGGAGCGGGCGCGCAACCCGCGCCCGCGCTCCCGGGACACGCTCGTCGGCATCTCCCCGGCGCAGGTGCGGAACTGGCTCCACGCCGCCGAGCAGGTGGCCGGGCTGCCGCGCGTCTGGCCACATCTGCTCCGCCACGCCTTCTCGAACCGCGTGGCGAGGCGGAGCGACGTGGAGGCCTGGCGCCGGGCCATGAACCACGCCGACCTCTCGCAGTGGCCGCGCTACGTGGACGCCGACGCGGAGCGCGTCAGCGGGGCAACCGCGGGCATCTGGTGATCGCGGCTGAGGATCCGGTGGATCGCCTGGCCTGACCAGGCGCGCCCCCGGCGGGGACGCAGGCCCTCGGCGTTGAGCTGGGCCGCGATTTGGCGGTAGCTCACCTCGACCCGCCGCAGCGCGCGCATCCGGTGCAGCACGAGCTGCTCCCGGGGATCTGGCTCCAGGCCTCCGCCAGCCCGGACCCGCCACCCGAACGGTGGCTCACCCCCCACGTAGCCGCCAGCCTCCCGCTTCACCTGGCGGCCCCGGCGCAGACGGAGGCGGATCATCTCCCGCTCGAACTCGGCGACGGCCCCGAGGACCTGGCGGATCAGCTTCCGGGCGGGGTCGGCCGGGTCGTCCGAGAGGTAGGCCTGCTCGGCCTCGGAGCAGGAGGCGACCTCGGCGCCGCGCCGGCGGAGCTCCCGCAGCAGGAGCTCCTGCGTCACCAAGTCACGCGCGAGTCTGTCAAGACGGTACACGACGAGCGTTTCCCCTGGTCGGAGGGCACGCAGGGCGCGGTCCAGGCCCGGGCGCTCGAGGACGGCCCCGGAGATCCCGACGTCGGTCAGGACCTCGAGGAGCTCCACGCCGCGCTCCCGGGCCCACGCCTCGATGGCGGCCCGCTGGATCTCCGGCCCGTGGCCGTCGCCCTGACCCACCGTGGAGACGCGGACGTAGCCGATCGCCGTGCTCACTGCGCCCTCCAGCGCCACCGCGGGGAGTCGAAGTGCGTCCCCCACCCGCCGTTGCCCTCCACCCACCACCACTCCCACCACGAGGGGGGATCGCCGACGAGCTCGACCGCCTCCACCATCAGTTCCGCTCCGGATCCTGGGGCGGTAGGAGGAGCTGGGAGGGAACGACGATGCCCCGGCTGGCCTGCTCGTCGAGCCGGATCAGCTGCTCGCCCATCGTCCTGCCCATGCCGGGGGGGCAGGTAGAAGACGAAGATCCCCGTGGCCGTGCGGATCTCGTTCCGTAGGAGGATCCGGCCGTCCTCAAGGACCACCGTGGCCTCCCAGGAGAGGTTCGTCGGACGGGGCCGGATCTCGGGCTGCTCGCTCACCGCTTCCGCTCCCTGCGTAGGTACTCCTGGAGGGTGTTGCGGGGGATCCCGAGCGCCCGGGCGATGTCCGCCTTGCGGACGCCCCGCGCCGCGGCGTCCTCCACAGCCCGCACGAACTCGTCGCGGGCTTGCGCGTAGCGCTGGCGGATCCCCAGCATCCGGTCGTAGGCGGCGGCCACGCCGTCCACGATCTTCGCGGCCTCCCGGACGTCGAGTGTCATC